>Ga0222424_100080_pt1 | contig 165549 bp, 131 predicted proteins | sample 2B2ome_FD_182468 | JGI IMG/M metagenome (GOLD analysis project Ga0222424, IMG submission 182468) | Enriched microbial communities from leaf-cutter ant dump, University of Wisconsin, Madison, United States - 2B200A (version 2) | ecosystem: Environmental > Terrestrial > Nest > Insects nest > Nest...
TCTCAGATGATTCTATTGCACTACCTATTGTCTTAATTAACTTGTTTCTCCCATTTACCTTCTGCAGCAACTGAACGCTTATACTACCAGAACGGTTTTTCTTCTTACGAATAAACATGTCCGAAAGGTACTTAAAACACACCCGAGGCACCCGATTTCGTAAAAACCGGAATAGACATACATTTATAACCAGCTATATAAACATAAGCAAAAATATGGTGCGTAATACAGGAAACATAGTGCCCACGGGTTTTCCGGGATGTTCGCTACCACCTGGCGCGGTTAGTCCCGTGATAGCTACCACAATGTCCGCATCCATTATTTTTTTCAGGCCCAATGCCATTGCCCGGGTTACTTCGGCCGATTCAGGTGTAAATTCTTCAACCAGATCATTGGGAATTTTGAGCAACTCCTCTTTTACGCAGGCGTCGTAGCAAACGAGGCCCCCTTTCAAAACAGAACCCGAGTCAGAGGTCTGAGAAAATTCGTATGCAACCTTTCCTGCGGTAGCACTTTCTGCAAAAGCGATCGTCTTTTTCTGCTCCGCTAATAGCCGGCAACATTGTTCAATCAGTGTCTCGTTTTCCATAGCTTCTGAGTTTCGCATTAATGTAGTCGCAGGTTCGGTAGTGTGCCTGCCTGCATCTTAAAACCGAAGAATCAGGAAAATAGTTGTGTCAAACAGACTGCTATTTTGATCCTGGCAATTAAAGCTCTCTGCCGTTTGCGGTGAATGGAGAACAGATTACAATCCAACAGGCAAAGAGCGCCTCAATTATGGCAAAAAAAGCCACATCCTGCACATTCGGAATCATCGTACCGGACAGGATTTCATTTAATAACCAAACAGTTGGATAATAATTTCCTGCTGGCCTACAATTTGAATATTAACCGGTATCAATAACCTTAAAAAAAATCATAAACATGGCAACAAAGACTGCAACTAAAAATGCAACCCAACAATCAACTCAGAACCGAAGCAAGCAAGAAGAGGGAGCCTTAATGGACTTATTTGTAAGCGGATTAAAGGATATTAACTGGGCAGAAAAAAACCTGATTCCGGCATTGAAAAAGATGGCTAAGGCAGCAACATCTGAAAAAGTTGCTGAGGCATTCCAACAACATATGGTACAAACCGAAGGTCAACTGGAACGCCTGGGCGCAGTGTTCGCATCGATCGACAAACGTCAGGTTTCTAAGAAATGCGCGGCCATGGAAGGATTGATTGAAGAGGCAGAAGAACTGATCGAAGAAACTGATGATGGCACCGAAGTGCGAGATGTGGCCCTGATTGCTGCAGCACAAAAAGTGGAGCACTACGAAATTGCCAGCTATGGAACCTTACGCACCCTGGCAGCAACTTTAGGACTTACTGAAGCTCAAAAATTGCTCGAACAAACGCTGGAAGAAGAAAAACAAACAGATAGTCTGCTGACCGACATAGCTGAAAACTATGTAAATGAAGCAGCCCTGGAAGAGTAATTTAAACTGATGGAACAGCCTTTTCATTAATAATTGAAAGGGCTGTTTTTTTTATTTATTAGAACGTATAAAAACCAGACATCATGAAAGCAGCCGTATTCAACAAGCCGGGAGACATAAGCGTAGAAACCGTTCCGGATCCCGCAATAATAGATCCCAGGGATATCATACTGAAGGTTACGTCAACAGCTATTTGCGGCTCTGACCTGCATATATTCAGCGGGGCAGTACCGCAAAAGGAGCCGCTGATAATGGGCCATGAGTTCATGGGTATTGTGGAAGAAACCGGTTCGGCCATCACGGGTCTGCGCCGGGGCGACCGCGTGGTTGTACCCTTCCCTATTGCTTGCGGCAGTTGCTTTTTCTGTACCCATCAGGCTTCTACGGCATGCGAAAACTCAAACCACAAACATTATGGTCCTAATGGCGATATGATGAGCCAGAAGGGAGCAGCCTTATTTGGCTATACTGATTTGTACGGCGGATACGATGGAGGACAGGCCGAGTACGTAAGGGTTCCGTATGCTGATGTGAGTCCGCGAAAAATACCCGATCAGCTCAGCGATGAACAGGCGCTCTTCCTGACGGATATTTTCCCGACCGGATGGTCGGCAATAGACTGGGCTCAAATGAAAGGTGGCGAAACGGTCGCCATTTTCGGAAGTGGTCCGGTAGGCTTAATGGCGCAGAAAGCAGCCTGGCTGAACGGGGCTGCCAGGGTTATTGCCATAGACCCTTTGGAATACAGGCTTGAGAAAGCCCGCAGGGTCAACAAAGTGGAAACATTAAACCCCAACGAAGTGGATGTTGTGGAAGCTATTCGCAGCATGACAGAAGGCCGCGGTGCAGATGTTTGTGTGGATGCGGTGGGCTTCGAACCGGAGCGTAGCTTTTTCGACAAGGTTAAGGCTACCGTTCATTTGGAAAAAGGCTCTATGAAAGTGCTTGATCTGTGCTTTGAATCAGTTCGTCGTATGGGAACTGTAACCATTATGGGTGTTTATGGATCGCCTTACGACAATTTCCCTCTTTTCCGCATTTTTGATAAAGGTATTACCATCCGTCAGGGCCAGGCACCTGTACTTAATTATATCGATCATCTGCTACAGCTTGTCAACGACAATAAAGTGGTATTAGACGACATCATTACACATAAACTTCCCTTAGCCGAAGCTGCTCATGCGTATCGAATATTTGACAAAAAAGAAGATGATTGTGTAAAAGTGGTTTTGAAACCTTAAGGGCAGCAGCCAGGCGTTTTCCCCAGGGGGTCATGTATTTTGTCTGACAGGTGCAACTATTTGCAGCGTACCGTGTTTATCATCCTTCTATTAAAAGTTACCGGCCAAACGGCGATGCTTCAGTCCAGCCCTGGCCGGGCACAGGTTTAATTGATCGAGCAAATATTATTAGCATCCATGACCGAGACCAAACTACCACCCGACGGCCGAAAAAGAGTAATTATTAAAAATATAAATCCAGTTGTAGCCAATGGCCGCTTTCCGGCCAAAGGAACAACCGGATATCCGCTTAAATACTCAGCAACAATTATTGTCGATGGACATGACAAGCTATATTGCCAATTGTTGTATCGATATACGCATGATCGTAGATGGAATAAACTTCCCTTGAAAGCAGACCATAATGATTTATGGTATGCATACCTCGTTCCTGAAAAAGAAGGCATACTTGAGTTTAAAGTACAGGCATGGGTAAGTGAATTGCAAACATGGAACGACGCCGTTCAAAAAAAAGAGGCTTCAGGAATTGATATTACGGCAGAGGAACAGCAAGGCTTTGTACTATTACGTGAAGTAGCAGATTATGCAGACAAAGCAGTCAGGAAAAAAATAGAACAGTTTTTGTCGGAGCGGCAGGATGCGCGCGTACACCCATCCCAAATAACAGATGCCTGGCTTCAGGAACTAACCACCATCAACAACACAGAAACCACCAGCAGCAGCCATTCGTTCGAAGTACTAATCGAACGTGCAAAAGCCGGTTTCAGTACATGGTATGAACTATTCCCCAGGAGCTGTAGTACGGAACCCGGGAAACATGGTACATTTAGGGATGTGGCCCGAAAACTACCCGAACTGGCAGAGGCCGGCTTCGATGTAATTTACCTGCCGCCCATACACCCTATAGGTAAGGAAAAAAGAAAAGGTCGAAACAATAGCCTGAAGGCTACTGCTTCTGATCCCGGCTCGCCCTGGGCTATTGGCAGCAGCGAAGGCGGACATACGGCCGTACATCCTGAGTTGGGAAGTTTGAACGACTTTGGCCATCTGCTCAGGGAAGCTAAGAAAAACGATATAGAGATTGCCCTCGACATAGCCTTCCAATGTGCTCCGGACCATCCCTATGTAAAAGAACACCCTGAATGGTTTAAATGGCGTCCCGATGGCACGGTTCAATACGCCGAAAATCCGCCTAAGAAATATGAGGATATCCTGCCTTTCAACTTTGATTCGACGGAGTGGAAAAGCCTGTGGGAGGAATTACTCAGCATATTTATCTTCTGGGCAGAACAGGGCGTGCGAATTTTCCGCGTCGACAATCCGCATACTAAATCCTTACGCTTTTGGGAATGGGTAATTCCTCAGCTTAAATCCCGGTATCCTGATGTAATACTACTGTCCGAAGCCTTTACACGGCCACATATCATGGAACACCTGGCGCAGATAGGTTTTTCACAGTCGTATACTTATTTTACCTGGCGCAATACAGCGGCCGAACTGAAAGCTTATATGGAAGAGCTGACAAAAGGCCCTAAACAATACTATTTCCGACCAAATTTCTGGCCCAACACCCCCGATATTTTGCCGGCTCACCTGGTTACCGGAGGCATTAATATGCATATTATCAGGGTTGTTCTGGCAGCTTGCCTCTCGTCCAACTATGGCCTGTACGGGCCTGTGTACGAACGCGTGATCAATAAGCCGATGCCGGGAAAAGAAGAGTATATAGACAATGAAAAATATGAAATAGCTCATTGGCCTGCCACTGAACCAGGCCCTGTATGGCAGATTATCAGGAAGGTTAATCATCTCCGCAAAAAGTTAAGGGCATTACAAATCACGAATAACATCGAGTTTCTGGAATGCTCCAACGAACAACTGCTGGCTTTTGTCAAATACGATTTACTGGAGCGCAAACATTTACTTATTGTAGTGTGCCTGGATCCCGCCCAACCGCAATCGGGCTGGATAAAACTACCACTTGACAAATTAAACACGACCTATAATCTGCCGCTCACGGTGCACGACGAATTACATCATGAAACCTATCAATGGCAGCAGGACTGGAACTACATTGCCCTGGATGCAGGCAGCAAACCTGCGCACATTTTCAGTTTTATAAATGCAAAACAATAAAGCGCTAAACGGACTTACGAAAAGATGAAGATTCCATTCGACGAACAACTGCATTGGTACAAAGATGCTATCATATATGAATTGCACCTGAAAGCCTTTTACGACAGCAATGGAGACGGCATAGGCGACCTGCAGGGCCTGCTGCAGAAGCTCGACTACCTGCGCGATTTAGGCATTACCGCTATCTGGCTGCTGCCCTTTTATCCCTCTCCCTTGCGCGACGACGGATACGATATTGCCGATTACTATTCCTTCAATCCGGCATACGGTGATGTTGCTCTTTTCAAAACATTTCTGGACGAAGCGCATAAGAGAAATCTGAAAGTAATAACAGAATTGGTCATCAACCACACTTCTGATCAACATCCCTGGTTTCAAAGGGCAAGAATAGCCCCTGCCGGTAGTCCCGAAAGAGATTTTTATGTGTGGACCGACAATCCCGAACAGTTCAAAGAGGTACGCATCATATTTCAGGATTATGAAACAAGCAACTGGACCTGGGATCCGGTTGCCCAACAATATTACTGGCACCGCTTTTTCCATCATCAGCCCGATCTCAATTTTGATAACCCCGCTGTACGTCAGGAAGTGTTTAATATAATCGACTTCTGGTGCGCACTTGGGGTAGATGGATTCCGGCTCGACGCTGTTCCCTATTTATTTGAACGGGAAGGCACCAATTGTGAAAACCTGCCGGAAACGCATGCCTTTCTTAAAACATTAAGAGCGCATGTGGATCAATATTATCCGGGTACATTGTTATTGGCAGAGGCCAATATGTGGCCCGAAGATTCGGCAGCGTATTTCGGCAATGGCGACGAATGCCATATGAATTATCATTTTCCTGTAATGCCACGTATGTTCATGGCTTTACAAATGGAAGACCGCTATCCTATAACCGACATTTTTGATCAGACACCGGCAATTCCGGACAGCTGCCAATGGGCTATATTCTTACGCAACCATGACGAGCTTACCCTCGAGATGGTTACCGATGAAGAACGGGATTATATGTACAAAGTGTACGCTACTGACCCCAAAGCAAGAATAAACCTGGGAATACGCCAAAGGCTTGCGCCCCTGATGCAAAACAACCGCCGTAAGATAGAACTGATCAATTGTTTGTTGTTTTCTTTACCCGGCACTCCGGTAATTTACTACGGCGACGAAATAGGTATGGGCGACAATTTCTACCTGGGTGATCGTGATGGCGTACGTACACCCATGCAATGGTCATCCAACAGAAATGCCGGCTTTTCGGAGGCAAACCCTCAAAAACTATACCTGCCGCTGATTTTGAGCCCGGAGTATCATTACGAAATTGTAAATGTCGAAATGCAGACGACCAATACTTCGTCGCTGCTCTGGTTTATGAAACGGATAATAGACCTCCGAAAAAAGCATAAGGCTTTTAGCAGGGGCGATTTCCGTTTCCTGAACGCCGACAATCCTAAAATTCTGGCATTCACCCGCTCCTTTGAAGACGAAACCATATTAGTTGTTTTGAATTTGTCGCGCTACGCGCAGCCAGTCGAACTGGATCTCAGCGGATATGAAGGTTTTCAGCCCGTGGAACTGCAAAGCCGGAACAAATTCCCCATCATTAAGGACACCCGCTACTTCCTGTCAATGGGAGCTCATAGCTTCCAGTGGTTTGCCTTACAGCGGGTAGCCGGACCGGTAAGCCGGGGGGGCATACATCCTGAGTTAAAACTTTCATCAATTGAAGAACTGTATTCAGGCAGCGCAAAAGAAGTTTTCCTCTCGGATATACTTCCCTCGTACCTTAAAAATATTCGATGGTTTGGTGGAAAAAGCCGGGAGATTCAGTCGATCCGCATCGAAGGGCGTGAACAATTTTTACAGGACTGTCCGGTAAACTGGCTTATAATCAGTGTTGAATACTTTTACGGATTTCCGGAATTATACCAATTGCCACTCGTATTTTTCCCTGCTGATGCAAATCCTTTGGCCATCAATCATCCGCAAAGCGTAGTTACGCGACTCAGATTAGATGGTAAAGAAGGACATTTATGCGATGCGCTTTATGATACCCGGGTACATCAGTACTTGCTGCAGAACCTTCTTGCAAATGAAGGATATCGCCCCGGCCACAAGTTGTATTTCCAGGCCGCTTCCGCATTACGTGATATGACTCAGTTGCAGCAAAAAATAACTTCCCATATTCTGAGCGCAGAACAGAGTAATACCTCTGTTATATTCGGCGACCAGCTGTATATGAAAATATACCGTAAGGTCGATTACGATGTCAATCCCGATCAGGAAATGATACAGGCCCTGAGCAATGATCTTCAGTTTAATCATATTCCCGCATTTTTGGGTACGGTCGACTGGATTTCGGGCAAAGGGAATATTACACTGGCAATGGTACAGCAACTGGTAGAAAGCCATGGTGATGCCTGGGTGTACATGCAGGAAAAGCTGGGATCATTTAACGAAAAAGTCTTATCCGGCACGCCGGAAGAACTTCCCGATCTTAACTTGCTGGGCACCTTAACCGCTCCTTATAGTTTCGATGAATTACCCGATAATCTGCGCGCCCTTTTGGACTCCAGCGTGGCAGAACAGGTCCGGCAAATTGGATTACGTACAGCAGAAATGCATCTGAGTCTCATGTCGTCGACCCGGCCCGAATTCAGACCCGAACCTTATTCTTTACATTACCAGCGCTCCATCTATTCGAGCCTTAGTACCCAGGTCAGGGTGGCATTTCAAAACCTGGAAAAGAACCACGGCACTCTGAACGAGGAAGCTGCAACCGTGGCAGAACAACTGTTGAGATCGAAGCAGAATATTCTGCAACGCATGAAGAATGTGTACAGCCGCAAACTGAACCTGTTAAAAATAAGGATACACGGCGATTATCATTTGGGGCAAATACTATTTACCGGAAAAGATCTGGTGATACTCGACTTCGAGGGCGAACCCGCCAGAACCTATAGTGAACGAAGACTGAAATTTTCTTCGTTGCGCGATGTGGCAGGTATGATCAGGTCCTTTCATTATGCAGCGTATGGCAGTCTGTTTCTGGAAAGCGAAACAAGGCGCGACGATGTGCGCCGGCTTCTCCCCTATGCTGCTTTGTGGGCTCATTATATGTCCGGATTTTTCATGAAAGCCTACCTGGAGCGCGTACAAGGTACGGGACTTATTCCTGACAGCGAAGATGATCAAAAAATCCTGCTGGATATTTTCCTTCTTTCAAAAGCATTTTACGAACTGAACTACGAACTTAATAACCGGCCCGAATGGGTAATGCTGCCCCTCACCGGGATTATGAACATACTGGAGAACCAACACCAACCTTATGAGTACAGTCATTAAAAAAGATGCTGATGCAGGCCTTACTGAAAGTCCGTTGTCCGGGTTCGATATCAACCTGATCAGACAGGGAAGTCATTATATGCTGTATAAGCATATGGGCGCGCAATACCGGAAATCTAAAGGAGGCGCAGGGGTATTTTTTTCCGTGTGGGCACCCAATGCCATGCAAGTGTCGGTGATAGGCGATTTCAACCAATGGACCCGGAACCGGCACAATATGCAGGTACGCTGGGACGGTAGCGGTATTTGGGAACTCTGGATACCTGATCTGAATCCGGGCGATTTATATAAATTCCATATCGAAGCTGCGCAGGGGTTTCGTGTCGAAAAAGCGGATCCGTTTGCCTATTCAGCCGAACTACCGCCTAATACTGCATCTAGAATAGTAGCACCCGGCACTTTTAAATGGAGCGATAAACGATGGCTAAACACTCGCGCGGCATCTGACATGAAGCGCCTGCCTATGTCGGTTTACGAATTACATCCCGGATCGTGGCGTCGAATCCCGGAAGAAAACAACAGGTACCTGAGCTACCGTGAAATGGCTGCCTGGCTGCCTGCTTACTGTAAGGACATGGGCTTTACCCATGTAGAACTGATGCCCATCATGGAGCACCCCTTTTATGGTAGCTGGGGTTATCAGGTAACGGGCTATTTTGCGCCCACAGCCAGATATGGCACTCCTGATGATTTCAAATACCTGGTTAATGAATTACACCGGCATCAGATTGGCGTAATTCTCGACTGGGTGCCGGCCCACTTCCCCGGCGATGCGCATGCATTGTTTCAGTTCGATGGCAGCCACCTGTACGAACATGCCGATCCCCGGGAAGGATTTCACCAGGATTGGCAAAGCTATATATTCAACTATGGTCGTAATGAGGTTAAATCCTTTTTGATTTCAAATGCTTTATTCTGGCTACTCGAATATCATATCGACGGTCTGCGTGTAGACGCTGTTGCTTCTATGCTTTATCGCGATTATTCGAGAGAGGCCGGTGCCTGGATACCCAATATCTATGGCGGGCGCGAGAATCTAGAAGCTATATCTTTCATTAAGGATCTGAATGCGGCAGTTCACCAGCACGCTCCGGGAGCCATCACCATAGCGGAAGAATCTACAGCATTTCCGGGTGTTACCAGGCCGGTGGAAGAAGGCGGCCTTGGCTTCGACTTTAAATGGATGATGGGCTGGATGCATGACACACTTCGTTATTTCCAACGGGACACCTTATACCGAAGATTTCATCAACAGGAGCTGCCCTTCAGTATGCACTACGTTTATACAGAATCATTTATGCTACCCTTATCTCATGATGAAGTAGTGCACGGCAAAGGTGCATTACTTGATAAGATGCCGGGCGATGACTGGCAGAAAGCAGCCAACCTTCGCAGCTTGTACGCATATATGTATGGTCATCCGGGAGCAAAGCTTTTGTTTATGGGTGGTGAATTTGGTCAGCAAAAAGAATGGAATCATGAGTCGAGTCTTGACTGGCACCTGCTGCAGCACGACTTCCACAAGGGCATGCAGTCCCTGGTACGTCGATTGAACAAACTATACTGCACCAACGCCGCTATGTATGAATTGAGCTACCAGGCAGAGGGCTTTGCCTGGATTGATTACAGCGACCATGAAAATAGCGTATTCAGCTGGATACGACGTTCTTCGGAACCGGGAAAGTACCTCCTATTCATTCTGAATGCACAGCCAAAAGTTCATCGGACGTACCGGCTGGGTGTACCCGAAGAACGTACGTTTAACGAGTGTCTGAACACCGACGATCAGGAATTTGGAGGCTCGGGATTTGCCACTAAAAAGCAAATAATGGCGGAACCAATTCCCATGCATGGGCTGCCCTGCTCCATTGACCTGGCCATACCGCCTTTGGCCGTATTGGTACTGGAGCCGCAACAATTAAATTTTAATACAAGAAAAAAATCGCAGAGCAGATGAACGACGTGAAAAAATACCGGGGCTTCCCCTTCCCGCTGGGAGCTACGTACGATGGGAAGGGAGTGAATTTTTCTGTTTTTAGCGACAATGCTACCGGAGTCAGCGTGTGCTTGTTCGACTCCAACGATTCGGGAGAACCCAGCGCTACCATTCCACTGACAGAAAAAACATATAGCGTGTGGCATGCCTATGTACCGGGTATCCGCCCAGGACAGTTATACGGTATTAGGGTAGATGGTCCGTATAAACCTGAAGAAGGCCTACGATTTAACAAGAATAAGTTATTGATAGACCCTAACGCAAAAGCTATATCCGGAATATTGGAATGGCACGATTCGCTGTTTGGATACGATGTAAACAGCGAGGGCAAAGACCTGGACATGAGCACAACGGACAGTGCGCGTTATATCCCCAAAGCAATTGTAATAGAAGACAATTTTGATTGGGAGGGAGACAAGCCATTAAAAATCCCTTACCAGGATACCATTATTTACGAGGCACATGTAAAAGGCTTTACCCAGCTAAACCCGGATATTCCGGAAGAACTTAGGGGCACTTATGCCGGCATCGCTCATCCCGCGTCCATCAAGCACCTTAAGGAACTGGGCATAACTGCAATAGAATTGATGCCGGTACATCATTTTGTAGTAGACCGGCATTTACAACAAAAGCAACTGACCAATTACTGGGGCTACAATACCATTAATTTCTTTTCGCCCGACATACGATATGCGGCGTCTAAAAAACCCGGAGCACAGGTTACTGAATTTAAGCAGATGGTTAAAGACCTGCATAAGGCTGGTATTGAAGTCATACTTGACGTGGTGTACAACCATACCGGGGAGGGTAACCAGCTGGGTCCTACCCTGTCGTTCAGAGGTATTGACAACGCTTCGTATTACCGGCTTGAAGACGAAGCCCGGTATTATAAAGATTATACCGGCACGGGCAACACTTTGAATACGGTACAACCCAATGTGCTGCGTATTATTATGGACAGTTTGCGATACTGGATTTTGGAAATGCACATCGACGGATTCCGCTTCGATCTGGCTTCTACCCTGGCACGCGAACTTCATGAAGTAGATCGTTTAGGATCCTTCTTCGATATCATACATCAGGATCCCATCATAAGTCAGGTGAAACTGATTGCAGAACCCTGGGATGTGGGCGATGGTGGATACCAGGTTGGCAAATTCCCACCCGGCTGGGCCGAATGGAATGGTATGTACCGTGATTGTATCCGTGACTATTGGCGAGGAGCCGAAAGTATGCTGGCCGAATTTGCCAGCCGTCTCACCGGTAGTTCCGACCTATACAAAGACGACCGGTACCCGACGGCAAGTATCAATTTTGTAACGGCACACGATGGCTTCACACTGAGAGATCTGGTATCGTACAACGAGAAACATAATGAGGCTAATGGTGAAGATAACCGCGATGGCGAAGATCATAACAGGAGCTGGAACTGCGGCACCGAAGGTGATACCGATGATGAAGAAATACTGGCTTTGAGAAAACGCCAAATCCGGAATTTCCTATTTACCCTTTTCCTGTCGCAAGGCGTGCCTATGCTGGTGGCCGGCGATGAGATGGGCCGCACGCAAAGAGGCAACAACAACGCTTATTGCCAGGACAATGAAATTTCGTGGATCGACTGGAAAAATGCAGACGGGGATATAATGGACTTCACTCGTAAAATGATCGCTATCCGTAGTCAACACCCGGTATTTTGCCGCACACGCTGGTTCAAGGGCAAACCCGTAAAGGATGGTCATGCTGACGATATAGCCTGGTTTCTTCCCGACGGTAGTGAAATGTCGGATGAAAACTGGAACAATGACTACGCAAAATCACTGGCCGTTTTCCTCAACGGACAAGGTTTGCACACTACAACCTACGAAGGAGAACCCATAGTGGACGATTCATTTTACATTGTATTTAATGCCCATTACGAAGAACTGGAATTTGTATTACCGAACGAAAAATTTGGAAAACAATGGAGAAAAATTGTAGATACATCCCAAACGGATCTCAATGGAGAAAACGGCGATTTTGGACCGGGCGACAAAATTATCGTGAATGGAAGAACAGCAATGTTATTCATAAACACTAAAACCCCAGCATAGCAATGTTCCGCGATTCCCCAGGCCCAACAAGCATCGGAGTAAATCTACGTGAAGGGAAATGCCATATATCCGTATGGGCACCGTTGGAGCCCCTTGTACATTTAATAAACGAAAGCAAAGGCATTTCAATCCGACTGGAACGCGACAGGTACGGATATCACCGGGGTATAACAGATCAGCTGAATCAGCACGACAGGTATCGTTTTAAAACAGGTAAAGATCTGCTCCCCGACCCCGCCTCCCGCTCGCAGCCCGGGGGCGTTCACGAGGCGTCGGAAGTTATTGACCTGCATGGCTTTCAGTGGACCGACGAGCAGTGGCGCAATCCCGCTTTGGAGGATTACATCATTTACGAAATCCACGTGGGGACGTTTACTCCTGAAGGAAATTTTGAAGGTCTGATTGAAAAACTACCTTATTTGAAATCGCTGGGTGTAACTGCCATTGAGTTGATGCCGATAGCTCAGTTTCCGGGTGCCCGCAACTGGGGCTATGACGGTGTATTCCCTTTTGCCGTGCAGCAAAGTTATGGCGGTGCCTACGGGCTGCAGCAATTGGTAAATGCCTGCCACAAACAGGAATTGGCCGTGATACTGGACGTTGTCTACAACCATTTGGGGCCCGAAGGAAACTACCTGAGCTCCTCGGGCCCCTATTTTACCGACAAGTACAAAACGCCCTGGGGCCAAGCTATCAATTTTGACGATGCCTACTGCGATCCGGTACGCCAATTCTTTATTGAAAACGCATTGATGTGGCTTCGTGATTTTCATATCGACGCCCTGCGGCTTGACGCCGTACATGCCATCAAGGATCTAAGTCCTACGCATATACTACGGGAAATTTCCGACGCTGTAGAACATTTTAATACTTCGAGTACAACAGCAAAATACCTGATTGCCGAAACAGATCTGAACGACGTACGTATCATTCAGGAAAAAAATGAAAGAGGCTATGGAATAGACGCTCAATGGTGCGATGAATTTCACCATGCCTTACGCGTCGCAACCGGGCAGGAGCGCACAGGCTACTATGCCGATTTTTACGGCTTAAATGACCTTGCCAAAGCCTATCGTGACGCCTATGTTTATACAGGTCAATACTCTGAGGAACGCCATCGCTTTTTCGGGACAAAGACCGACGGCCTGCCGCGGGAAAAATTTATCATTTTTTCGCAGAACCACGACCAGATCGGCAATCGCCCACTCGGTGAGCGCACATCGCAACTACTGCAGCAGGACCAGCTTAAGCTATTGGCCAGTATCGTTCTTACCAGCCCGTATTTACCCATGATCTTCATGGGCGAAGAATGGGCGGCGTCCAGCCCCTTTTTATATTTCGTCGACCATTCTGATCCGGATTTACTGCAGGCTATCGAAGAAGGCAGAAGGCGTGAATTTGGGTTTAAAGGTAATTTGCCTGTAGCACATGATATCAAAACTTTTAAAGACACCGTTTTGAACTGGCAGGAACAAACTGCCCGGCAACATGCCGAAATACTTTCCTGGTATAAATTTCTGATTAGACTCAGGAAACAACATCCGCTAATGAAGCATGCAAAGGGACAGAAAATAGAAGTCGATGCCGGCGAAGATACCGGCATACTTTCGGTCCACAGAAAACGGGAGGATGATTATCTTATGATGTGGTTCAATTTCTCTAATGCAGCACAGGAACTAATCGTTCCGAAATTCTGCCAGGACGCACATCTGATACTGGATACAACGTTCAGCGTCCCCGATAATAACAACAACGGAATTGCGCTCAATTACAACAACAGACTGACCATACAGCCCTTTAATTGCATTATTATCTCTAATCAACATGTACTTCCCTAATTCAACCTACCGCGTTCAGCTACACAAAGCTTTCACCTTTAAAGACCTTGAAAAGGTCATTCCATACTTATATGAATTGGGAATAAAAACAATATACGCATCACCCATATTCACAGCCATGCCAGGGTCGGTGCACGGTTACGATGGAATAGACAGCAATGAAATTAACCCGGAAATAGGTACACTGGAAGAATTCAGGAATATTGCTTACCAGTTACGCGAACTGGGTATGGGCTGGATCCAGGACTTTGTGCCCAATCACATGGCTTATAGTCCGCTGAACCCCAAAATATGGGATCTTATGGAGTTGGGACCCGCATCCAGATTCTATGACTTTTTCGATTTTAAAAAGGATGAACCCATAATGGCCCCCTTTTTAGGAGCAGATTTTAATACAGCACTGGAGCAAGGTTCAATTAAAATCATATTTCGGGAGGATAGCTTTTGCTTCAGTTATTACGAACAGATTTTCCCGCTGAATCATGACGCAACACTGCAGTTACTTGCCTTGGCAGCATCTCAGCAGGAAAAACAACCGGGTACTATTCCAACTTTCTCCACACAGGATCCCGAAAGATACAGGAACGAATGGCACAGGCTTAAGCAGGAGATAAAACATCTATTGAACGAGGAAGCTATCACATCCATCCTGAATACAGCCAACGAACAGGCGGATTTACTGAAGGAAATACACAGTCGGCAATATTACCGCCTTTGCCACTGGCTGGAGACTAATCAACATATCAACTACAGACGTTTTTTTACAATCAATGGTCTTATTGGTGTTCAAATTGAGCAAAAGGAAGTTTTCGAAAGTTACCACAACTTGGTATTTCAACTTGTAGATGAAGGACTGATTCAGGGTTTAAGAATAGATCATATCGATGGATTGTACAATCCCGGGGCCTATCTGCAGCAACTGCGGGCGCGATTAGGTACAGAGGTTTATATAGTTGTCGAAAAAATATTGGAAGCAAACGAAGCACTGCCCAACTGGCCGGTTCAGGGAACAACCGGATACGATTTCCTGGCACAGGTCAATAACCTGCTTACATCATCGGCAGGCAAAAAAAACATAAGGCATCATTTGGACAACCTGGATGAAGACGAAGCCGAACCAGAATCGCTCATCCAGCTCAAGGCATTTATTCTGGAACAAAATATGCAGGGCGAGTGGCAGCAATTGAGCCGGTTGCTCACGGGGCTACTACCGGCCAGCCCTGTGGCGAACCTGACTGAAAAGCAGTCGCAGGAGCTGGTGAAGACCATGCTGGTAAATTGTCCCGTATACCGGTATTACCCTGACGATGCATCCATTTCAGACTTTGTATCAGATCAGCAGAGAAATATTGCTGCGTATCAGGCTATCACCGGCATCGACCATAGCTCTATACTGCATATCTTCTCCGAACTGATAAGCGAAAGCAGCGAAGCGCGCCATTTTTGGCGAAAATTCATGCAGCTCAGCGGACCGCTGATGGCAAAGGGTATGGAAGATACTTTGATGTACCGGAACCACTGGTTTCTGGCCAATAATGAAGTTGGTGATACGCCATTCGCCGAAGGACTTTCTGCAACAGAATTTCATAAAAAAATGATGGATCGCCAGTCTTACTGGCCGCTGACTATAAACGCAACTGCCACGCATGATACCAAAAGAGGCGAAGACGCGAGGGCGCGGCTGCAGATCATAAGTCATCATACAAAAGCCTGGTGGCAGCTCGCCCATCAGGTTTTGGCTGGTACCAGCAACTCAGACCTCAGCGTTGCAACCCGATATTCGGTTCTGCAGGCCATAGTTGCCAGCTTAAATCCTGCTGACACAGATACAACCTATAAAGCCAGAGTTAAGGAATATTTAAATAAAGCAGCCAGGGAAGGAAAGCAATATTCTAACTGGGATAATCCCGATAAAGACTACGAACAAAAACTTTTAGATTTTGCGATAAAACTGATCGAAGACGAAGGGTTTGCCGCATTGTTGCGCGGATTTATAACTATGTATGCTGCAGAAATGCTGCAGCAGCAACTGGTACAGCTAAGCTTGAAACTTACCTGTCCCGGCGTGGCCGATATTTATCAGGGGACAGAATATGAAGACCTGAGCTTTGTGGATCCGGACAACCGGAGAGCAGTTGATTTCGAAAAAAGAATTCATTTGCCCGGCGAATTAAAAAAGCGAAGCGCCGGCTTTCAGGAACTCATTCAAACGCAACCCGGTTGGGCTAAAAGCTATGTATTGTACAAGCTGCTGCAGTTGCGTAAAACATATCCTGACTTATTTGAAAAGGGCATTTATCAGGCCATAAGAACTAAGGACGCACATAAGATAGCGTTTGTGCGCAGGTATCAACAACAGTGGCTTTTGGTAGTATTGCCTGTTGATACAACCCGTACCAGCGAGGCTATATCTTTACACTTGCCCACAGGATTCCCCGACACTTGCATCGATGTTCTGTCAGGCGCCGCGTATAAACATCAGGCACAGACTTTTGAACCCGGCCTGTACTTTGCGAGGTCCGAATCCATGGTACGTAAGGCGGGCGTATTGATGCCCTTATTTTCACTGGGAAGTAAATGGGGTATTAGTGATCCGGGTAGCTCAGCACAAGGTTTCCTGCACTCATTGGCGCGTTCGGGTCAGCGCTTGTGGCAACTGTTACCCCTCAACCCCGTTTCTGAAGAGCAGTCCTTTTCACCTTATGCAACATATTCCGCCTTCGCTGCTGATCACCGCTATATCAGCTTAGAAAAATTGCAACATTGCGGATGGTTGCCACAAGATCTACCATCACCATTACAAAATGATAGAATCAAAGAAGTACCCTACTCAAAAATCGCGGAGATTAAAGAAAACCATTTGCTTATTGCCTATAAAAAATTTTCATCCAGTACCAATCAATATGCCTTTAGCAAATATTGCAACGACAACCAACATTGGTTAGAACACTACGCGCAATTTGTAGTACTGAAAAAAGCCTTTGGCAATATGCCCTGGTATGAATGGCCTGAAGCATACCGGAGCCCTTCCAGCGATTCAACGATGCAACTTTGCCGGCAACATAAAGAGCAATTGCAATTTGAACGCTGGAAACAATTTGTTTTTGATCAGCAATGGCTGGCGCTAAAGCAATATGCCAATGCACTTGATATTCAGTTACTCGGCGATATACCCTTTTATATGGCTAAAGACTCGGCCGATGTCTGGGCAAATCAGGAAATATTTAAAATCGACAGCCGGGGTGAGGTGCAGGGCATGGCCGGCGTGCCTCCCGATTACTTCAGTGCTGGCGGACAATTGTGGGGTATGCCGGTGTATAACTGGGAAGTATTGCAGCAGCGACAATTCGACTGGTGGATACAGCGCCTGCAAAGAAATGCAGCTTTGTTTGATTTGGTTCGACTCGATCATTTCCGGGCATTCTACGACTATTGGGAAGTGCCTGCCGGAGCGCTCACGGCGAAAGACGGCAGATGGCAGCCCGGGCCACAGGATGCCTTATTTGATCTTATAAAAAAACATTTTCCCACACTTCCATTTATAGCAGAGGATCTCGGAGAACTGCATGATGAAGTATATCGCTTTAAAGAAAGCTATCGTTTACCGGGTATGCGTGTATGGCAATTCGGATTTGATCCTTACAGCCCGGCATCCAGAGATCTCCCGCATAACTTTAACAGGCTTGACCTGGCCTACACTGGCACCCACGACAATAATACGATAAAGGGCTGGTATGGCACCCTGCCGGCATCGGCAAAGAAAGCTCTGAACCAATACACCGGCCAGCAGTTGACTTCAGAAAATATACACGAGGTGTCCATACGCCAATTATACCAATCCATAGCTGATATCGTGGTTGTTCCTTTTCAGGATATTGCAGGCTTAGGAGATAAGGCCAGAATTAATACCCCCGGAAGTACCAAAGGAAACTGGACCTGGCGTACACCTCAAAATCGCTTTTTGGAAACACAGGAAAAATGGCTTGCTGCTTTATCGAAGCTTTATCATCGGATATAAAAATAAGGGTGCATGATCCAACTCATGCACCCTGTCCCAAATGGATACTTAGTCCACCGTCGATTATGACTGTAGTTCCGGTAATATAATTGCTGTCGGCAGAAGCAAGGAAAACAGCGGCAGCTTTTATATCTTCCGTTTGGCCGGCCCGGCGCATTGGAATATTTTCTTCCATTTTGTTCCTGATTTGATCATCGTTCATTGCTGCTTCATTCATGGCTGTAAGTATCATTCCTGGAGCAATATTGTTTACCTGAATATTCCTGCCGGCCAGTTCGAGGGCTAAACTTTTGCAAAAGCCCTTCAGCCCCGCCTTTGAAGCATTATAGTTTACGTTTCCGGCGGAGGCCAGATGCTCATGGACCGAACTGATATTGATAATTTTTCCGAAGGTACTGCTGGGAGACCGCAATTGAAGGTACTTCCGGCAACAGTAAAAAGGACCGTACAGGTTAGTTTTAATACACTGATCGAAAGTCTCCGTACTCATCTCTGCCAAAGGTGTATCGCTGCCATTCACTCCTGCATTATTGACTAAAATATCGATAGAGCCGTAGCGTTCAAAAATCTGATCAAACACTTCGGAAACCTGCTGCTCCCGGGTAACGTCCAGCTGCCAGATACTGTTCTGAATACCCTGCTCTTCGAGTTGCCGGCTTAAATGCTCTGCATCAGCTGCCCCGGAATGATAGGTGATATTGACAATGGCTCCCTCGGCACCCATTGCTTCTGCAATGGCTTTACCAATTCCTGAGTCGGCCCCGGTTACAACAGCTACTCTGGATTTCAGCTTATTCATATTTAAGATTTCGGATATCAACAAGCCGCCGCTTCTTGTTGTTCAATCAACACTCATTAAAGCTGTAAAATCTTAAAAGCCTAAACGGAAAGAGCAATGAATTCTATTCAGCCAATTAACAATATCGTATGTGAACTGGGAGAATGTCCTGTTTGGGATCCTTTTCGGCAATGTCTTTTTTATACAGATGTACTGAAATCAAGACTGTACAGTTATATACCGAGTACAGGAGTATCCAGGTGCTTCATCACGCCACCCTATCCCGGGTCCATGGTATTATGTAAAGACAAACGATTGTTGCTGGGTACTGCAGAGGGCTTATTTTTTTTCAATCCGGAAACTGCACATTGGCAATTCCATACCCGGGGTGGTCTGCCCCACGGAGCTTATCGTTTCAACGATGCAACTTGCGATGCAGATGGCAACCTCATTACGGGAATAATGCATCTGCAGGAGCGTCCGGGCTGCGGGTCACTCGTAAAAATAAATGCCCGGGGAATAAGCCAGACAATACTCACTGGTCTTACCATTCCCAATGGTACAGTTCTGTTGCCGGACAGACCCGAATTTTATTTTATTGATAGTGCAGCGGGTTCGGTACGCCTGTTCCAATATGATGAAGCGGACGGATCTGCAATTGAAAAGAAAATAATAGTTCAACTGAATAAAGAAGAAGGCGTTCCGGATGGCATGGCCGTAGACAACGACGGAGGTATTTGGGTAGCACATTTTGGCGGAGGAAACTCGGTTCGCTATAATCCGGCAAATGGTGAACGACTCAGCGAAATCAAAGTTCCTGCGTTACAGGTAACGAGTTGTTGCTTCGGCGGCAAAGACCTGACCGACTTATATATTACTACGGCAGCCCGCGACATGGACACGGCTAACAGCAATATGCAGGATGGACGCACGTTTCTGGTTTCGCATACGGGCCACCGCCCTGCCCCGGTATATACATACGGCTAACACATAGACAGGGCTCAACTTTACCGTTGCTTATATGTTGACATCATGATTCCGCATGTCCGACAGCCGCCCGGGCTTCCATGAGTACGTATTATCCGGCTTTAACGCTATTGCTTCGATGGTAACCAATAACTATAACCATTTTAAACACAACTATGAATAGAGACAGTAAAACTACAAGCTTGTGGCAGGGTGCTCATCCTATTTCGCACCTTACCGGCGCCAGCCTTAACAAAGGTGATGCAGATATAATAATAGTGGGAGCCGGAATCACCGGCCTTACACTGGCCTTCTGGCTGCAGGAACAAGGGCGAAACTGCCTGGTGATCGAAGCCGGCAATCCGGGATTTGGCACCACTGCAGGCACAACTGCTCACCTCAATACCGTTCTGGATACTCCATATACCGACATCATCGACAAATTTGGCAAGTCAGGGGCAAAGCTGGTCGCTGAAGGCGCAAGCCTGGCTATTCATCGTATCGCAGCAAACATTGAAAAGTTAGGCATCGACTGCAGCTTTAAATATCTGGATGGATACTTAATCGCACAGGATCAACAACAGGCCGAGGAGTTGGAAAAAATGCTGGGGGCCATGCAAAAGGTTGGTGTGGAAGCTGATTTTTCCGATACTATTCCCGTACCACTGCAATATAAATGCTCGGTATGTCTTAAAAACCAGGCGCAATTCAATCCCCTTCAATATCTGGAGGGCATTGCCAGGGCTTTCGCCAATGCAGGTGGAACAATACTGCAAAACACAAGGGTAAAGAGTATAGAACGAGAAGGCGACAACTTAAACGTACTTACCGAAAATGGAAATTTTACCTGCCGTAAAGCTGTTTATGCAACTCATATTCCTCCGGGATTAAACCTGCTTCATACACGCTGTGCACCCTATCGCTCCTATGTTATGGCAGCTGAACTGGAAGATGGAGAGGCGTATCCTGATGCACTTGCTTACGATATGGAAGATCCGTACCATTACTTCAGGACCGCAGTCATTGATGATAAGAAATTCCTGATTGTAGGAGGTAAAGATCATAAGACCGGCCATCATGAAAATGCCAGTCAGGCATTCACTGCTTTGGAAGCTTATACCAGAAACCTGTACAAAATCAAATCGGTGCCGTATAAGTGGTCGGCACAATATTATGAGCCCGGTGATGGACTACCATACATCGGACACCTTCCCGGCGCCGATGAGCATATTTACACGGCAACCGGATTTAGCGGAAACGGAATGATATTAGGCACGCTTTCGGCACATATCCTTTGTAATTTGATTGTGGATGTGGAGGATGCTTACGCTTCCCTGTTTAGCCCTTCCAGAATAAAGCCAGTGGCAGGCTTCAAAAATTTTGTGAAGGAAAACGCGGACGTGGCAAAGCGATTTATCGTTGACCGTATCTCTTCGGAGCAACTGGAATCCCTATCGGACCTGAGCAAAGAGGAAGGAAAAGTAGTAAAATATCAGGATCAAAAGCTGGCTATCTATAAAGACGGCACCGGTAAACTCTGCGCCCTGCATCCCGTTTGTCCACACGCAGGATGTATAGTACAGTGGAACAATGCGGAGAAAAGCTGGGACTGCCCCTGCCATGGCGCACGGTACGATACCACTGGCAAACTATTAACCGGGCCTGCGACCTCAGATCTGAAGCAGATTGATATCAGCTAAAGATTGAAGCAGATTAAGAAGCAGATTAAACGGAGATCGATTGATCGCGATACCTCAAATACTAAAAAACAGGGCAGCTATTGAATGCTGCCCTGTTTTTTTATGATTGTCCGGTTATTCCTTGGTTTCGGTTTTTTCTTTCTTATCCTTTCCTTTAGAAACGCTGAATACAATTTTGTCCTGCTCCTTATCATAGTCAGCAATGGCTTTGTCGCCTTCTTTAATATGGTGGTTCAGTATTTCCTCAGCCAGCGGATCTTCCAGGTATTTCTGAATAGCCCGATGCAATGGACGTGCTCCAAACTGTACATCAAAGCCTTTTTCCGAAATAAATTTACGCGCGCTATCGGTAAGTTCCAGCGAGAAGCCAAGGGTATTCATCCGCTTCAACACATCTTTCATAATGATATCGATAATGCGGTTGATATGCTCTTCACCCAGTGAATTGAAGATAATTACATCATCAAGACGGTTAAGGAATTCGGGACTAAAGGTCCGCTTCAGCGCCCGTTCGATCACCGCACGATTATTCTCTTCTTCGTTAGAAATCTTAGCTGCGGTTGCGAAGCCCACGCCGTCACCAAAATCCTTCAACTGGCGTGCGCCGATGTTAGAAGTCATGATGATGATGGAATTTTTGAAATCTACTTTGCGTCCAAGACCGTCGGTCAGCTGGCCATCGTCCAGCACCTGCAGCAGGATATTGAAAATATCAGGATGTGCTTTTTCGATCTCATCAAGCAAAATTACAGAGTATGGCTTGCGGCGTACTTTCTCTGTAAGCTGACCGCCTTCTTCATAACCTACATAACCCGGAGGAGCACCAATCAGGCGGCTCAGCGAGAATTTCTCCATATACTCACTCATATCAATCCTGATAAGTGCATCTTCGCTGTCGAACAGGTATCTGGCAAGTGCCTTTGTAAGTTCAGTTTTACCCACACCGGTAGGTCCGAGGAAAATAAAGGAACCAATAGGTTTCTTTGGATCTTTCAACCCTACCCTGTTACGCTGAATAGCTTTCACCACTTTAGCAATAGCCTCGTCCTGTCCTACTACCATGCCTTTCAAGTCCTCGCCCATTCTGCGTAGTTTCTCGCTTTCGGCTTCTACCATACGCATCACAGGAATACCGGTCATCATACTGACTACTTCGGCAATATCTTCATCATGGATAGGATAACGCTTGTGCTTAACTTCCTCTTCCCATTCGTTCTTAGCTTTTTCCAGTTCTTCACCCAGCCGTTTTTCCTTATCACGCAATGAAGCAGCTTCTTCGAAACGCTGGCTTTTTACAACTTTATTTTTCTCCAGCTTGATATCTTCTATTTTCTTCTCCAGATCAAGGATATTCTTAGGAACATTAATGTTTTTCAAATGCACCCTTGCACCTACTTCATCCATTACATCAATGGCCTTATCGGGCAATAGCCGATCTGTCATATACCGATCACTCAATTTAACACAAGCCTCCACAGCATCCTTATCATAAGTTACATTGTGAAACTCTTCGTATTTGGGACGGATATTATTCAGAATGGTGATTGTTTCTTCAACACTTGGTGGCTCTACCAGCACTTTCTGGAACCTGCGATCGAGTGCGCCATCCTTTTCGATATACATACGGTATTCGTCGAGTGTAGATGCACCGATACATTGAAGTTCGCCGCGGGACAGCGCAGGTTTAAAAATATTGGAAGCGTCCAATGAACCTGAAGCGCCGCCGGCACCTACAATGGTATGAATTTCGTCGATAAACAGAATGACGTCTCTGTTTTTTTCGAGCTCGTTCATGATAGCCTTCATGCGCTCTTCAAACTGGCCCCGGTATTTGGTACCTGCAACCAGGGCTGCCAGATCGAGGCTTATAACCCGTTTATCAAACAAAATCCGGGATACTTTGCGTTGCACAATGCGCAGCGCGAGCCCTTCAACAATGGCAGTTTTACCTACTCCTGGCTCACCAATCAATATCGGATTGTTCTTCTTCCGGCGACTGAGAATTTGTGAAACACGTTCGATTTCCTGTTCTCTCCCAACAATGGGATCCAGATTGCCGAGTTCGGCCATACGGGTAATATCACGGCCGAAATTATCCAGCACCGGTGTTTTCGATTTTACATTACCTGCGGCTGCCGCACCCTGGCGCTGGCGTTGCTGAAACTGACGACGTTCTTCTTCTTCAAACTCTTCTGAGCCCGGATCATTACCGGTGTATTCGGCCCCGGGCATTTCACCCTGAAGAATACTAAGCTCATTTTTGAAGCGCTCATAGTCGACCTCGTAGTTATTTAATATTTGAGCTGCCGGATTTTCCTTGTTTTTAAGGATGGACAGCATCAGATGCTCAGACTCCACGGTCCGGCTCTTAAGAGATTTAGCTTCCAGCACGGTAATACGAATTACCTTTTCGGCCTGACGGGTAAGGGGCAGACTATTGAGATTGGCAACCGAACGGCCACCTTTATCTTTTATTACGACCTCCACTTCCTTGCGAAGATCGAACAAATCGATATTCAGTGATTGCAGAATACGCATCGATATGCTTTCGCCGTCACGAATAAGACCCAATAATAAATGTTCTGTTCCTATAAAGTCGTTACCGAGGCGCAATGCTTCTTCCCGGCTGTACGAAATAATCTCTTTTACTTTCGGTGAGAAATTAGAATCCATTTTGGAAAATTTCATTTAATGCAGTTTGGAATATTCAGCTTTACCGGGCATTCAACATATTAAACCCTGTAATTGTTGCCAGTGTAATAACTGATTTTTGCGTCGGTATAGATAATGGACAAAGGTATCCGGTTTAACCAATCCTGCGTATTAATATTAAAATGCTAAGTTAGATAAATTTGATAATTAATCTGAGTGAGAAATAGCGTCTATAAAGGGTATGAACGGTCTCCCTGATTCCGTATTTTTAGTTTACATTTGAACCTTTTTATTACGCCAGAGTCAAAATACCAAATTACAATAACAGAAAATGGAATTCAAAATTGATACCAAACCCAATTACACTGTAATTACGCCGGATACGGGTGATTTGAGTGTTAATATGGCAGAGGTAATACGACAAAAAGTAGAGGAAGCGCAGGGTGCAGGCAGTCATAATTTCGTAATTAACCTGCAACATGTGACAAGTATGGAGATGGCTTCGGGCAATACACTTTTAGACCTGCATAATTATGTATATCATCATGGTGGATCACTGGTATTTACATCCCTGGAGGAATGTGTAACGCAAACCATGAAAAAAGGCCAGTATCACCTGAGCCTGAACTTAACGCCTACTTTAATTGAAGCTATCGACATCATCAGCATGGAGGTGCTGGAACGCGACTTGCTGGGTGAATCATGATCAAAGTCACAATACTGGGTAATAACTCGGCGCTCCCTGCACACGGCCGGCATCCTACAGCACAGGCGGTAGAGATCCGGGAACAGGTATTCCTGATTGATTGCGGCGAAGCTACACAGATCCAAATGCAGCGGTACAATGTGCGGCGTAAACGGATCAACCATATTTTTATCAGTCATTTGCATGGCGATCATTATTTCGGCCTCATTGGCCTTATAACGAGCATGGGATTAATGGGGCGTACTGCCCCATTATATCTGTTCGGTCCTCCCGCGCTCCGCGAAATAATCAGATTGCATTTGGATGCGGGCAGCACCCTGCTGCCATTTGAAATAGTCTTTACGCCTATTGAAGAAGGTCAGACCTCCGTATTGATTGATCATTACCATTACGCTGTTTCCTGCTTTCCTGTAGAACACAGAATCCCCTGTCACGGTTTTGTACTGACAGCAAAAGGTTCGGGCAGGCGCATAGTGCCCGAGCGATGCCGGCAGCTGGAAATTCCTGCAGCATTTTACAACCAATTGAAAAAAGGCGCCGATTACCTGCGTCGCGACGGGCTTTTAATCAAGAATCACGAGGTGACTGTTGATGGTCCGCCCAGCATCCGTTATGCCTTTTGTGCCGATACCCGCTATACAGACTCCTTTCTTCCGTATATCAAAGAAGCTGACGCTATTTACCACGAAAGCACTTACCTGAAAGATAATGTCGAAAAAGCCTGGGAACGCTTTCACTGCACGGCAGAACAGGCTGCTCAAATAGCGTTAAAAGCCGGCGTGGGCCGGTTATTTCTGGGTCACTTCTCGGCCAAATACTCCGATCTGTCTCCATTCCTGGCCGAAGCCCGTTCGGTGTTTGAAGCTACAGAGCTCAGCAGCGAAGGCGCTGTATTCGAAATCATTGCGAAAAAAATATCCGGATAGTGCTGCATCCGGCATGCTTCAATACCCCGATAGCCGGTTGCTATCGAATTTCCCAATACCATCCCGACTTATGATACTTTATTCCTAATTTTGCACATCTTTTACCTTTTTCTTTTTAAAAAATATGAATCTTTTTGCGCAACTGCAGCACGAATTCGTCCAAAGACATATTGGGCCCGACACAGTGGAAACCCGGGAAATGCTTGATACTATTGGTATCGACAGCATTGACGAGTTAATAAACAGGACCGTCCCGGAAGCAATTCGACTGCCAAAGCCGCTGAACCTGCCTGCTGCTGTTAGTGAAGCAGAATACCTGCGTCAGCTAAAAAATATTTCACTGGGCAATAAGGTTTCAAAAACATATATAGGTCAGGGTTATTATGACACGCATACCCCAAGTGTGATTTTGCGCAATATATTTGAAAACCCGGGCTGGTACACACAATACACACCTTATCAGGCCGAAATATCACAGGGCCGTCTGGAAAGTCTGCTGAATTTCCAGACCGTTGTATCTGACCTTACCGCATTACCCATCGCAAACGCATCATTGCTCGACGAAGCCACAGCCGCCGCGGAGGCTATGGCCATGTTCTTCAATATGTTGAACAAAAGCCACGACAAGGTCGACCGGCCGAAAATGTTTGTAGACAATGAACTTTTCCCACAAACAAAAGATGTACTTGTAACCAGAGCCACTCCCCTGAATATTGAGCTGGTTTTTGGTGACTACAAAAACGCAAGCATTGACACGTCCTATTTCGGTGCCCTGGTTCAATACCCTAACGACAAAGGTTCTGTGGAAGACTATCGTTCTTTCATTGACCAGGTACATGCCGCAGGCGCCTTTGTAGGTATGGCAACGGATTTGCTGGCACTTACCCTGCTTACACCCCCCGGAGAACTGGGCGCTGATGCCGCGTTTGGCGTAGCACAACGTTTTGGCGTTCCATTGGGTTTTGGTGGCCCGCACGCCGCATTTTTCTCCTGTAAAGATGAATTCAAACGTAATATCCCCGGCCGCATCATCGGTATCAGTATTGACGCAAACGGCAACCGGGCTTTACGTATGGCTTTACAAACCCGTGAACAACATATTAAACGCGAAAAAGCTACTTCCAATATCTGTACTGCACAGGCCCTGCTTGCTAACATGGCGGCTATGTATGCGGTATTCCACGGACCAGATGGCTTAAAGAAAATTGCGCTCCGCGTAAACGCTCTTGCCCAAACTTTGGCTAAAGCCCTTACGGAAGCCGGACATCAACTGGTATCTGCCTCTTTCTTCGATACCCTTGTTATTAAAACAGACAAGATGGCTGCCATCCGGGAAAAAGCACTGGCCAACAATATCAATTTCCGCTACTTCTCCGAAGGGCTCATTGGAATTTCCCTGGATGAAACCACTACTTTCGAAGACCTTGCAGATATTATAAATGCCATCAATCTGGTAGAAGGTGCTGTTGGTTATGAAGTGGACGAACAACTGTGTCTGAATGGCATACCTGCCGAACTGGTACGCAGCTCCTCTTTTTTACAACATGCTGTATTTAACACACATCATAGCGAAACGCAAATGATGCGGTATATCAAATCTCTTGAGAACAAGGATTTGAGTCTGAACACCAGTATGATATCATTGGGTAGTTGTACAATGAAACTGAATGCTGCAACAGAAATGATTCCACTGAGCTGGAGCCACTGGAGCAAAATTCATCCGTTCACTCCCCTGGACCAGGCTAAAGGTTACCTGCAGATTGTAAGGGAACTGGAACAGTACCTGAGCGAAATTACCGGATTTGACGCCTGCAGCCTCCAGCCTAACAGTGGTGCATCGGGCGAGTATGCCGGCCTGCTTGCCATTCGTGGATACCACAAAAGCCGCGGCGAAGAACACAGAAACATCATTCTGATTCCGATTTCTGCACACGGTACCAATCCTGCTTCTGCGGTTATGGCCGGCTACAAAGTAGTAGTTGTCAAGGCTTTGGAAAACGGAAATATCGACGTGGAAGATTTGCGCGCGAAAGCGGAACAACATGCTGCAAACCTCGCGGGAGTAATGATCACTTATCCTTCTACCTATGGTATCTATGAAGAAAGTGTAAAAACCATTATTGATATAATTCACGCCAACGGTGGACAGGTGTATATGGATGGTGCCAATATGAATGCCCAGGTAGGCCTTACTGCCCCGGGATTTATTGGTGCAGACGTTTGTCACCTGAACCTGCACAAGACCTTTGCTATTCCGCACGGCGGTGGTGGGCCGGGTGTTGGCCCTATATGTGTGGCTGCACACCTGAAACCCTTCCTGCCGGGTCACGTGTTTGGAAATGAAGTAAATAGCGACAACTGGCAAAACGGTGTTTCGGCTGCACCTTATGGCTCAGCATCTATCCTGCTTATCAGCTATGCGTACATCCGTATGCTGGGACCGGATGGTGTGAAAAAAGCTACTGAGTATGCTATCCTGAATGCCAACTATATGAAGGCCCGTTTGCAAAACGACTTCACTATTCTTTATTCCGGATCAAATGGTACATGTGCACACGAATTCATCGTTGATCTGCGTCCATTCAAAAAGTCGGCTGAAATAGAAGCTGAGGATATTGCAAAACGCCTGATGGACTACGGATTCCACGCCCCTACCATGAGTTTCCCGGTAGCGGGTACAATTATGATTGAGCCTACAGAAAGTGAAGACAAAGCTGAACTTGACCGCTTCTGTGATGCGCTGCTTTCAATCCGCAAAGAAATTGAACTGATCGAAGCAGGAAATTCTGATACCAAAAACAATCCGTTGAAGAATGCTCCGCATACGCAACAGGCAGTAGTAAGCAGCGACTGGTCGCGCCCTTACAGCCGCGAAACGGCTGCCTTCCCGCTACCTTATGTGATGGCAGGCAAGTTCTGGCCTTCGGTAGCACGCGTCAACAATACCGTAGGTGACCGCAACCTTATATGTACCTGTGAACCTACAGAAGCTTATATGGAAGAAGCCTAAGCCGTGGTTACACGAAATAACATTAGCTTTATTAACTATGGCAGTCTGCAATCAGCAGGCTGCCATTTTACTTATTACCCCACAGGTCTGGCGAAACAAAATGTTATTAACGTTAGGGGGCGAAGTTTATACTTCAAAAAAAATAATAAATTTGTGGGGTTCCAACCATGCAAACGGAAGCACTTAACCCTTAAATCGCAAATGATGAACAATCCGCTTTTACGGTTTAGAAATTTTATTGAATGGCGTGCCTTTGGTGTGTGTAGTGCCCTGGGAGAAAAATTAGGCATAGCAACTTCCCGCATCAGGCTTTGGTTCATTTATATTTCCTTCCTTACAATGGGTTCACCATTGATTGTATATATGGTTATTGCGTTTTGGATAAATATCAAAAATTATATCTGGCTGAACAGGCGCAATCCTCTGCGCTGGCGCTGACAGCAATACCGCAACCTTAATTCTTTTAGAAAAGTAAATACCACGCCGGTCTAATAAAGTAGAGGCTATATGGCGTATGAGAGCTGTGCCGCTATTATATTGAGGTAAATGCCGGGAGCTTGTTGTCAGTAACGCAGAGTAACAAAAACTTACCAGTGATAATGCCGTTCAATACGTTTTTTCAGACGTTCTATAAGTAAGAAGGTCGCGGGGCAACGGTGTACATTTTGAATAAAGGTATCGTTATACAAGTCGAAGGGCCGCTTATAATGATGGGGAAATTCAGCACAGTCTGCCGGCCGGACTTCATAGATGCTGCACTTATTTTCGACCAGGAACTGGCAAGGCTGCACTTTGTTAACGATACTTCCCGAATCTTCTTCTTTCAGCAACCATTTTTCATAAAAGGCTTTTGGACTCATGCGCAAATGAGTCGAGATTCGTTTGATATCTTCTTTGGTAAATACCGGTGTCATGGTCTTACAGCAATTGGCGCATTCAGTACAATCAACTTCGGTCCATACTTCAGCATCTTCTTCCGTCACAATTTCTGACAATTCTTCGGGCACGGTCTGATCCATTTTCTGTAAAAATGTTTCCAGATCTTTCCGCTTGCGCGCAGCTTTGCGTCTAAATTTTTCCAGATCCATACCAAATGGGATATTATTTTTTGAGCGGGCTTCCGGGCTCGGCGGCAAAATGATTGAATACCATACGGTCCATAAAACCTGGTAGCAATTTGTTGAGCCACACCGTCATTTTGCCCTGTAATGTCATTACCACCGTACGCCTGCGTTGCTGTACAGCGCGCAAAATAATTTCAGCACATTGTTCGGCCGTCATCAGCTTACTCTCTTTAAGCGGAGTTTCTTTCTGTGTTGCGCCCGAGGCACTTAAAGCCACATTGCGAATATTGGAAGCAGTAAATCCGGGAGCCGCCCACATCACGTGTACGCCGCTGTGCAGCAACTCGGTTCTAAGGGATTCAAGAAATCCCTGCATTGCAAATTTCGAAGATGAATATCCACTACGGGCAGGCAAACCGCGGTAACCTGCTATTGACGATACGCCTACAATGCTACCCTTGTTTGCCTTCACATAGGGAAGTGCTGCTTTGGTAGTATATACGGTCCCCCAGAAGTTAATATCCATGAGTTCCTTCAGCACTTTCAAATCCAGCTCTTCAAACAATGCGCGCATACTAATGCCTGCATTATTGAACAACACATCGATCCTGCCCCATAGGGCTACCGCCGCCTGTACAAAGTTCCGGCAGTCTTCTTCCTTTGCCACATCGGCCTGGAAACATAGCACCCGCGCAGGATCAGCGCCGGCAAAGGCAATCTTCAACCTGTCCTGATCGCGGCCACATACCGCCACATTTGCCCCCCGGGAAAGGGAGGCCTTGGCCAAGGCCAGGCCAATACCTGAGGAAGCTCCGGTGACCAGCACAACTTTATCCCTAAGAAATTTGTTCATAAACCTTGCAAAAATACAGTTCGTGGTTTAGCCTGCACACATTATTTTTGCAGCCAATCCGGAACAACAAAGGCACCGGCGTTTTAAAAACAAAATTCACACATATGAAAGTAATGATCATTATGGGCTCCAAAACGGATGAGGCCGTGATGCAGGAAAGCCAGAACTGGCTCAACTGGTTTGGAATTGAAAGTGAAATGGTAGTGGCTTCGGCCCATCGCAATCCCGACAAAGTGAGAGAGCTGATGGTAAACGCGGGCTCTAACGGCTTCGGCGCGGTAATTGCAGCCGCTGGTATGGCCGCGGCATTACCTGGCGTATGTGCTGCATACACTTCGTTGCCGGTATTGGGTGTTCCATTGGATGGCGGCTTGCCGGGCGGCATTGATGCCTTGTATTCTATTGTACAAATGCCTGCAGGATTGCCCGTAGGTACATTGGCAGTAGGTAAAGCAGGCGCAAGAAACGCTGCGGTATTGTGTGCGCGAATATTCGCTTTGAGCAATCCTGCAATCGCCGAAAAAGTGGCTGCTTTCAAGGCACAGGAATACAAAATCTAACAATAAAATGGCTGGCTCTATCGCCAGCCATTTTATTTTACGCTGAGCATTCGTGCCGGTGTAAATTAATAATGTAAAAAGCTCTCTACCTGTTCGGCAATAGCATGCTTCGTATGTTCATGTAGAAAGTTTCCATCGCGGTCCATTTCCTCATTAATCTTCGAAAGCGGCAACTTATTGTAATGCACATTCATCTTGAGATAGTGCAAAATATTGGTCATGTGCTCAATTCCGCGCAGATTACCTCCCCGCCCGTCTGCCACACCTACCAATAATGCCTTTTTATGCCACCAGCAGCGGCGTATATCTGTATTGTCGAGCAAAGCCTTCAGCACTCCGGGGAAACTGCCATTGTATTCAGGCATAATAAAAATGAATTTCTGAGCAGGGATCAGCAGTTCCGATTCAACGGACAGTAATGCTTCGTTCCGGTTCATTACATCGAGTCCTACCAATGACAATAAAGCAACCTCTTCCGACTGTTGGCCCAATAAGTTTAAATAGTGATCGGCTACCTGTGCCGTACGACTTCCTTTCCTGTTGGTACCTGATATTAGTGTGATCATTAAAATTTAAGAACGGTAATGTGGCAAAGGTAAAGCTATGGCTTCTTTCCTGTGCCAATACCGAAATAGATATGTTTCATGGGCATATAAACACGAAAAAATGCCCCTCTGCGAATGTGATAATGTCAGGAATCCCCCCTACCTTTGCGGTTTAATTTTTTACCCTCTGCATTGATGCGTAAATACTGGTGGAAAATACTGTGTGTTTTGCTGCTAAGCTACACGATAATAGCAGGACTGCTGTTACCAGTTCCTGAAAAATTTATTCTCAACGAGACCATCCGCAATATCTTCTTTCATGTGCCCATGTGGTTTGGCATGATCATATTATTTACGATAAGTCTTGTATTTTCTATTCGCTACCTCAACACGGGTAATTTAAAGGATGACATCACCTCGTTGCAGTTCATCAATGTTGGATTACTGTATGGCGTGTTGGGTCTGGTAACCGGTATGGAATGGGGCAAATTTACCTGGGGCAGCGCCTGGAGCAACGATCCCAAACAACTCGCATCTGCAATTTCCATGTTGATTTACTTTGCCATTCTGGCATTGCGGGGCTCGGTTACTGACTTTGATAAGCGCGCCAAACTTTCGGCCGTGTATAACATTTTTGCTTTTGCATTAATGATACCCTTATTGTTTGTACTTCCCCGGCTTACCGACTCGCTGCATCCTGGCAATGGTGGCAACCCCGGCTTCAACACTAAAGATATGGCGGCTGAGTTAAGGCCTACCTTCTACGCGGGAGTTCTCGGATTTGCCCTATTGGGCACCTGGATTGCAACCTTAATGGTCAGAATTAATTTACTCGATAAAAAAGAAATTCTTCATGAAAGCGCTTAAAAAATGGCCGGCCTTATTTAGTAAGTTGGTACTTACTTTGCTTGCGATGTTTCCACTGCTGGCAACTGCTCAGGATAAAGTGGAAATGGCTGACAGGCTTAGATCAAACGGCAAAATATATGTTGTTGTATTAGTTATTTGCACTATTTTTGCCGGCATTATTTTATTCCTTGCCTTTCTGGAACGAAAAATCAAAAAACTGGAACAAAAACAGTCTTAGAATCTGATATTTTTCAATAAAAAAAACAACACTAAGTAATTCATCACTCATTTAATTTTTATGGCTACTACGGCAACAGTCACCCCCACTTCAGGTCACACTGAATACAGTTTTTTCCAAGGTGTTGAACGCAATTTTGACAAGGCTGCAAAATTCACACGATTCGAAAAAGGCATCCTGGAACAGATCAAAGCCTGTAACTCTATTCTCCGCATCAAATTCCCTGTTCGCATTGGCGATGGTGTTGAAGTTATAGAGGCCTATCGTGTACAACACTCACACCACAAATTGCCGTGTAAAGGTGGTATCCGTTTTAGTATGGATGTAAACCAGGATGAGGTTATGGCACTTGCAGCCCTTATGACTTACAAATGCGCGATTGTGAACGTGCCATTTGGCGGTGGTAAAGGCGGCATCAGAATCGACCCTAAAAAATATACTCCCTTTGAACTTGAAAAAATAACCCGCCGCTACACTTCTGAGCTGGCAAAGAAAAACTTTATCGGACCTGGTATTGACGTACCGGCACCGGACTATGGAACCGGCGCACGCGAGATGAGCTGGATCGTTGATACTTATGCATCACTGAATCCCGGCGAGCTGAATGCACAAGCATGTGTAACCGGCAAACCTATTGCTCAAGGCGGTGTGCGCGGCCGTACTGAAGCTACGGGTCTTGGTGTATTTTACGGTGTCCGTGAAGTATGTAACGTAGCCGAAGATATGAAGAAGCTGGGCCTTACTACCGGCATGGAAGGAAAACGTGTAGTAGTACAAGGTTTAGGCAATGTAGGGTACCATGCTGCCAAATACTTCCAGAATTCCGGAGCTATCCTGGTAGGACTTGCTGAATACGAAGGTGCTATTTTCAATGCTTCCGGCCTGGATCTGGAAAAAGTGGTAGCGCATCGTAAAGAAACAGGTTCTATCCTGAATTTCCCCGGAGCTGAAAACATTCCTGTTAGTGCACACGCCCTGGAACTGGACTGCGATATCCTGATTCCTGCAGCATTGGAAAGCGTAATTCATGGCGGTAACGCTGCAAATATCAAAGCGAAAATCATTGGTGAAGCGGCAAATGGTCCAATCACTCCTGATGCAGACGTTATACTCAACCAAAAAGGTATACTGGTAGTTCCGGATATGTACCTCAACGCTGGTGGTGTTACCGTATCGTACTTCGAATGGTTGAAAAACCTGAGTCACGTACGTTATGGTCGTCTGGAAAAACGTTTCAGCGAAAATCAGTTTGCTGAAATCCTGAAAACCATGGAAACTATGACCGGCAAACGTGCCAACGAAATGGAGCGTAAAGTATTACTGCATGGTCCTGATGAAGTTGATTTGGTTTACTCTGGTCTGGAAGATACCATGATTGGTTCTTACCACGAAATCCGCGAAGCATTTAATTCAAATAACGGGGTTGAGGATATGCGTACCGCAGCCTTTATCTGCTCTATCAACAAAGTTGGTGTTGCTTACGAAGAATTGGGTATCTTCCCATAACAACGGCAACCCGTTTTATTGCAAATTTTAAAAAGATGCGTCCCCCTACGGACGCATCTTTTTTACTTTTTAATATATAACCAACTATCAGGGTACTTTTCGGCGTCTATCGCTCTGGTTATGAAAACAGAGAAAATCCCCATTCACGATTTTTCACGCGACGGCTACGGAAGTGTACCCTTTCGCTATATACCTTTAAACCAGCGGTCTGACTATGACACCTCCAGTGCTCACCGCCACAACTATTTCGAAATATTCCTTTTTGCCAAAGGCGGAGGAGTACATGATATTGATTTTGGCTCCCATCCAATAACTGACCGGTCTATCCATTTTGTAGCACCCGGCATGGTACATAAACTGCGTCGTGAACCCGGTTCCTTCGGATCCATTATCCTATTCTCACGGGATTTCTACCATTTCGGTTCCCTCACCGACATGTCTTTATACGAGTTTCCCTTTCTTCATTCACATGTTACGGGCTCGCCCATAGTAACCCTGCAGGAGCCCCAGTTTGCCGAACTACTCGAACTTTCAACTGCTATGGGAAAAGAGAAATTACAACTTTCGGATTCCAATAGTGAAATAATACGTACCTACCTGCATATCTTCCTCCTTAAATGCAAACAATATCAGGAAGAACAGGAAAGCCGGTCGGTACAAACTACTGCACAACAATATCAGAAACTGCAACACCTGCTGGAGAAGAATTACAGGGATCAACACCTGCCCTCTTTTTACGCAGATGAACTGGGTGTGTCGTTTAAACGGCTGAACGAAATTTCGCGCCAGAATACCGGCTTAAACGTGAGTATGATTATTCGCGACAGACTTTTGCTCGAGGCCAAGCGTTTGTTGCTGCACACCGATCACAGTATAAAGGAAATTGGTTATTTCCTGGGATTCGACGATCCCGCCTATTTCAACCGGTTTTTCAGAAAGAATGAGCAGATGTCTGCCGGGAGTTTCCGCCGCAAAGCACAGCTAAGTGAACATTAATCCAATACCGCATTCCCTGTATTTCAGTACCGGAAAAATATCTCGGTGGCACCATATCCATATCGGGGACTCCAGTCGTGCTGAAAAAAATCCACCTCTGCATAATTTGGGAGGAGGCTATGAATTTCTTCTTTTAGCTTCCCTTTACCTACGCCGTGAATAACAATCAGGGACTGTTGTTGTAGCGCAATTGCCTCGTCCATTGCATCTTCAAATGCCTGCAACTGAATCGTCAGCATTTCAAAGTTACTCAGTCCGTTTACATGATCTACCAGGTTTTCAATATGCAGGTCAACGGGCCGCGAGGCTGCTTTTGCTTTTATCGTTGTCTTTTTCGAAGTAGTAATGCCGGAAGAAATTTCGGCCTTAATCCGACTTTTTTTCGAGCTGTCTGTTTCCCACTCAGCAATTTCACTATGGCTGGGAAAATCGGTGGCCAATTTTATATGAAACAAGGGACTATTTGCCATTTGCGCTTTATTGATGTATTCAAAAAGCTTTTTGGGCTTAATCCTCAGCACATCGCGCATACTTCCCGAGCGGCTGGAAACGTGCGTTTGCTCCACAATCCAGGAGAAGCGGGGTGCATCGTGCATTTCCTCAAAAGGAATGTCGTGCAAATAAAAATGTGAAAAAGGCTTTAGGGTCGCCTTGTGCGAAAAAATAGAGCCGTTCCTGCCGGCGCATTCGTACTGCAATACCAGTTCGTAGGCTGTCTGGTTAATAAAATAAGTCTTCAATTTATCCACCACATCTTCAAATTCGTCGAATCGGAATACAGGTAAAAAAGACAGATGAAAACCAGGATCAACATTATGCGCGGGTAAACGTTCGGCTTTTTGTTCCGTAGCGGGAATAGGATGCGCAGTCTTTTTGGCGGCTGTTTGTTTTTTTTCGGTAAACCATTTTAAGTACGGATGATCGACTTCATCGAGAAAGGCAGGAAAATGCGTTCCGGCAACTTCCACTTCTATCATTTCCTGGTTTACAAAGCCCACTACTCTTCCCTCTTCACCAGTTCTTTTCAATAACACAATATCGCCGATCGAAAATTTCATAAACTATCCTACGTTCTTTACCAGCCGGATCCTACGCTGCAAACACCACAAAATTCGGAACATTTTTTTAAAAGGTATCTTATTTTTTATTCCCTTACCTTTGCCCCGCAAAAGCCAAGGGAATCCGGTGAGAATCCGGAACAGTACCCGCTGCTGTAAGTTCTATTCGGAAAAATTCGATTGCCAAAATCATTTTTTCCAACTATTACATAATCCACTGTATTATAACAATATGGGAAGGGTGTAATAGTCCGGGACAAGTCAGAAGACCTGCTTTGCAATTTGCTGCATATTGTCAGTAGCTTTCGGGAATAAAAGCGATGATCTTCAGAATTCTGTGCGCTGCACGGAAGGAAAAAGGACTATCCTTCATACAAATTCGGGTCCCGAATTGCTGGCGATGCTAAAGAAATTGTCATCAATTCAACTTATGAAACATATACTACCCGGTCTTTTGACTTTCGCAATCTGGGCATCCCTGCCCGCTCAGGCGCAAACCATTTCATCCTTCGATGACCTGACCTTGCCCGGCGCAGAAACAAGTTATGAGCAAACACTTAGCGGTCCGCAAAACTACCAGTTCCAGAGCGGAAATGTAAGCTACTTCGGCAATCTGGAATCGTGGGGAGGCTTCAGCGGCTTCAATTTTACCAATATAACCGATACAATCGACGGCAGTTACCTAAATGATAAGGCTTCCATTACCGGAAGCGGCCGAAACGGCTCTGCCAACTACGCTGTTGCCTACGCATTTGCCGATTGGACGGTAAGTCTTACCGAGAGTATTGAAATTGGACTGAAACTCAATGGAGCTGCTGCAGGCAGTAAAGTGCCGGGTTTTTACGTAACCAATTCAACATGGGTCTATCATTACATCAGAGATAATTACACTGAAGGAAACTGGTTTCAGCTGGTAGTCCGGGGCTACCAAAACAATATGCGCGTACAGGACAGTGTAGTGGTAACGCTCGCCTCAGTTACTGCCAACGATACAGTACTCATTAAGGATTGGGAATGGGTTAACCTGATGCCCCTTGGAGACGTGGATAGTCTTACCTTTCAGGTGCGATCCAACGATGAATTTACTCCCTTTTATTTCGTGATGGACGATCTGATTACCCTGGATAATGCTTGCCCCATACCGGTTAATATTGCAGCGACCAGTATCAGCGAAACCAGCGCTACAATAAGCTGGAACAATATGGTTCCCAATTTCAGCGCCGATTATGAAATCTCTATCGACGAGTCGGCAACGCTCGAACCCGGAACAATTACTGGTACCCATATCGTATCGGCCAACAGCTACCAGGAAAACGGACTACAACCAGGGGTTACTTATTACGCGCACCTCCGCACCCGCTGCGAGGGTGGCGGAACCTCAAACTGGGACACAGCCAGTTTCCAGACCATGACAGAAGTAAGCATTACCGGTTTCAACAACAATCTCAAGAAATTCAGCATTAGTCCCAACCCTGCAACGGATTATCTGAATATAGATGCAGCAAAGGGCTTAAATATCGCGGTATTCAATCTGGAAGGCAAAATGGTATTGCAGGCCAGGAACAGCACTAAAATAAATATCGCGCATTTGCCTGCCGGCTTGTACCATATTATCGCCACCGATACTGCCGCCGGCACATCGTTTAGCGCCCGCTTTTCTAAATTGACCCCCTAAGTAAATGGGCAGGCGATACTAAGCCTGCCCTTGTTCAACCTACTTAAAAAATCGCAAAAATGAACATTATAAAATTATGCTCATCAGCAGTACTACTGAGTGTTACTTTATTACTTTCGGCTCAGAAAGTACAGGCGCAGTTTGCCCCACAAGCTCCCTTACCGGGGCATGAAGGGATAGCAGTAAATGATACGCGAATTGTAGATTGGGCTCATACATGCTCCGTAACGCGCGGCTGGCTCGATATTGCCAACAAATCGCTGGGTCAGGTGAGTATGGGTACCGATACCAATGCCATTGGAATGGCCAATGCCGCAATAGTAAGCCTCGGTGACAGTGGCGTGGCCGTTCTGGGATTTGAGCATAGTATCAAAAACGGCCCGGGACCTGATTTTGCGGTGTTTGAAAACGGGTTTACCGATTTGATGAACGATACCCTGGCCTACCTCGAGTTTGCGTTTGTAGAGGTGAGCTCCGATGGTATACGTTTTTTCCGGTTCCCTGCTGCATGTCATCAACAGGATTCGGTGCAAACAGAATATACCTTTATAGATGCCCGTCTATTTCATAACCTGGCCGGAAAATATAAATCCGGATTTGGTACACCCTTCGACCTGGAAGAACTAAAAGACCTGGAGGGACTCGATGTCGATCATATTACCCACGTCCGGATTGTGGATGTAGTAGGTAGTATCAACAGAGAACTGGGTAGTATGGATGCCATGGGAAATATGGTAAACGACCCCTACCCTACGCCTTTCCCGGGCGGCGGTTTTGATCTCAACGCCGTGGCAGTACTGAATAGCAATAAGCCCGTTTCCGTTAACACCAATGCGGCTGGAGATATACAAATACAGGTATTTCCGAACCCGGCAACAAGAGAACTGAATATTCAGGTTCCGCTGGCCAATGCAACTACCCTTTTCCAAATACTGGACTTGAGTGGCCGCATACTGAAGGAAGGAAAATTTACAGGTGCTACCCGTGTAGACCTACAGCCGTTTGCAGCGGGGCTGTATATACTTCGCTGCACTCAGGGACAGGAAACAGCGGTATTCAAAATCAAAAAGAACTAAAAGATGTTGTTTAGCAGAATACAATTTCGAAAAGTACTGGTTGTGACGGCTGTTCTGTTCGCAAACCTGGGCACATCCTGCGTGAAGGATAAACCCGGTGACACCGCGAAAGATGTTCCGAAAAATCTGGATGCCCGCGTTTTTATTGCCAATGAAGGAAGTTTAGGAAATGGAAACGCCTCTTTGTCGGTAGCAGATTTGCAGACGGCAGAGGTGTATAACGATGTTTTCAGTTCACGCAACCAGCAAGACCTGGGCGACGTGTTCCAGAGTATGCTGATTTCACAGGATCAGCTGTTTCTGGCCATCAACAACTCTGACAAAATCGTGGTTCTGGATAAAACGGATTATTCCTTACTCCATACAATTGCAGTACGCAAGCCAAGACAAATGTTGCTGCTCAGTGAGGATAAAATGTATGTAAGCACTATGTACTACCCCGAAATCCAAATAGTGAATCCAAAAACGGGCAGCCATCTGGGTACCATTACAACTGATTTCCCAACCATCGAAGGCATGACCTATCTGAACGGAAAGGTATATGCCTGCAATTGGGACACCGCTTGCAATTACTTATACGAAATAGACCCCCAGACAGACAAGATTGTAGGACGAATAGCATTACCAGGCAGTGCGCCTCAGCAGGTGGTTGCCGATAAGGAAGATAAATTATGGGTGCTGGCGGGTAACTATACCAAAGGAAAAGCCGCCAGTATTACGCGCGTAGATCCAGTGCAGCGAACCATCCTGAAACAGTTTCATTATGAAGATGCTGACCTGATAAAACCAGTCTGGAATGCGGGGAAGGATACCTTATACTTCCTGGGGGTCAATTATAACCATAATGCTGCCGTCAACGGCGTTTACAGGATGTCGATATACGATACCCAATTGCCCGATCAAATGTTTATTGCCGCGCAGCCGCTTCAATACTTTTGGGCTTTAGGTTACGATACTTTACGCCATCAGGTATATGTCGGAGATCCCAAAGGCTTTATCCAACGGGGCCGCATACATGTTTACACTACAAAAGGTAATGAGTTACGCAATTTTGATGTGGGTATAGGACCGGGATGTTTCCTGTTCGAATAACCAGTGAGCCAAATTTTTCCCCTGATTTTCTTTGATTTTATATTCTAAATTCTATCTTTACGGGAACAAATCATACAAAAGAACAATTCAGCCTGTAAAATGAAAAAACTTCTACAAATAGCTTTGATATGTGGCGGCGTCGGACTCATTGCAGCAGCATCATCCTGCTCCAGTACTTATGATGCATACCCTGATGTGCCTGGCAGGGATACGATAAAGAACACTATGCGCGGAGATTTTACAGCAACGATTGACGGTGTTCATTTTGCTGCTGATGTAAAAACAGTTGTAGATACTACTATCGATGGTGTTCGCAGTATTACGCTTTCAGGCAATATGTTCAGCTGGGATAAGAATCCCAAATCGTACCAGAACTTAACATTGAGTATTGCCGATTTTCAGGGGCCCAATACCTACCAGATCCAGCTCGGAGTTGCCGGCACCTATATAGTGGTAGAGGAAGGCGAACCATATGCCCGCTATGCCAAGAATGATGGCGACGAGGCGTATATCACTATTACTTCTGCTGGCGACAAGCTCGAAGGAACATTTCAATTCGTTGTGGCACCTAATGGACTTGGAAACGACAATAATGCCAATATAACATCCGGCAAGTTCAGTGTTCCCAAATAACATAAAGATTAACACAAAATATATGATAGCTCCGGCGCTCCATGAGTAGCCGGAGTTATTTTTGAGCCATGAACAAAAGAAAGGTCATAACTTCCCTGCTTTCGGTCGCCATCGGAGTTGTATTTCTGTTCTCTGCATGGACTAAAACCCAGCCGATACAGTATTTCGAATTCATACTTACAGATCAGTTGCATCTGTCACATGCCCTGGCCCGTATGGCTGCCAGGTTCTTTATCGGTTTAGAGGCCGGAATAGGACTCCTGCTGGTATGTTGTATTCCCGGAGTACGTCGCTGGGTGCCTAAGCTGGCGCTTGCGCTGCTTGTACTATTCAGTGCGCACCTGGTTTACCTGCTGCTAGTACAGGGCAATGATGTAAACTGCGGCTGTATGGGAAGCGTTGCGCCTATGTCGCCGGCTTTGTCGCTGTTGAAAAACCTGGGCATGGGAATCGGGCTGGGTTGTTTACTTCGCTATCAGCCACAGAGCGACACCCGGTTACTGCAGATCGTGACCCTCCCCTTTGCCCTATTAATAACCCTGGTTCCTTTTATCGTATTCCCGGCATCAGCGCCTGTGCAACTCCCATTGAGTAAGATGTATGCGGCCGAAAACGCAGAAAAACCGGTAATGGAATTACGACAGGGGAAACATGTCTTTTGTCTTATCAGTCTGTCCTGCACGCATTGCAGGGATGCAGCATCGAAAATCTCGGCTATGAAGCGCGAAAATCCGGAACTGCCTTTTTATTTCGCGATTGCCGCAGGTAGCGACAGCACCCGGACCGAGCGATACGCCGATTTTCTGAACGAAACCAATGCCGATAATATTCCGCACCATTTTGTCCCTTCGCTTGAATTTGTACAAATGGTGCAGGCATCGGGGAGCGACGGTGTTCCGGTAATTCTCTGGTTACAGGATAGTACCATTCTGCGGAAAGTTACGCCTTCGGAACTGAACAGGAAAGAAATCGAAAACTGGTTGAAATAACAACAGCCTGCATCCGCGTTCTTAGCGAATCAGTTGTTGCGTTTGTTTGATCGTGCCCATTACAAATACACTTTGCATGCGGCCCATATTTTCGATCTGACTGAGTTTGTTTACGTGGAAATCATAGTAACGATCCATGTTCTCCGCCACCACCTTCAGCATAAAATCAAATTCGCCACTTATATTATAACATTCAATGACCTCGTCCAATGCATTAATCGCCTGGATAAATCTGGCCCCGGATTTTTTATTATGTTCTTTTAAAGATACATAGCAGATTACAATCAGACCCTTACCGACCTTAGCGTGATCGACAAGTGCCACATATTGTGTAATGACACCGCTCTCTTCAAGCCGTCGTATACGGTCGTGCACCGGCGTAGTACTCAAATGTACATGTGCGGCGATTTCACGAACGGTCAGTTTCGCATTTTGCTGCAGCAGGCGCAAAATAGCCGTGTCTTTTTCGTCAAGCGATACAGGAATTCCGGCGCCGGTTGCTTTAATCAGACTCTTCTCAGACATACGAAACAGTGTTTTATCCTGTGAAACTACGGTAATTTATTCACTTGTTCTTTATTTTCCGTCTGAACGTATACATTTATTCTGAAATGGTACCTTTGCCGACGTTGTAAACAACGACATTTATATCTGATTTTTTTCAAAAACAATAATATGACCACTAATCTGCAAAATATCGATCTTAGTCTGCCGTACAAGGTAGCCGATATCAGTCTGGCCGAATGGGGCCGTAAAGAAATCCGCCTGGCGGAAGCTGAAATGCCCGGTTTGATGAGTATCCGCGCCGAGTATGCAGCACAACAACCTTTGAAAGGTGCCCGCATTGCGGGATGTCTGCACATGACCATTCAAACGGCTGTTCTTATTGAAACACTTACTGCATTGGGCGCCGAAGTGCGTTGGAGCTCCTGCAATATTTTTTCAACCCAGGACCACGCAGCAGCTGCTATTGCCGCAGCGGGTATACCTGTATTTGCCTGGAAAGGTGAAACCCAGGAAGAAGCGGACTGGTGTATTGAACAAACTTTATTTTTCGGAAGCGAGGACAAGCCTCTGAACATGATTCTGGACGATGGCGGTGACCTCACCAATATCGTATTCGATAAATTCCCTGAGCTGGTAGCCAATATCAAAGGGCTTTCGGAAGAAACTACTACTGGTGTACACCGTTTATATGAGCGCATGGCAAAAGGTACATTGCCTATTCCGGCAATCGATATCAATAACAGTGTTACCAAATCGAAATTTGACAATAAGTACGGCTGCCGCGAATCGCTGGTTGATGCTATCCGCCGGGCTACCGACGTTATGATGGCTGGTAAAGTAGCCGTAGTTGCCGGATTCGGAGATGTAGGTAAAGGTTCTGCCGATTCACTTCGTGGTGCCGGCGCCCGTGTAATCGTTACCGAAATCGATCCTATTTGCGCCCTTCAGGCTGCCATGGAAGGATTTGAAGTTAAGAAAATGGCAGACGCAGTAAAAGAAGCTGACATCGTAGTTACCACTACCGGATGCCGCGACATTATTACCGGCGAGCATTTCAAACTAATGAAAGACAAAGCAATCGTTTGTAATATTGGCCACTTCGATATTGAAATTGACATGGATTGGCTGAACAAAAATTACGGTCATACCAAGGATACTATCAAACCTCAGGTGGACTTGTACAACATCGATGGCAAAGAAGTAATCGTGCTGGCCGAAGGTCGCCTGGTTAACCTTGGTTGCGCTACCGGTCACCCCTCATTTGTAATGTCCAATTCCTTCACCAATCAGGTATTGGCACAAATAGAACTGTGGCTGAACAGCAGCAATTATGAAAACAAAGTGTATGTTCTGCCTAAGCACCTCGACGAAAAAGTTGCCCGTCTGCACCTTGCCAAGATCGGTGTAGAGCTGGACGTGCTTTCTGATGTTCAGGCTAACTATCTGGGCATTTCAAAAGAAGGTCCTTTCAAGCCGGAACTATACCGTTACTAATATTTCAGTATTAATCGAAAATGACCCCGTCCCTTCCGGACGGGGTCATTTTTTTACCCAAAACTATACTACACCCTTCTGATAGCAAAACAACTTGCCCCTGAAAGCGACCAGGCCTATAGCTGACCAGTACTCTGGCGCGAAACTGCATTGTTTTGAGATTCCATGTACATTTACATCACAGCAGCAATAGCTGCACCGACCATGTTAAACTATACAAACTTATTTATATGCAATTAGGATCAATAACAAATGAAGAGCTGGAACGGTTACGCTATCCCATCGGGCGTTACCAGGCCCCGTTGAGTTTTGACGAGCGGGATATTACCCGATGGATAGGTGTATTGGCCGGCGGTCCGGGCTGGTTTGATGCGGTTATAGAAAACTTGGACGAGGCACAACTTTCCACACCCTACAGACCCGGCGGATGGAACACCAATCAGGTAATTCACCATGTGGCCGACATTCATATGAATGCCTTTATCCGTTTCAAGCTGGCGCTTACGGAAGAAGTTCCGGTGGTAAAACCCTATCAGGAGTCCTTGTGGGCTAATCTGCCGGATGTATCAGCAGTTCCGGTCAATGTTTCAATTACCCTGATACATGCGCTCCACCGGCGCTTGACTGCCCTGCTGCAAACGTTTTCAGACCAGGAATGGAACAGGAAGTTTTTTCACCCGGAGCTGAATAAAGAAATAGCCTTGTGGGAGATCACTGCACAATACGCATGGCATACCGAGCATCACTTTGAACAGATACGCCAGTTGAGACAACGTATGAACTGGTAGTACCTGGTGGTTCCTGGTGGTTCCTACCCCGTATTCGTATTCTTACTTCCGTTTACATTATAAAAGGGCAGCCCATCAGGACTGCCCTTTTTACGATAGAAGATTAATTATTACTTAAAGGCGTTGAATCCAGTGATATCCTGTCCGGTAATCAGCAGGTGAATATCATGCGTTCCTTCGTAGGTAATTACAGATTCGAGGTTCATCATGTGACGCATGATGCTGTACTCGCCGGTAATGCCCATACCACCCAGGATCTGACGAGCTTCTCTGGCAATATTGATAGCTATATTACAGCTATTGCGTTTCGCCATAGAGATTTGTTCAGGAGTAGCTCTGCCTTCACTGCGCAAAACGCCGAGGCGCCATACCAGCAGCTGGCCTTTGGTGATTTCGGTAATCATTTCTGCAAGCTTCTTTTGCGTCAATTGGAAGGCAGCGATAGGTTTGTTGAATTGTATACGTTGTTTTGCATAACGCAAAGCGGTATCGTAGCAATCCATCGCACATCCCAGAGCACCCCAGGCAATACCAAAACGGGCACTGCTCAGACAGCCCAAAGGCCCTTTCAAGCCCGTTACGCCGGGCAGAATATTTTCTTTAGGTACTTTCACATTATCAAATACCAGCTCGCCGGTAGCAGAAGCTCTTAAACTCCATTTACCGTGGGTTTCAGGAGTTGTAAAACCTTCCATACCACGTTCTACAATCAGACCTTGAATTTTGCCTTCAGGATTTCTGGCCCATACTACTGCTATATCGGCAAAAGGCGCATTAGAGATCCACATTTTGGAACCATTCAATATTACGTGGTCGCCGGCATCGGTAAAATTGGACAACATACCTGCGGGGTTAGAACCATGGTCGGGTTCGGTAAGACCAAAGCAACCCATCATTTCGCCCGTGGCCAGTTTGGGCAGGTATTTCATTTTTTGTTCTTCACTTCCGTAAGTAAGGATGGGATACATCACCAGGGAACCCTGTACGGAGGCAGTTGAACGAACGCCAGAGTCGCCGCGCTCCAGTTCCTGCATCATGATACCGTAGGAAATATAGTCAAGGCCTGCACCGCCATATTTTTGGGGCACAAAGGGTCCGAAACAACCCTGCTCGCCCAAGCCTTTAATTATCTGCGAAGGGAAGGCCGCTTTCTGAGCGTAATCTTCGATAATGGGCGAAATCTCTTTCTTTACAAAAGCTCTTACCGAATCACGGATCAATTTGTGCTCGTCGGTAAGCAATTCATCCAGCAGATAATAATCGGGATGTTGATACAGGTCTTGTGCCATATAATAAGTTAAAATTGATAATTCGGCGCAAAGGTAGCAATTTGACATGAACCTTGCTACTTTGGCAAAATACTGCAAAAAGGTGGTGCAATCTACCCGATAATAAACGGTTATAAGCGTATCACGAATTATCTTTTCTGAGGTAGTTCCGAACTGAGCCTTTGGCCAGCAAGCTTTTCCACCTTGTATCATTACAATCTACATGATTTGGCAGTTAGCTGAACGATAAAAGCGGTATGAATTTTGATGTAAATAGCGCGTAGAAAATTGGGGACAGATTGTAGAAAACGATACCTCGTAAAAGGATTTATTTAACAAGTAGCTAAAAACTAAACCCAACGATACTACGTTCTTGATATGTCTCAGAAAACGCTGCCAGACTAATAAAATTCTAAATTTATTATTACCTTGCGGAGTTTTTCGTGCAGAGAGGCGAATATTTCATTTAAATTAAAAAATACCGAACATTATGAGGCAGCTAAAGATTGCTACTCAGATTACGAATCGCGATTCGCAGGCAGTAGAAAAGTATCTTCAGGAAATCAGCCGAATTTCCATGATTACCCCGGAAGAAGAAACTACACTTGCGCAAAAAATCCACGTGGGCGATCAGCGTGCGTTGGAGAAACTGGTAAAAGCCAATCTGCGTTTCGTAGTATCTGTGGCCAAGCAATATCAACATCAGGGTTTATCGCTCAGCGACCTGATCAATGAGGGGAATCTCGGTTTAATTAAAGCAGCTCAACGATTCGACGAAACCAAAGGTTTTAAATTTATATCTTACGCTGTATGGTGGATCCGCCAGTCTATTTTGCAGGCATTGGCCGAGCAGGGACGTCTGGTTCGTTTGCCACAAAATAAAATTGGCACATACAATAAAGCTAATAAGGCTTACATCGCTTTTGAACAGGAGCACGAGCGCGAACCTTCTACAGAAGAGTTGGCCAGCATACTGGAAATGAGCGAAACAGAAATTGCCAATATTTTCAGCAGTAATACCCGCCACACCTCGCTGGATGCACCTGTGCACGAAGCCGAAGATGTAGCTATGGGTGACTTGCTGGAAGGTAGCAACGATACCGACGATACAGTGATGAAAGATTCGTTGAAAGCAGAAATTCAACGTATTCTGAAATCTTTGAGTGTGCGTGAAGCCGAGATTATTTCCGCCTACTTTGGTCTGGAAGGCGATAGCGGCCCTTCAGTAGAAGAAATAGGACAGAAATACGACCTTACCAAGGAACGTATCCGTCAAATTAAAGAACGCGCCATTAAGCGCCTGCAGAAAGCCCGTTATAGCGGCTCACTGAAATCTTATCTGGGATAATCATTTTATAATTCCCATAAAAAAACCGCCAGGCTTTCACTGGCGGTTTTTTTTATGTGCCTTCATGCAGTACATTAATGCTTGACTATAGCTTTCAGTATTCCACCCTGGGCTTCCTTAATGGTATTGGTGAAAACAAAAGCCTTGGGATCTATTTCGTGAATAATATTGCGGAGTTTCCGCACTTCCAGACGGGTAATAACAGTAAACACAATATCACATTCGGTACTTACGTCGAACGAGTCTTTCATAAAGCCACGTTCACCCTTGTATACGGTAATGCCTTTGTTCATTTTTAGTACCAATGCCTCTTTAATGGCTTCACTATTGCCCGAAATAATGGTAACCCCCGTATAAGCTTCCACACCCTCAATTACATATTTGGTAGTTTGACTGGCCACGTAATAAGAAAGCATGGCATACAATGCTGTTTCAAAATTGAGGTAGAAACCAGCGATGATAAAGGTGACAATATTGATACCCAGAATAATTTCCGTTATGGTAAATCCGGTCTTCTTTAAGGTGAAGAGGGCCAGAATTTCAATGCCATCAAAAGCTCCCCCACCCCGCATACATAAGCCGATGCCGAGGCCCAGAAAAAAACCACCAAAGGTTGCCACCAACAACTTATCGTGGGTCATTTCATAAAAATCGAAATACTGAAGGCATAAGGTAACGCCGATTACCGCCAGTGAAGTCCGAATAGCAAACAGCTTACCTACAAGTTTCCAACCGATAAAAATAAAAGGGATATTGAGCAGAATCAGGAGCAATCCAAGATTCCAGTGCAGAACTTCATGTAACAAAAGGGAAATGCCGGTAACGCCCCCATCCAGAAAGTGATTGGGAACCATAAAGCCTTTCAGGGCAAAGGAAGCAGATAATATTCCGAGGAGCAAGAACACAGCGTCCTGTAAATGTGATTGGGGCGTATGCTTATGTTGGCTCATTCTTAGCTACTTCTGATTTTAATAAACGCAGATGCTCATCCTTTTTGGGCTTGCGCATCTTTATAGATGTTTGTGTAAAATAATGGTGGTTCTCTAAAAATTTGACCTGAAGCCGGTTCCAATCCTGCCGGCTGCTAACGATGCCGTACATAGCGAACTCTTCATAAAGCCGTTCACCTATAGTGAAAAAATCGTCCCGACCCAGATAATCCAGATCTGCATCGGCCAATATTTGTTCCAGATGTGTTTGCGGATTTTGCGGAATACGGGTGGCCATAATCATGCCGCAAATTTTGTCGATTTGTCCGGATGTATATCCAAAATCGGGGAGATGCCGGCTGGCAATTTCACAGGATTTTTTTTCATGTTCAGCAGCTCCATGTAAAAATCCGGAATCATGGAATAAAGCTGCTGTTAGCAGAAGCGTAAGATCTTCGCCGGTAATACCCTCGCTGGTAGCTATTTGCTGTGTAGCATCGCAAACGTCGCGCACATGTCCTTCACTATGATACGACAAGTGTACGGGCAGTTCGGTGCTGAGCTTTCCCAGAATGAATGATTTGGCTGCTTCGTATTGCATATACTACATTATAATAAAATGAATGATGTGCCTCCCCCCAGCCTCGTGCTGAGCAAAATAGAAAAACTGTAATTCGTTGTTCCGCAGGCCGCAAATAAAATAAAATTTAATCGGATTCGCTTGATCTCAGCTTATTTATTTACAAGTTGTCCCTTTAGGCTACGGCTTCACGCCCGGATTATAAAGCCTGCTCCACAAAATACATATCCAACTGACCTTTATTTTTAGCACTGATTTTACCGCGGTAGGTGCATTCAAATTCATGCGAGACCAATTGGTAGGTAGCTTCTGAGATATTTATTTTTCCCGGCACACCACTGCTTTCCATCCTTGAGGCAATATTGACGGTATCGCCCCATATATCGTAAGCAAACTTTTTAACGCCTACTATACCGGCTACCAATGGCCCGGAATGTATACCTATACGTATGCGGAATGCCGTACCCTGACGATTTTCAATAAACCGCAATATTTCCAATGCTGCTTTTACTGCCTGCGTGGCATGCTTTTCGGTCTGAACCGGCAGGCCACTAACGGCCAGATAGGCATCGCCTATAGTTTTAATCTTTTCCATCCCGTAACGGGCCATGATATCGTCAAAGATCTTGAAGCAGCTATGCAATTCCTCAACCAGCTGCTCGGGAGCCAGCTGCTCGGATATCTGTGTAAAATTCACAAAATCGGTAAACATTACAGTAACCTGATCATAGGAACGTGCCTTGGTATTACCTGTTTGCTTTAATTCGTCGGCAATTTCAGCAGGCAATATATTCAGTAACAGATCGTCCGATTTCTTCTTTTCAGACTTCAGCTCCTCATGCTGCAGTTCAATACGATTTTTTTGTTCCTCGACCTGCCGCGTACGCCGGGCTACTTCCTGCTCAAGCTCCGCTTTTCTGTTCTGCAGTAACAACTGCTTTTCCTGCTCCTGTTTTATCGTTTTCTCCGACAGTATTTCGACCTGTTGCAGCTGTCGCTCGAGGCTGCGGCGGACTACCGAATATTCCCAGGCAAGATAAATAGAAATGGAGAAAGGAATACTGAATACAGCACATAAGACGAGGCCCATCAAAAACAACGCAAAGCCACCGCTAAAAGTAAGACGCTCCTGTATCAGAAAGAAAAGAACGACAGAAACCAGGAAGCCGAAGAAGAATAATATACCTGCACCCAGAATGCGGGAACCAGGCTTTTTGTGCAACATGGCACGTATTATCAAAATGATGGTGTATATGGATGCAAATACACCCGTAATCAACGATATCAGGTCAGTTGCTTCTTCCCACGAAAACAGGGTTAAGAAATTAATTATACCCAGAATTAATGCTGTGTAAATGGGCCAGCGAACGGTACCAAAAAGTTCGTGTACAAAAGAAACAAGCGAAAAACAAGCCGCAAACAAAGCAACGGCAATTACATACTGCAGATTCTCTATTGCACTCGAAGAGGTGAGGTTCAATCCGAGGAAGACGCAAAATACCATCGCGAAAACGGAGATATTGAACAACCCGAAATAAAAATTGGCCCGGGTGCGTCGGTGAAAAAGGAACAGTATAAAATGTACAAATGCCAATGCAAAAAACACGAAAGCTACGCTGATCAGCACAACTGCACTAAATTCAAATACCTGCCGGTAATCTTCCAGGGCAGTTACACCCTCCAGTACATAAATATCAAACCCGGACTCTTCGTCTATATTTTGGGGGTCTTTATACTCGTTGTTCTCAAAACGAATCGCCAGGACATAGGTACCCGGTGTATCTACCGTGAAAAAGACGGGATATCGTTGAGGGTTGCGGTAATCAGGCTTTCCCACATCGGAAAAGGATCCAAAGGTATGCAGCGAATCGCCGTTTAGGTATACAGACAAGGCACCGTCAGACTCTACCCGAAAGGCCAGCAGCTTCTTTACCAGGCTGGAATCAATATAGAATTCGTTGCGAAACCAGGCGCTTCCATCAAAACCTTTGCGGAGAAAACATGCCTCTTCGTCAGAGAAAAAGGAAGTAGTAGCCTGTTGCCATCCCTCATCTTCAATATACGTCGGCAATGCCCATTCAGGATTATGTCCGTTATGAAAGCGCCAACCATCCTTTAACGCTTTTGCCCTGCTGATATTAGTTGCGTCGAGCTGCAGCATTTCCGTTGCCGGCAGCTGAGCCTGCAGCGAACTATTAGAAAGTAGGCATAAAAACAGTAAGATAAAGACTTTGGTTACAGTACGCATGTCGGATCTTTTAGCACGAAGCCTGGATGTACTCCATAATGGAGGACAAGATACCTCAAACATAATAATTAGATTCCAAAAGTTACAACCCTAGTGCAGCGGCAAGGTTCTTTAATTAAATCCGGAGCGGTAAGGGGCCAAAAGTAGGCGCACATAAAAACCGCCATCTGGAATGATGGCGGTTTCTTTTCAAAAACAACAATGTGCTTCTTATTCTTCTTCGTCAAATTCAAGTACATCTTTGTTGGCAAGCAGCAGTTCGTACTCTTCTTTTGAACCTACAATCATATCGTTGTAATCGCGGATACCAGTACCAGCCGGGATCAAACCTCCGGTGATTACGTTTTCTTTCAGACCCAGCAGGTTGTCGGATTTACCCGAGATGGCTGCGGTAGAAAGAACTTTGGTAGTTTCCTGGAACGAAGCTGCTGAAATCCAGCTGCGTGTTCCGAGTGAGGCCTTGGTAATACCCAGCAACAACGGTGAAGAAGTTGCAGGATTAGCATCGCGGTATTCAACTACTTTCTTATCCATACGACGCAGGCTACTGTTTTCCTCTCTGATTTCGCGGAGTGTAACAATCTGACCTGGGTGGAGTTTTTCAGATTCCCCTGCATCCAGTACAACTTTCTTGTCGTAGATCCAGTCGTTCTCCATCATAAAGTCGTTCTTATCAACGGTATCATCTTCCAGGAATTTGGTATCGCCCTGATCAATGATACGCACTTTACGCATCATTTGACGCACGATAACTTCCACGTGTTTGTCATTGATTTTTACACCTTGTAAACGGTAAACTTCCTGAATTTCATTCACCAGGTATTCCTGTACAGCGTGCGGTCCTTTGATAGCCAGGATATCGCTTGGCGTAATAGCACCATCGGACAATGGGTTACCGGCTTTGATGAAGTCACCATCCTGTACCGTGATCTGACGAGACAATGGCACGAGGTATTTCTTCACCATACCTTCTTTAGATTCAACCAGAATTTCGCGGTTACCACGTTTGATATTACCGAAGCTTACAACACCATCGATTTCAGCTACAACTGCAGGATTTGACGGATTACGTGCTTCAAACAATTCTGTTACACGTGGCAGACCACCCGTAATATCTCGCGAACGACCCATTACACGCGGTATTTTCACCAGCACCTGACCCGAACGAACTTTGTCACCAGGGCTTACACCAATGTGAGAGCCTACAGGCAGGTTGTACGTTTTACTGTCTTTACCTGCAACAATGATCGATGGAATTTTGGTTTTGTCTTTGGTTTCGATAACTACTTTTTCTCTGTGACCGGTTTGCTCATCAGCTTCTTCGCGATAGGTAATACCTTCCAGAACGCTTTCAAATTCAACCACCCCTTCATTTTCAGAGATAATAACGGCGTTGAACGGATCCCATCCACAGATCGGATCGCCTTTTTTCACTTTCTGACCGTTCTTCACTTTCAGTGTAGAACCGTATGGAATATTATTGGTAATCAGCAAACGGTCGTTGTCAACATCCATTATCCGCACCTCACCGGTACGTCCGATTACAACATTTACTTCTTCGCCTTCATCGTTGATATGCTTGGTAGTGCGCAATCCATCAAACTGAACGGTACCGTCGAACTTAGCCAGCAATTGAGATTCAATCGCAGTAGAGCTCGCCGTACCACCCACGTGGAACGTACGCAGTGTAAGCTGAGTACCAGGCTCACCGATCGACTGGGCAGCAATGATACCAACGGCATCACCTTTCTGAGCCATATATCCGGTTGCCAGGTTTTTACCATAGCATTTTGCACAGCAACCGCGTTTAGATTCACAGGTAAGTACAGAACGTATTTCAACGGTTTCAATACCTGCTTCTTCAATAGCATTGGCAACATCCTCATCGATTTCGAGACCAGCACGTGCAATCAGTTCATCTGTAATGGGATGGAAGACGTCATGCAATGAAGTACGTCCGAGGATACGATCAAACAAGGGTTCTACAACTTCCTCATTGTCTTTCAGGGCTGAAGTTGCCAGTCCGCGCAATGTACCACAGTCTTCTTCGTTGATAACCACATCCTGGGCAACGTCCACCAGACGACGGGTAAGGTAACCCGCATCCGCTGTTTTAAGAGCGGTATCCGCAAGACCTTTACGCGCACCGTGGGTAGAAATGAAGTACTCCAGTACCGACAGGCCATCCTTAAAGTTAGCCAGGATCGGGTTTTCGATAATTTCTGACCCGGATGATCCACTACGACGTGGTTTAGCCATCAGACCTCTGAGACCGGCCAGCTGTTTTACCTGTTGTTTACTACCACGGGCACCGGAATCCAACATCATGTATACTGAGTTGAAACCTTGCTTATCGGTAGCCATTTCATGAATCAGGGTTTCTGTTACACGGGTATCGACGCGCGACCAGATATCGATAATCTGGTTGTATCGTTCGTTATTGGTAATAAGACCCATGTTATAGTTATCCCAAACCTCATCTACTTCTTCCTGTGCGGAAGCTACCAGTTGAGCTTTTACTTCCGGAATGGTAAGGTCATTGATACTGAACGACAGACCACCACGGAAGGCCGTACGGAATCCGAGTGTTTTGGTGTCATCCAGGAATTTAACCGTTTGAGGAATATTGGTATTTTTCAGGATAGAACCGATGATTTCACGCAGTGATTTTTTGGTCAGCAATGCGTTTACGAAACCATTGTCTTTAGGTACGAACTGGTTGAACAGAACGCGGCCCACGGTAGTTTCGATCAGTTTATTTTCCAGTTGGCCATCTTTGCCACGAACCGAAGCTTTCACTTTAATCCAGGCATGCAGGTCTACTTTTCCTTCGTTATGAGCAATGATTACTTCTTCGGCAGAGTAGAAAGTTTTACCTTCTCCTTTGATGATTTCATTACCCATTGATTTCTTACCCTTTGTCAGATAGTACAGGCCAAGTACCATGTCCTGAGAAGGAAGGGTGATAGGTGTACCGTTTTGCGGGTTAAGAATATTGTGAGAAGCCAGCATCAGCAATTGTGCTTCCATAATTGCTGCATTGCTCAGGGGCACGTGTACCGCCATCTGGTCACCGTCAAAGTCGGCGTTGAACGCAGAACATACCAGCGGGTGCAACTGAATGGCTTTACCTTCAATCATTTTAGGCTGGAAGGCCTGGATAGACAATCTGTGCAGCGTTGGAGCACGGTTGAGCATTACGGGGTGTCCTTTCAGTACATTTTCAAGGATATCCCAAACTACTGCTTCTTTGCGTTCTACCAGCTTTTTAGCACTCTTCACTGTTTTTACAATACCTCTTTCAATCAGTTTTCTGATAATAAAAGGTTTGAACAACTCAGCGGCCATATCCTTGGGAATACCGCATTCGTGCAGCTGCATTTCCGGACCCACTACGATTACCGAACGACCAGAGTAGTCGACACGTTTACCCAAAAGGTTTTGACGGAAACGACCTTGTTTACCTTTCAGAACGTCGGAAAGAGATTTCAATGCGCGACCACCTTCCGCTTTAACAGCGTTGGATTTTCTAGAGTTATCGAACAAGGAATCGACGGCTTCCTGAAGCATACGTTTTTCATTACGTAAGATTACTTCAGGTGCTTTGATTTCCAGCAGACGCTTCAGACGATTGTTTCTGATAATAACCCTGCGGTACAGATCGTTCAGATCGGAAGAAGCAAAACGACCACCATCAAGTGGAACCAAGGGGCGCAGCTCAGGTGGTATTACAGGAATGTACTGCATTACCATCCATTCAGGTCTGTTTTCAACGCGGGTATTGGCGTCGCGGAATGCTTCCACTACACCCAGGCGTTTCAGCGCCTCCTGTTTACGCTGTTGAGAAGTTTCGTTGGCAGCTGCATTACGCAGGTCGTAAGACAACTGATCCAGGTTCAGGCGGCCCAGTAGATCGTGTACTGCTTCCGCACCCATTTTGGCGATGAACTTGGTTGGATCATCATCAGGAAGGTATTGATTTTCTTTAGGCAGAGCATCTACGATATCGAGGTACTCATCTTCTGACAACAAAGCCATATAAGTATCCTCGCTATCCTTCATATTCAGTTTCTGACGAATCAGCTCTTCTGCATCCCCTGCCTGAATAATCACATAACGTTCGTAATAAACGATACTTTCCAGTTTTTTAGAGCTGGAACCCAACAGGTAGCCTATCTTATTGGGCAGACTCTTGAAGTACCAGATATGTACTACCGGAACAACCAGTTTAAGGTGACCCATACGCTCGCGACGTACTTTCTTCTCGGTAACTTCCACACCACAACGGTCGCACACGATTCCTTTATAGCGAATACGCTTATATTTTCCACAATAACATTCGTAGTCCTTAACGGGTCCGAATATCTTTTCGCAGAAAAGGCCATCACGTTCCGGCTTATAGGTACGATAGTTAATGGTTTCGGGCTTAAGCACCTCCCCATATGAACGATCCAAAACGCCATCGGGAGAAGCCAGGCTTATGGTTATTTTATCGAAACCGGATCTGGGACGGTTATCTTTCTTAATTGCCATATCAGCAAGGATAATTTAAAAAGAATTTAAAGAAAAATTTATCGGGACAGGCTACCTGCCTAAAGCGGGTAGCCTGTATCAATTATTTATTTGTCTGCATCGAAGGTCAGTTCCAGACCAAGTCCACGCAATTCATGTACCAATACATTGAATGATTCCGGAATGCCTGCCTTAGGAATGTTATCGCCTTTAACGATGGCTTCATAAGCTTTGGCACGACCCACGATATCGTCCGATTTAATGGTAAGTAGTTCTTGCAGGATGTTGGAAGCACCATAAGCTTCCAGTGCCCACACCTCCATCTCACCGAAGCGCTGACCACCGAATTGAGCTTTACCACCCAGCGGCTGTTGCGTAATGAGCGAGTATGGTCCGATGGAACGGGCGTGCATCTTGTCATCCACCATGTGGTGCAGCTTAATCATATAAATGATACCCACAGTTGCTTTCTGGTGGAAGCGTTCGCCAGTTTCACCATCGTACAGATAAGTATGTCCGAAGCTGGGCAGACCGGCGGTTTCGATATAATGTCTGATTTCTTCACCGGAAGCACCGTCGAAGATCGGTGTTGCAAAACGCAGTCCCAGTTTTTCACCAGCCCATCCTAAAATGGTTTCATAAATCTGACCGAGGTTCATCCTCGAAGGTACACCCAATGGGTTCAGAACGATATCCACCGGAGTTCCGTCTTCCAGGAACGGCATGTCTTCAGCACGTACAATTTTGGCAACAATACCCTTGTTTCCGTGACGACCTGCCATCTTATCACCCACTTTCAACTTACGTTTAACGGCCAGGTAAACTTTAGCCAGTTTCAGTACGCCGGTAGGCAGTTCATCACCGATAGAGAGATTAAACTTTTCGCGTTTGTAGCGACCCAATTCTTCGTTGTACTTGATGTTGTAGTTGTGCAATAACTGGTTAACCAATGCATCGGTTTCTTCTTCTCCGGTCCAGCCCAGCGGATTTACATTTTGGAAATCTACTGAATTAAGGACTTTCAGGGAGAATTTTCCGCCCTTGCTGATTACAGGTTCGCCATAAGTATTGGTAACGCCCGCAGAAGCTTTTTCAGAAAGCAGTACAGACAGCTTTTCCAGCAATAACTTCTTCAGCTCTTCTACATTCTGGTTATGTACTTTTTCAATTTTCTCCAGTTCACCTTTCTCTTTCACTTTGGCGTTCTTATCTTTTTTAGCGCGCTGGAACAGTTGCTTATCGATAATAACACCTTCTACAGACGGAGAAGCTTTAAGGGATGCATCTTTGGCATCGCCGGCTTTATCACCGAAGATGGCGCGAAGCAGTTTTTCTTCCGGTGTAGGATCACTTTCACCTTTAGGCGTGATCTTACCAATCAGGATATCACCTTCCTTAACGTGGGCGCCGATTCTGATAATACCGTTTTCGTCCAGATCTTTGGTAGCTTCCTCTGAAATGTTCGGGATGTCGGCGGTCAGTTCTTCTTCACCCAGTTTGGTATCTCTGACTTCGAGTTCATACTCATCAATATGCACTGAAGTAAAGAGGTCTTCACGTACAACTTTCTCATTGATTACGATCGCATCCTCGAAGTTGTACCCTTTCCATGGCATGAAGGCCACTTTCAGGTTCCGACCCAGGGCCAGCTCACCATTTTGGGTAGCATAACCTTGTGTAAGGAAATCGCCTTCCTGTACCTTCTGGCCTTTGCGTACTGCGGGGCTCAGGTTGATACTGGTACTTTGGTTGGTCTTTTTGTATTTGGTAAGACGGTATACTTTCAAATCGTCTTCGAAGGAAACCAGACGTTGTTTTTCGCTGCGTTCGTAACGAACATGAATTTCGTTAGCATCCACATATTCAACAACACCAGTACCTTCAGCGTGAATCTGGATACGTGCATCGCGTGCAGCTTTAGCTTCCAGACCAGTACCGACGATAGGTGCCTGAGGGCGAACCAATGGTACAGCCTGACGTTGCATGTTTGATCCCATCAGGGCACGGTTGGCGTCATCGTGCTCCAGGAACGGAATCAGCGATGCCGACAAACCTACAATCTGGTTGGGAGCAACGTCCATGTATTCCACCTCTTCTGGTTCCAGAATCGGGAAGTCACCGGTCTCGCGCGATTTGATTTTATCTTCCAGGAAGTTTCCGTTATCATCTAAAGGAACATTTGCCTGTGCAATTTTCTTGTCGTCTTCTTCTTCAGCACTCAGATAGAATTCATTTTTCAGATCTACTTTACCTGCTTTTACCTTACGGTAAGGTGTTTCGATGAAGCCCATGTCATTGATCTTGGCATGCACACATAAAGTGGAGATCAGACCGATGTTCGGACCTTCCGGCGTTTCGATAGTACACAGGCGACCATAATGCGAGTAGTGAACGTCACGCACCTCAAAGCCGGCGCGCTCACGACTCAAACCACCTGGCCCGAGGGCTGAAATACGACGCTTGTGCGTAATTTCCGACAGCGGGTTGGTTTGATCCAGGAACTGTGACAGCTGAGATGTTCCGAAGAAAGAGTTGATTACAGAGCTAAGCGTACGTGCATTGATCAGGTCAATAGGTGTGAACACCTCGTTGTCACGTACGTTCATACGCTCACGGATAGTACGGGCCATACGGCTCAAACCAACACCGAACTGAGCGTACAATTGCTCACCTACGGTACGTACACGACGGTTGCTCAGGTGATCGATATCATCGATTTCAGCTTTACCGTTAGAGAGGCGAACCAGGTATTTGATAATGGCAATAATGTCTTCTTTGGAAAGTACCTTCTTATCATTGCTTTGATCAAGTTCGAGTTTGCGGTTAATTTTATAACGGCCTACTTCACCCAGATCATAGCGTTTATCAGAGAAGAAGAGTTTTTCGATGATGCCTCTCGCAGTTTCGTCGTCCGGAGCATCGCTACCACGTAACTGGCGGTAGATATGCTGTACGGCTTCCAGTTCTGAGTTGGAGGTATCTTTATTTAAAGTATTGTAGATAATAGAATAATCGCCACTCAGTTCTTCTTTCTGAATGTAAATAGATTCTACACCCATTTCAATAATGGTATCGACATGATCTTCGCTCAATACGCTGTCACGCTCCAGAATAACTTCATTACGTTCGATAGAAACTACCTCACCGGTATCTTCATCCACGAAGTCTTCGGTCCAGCTACGCAGTACGCGTTCGGCCAGACGGCGGCCGATATTAGCTTCAAGTGATTTGCGGTCAGCCTTTACCTCGTCGGCCATGCCGAACAGGTTCAGGATGTCTTTATCATTTTCATATCCGATAGAACGCAACAGCGTGGTAACCGGGAATTTCTTCTTACGGTCGATATACGCATACATTACGTTATTGATATCGGTCGCGAACTCCATCCAGGCTCCTTTGAAAGGAATAACCCTTGCAGAGTAAATTTTAGTACCGTTCGGGTGGGTGCTTTGCCCAAAGAATACGCCGGGAGAACGGTGTAACTGAGATACTACCACGCGTTCTGCGCCATTGATAACGAATGTACCACGAGGTGTCATGTAAGGGATATTTCCCAAAAACACATCCTGCACAATGGTTTCAAAATCTACGTGTTCCTCATCGTTACAGCTCAGCCGCAACTTAGCCTTTAGCGGTACTGAATACGTAAGCCCCCGTTCCATACACTCTTCTATGGTGTAGCGTGGCGGGTCGATAAAGTAGTCAAGGAATTCCAGTACGAAAATGTTGCGGGTATCAGTAATAGGAAAGTTTTCCTTGAATACCCGGAACAGTCCTTCCACATCACGCTTATCGGGCGTGGTCTCGAGCTGGAAGAAATCCTGAAAAGACTGAAGCTGAATTGCCAACAAATCAGGGGTATCCGCTACATCATGAATTTTAGCGAAATTTACGCGACCTGACTGTGTGCGTTTTGTGACGTTCGACATAATAGATTTTTACACCAATTATTTGTATAAAACAAAATAAGCCCACCTCAAAAAGCGAAGACTTTTCAAGACGGGAGTAGCAATAAATTTAAAATTTTCTGGACCAAAAGAGTTTTTGCACGTACGTTCCCCTTTAAGGGAGAGCAAAATTAGGGAAGAATTCCTTAATGAACAAACAATTCGTATTATTTGTCAATAATATGAACTTTAACAAAAGTTTAACCATTAATATGGTTATTTAAATGTTAAAATAAGTCACAAATTGGTAATAAAAAGTTAAAATTCTTAAAAAGAACGGTTGTCCTCCATGTATTGACGAATTCTTACATCTACGTTGTCCCCTTCCTGAATGCGGTTAGGCTCGTTAAATTCGTTGAAAGGCTCCGGCATCTGCACATAAATCACTGCCGTGGAAGTATCCGTAATTACTCCGTCAAACACTGCCGTATGAGTTAAATTACTACCACTCAGAATGGCCATCGCTTCCGGGTAGGTCATACCAATCAGTTCAGGAACCTGTATCTGACGGTTGCCCAGACCATCGCCAATAACGAGGGAAATACGACTTCCCTGGGGAATAGGAGCACCGGGACTAATCTCCTTACCTTCAAATAACTGGCTTAATACCGCCCCCTGCGCAATATCAGGTTTCATGATCGTATCGCCCAGCAAAAGTTTAGCACTCTTCAGCAACATCTCTGCACTTCTGAACGACATATTTACGAGGTTTGGCATCTGCGTATTGGGCGGAAGCTGCTTATTTACAATCAGGAATATCGTACGACCTTCTTTTACGGTGGAACCACCCTCGGGCTGCTGCGACAACACCATCAGAGCCTGCTCCTCCGGATTATACGTCGAATCGATGTCGATATCAAAACCCGAAGCTTCGAGTTGGGCGATGGCCTGCCTCAGCTGCATACCTTTAAGCACAGGCACGCGTACCTCCTTACCATGCCCGGTTATCCAGCCGAGTGAAGCAAAAAATAACCAGTAGAGTATAATACAAATTACTGCAATGGTCAATACACTTCCCCAAAATGTTTTATAAAAAGGCTTCGACATAATTTTTACCTGAGTAAACAAAAATCTATCCGGATGTTAGCGGCCGGCATTTGCAAGAACCTCGTCGAGCAAATCGCCGTAAAAACTACTTAATTCGATACCTGCAGCTTTTACCTGTTGTGGTACAATACTGTTTTCGCTCTGACCAGGCATCGTATTTACTTCCAGAAAATACAGCTCTGAAGAAGAAGCTTCCAGTATAAAATCCATTCTTACCACCCCGCGGCAGTTAAGGTACTGGTATATATGCTCGGCTTTACGCTTCAGTTGCTCGGCTATTACCGGGGTTATATCTGCCGGCGTTACTTCATTGGTAACGCCGGGCGTGTACTTGGCTTCGTAATCAAAAAATTCATTGTTACTGATAATTTCGGTTGGCGGAAGACAATGAACTTTTCCTTTGACCGAATATACGCCTATGGTAAGCTCGCGTCCCTCAATAAATTCCTCAATCAATACCTGGTTATCTTCAGCAAATGCCTTTTCAATAGCCACCAGCAGTTGCTCCGGACTGGTTACTTTACTTACGCCCAGGCTGGAGCCGCTCTCATTAGGCTTTACAAAAACCGGAAGTTTCAGACTTTCCATAATAACCCCCAGCGAATAAGGCTGATGTTTATACAGTACTACCGAATTGGCTATATGCACAATATGATAATCCTTTAAAACTTTATTACAAAAATTTTTATTGAAAGTTAGTGCCGACACTATTGCATTACAGGTGGTATAAGGGATGTTCAGCATATCGAAATAACCCTGTAAACGGCCATCTTCTCCGGGAGTTCCATGCACTGCTATAAAGGCAGCGTCGAATACTATTTTTTCCCCATCGATATAGAGGGAAAAGTCGTTTTTATCAACCGGTATGCGATCGCCATTGGGGCGGGTATGCACCCAGGCTTCGCGGTCAATTAAAATCTTGTAAACATCATATTTTGCCGTATCCAGGTTCTTTTCAATCGTTTCGGCTGTACCCAGTGATATCACATATTCGCCGGAGTAACCACCGGCAACCAGGGCAATTTTTTTCTTCATATAGAGATGGAGGAATTGAATAAGCCAAAGATAGCTAATGCAGCAGGGATTACGATGTTTTTTTCTACCAGAAAATAAATTTACAGACAAGCCCCAGGCCCTAAGGCATAACCGGTATAAGTGTTTGCTGACAACAGCCCCTGCATGGCGCAAAGTACACTAACTACCAATCTAGCGTTTCCTTTTCACGCTTCTTCTTTTCCTTAAGTATACGGGCACTTACTACAATGCCGGCCTCGTACAGAATAACCAGCGGAATAGCTACCAGAAAAATGCTGAACCAGTCGGGAGGAGTAATCACTGCGGCAATGACCATGATAATTACAATGGCAAAGCGACGCTGGTCGCGCATAAGTTTGGGAGTAACCACGCCCACGCGGGACAGAAAATATACCAGAATCGGCAATTCAAAAACAATACCCAGACCCAGGATGAGGTCGCTCATGGTATCGTAGTAGTTATTGATGGTAATGATGTTTTCGAACTGCTCACTGAGCTGGTACCCCGCGAAGAAATTGATGGTAAAAGGAGCTATGAGGAAGTAAGCAAAAGCCACACCCAGAAAAAACAAAGCGGATGACCAGAATACAATTCCTCTGGCATACTTCAGCTCCTTTGCTTTAAGCGCTGGTTTCACAAAACGCCAGAATTCCCAAAATACATAGGGGAATGCGATAATGAAACCCAACATAAAGGATATGGAAAAACTCATCATGAACTGCCCCGACACCTGGGTGTTCTGAAATTTCATTTGCACTTCATCCAGACAAAGTGCATCGACATGAATCATTTTTCCAAAGCTGCACAACCACCGGTACGAAATAAAATCGGTGCGGGTAGGCCCCATGATAATAGTATCAAATACCCAGTTAATATTGACAAAAACCAGGATGGCACCAATAATGATGGCAACTATAGAGCGCACCAAATGCCAGCGCAACTCTTCAATATGATCGGTAAATCCCATTTCTGCACCGGGACTTCCAACGCTATTGCGTTTCGCTAGGAATTTATTTACTAAGCTCAATGGTAGTACAGATGCTGTGCCGGAAAATCAGCACAAATTATATTTTTTCAACCCGCTTAAGGTGACGACCACCTTCAAACGCGGTTGACATGAATATTTCGGTCATGCGCAAAGCAGTTTCATAAGGTACAAAACGCTCGGGCATGCAAAGGATATTGGCATTATTGTGCTGTCTGGCGAGCGCTGCAAGTTCTTCGTTCCAACACAATGCAGCACGTACACCCTGATGCTTGTTGGCTGTCATACATACACCGTTGCCACTACCGCAAATAAGGATGCCGGCGGCTGCAGTACCCTCTTCTACCATACCGGCTACCGGGTGTGCATAGTCAGGGTAATCGGTAGAATCCGTACTGTACGTACCTTTATCTATGACCTGCCAACCCTGTTGTTCGAGCCATACTTTAAGTTGTTCCTTGTAATGAAATCCGGCGTGGTCACTACCTATTGCAAGTGGTAATGCCTTATTGAATTCTGCTGACATAAGGCCGCAAAGTTACGCTGATATGTTTAAAAAATAGGGTTAAATCCTGAATCATTTTTCCTGAACAGCCGACTTGTTAGCCACCACATCTGCAAAATACTGCTCGAGTTGCCTGCTTACCACCTCCCAGTCAAACTGGGTTCGAATTACCTCGCTGCCGGCTTCCCCTACGGCTTTTCGCAAGGATGCAGACTGTAGTAAACGGATGCATTCCCTGCTAAATGATGCTTTATCCATTGCCAGCACCACACCTTCACCCGATCGGATATTAAGACCGTCGAAGCCAATTTTATGACTTACTACCGGCACACCCATAGCCATAGCTTCCAGTACTTTATTTTGGGTACCTGCGCCAAACCGCAAGGGTGCCACCACTAAAGAAGCCTGCGCATATACTTCGCTCAATTTCGGCACAAATCCTGTTACTGCTACATCGGCCGATGCCAGCTCGCTGACCTTTGCTACGGGCCTTTGTCCGGCAATCATAAAGCGCACTTGTGGACACTCCCGTTTGATTGCCGGAAAAATTTCCTGGACGAAATAAATAACGGCATCCACATTGGGTGCATAATCCATATTGCCGGTAAACAATATTAGATCGGCCCGGCTATAATCATGACCGGATCCGCTGAAGGTCTCCATGTCAACGCCGTTGGGCAACAATCGTACGTTTTTAATTCCGCGTTCCTGCTCCAGGTATTTCCTGTCTTCTCCCGAACATACCAGCGACAAATCGTAGGCTTCCAGAACCGCTTCATAATCAAATACGCGTTTTTGTTCCAGGGTGGCAAACCATTTCATCAGGCCCGACTTGGCAGCAATTCTGCGTTTCCAATATAAGGAATAGGCATCGGGTAAATCGAGTATCCTCGGCACATCCCCTATGGTAGCCCAATAGGGTGCCATGCGCAGATGCTGTACGTGTACAGCATCGTATTGATGCGTGGCATAAAGCTCCTGCACTTTTTGATGCATTGCCGCCGAATGGAAATACCGGACCTGAAATGGCTGTGTATGAAAAAAAGCAAGGGCACTATTGACATAGGATTGCGCCCGGCTCAGGGGCACAAGATGTATTTCGGTAAAGATTTTTTCCAGCTCAGGTAAGTACTGCAGGTCGGATTTGTCCTGCAGGAAAGTAAGCAGGTGTACTTCATGACGACGCGCCAGTCGCCTGGCCAGATGATATATTTTAAGCTTATCGCCCCTGTAAGGCGGATAAGGGAATCTATTAGCGGTAAACAGCAATTTCATATACGATCTGCAAATTAATTCCTTTTATACATCATAGGAATAATAGCCGGATTTCATGGCAAAAAAAACGGGCAGGACTGGCCTGCCCGTACGATCATGGAACGATTTTATTTCAGTATTTCGTGTCCCAGTTTATCTCTTTTGGTTTGCAGGTAAAATTCATTGTACGAATTAGGTTGAATTTCGATAGGCACCGTATCTACTATTTCGATACCGTAGCCCAATAATCCGGCACGTTTCCGGGGATTATTGCTCATGAGCTTCAGCTTGGTTATGCCCAGGTAGCGCAAAATCTGAGCACCTACACCATAATCACGTTCATCCATTTTAAAGCCCAAAGCCAGGTTAGCTTCTACCGTATCGCGGCCTTCTTCCTGCAATTTATAAGCTTTCAGCTTATTTACAAGTCCTATGCCTCTACCTTCCTGGTTCATATACAACACACAACCTTTTCCCTCTTTCTCAACCATTTCCATGGCAACCTGCAATTGTTCACCACAGTCGCAACGCAGTGAGTGTAAAATATCGCCGGTAAAGCAGGAGCTGTGCACGCGCGTTAATACCGGCTCATCTTCGGTCCACTCGCCCTTGATTAAGGCCAGGTGTTGCTCACCGGTATTTTTTTGCCGGAACGATATCAGCTCAAAATTGCCATGTCGCGTTGGCATATGTACACGTACTTCTTCTTCAATTAGGCTTTCTTTGTCTAAACGATAGGAAATCAGATCTTTAATACTGATTATCTTGAGATCAAACTGACGGGCTATTTCCATTAGCTGTGGTAAGCGGGCCATAGTGCCATCGTCGTTCATAATTTCTACCAGTACACCTGCCGGCTCCATACCTGCCAGGCGGGCCAAATCTACGGTCGCTTCTGTATGTCCGATACGGCGCAATACGCCGCCCGGTTTTGCTCTAAGCGGAAAAATATGACCTGGTCTTCCCAGTTCCTCCGGTTTGGTATCGGGATTAATTAATGCCTGTACGGTTTTCGCGCGATCGTGAGCCGAAATGCCCGTAGTGCATCCCTGCCCTATCAAGTCGACCGAAACTGTAAAAGGGGTCTGGTGTAAAACGGTATTGTTCTCCACCATAAGGTTGAGGTTCAAAGCGGCTGCCCGCTCCTCGGTAATGGGGGCGCAGATGAGTCCACGGCCATATTTCGACATGAAATTAATAATCTCAGGTGTCACGTTCCGGGCAGCGGTAACAAAATCACCTTCATTCTCACGGTCCTCGTCGTCCACGACTATTACCAGTTTGCCGGCCCGGATATCATCCAGAGCCTCATCGATTGTGTTGAGCATGAAAAAATTTAAAGCTTTTAGGAAAACTTAGTGCTGGATTTCAAACTTCCAATTTCAATTTTCTTAATTAAAAATGCAAAGTTACGTCAGGTTTTGCCAATAAAGACGAACCTTTAATGCCCAAGCTCTATGTTGAAATAGACTTTTGCGAAGAGTATAAATCCAAAAATTAGAATACATAAGGCAGAAATCCGGTTGAGATACATGATCCTGCGCAGGGTTAAGCGCCGCCGGATTTTATCGGCCAGAAAGACCTTAATGAGATCGAAGCCCAGCACTATACCCAAACAAACTCCAAAAAAAGCAGCTCTCGGCGCCAGCGTAGAGCCGGTGACAGAGATAGCAGCGCCCACCCAAAGCAGTATTACAGCCGGATTGAGCGCGTTCATTAAAAATCCGGTACCCCAAATTTTGAAATAGGCACCAGCGCTTATTTGTAAAGCCTTGCCCTGCCGGGGCCTTTTGGGTTTATATTTGCGAAGCAGAGAAAAAAGACCCATCAACACAAAAAGTCCTGAGCCAATATAACCAACAGTACGCTGATGATCTTCAAGAAATTCAAGCCAGTTGGTAGCAATGTTAGCCAGCACTACATATATAATATCGCTTACAGAGACGCCCAATATGAAGGCAATACCCGCTTTATAACTGTGATGCATACTGTAACGTATGATCGCAAAAAGCGTGGGACCTACCGAAATAGCCATAAACAGGCCTAGCAGGATTCCTTTTATAATAGCTTCTGAAAAATTCATTTTCTGTTGGCAAAATAGTGATTTATTCCCCTGTTGCAATCCGTTTTCCGCAAGCAGGCATCACGGCCACGGAAACGGCTTGGGGCAGAACTAAAATTCACTGGTGAAATGGAACTGAATATCCGGATTGTTTTGCCTTTCCGTATTCAGGAACCATTCACTTTGAGCCAGATACACCAGATTCCCGTCTTTGTCTTCCATAATATTGGCTTGTTTAAACCGCACAAAATCTTCCAGTTTCTTCTTTTCTCCTGTAATCCAACATGCCTTGTAAAAAGCCAATGGAACAAAATTGACGGAAGCGCCGTACTCCTGCAGCAGCCGGTATTGAATTACCTCAAACTGCAGATCACCTACACAGCCAATGATTTTTCGATTGCCACTGTGCTGCGTAAACAACTGTGCCACGCCCTCATCGGTCAACTGACGCAATCCCTTTTCCAACTGCTTGGTTTTCATTGGGTCCTTGTTCACTACCTCTTTAAATATCTCGGGCGAAAAACTTGGCATTCCTGTGAAATAGAATTCGCTGCCTTCGGTTAAAGTATCTCCAATTTTGAAATTACCAGTATCAAACAAACCCACTACATCGCCCGGATAAGCATCGTCAATCACTTCTTTTTGCCTGGCCATAAAACTATATGGCGCACTAAAACGCACATCCTTTTCCAGGCGCACATGGCGATAGTTTTTGTTGCGTTCAAACTTACCGGAACAAACCCTTAAAAACGCAATCCTGTCCCGGTGCCGCGGATCCAGGTTGGCATGGATTTTAAAAATAAAGCCACTGAATTTATCATCTGTTGGCTTCACTTCACCCTTGTCCGTACTTCGGGGTTCCGGAGTAGGAGCAATACGGATAAAAGTATCCAACATTTCACGGACGCCAAAGTTGTTTACCGCCGACCCAAAAAATACAGGTGCAACCTGACCCTTCAGATAATCGTCTGTATTCAGGTCTCCATAGACACCTTCCAGAAGTTCAACATCTTCTCTCAATTGGTTGGCGTCACGCGAGCCTACCTTCTGATCGAGCAGGGCATCCGCGAGGTCGTCGATGGGAACACTGTTTTCTTCGGTTGCCTTTTGTCCCGGTGTGAAAAGGTTAAGGTTTTTATCGTAGAGGTTGTACACCCCTTTAAACTCTTTACCCATATTGATGGGCCAGGTTAGCGGATGCAGTGAAATATGCAGTTCCTTTTCTATCTCATCAAGCAAATCGAAAGGGAATTTACCATCGCGATCCATTTTGTTGATAAATACGATTACAGGTGTATCCCGCATGCGGCACACTTCCATCAGACGCCTGGTTTGCTCTTCCACCCCGTTTACACTGTCGATCACCAGAATTACACTGTCTACCGCAGTAAGCGTACGATAGGTATCTTCCGCAAAGTCCTTGTGCCCCGGTGTGTCGAGCAGGTTGATCAGCATATTCTTATACTCAAAGGTCATTACCGAGGTAGCCACCGATATTCCTCTCTGACGCTCTATTTCCATAAAGTCGGAAGTAGCACCCTTTTTGATTTTGTTGCTTTTTACGGCACCGGCTACCTGAATGGCACCGCCGAACAACAGGAATTTTTCAGTTAATGTAGTTTTACCGGCATCGGGGTGCGATATAATTGCGAAAGTTTTCCGACGGTTAATTTCGTTGATATATTTCATAAAAATCATCCGGACCCCAGACCTGTGCTGGTCCCGAAATGTTTATACGTTTAAACAATACTATTGAAAGGGTTGCAAAGGTCGCAATCTTTTCGGCAATATGCACCCTTTGTGCCTACAAAGCACCATATTATTGAATGAAATTCCGGGATGTACACGCGGATAAGCGCAGGTCAGGGGATAAAAATTAAAAACAAAAAAGGACATGTGCGTGTACATGTCCTTTTTACAACAAATTAGTTATCAACTTAGTCGGCCAAAATCTGAACGCCGGTTGCCTGCATTTCGAATATTTCTTTGGGCGCTGTGATTTTCGCAATTTCAGCTGCTGAAGCACCTGCATCTTCCAACAGGTGACGTTGCTCTTCAACCGATTGTGTTTTGCGTACTACGGTTCCGTGTACAATGGCCCGTTTGCCGGCTGCATCGGTGGGCAGTGCAAACTGATGATCCTTCATTTTTACAATCATATCATCTGCAATGCTTTTATCAGTACGGAAGCGTATCCAACAACCTTCTTTCTGACAAACTTCTGATATATAGCCCGAAAGCTGCATATTTTCGATTTTTTGCTTGTCCTTCATCATATAATCCAGACGACCGGGAGAAAATACATTATTCTTAATAAATGCAGCTCCGTAATTGGTAAATTGTGGAGTCGTCTGAGCCGATGCTGAAAATGTACCACAGCTGAGCGCTATAGCAGAAAGGAAGAGTAGCTTTTTCATCGTATATGTGATTTTTTGGAAGATGTAAATTTTACGACACAAAATATGAAATTTTGCTTATAAGACATCGACCCATTTTTTTTCGTTGGGGAAAATACTATTTTTTCTTGCGGAAATCTCCTCTTTTCCATGCCTGAAAAAACTCGTTCCATTTCAGAGGGTTTAGAATACCCACGGGCCGCTGTTGGCCGTAATAAATGGCCTGGTTACCCTGTTCCCGTTGCAAATAACCCTGATTTTCACGTCCGCTGCGGGGCAAATCCCGTAGCATCATGGACATAATTTCATCAGCAGTATTCCTTTGTGCTATGGAGTAATAATCTTCGGGAACATCCCAGTATTTAAACGCATAATCAAAATCGCCAAAAGGACGTGGACGGATAATGGTTTCGGGAAGATAAAAAGTGTCTTGTACCATTAACTGCACAACATTGAAATAGCGGCCTTCTATATCATCGGGAACCACGTACTCCTTCGGACGGAAACCCATAGCTGTATAAGACAAGGTATCACCTTTGGCTACAACTATGGAAAATACGCCGTAATGACTGCTGGTTACACCCCGGTTCTTGTTTTTCACGGTGATATTTACGTCAGGAATAGCGCGCAGACTATCGGCAGTCATGGTTACACCGGTTATCTGTACTACATCTTCCCAAAAGCGCTGCTGTGCCCGGGCAGGAATAACCTGCAAGAACAGCAGGAACAGGAAAATATGGATTCGGATTAGTCTCATCATCTGGAACAAAAGTAAGATAAAGGCGGTAAATAACCGTGCCGATCGGGATTTGTAATGGCTGCATTATGATCCCGGTTTTCGGGGCATCGAGTTTAAATGTAACTTTGCCCCGCCTCAGCTAGTTGCAATAGCTGAAGCGACAAGTCCTAGAACGCCAATCTAACTATAATATTATTCAAATGATAACGGAAGAAGCAGTATTAAAAGCACTTACCAATGTAGACGATCCCGATCTGGGAAAAGATCTGGTGACCCTGAATATGGTTAAGGATATTGTCATTGATGGCAAAAAAGTTGCGTTTACAGTGGAGCTGACCACTCCTGCCTGCCCCATGAAGGAGATGATAAAATCGGCCTGTGTAAATGCTGTAAAAATATTTGTAGATAAAGAAGCCGAAGTGACGGTGAATATGACGGCCCGCGTCAATAGCAATCGTCAGGCAGGTAGCAGTGTATTGCCTGGTGTAAAAAACATTATAGCGGTAGCTTCAGGCAAAGGAGGCGTAGGGAAATCAACCGTATCCACCAATCTGGCACTTGCGCTGGCAAGGGAAGGCGCCAAAGTGGGCATTTTAGACGCCGACATTTACGGACCTTCGATACCCATGATGTTTGGCGTCCAGGGTGAGCGGCCCATGATGCGCAATATCGGCGAAAAAGGAATGATTGAGCCGGTGGAGCGCTTTGGTGTAAAAGTGATGTCAATTGGCTTGCTGGTAGACGAAAAACAAGCGGTAATCTGGAGAGGGCCCATGGCTACCTCGGCCTTACGCCAGTTTTTCAATGATGTTTACTGGGACGAACTCGATTATCTGATACTGGATTTACCGCCAGGTACGGGCGATATACATCTTACAATGGTGCAAACGATACCGGTTACCGGCGCAGTTATTGTAACCACGCCGCAATCGGTAGCCATGGCCGATGCGAAGAAGGCAATGATGATGTTCCGCCAGGGGCAGATTAATGTACCCATTCTGGGTATTGTAGAAAACATGGCTTATTTCACACCTGCAGAACTGCCCGAAAACAAGTATTACATTTTCGGAAAAGATGGAGGTAAAACACTGGCCGAACAATTTGAAGTTCCCTTCCTGGGCGAAATTCCTATTGTGCAAAGTATACGCGAAGGTGGTGACCGTGGATTCCCTGCAGTTATCAACGATGAACCGGTTTCCAAAAACGCATTTACGCAGATCGCTTCTGAAGTGGCCCGGAGCGTAGCTATGCGCAATGCCAACCTGGACCCCACCCGCCCCCTGACACTAAAAGTATAATAGCATTGCAATTCAAAAAGCGAAAGGAATACCCAATGTATTCCTTTCGCTTTTTTAGCATCAATTTAATTCTTCAAAAATTCGGAATTAATCATCAGCACCCGCATTCCGGTACATCTCGCGGGCAGTAGCATCCAGAGCATCATAAAACTCTTCGCCATACTTTCGGATGAGCGGTTCTTTCAAAAACTGGTAAACAGGCACTTTTAATGATTTGCCCAATTTACAGGCAGGCCTGCAGAGCGACTTACGTGGTTCGTAATTCAAAGCCTCAAACTGATCGTACTCGGTTACCCGAATAGGAAACAAATGACAGCTGATTGGTTTTTTGAAATCTATATTTCCGGCTTTATATTCATGTTCCATTGCACATTTTACGATACCTTGTTCGTCATAATAGCCGTACACGCATATACCACCGTTTAAAGTAGGAGTAACCAACCCATATTCATCATCAAAAGTATGAGCTCCTTCTTCCTCGATCAGGGCTATTGCCTGCGGCGTAAGGAGATGTTTGATTTTAGGATAAATATCTTCAATAATATCTGCTTCCTGCTGTGTGATAGGTGCGCCGGTGTCTCCGTCTACACAGCAACCGCCTTTACACTTCGCCAGGTCACATACAAAGTGCCTTTCCACAACTTCATCGCTAATCAGCTTATCGTCAATTGCAATCATAACCCTTAATTTTTACCATAACAAGCAGTATCTACAATGTAGTACGACCGCTACTTAAATTCAAACCCAATATCCCTGCGGTAGTATTTGCCTTCAAAATCGATCAGCGCTGCATTAGCATACGATTGTTCCAAAGCCGACTGCAGGTTATCTCCATAGGAAGTTATGGCCAGTACCCTGCCGCCATTGGTTCGTACTTCCTGGGTTCCGGTGGTTCCAGCATGAAACAGCAGGCTGTTGCTGGTACCATCCAGGCCGGTCATTACTTTCCCTTTTTCATAACTGCCCGGATAACCCTCGGCAACCAGCATTACCGTGGCAGCTGCCCTGGAGCTATGTTCCATCCGGGCATCCTGCAAGGTTCCGGCATCCATTTTTTGCAACAGTTCTACCAGGTCTGAAGCCAAACGCGGCATTACTACTTCAGTTTCCGGATCACCCATACGGCAATTATACTCGATCACGTAAGGCTCGCCCTCTACATTGATCAAACCAAAGAAAATGAAACCCTGGTACACAATGCCCTCCTGTTTCAAGCCCTTTACTGTTGGATCTATAATGCGTGTTTTAACTTTTTCCATGAAGGCCGCATTGGCAAACGGTACCGGTGATATAGCACCCATTCCGCCCGTATTGGGTCCGGTGTCGCCCTCGCCAATACGTTTATAATCTTTAGCCTCCGGCAGAATTACATAATGTTCACCATCGCTCAGTACAAATACCGAAAGTTCTATTCCACTCAGAAACTGTTCGACAACCACTTTCTTACCGGCATCACCAAAACGGCTTTCCCTTATCATAGCGGTAAATACTTCGACCGCTTCAGCCCTGTCTTCGGTGATGACAACACCCTTTCCTGCTGCCAGGCCATCGGCTTTCAATACAATAGGTGTACTGTGTTGCCGGAGGTAGGCAACTCCTTCTTCAAAATTCGATTCATCAAACTCGCGGTACGCTGCAGTTGGAATCGAATGGCGTTGCATAAACTTCTTTGAAAAAGCTTTGCTTCCTTCCAGTTGAGCGCCGTCTTTTGACGGACCAGCCACGATAATGTGTTTTAAGGCTTCGTCATTTTTGAAATAATCATAAATGCCCGCAACCAAAGCATCTTCACCCCCGGGGAAAAGCAAATCAATTTGATTTTCCAGGCAAAAATCACGGATACTTCCGAAGTCAAGCACCGACAAGGGTACATTCGTCCCGTATGCTGCCGTACCGGCATTTCCGGGAGCAATGAATAACTGACTGCAATGCGGACTTTGAGATAATTTCCAGGAGATAGCACATTCACGGCCTCCGGATCCTAAAAGAAGAATTTTCATCGATATATACAGGTCTTAATATGCGAGACCATTTTAACATTTGCGAAAGCTGCAAAGGTAATCAGAGATTAGGAAAAAAGGTCAGCGGACGTTGAGAGGGGGTCACTGTCGCCTGAAATTCGTTTCTAACAAAGTAAAAGGGCTCCCGCATTTCGCGTAGAGCCCCTCTTTGCTGACAAATATTTTTTTACTCGTATCCCTGTACTTCCAGATAGTCGGCTTCACCCTGGGTAAAGGCTACATTTATAAATCCTACATTGGTACCTTTTAACCGCTGTGCTTCAATATTGAATACGAGGCGATCATTGATAAAACCCAACCAGCGACTGCCTCTTTGCTCCAGGCGCAAATCGTTGTAATCCCCGTCGCGGTGAATAAATCCGGCAGTAGCAGGCTGCACCAACTCTGAAATGTCGGGCCCATAACCGTTACCACCCTCGTCATACAAAGCATAATAACCGTCGTAATCGATCATGAAGCTATAACCATAACTATTGGTGGCCTCATTATAGCCAAAAAGCAGGCCCATATTGTTGTTGGAACCAATACGTGTATATATGGTGAAATCGTCGGAGCGGTTAAAGCCCATTCGTTTCGAAACATAATATGCCGGTGACAGATCGTCGTTATAGTCAAATTTGAAAGAGCCGTTGGAAACCACGCCATAAGCGAAATTTGCCTGGTCGGCAAATGACCAGTTGCCGCGATCATCAACAAATTCATCTACATAAGAGAATACTCTGGGTTGTACCGGGCCTGGACGGGGTCCACGATCGCGACTGCAGGATTGCAGCACAATAGCCGGAATCAGGACGAGCAATAATAACAATCTGTTCATCAGTCAAAAATTTAAAGCAGATAGACAGGTTGCATAAAAAAAGGTTTAAGCGATGTGCTTAAACCTTTTTCAAAAAAACAAACCGGAATCAGTGAAGCCTTGCCAGCGCTGCGCGAATTTTTTCTACGCCCTGTTGCAAAACTTCCATTGATGCAGCAAAAGAGAACCGGATACAATTATCATCGCCGAAAGCGGCGCCGCTCACACCAATAACGTGTCCCTTATGCAGGAGGTACATAGCCATATCGTCAGCATTACGTATTACGGTTTCGCCATCCGATTTTCCGAAATAGCTTGAAATATCGGGGAAAGCATAAAATGCACCATCGGGCTGACTCAGTTTCAGACCATCGATTGATTGCAAAGCGGGAATAAAGTATTCTTTCCGCTCTTCAAATGCCTGCACCATATCCATGGTTGGAGTAAGATCAGCGGTTAAGGCTGTAATGGCGGCACGCTGGGCTATTGAGTTCGCGCCCGAAGTAAACTGGCTTTGAAACTTGTCGCAGGCCTTGATAAGCTCTGCAGGAGCGGCCATATAACCAAGCCGCCAGCCTGTCATAGCAAATCCTTTTGCAAACCCGTTGACCACAACTACCCTGTCGCGGAGTTCGGGAAACTGAGCAATGCTTTCATGCCGCCCATTATAATTAATATATTCATATATCTCATCGCTTACGATAATGATGTCCGGATATTTCACAAATACCTGCGCCAAAGCTGCAAGTTCCTCTTTTGTATACACCGCACCGGTAGGATTACAGGGCGACGAAAAAATGAACATCCGGCTGCGCTCGGTAATAGCTGCTTCGAGACGCTCCGGCGTTAACTTGAAATGATCGTTTATGCCGCATGGAATAAACACGCTTTTTGCCTCGGCAAGACTTACTAATGATGCGTAAGTAACCCAAAACGGAGTGGGAATAATAGCCTCGTCGCCGGGATTCAGCAAACAAAGTATGGTATTGGCCAGTACCTGCTTGGCACCTGTACTTACCATTGTTTCTTCCGGCAAATAATCCAGATTATTATCTCTTTTCAACTTAGCCGCGATAGCCTGACGCAGTTCCGGGAAACCCGCGATGGGCGGATATTTGGTATAACCCTGGTCCATAGCAACGGTGGCGGCGTCGATAATATGCTGAGGTGTTTTAAAGTCGGGCTCCCCCAGGCTTAAGTCAGTAACCTGTATCCCCTGCGCCCGCAGTTCGCGGCCCAACTTGGCCATCAATATTGTTTGTGGTTCAGAAATCCTGTCGAGTCTTGTAGCTAATTGCATGATTTGATTTTTTCCGGAAAATTCCGATCGAAACGGTGGGCGAAGATAAGGAAAGTTTCAGCCGAATAAAATGATGAGCAAGCCCTATATAAAACCGATGCGTTTACATGTTGCACTCATGCAAAAAGATTGCATTGTTTCCAAAGGGTAGACTACTACGAACATGCACCGGCATGGTTTGCCGTATTATTTCTAATTTTGGCTATGCAAACGGTAATAGGCAAAAAGATTGATTTTACGTTAGAACAAAGACTGGATGTGGTACGCAGGATTGAGCAAATAATTAAAGATGCAGGTCTGAGCAGCCAGCTACAACTAATTGACTGGAATTCTGATATGGATTTCCCGGTGGTTGAACCTCTAAGTGTGATAGAAGCCCTGCCTCCCGCCCTCAAAATGAAATACCTGATCCTGATCAATCGTATCATAGAAGTATCGGTAGCTTAAACCGGGAAACGGTTAGAAGGGATAGCCGATAGCCAGGTTGAAGAATAGATTTTCCCGGCGCCAGTCAGGGTCTCCAAACTGAATATCGTTGAACTTCCAACGTTCTCCTTCCGGATACCAGGGCTTACGAACCGGTATGGCAAAATCGAATCGCAATAAGAGAATGGAGAAATCCAGGCGCAAACCAACGCCCATATCTACGGCCAGTTCTTTGTAAAAACTGTTAGACAAAGTTCCGCCCGGATACGCCGGATCATCACGCAGCAACCAGATATTACCGGCGTCGGCAAACACTGCACCTTCAATAAACTTGTACAGACGTGCCCGATACTCAAGGCTAAGCTCGGTTTTTACATCACCCAATATCTCAAACTTCCTGTTGGTATCGTTCAGGTATTGCTGGTTGTACGTACCCGGCCCTACCAACCGGGAGCTGAATCCACGTAAGCTGGCACTACCCCCGCTAAAAAAGCGCTTGACATTGGGCAAACCATACGAATTACCATAGGCGTATCCATAGCCCACCAGAAACCTTGTGGCCAATACCGACCCGGGTGTAAGTTGGCGGTAATAACGGAAATCAAGTTGGGTCTTGATATACTGCGCATAATCGGATCCGAAAATCTTCTTGGGATTATCGTAAGAAGCGTTTTGCACCAGGCCTACCAAATTGCCGGAGAGGTCGAGCAAGCCGGAAAAATAAAAGTTATTGCGGCGCTTTAAACCGCTCAGTTGAGAATTGTAGGTGTATTCATAGGTTGGGCCAAATATGATACCGTTGTAAATAAGGTTGCTAAAATCAAAGGAGCGGGCTTTTTCCTTGTTAAAAGTATCGGTGCGGACCAGTGTAATATTGATCGGAAACAATTTATGATCCTTCATGGCATCTTCTTTCCAGTTATACCCGAAGGAGAAATTGGCAGAATTGATTTCATAGAATCCGGCGCGCAAAGAATAATTATAACCAGCCGAAAAGATGGTTCTGGGAATATACATGCCGGAAGGCTTGATGCGAATAAAGGGCACCATAAACCTCGGTACATTCAGGTTGGCTTCAGCGCCGAAATTGTACGAATTCGGTCGTTCGGAAACACCACCGTACTGCGCTTCAAAGCCACCGGTAAGCTTAACTGTAAACAATTCGGCACCTTTGAATATGTTTCTGTTGCGCCAGCTGATTGTTCCGCGTAAGCCGCCGCGACTATCGTTTTGGGTAAAACCTCCGAAGTCGATATTAAAGCCTTTACGTGGAAATGGCGTCAACAGGTAGGTAACATTCAATCGGTAATTGTTGGAGTCACGCATAGGCGTAAACTCGTTTTTTACGAATTTAAAGGCTCCCATAGTAACCAGACGGTTGAGCGCCAGATTCTGATCTTTTTTACTATAGTACTCACCCGGATCCAGTTGCATGGCCTGATAAAATACCGAAGGTCGATATAACTTCTGCCTGTCCACCACAATGAAATTGTCGTAATTCACGGTATCAGCGGCCGTCGGTTTGCGGCCAAAGGCCCGTGCCGCACTGGTACTGTCGCGCTTACTACCCGAAGTTCGGCTTAAGCGATAATTGGGTAAAATGGTAACCTTGTTGATAACATACTGCTTATCGGCTGTGCGGGGCATCTCGTTGTATTTCAGTTTCACCACCACATCAGCTTCGTTATTGCCTATACCTGTATCTACGTCCATCAATATATAGTCAGGACTAAAATAATAATAGCCAATATTCTTCAGTACATTATCAATTCTTATGCGTTCATCTTTAATGGCATCCAGGTTATAATAGTCACCGGCCTTTACCAGCGATTTCTCATTGGTAGACCTTATATGGCCGGCAATTACTGAAGTATCGCTCGGTTCATACAACAGTTCTTTTATTTTCAATCTGGGACCGGCTGTAACTTCAAATATGGCTTTTGTCTTCTTATTTTTTGTCTCTTTAATACCTACGGATTCGGCCCTTAAGAAACCCTGGTTTTGCAGCACATTTTCCAATACATTATTATTAGCTTCCACGCTAACATCGGTACCTAAAACCGGCGGTTCTCCAATTTTATTTCGTAACCAGTTACGCAGGCCTTTTTCCTTCTTAGGTACGCCTGCCAGATTATACAAAGTGAGTTTGAACCTGATCCCCAGGAATGAAGAGTTAGGTTTGGGCCGTACCGCTTCCTCCAGTTGTTTTTCTAAAGTCTTTTTATCTGTCCCTGCCACCGCCGAGTCCAGCACCTGCACTTTGCTACCGGTATACAACGACTCATCCTCAGCCAGATACCTGGTATTGCTACAGGATGTAGCAACTACAAGCAGAGCCAACAGCAGTGCAATCGGGGTATGTCGTGAAAATTTATTCATGAGAGCTTGTAGCCGGTTTTGGAGCGCCGGTTTAGTTCTTATTATTACTCTTCTTTTGTTGCATAGTATTCTGATCAGGAGCGGTACCATTCTGTTCTCCCGTACTTCCCGATTGTTCGCCAGCAGCCTTTCGTGCACGTTCTTCTCTTTGTTTTCTCATCTTCTCCCGGTTCCTGAAAATATACTTGAACCGGTTATAATCGATCGTGATACGGAAGCTTACACCTGTTTCAATTACATAACCGTCAATAATGTTCTGCAACTGGTTCACCCTGTAGGCACGCACCATATAACGTCCGTCCTTCGACAGTCGGTATTCGGCCGACAGGTTACCCGGAATCAGGCTGCTCTGCTGCGATTGCGCCTGTTGTCCTTCCAACTGGAAATCATTTCCAACAGTAATATTCAGGCGGTCACTGAAGAGTCGTTTTGAAGCGGATACATTCAAATCTGTACGGTTCGATTTTTGACCGGTGGAATAATCTTCCGAAGATTCCAGACCAACATTCAGATCAAAACCCTGAACCAGCTGACCCGCCAGATTATTCAACTGATCGCTCAGGAAACGGCTGGCACTTTGACGCGCAGCGTATTCCATACCCCCACCCGCGCCCGAGGCAAATGGATCGTCGGCAATAAAACGCCCCAGAATCAATACAGCGAACACCTGCTTATTGAGCGTAGAAGGATCGTTACGGATTTCGCGCAATTTACGTTGCACCTCGTCGGCCACGTCAGAACGAACCATCGTCATTTTGTCTTCGGGCAATACAATATCGAAACTAATATCGGGCTGCATCACCTTTCCCTTTAATTTCAACTGAACGTCGAAGGGCATGCGTTGCTTATAGAAGTTCATCTGATCAGGATCCGACTGCTTTTGCATCAGCTCATACGGGGCCACATTGGCTGTATACACGGCGGTAATATCCACTTCGGCATCCAAGGGATCACCTGATAAGGTAATGGTACTTCCGGGCTTTATTTTAAACTTTCGTTTCAGGAAATTATAATTCAACTCGTAATAACCGTCCGCAAGCTCGTACATTCCGGTTAAGCCTACTGCACCGTCGGGACCAATAAATGCATTCAGGTGAGCATCTCCCTTTACACGCAGATTATCGCCTGTTACCGGGTCGATGACCACGTTGAAAGTCGCAGCCTTTTCAATATCGACGTTTACATTCAGTTGCGCGGCGCGCGACATACGCATACCACGGGCAGTAGCCAGTTGGGTAGAATCCACCCAGGAAGTATCCCTGCTATCGACAAAACGAACTACTCCATCCGATTCCTGTATGCCCGGACCATTGTCGATCATTGCATACGTTATATTAGTACTATCGTGTATGGTTAACGTACCATCTATTTTAGGTGCTGTAGCCAAACCGGTGAGGTTCAGGTTAGAGCTAAAAAACAATTTACCATAAAACAGCTCATTATCTTTCTTCGTTGCGTTTACAGCCTGCCAGCGGTTCGTCTTTACATTCAAATTCAAACGGTAGCGGCTATAATCGCGGGTACGTACAGTTCCGTCAATAATTGCGTCACGTCCGTTTCTGTCTTTGATCGTAAAATTATCGAGCGCAATCCCGTCGCGGTTGAACTGAATACTTTCCGATGGCATCGAAAAAGCCGCGTTCAGCATACTAACCGTTGTAGTCAATTGGTCGGTACGGAGGGTTCCCAATATTCTGGGCTTTGCGGCACTGCCGGTAATATCGAGTTCGCCACGCAGGAAACCGGAGCTGTTTTTTATCGCGCCGAAAGTTAAGCCCTGTACACTTTTCAGACTAAGCGCATTCATATTTAGCCTGAACCGGAATTCATTGCTGTCGCGGGGGCTGAGGTAATAGTTGCCCGCTAATACTATGTCGTTTTCATTGCCGCTAAGCCTGAGCGTCGCATTATACACATCATGGGTTTCGCTTTTTGCATTTAATTCCAAATCGCCGATAGGCTCATTAAAAGCAGTCAGATTTTTAACCGAGGCATCAGCGTTAAAATTTACGGCCGAATCCGACATATCAATCATGGCATTCACATTCAGCGAACCGTCAGCAAGTAAAGTATCCCGGCTTATTACCCGTGTAATATTCGACAGTGAAAAATTTTGAATTTTTATGTCAAGCGGTGATTTAAAGTCCGGCATTCTGCTGGAGGCAGTAATAGACTCAGCGCCTTTAACCATAGCGAAGTCACGGATATAGAAACCCCCGGGTCCTAATACAATACGGTTGTTAGGATTTACATCCCAACGTTCGTAATCGAGTAACAGCCCGCGGAACATTCTTATATATGTCAGACTGCTGTCACTTTCCAGATCGTGGTAAATGGCTCCCCCCAATGCAAACTGATCTTTTTGAGTAGAATCCTGCAGGGTAATACGGGTATATATACTGTCGTTGCGTAATCCACCGCGAACGGAAGGATACCAGAACTGTAATTGATCCTGCTCGTATTTTTTGAGTGAAAGAGCATAGCGCAATGTATCGCCCGCTTCATATACCTTGACCACTCCACTATCGAGCCTGTTTTTACCATATATAATGCGTGGTATATAAGCATCCAGATTCATAGCAGCCGGACTAAGAGAAGCCGTTAATTTTATAGTATCAAAAGGCTTCAGTTCGGGCATCCAGGTTTTAATTACCGGATGATAGTTTACATGGGCATCGAGCTGCACATCGTAATCCTTAGGTGCCACAAAGCCCGAATCAGCTATTTTGTACCGATCGTTAATATGGGCAATAAATGCATTACCAACCTGGGTAAGCGGCGTGCGTCCGCTCAAATTCATTTTCAGAATATTGGCTGCGTTCAGATAAATATCCTGTGCACTGTCGGCAGTTGGGGCCGAACGAACAATTACGCTGTCGAGTTTTAACCTATACCCGGGAAGGGTAATAAACGGCGCAGCGTACACCAGGTTCCCATCGGGATAATCGGGATTGAGGCTGGTAAAATCTGCAAAAATATCGCCCTTAATTTTGAAGGTATCTTCATTCAGCTGTAAAGCCTGCAAGTCAACATTATCCATGCGCAATATCGCATGTAATGAAGGATATTTACCTGACAAATCGGATTGCGCCTGCAGGTCGAACCGAACATTCGGATCGGCCGAATTACCTATTATGGTGGCGAGCCGGTTCTTTAAACTACCTGCCAGTTGTATAGACTTGTATTCATAATTCATGGCGCGGGCGGACCCAATGTCAATACCGAATGACGTATGCATCGTATTTACATCAAAGCTTGTTCCCCGGGCGAAGGCGTTCAGCGTCACGGTCCCCAATACAGAATCCATCCGGAGTATGCGGCCGATATTCAAACCGGTAGTTGCCAGCTGTAGGTCATATTTTTCTTTACCTGTGCCAGGCGACATTTGCAAACTACCTTCTACCCTGGCGTCACCATCAGCGGTTTTGATGACCATATTGGGATAAAAATCCTGTGAGGTGCCCTGTAGGCGGCCGTTCAGCCTAAACCAGTCGGGAATTCTGAACTGCATTTTAATACTGTCGGTCAGGAAAGGTGCAATGTCCTTGGCTGTACTATTCAGCTTTTTGATATTGAGATCGTACTTCAATTTGTCAGCATCGGGCAAACCCTGCAGCTTTCCCTTTACTGCTAATTCTGTAGCACCAAGACCAGCCAGATACAGATCCTGAATCAGCAGGGAATTCAGGAAGCCATTGAGCCGGGCAGTCAGCTGCAATACCTGTCCTTTATATGGAAGCAACATTTTTTGCTGCTCGGGCTGCATAAACAGCAGAATGTCATCCACACTTACCCTGCTTTTGTCTATGCCAATATTGAGGCGCATTTTCTCCAGCTCTTTTTCCAAAGCTGCTAAAGATGGATAAGCAACGGAAATTTCATCACGGAGTAAAGTACCCGGTGTTTGCAGATACAAGTTGCTCAGGTGTGCTCCTTTGGGATGGTACAGGAACCTGGTTCGAAGTTCTATAATGCTCAGCCCGCTCTGCTCTTCAAACGCAAGATGCTTGAGGTTCCCGGAAATGGTATCCGTGCTGTAATATACCTGTTCACCATTCAGCGAGAACCCGCGAATATTCATATGCGCATAGTCCATTCCTCCGGTTTGCCGCGGCTGCGCATTATCGTTGTACACAAACTGGATTTGTTTCAGCATCAGATTACCTGCTTTCACACGCCAGTTATTGGTTCCGAGCGAATCTTCAGTTGCCTCTTCTATTTCTTTGGCTGCCTTTTGGGCGGTTCCGGGTTTTCCCATTGCCATCGAAGAATAAACATGTTCCAGCTGGAAGTTTTCAATATCCACAAATTGTTCCTGCAGGCCAAACTCTTTAATACGTGCATTCAGCAGACCAACATTGATTCCAAAAAACATGGAATCCTGCCTGTCGAGGTAGGAGAACTTAATTTGTTCCAGGTTGACTTTGTCCAGCACCAGCTGAAAATCAGAAGCAGCACTGGTGTCTTTGGGCTCGGGTGGCAGGTAGGATGTATCTGATCCCAGAAAAGCATGTAGTCTGTTTACCGAGAAATCAGCGATTTCGAAACGCATCTTTTCCAGATCAATCTTACGGGGCTTTAATAAGAGATTTCCCAGATTCAGGTTAAAGATGGTACCGCCTGTTACATCGTCGTAGCGCAACCTGATATCGCGCAGTGTAACCTTTGCTATATCCAAATCCAAAGGCTTGCTGGCAGTATCGGCTTTTTCTTCGGCTTTTACACTGGCAGTATCTGTACCGGCAAAAGCCTCGATAATAAAATTGTAGTTGAATACGGTATCAGGCTTATACCGGTAAATATGCGCATTTACTCCCTCGAGGAGCAAATGATCAACAGACACTTTGCTACTGATCAGAGCAAACATATCCAAATCAACCTCCAGGTTGCGTACATGTATCAAAGTGTCCTTACGCAAGTCACGTACAAATACACCTTCCAGTGCAATCTTATCAGGAATTACATAATCCAGGCGGGCAATAAGCACTTCGGTCTGCAGTTTATTACGCAGGTATTTTACTGCCTGCTGCCGTACCAGATTTTTGCCCCAGGGCGTTTGAAGTAATACAATAATCAGGATGAGCAGTACAATAATACCGCCCAATATATAGAGTATAATCCTGAGAATTTTACGCATGTATCAGAATAAGGACAAAAATCGCAATCACTTTGAAAAAATAAAAATAATCTGAAAAACTAAAGCCCGGGCTATAAACCGATTTTCTTCCCTTTCTGTATCTTATAAATATAGCACGCAATATTACCGAAATCAAATCTAATCTAAAGTTGTCCGCGGGGTGCTAACGGCAATGCAACGAAAAAGACTGATCCACTACCCGTTTCACTTTCAAACCATATATTACCGCCCGAATGTATAATCATATTACGGGTAATAGGTAATCCCAGGCCCGTGCCCGAGGATTTGGTTGTAAAATAAGGTGTAAAGAGCTTGTCCCGGAGTTCGGTACTGATGCCGCAACCATTGTCGCGTATGGAAACAACAACCTGGGCATCCTTTTGTTCGTACTGCACTTTCACCCAGCCAGTTCCGTCCTGGGGAAGCGACTGAACCGCGTTTTGAATCAGGTTATTGAAAATGCGGATTAGGTAATTTTTATCCATATGCACCCATACCGGTTGCGTACCGGCTTCCATAGAGAGATTACTATTAGAATCTTTTTGGAACAGCGAAACGACCGACTGTAAAACTTCGGCCATATCCAGCGTTTCAGGGTGCGCCTGGGGCATTTTTGCAAAATTGGAAAACTCGGTGGCGATTACGTTCAGGTTTTCAATTTGTTCAATGAGCGTAACCGATACGCGGGCCGCTAACTGATCTACCCCCGACCTGCCCTCTTTTATCGCCTGCTGCAAATACTGGATATGCAATTTCATAGGTGTCAGCGGATTTTTGATTTCGTGTGCAACCTGACGGGCAATGTCGCGCCAGGCGGCCTCCCGTTCTGTAAGAGCCAGTTTGGCAGCCATAGCCTCAACTTTCATCATCATCCGGTTATATTCCCTTACCAGCACGCCGATTTCATCTTTGTACGGCCATTGAATTACTTCGTTTCTGCTAAGCCGGATATTCCGGAACTGCTCAATCAGCAGGCGGAAAGAGCGCACAATACTGTTGGAAACGAGCATAGCACAAATTCCGGACAGGAAGAATACAAATGTGTACACATTGATAAGGGAAAACAGCAAGTCAGATGTTTCCCTGTTCATTTCGGAGGCAGCTGTATAATTGGGCAAATTGATATACGCCATCGTACGGCCATCGCGGTTCTTCAAGGGTGTGTACACGCTCTTGAAAGCAAGGGTACCCATATATTCTTCGGTAGTCAGCTCCGAAAGCTGCCCCTCTCTCAAAGCAGAAAATGCTGAAGGATTCATAAAGGGTGACAATAAGCCTTTGTGATGCAGCTCGAGTTGGGAAGTGCTGATAAGCCTGCCACCCTCGTCGTATACATTAATCTCGGCTCCCTGCTCTTCCGCCAGTTCGTTAAGCTTATAACTCAGATCAATGTTTACCGCCAGCAAATCCATCTGACCCGGTGTCATGTTCAGATGATGATCGTCTATATAGCGCAATACCGATTGCGAATAATAAAATAAGAGGCTCTGAAGGTCTCTGCGTTGACTGTCTTTGTATCGATCATTAATAAAAGAAAGCGTAATAATCCCGACAATCAGCAGCGATGCAAATACAGTGATCAGGATGGTCAGGTTTACCTTGGAACGTATAGTAAGGTTGATATTGCGCAGAAAAACACGCAGTTTAAGCGGATAAAAAAGCAGTTGCCGAAATAATACTATAGCACCGGTAACCCCTACGGTAACGGCCAGTATATAGCTAAAAAGCGAAACGAGGTTCAACAACAGGTTGCGGTCGTATACTACAGTTACCCAATCCTTGTCTGAACTTTTGAAGTGTAATACCGAAGTATTCCACGAATCTTCAAACGTTATTTCCCGCTTCCATACGGGATGCGGCATTTCGTAGGGAAAAGTCTGAGCACCTTCCTGCGACCATAGCTTCCCGTTACGGTACACGGCATACGTATACTTGTCGAAATACTGTTGGTCAGTAGGATTGTATTTTCGTTGAAAGAGCGAACGTTGTTTTGCTTTCCGGGGACGCGCGTCCGTCATTACCTCAGCCCCTATAAAGCCCAAAGTATCCCCTGCAGATCCGGAACCCAGTACCGGAGCCAGCAACCATAAAAAGTGGTCGCCTCCAACATAAGGCTGCACATTGAATATTCCATAACGCAAAGGCCTGCCGGCAATACTGTCACCAAGCCGCAACAACGGCCGGTCGGCACTGTCGGTTGCTATCAGATTTTTGCGTTGCTTATCGTAAAAGTATAAACCCATACGACTATAAGCAGGATCAGCGGTAAAGTAATTGAACTGAAGGTATTTACTGATACGATTGAGTAACAGCGTATCGGGATTACGCATGAAATTTACGACCACGGAATCGCGGCGCAGTTTTTTTGATAACTGCTCGAAATTATACATCGACAAATCGTCGCGGGGCGCCTGCTTCTGCGCAAATATGGTACGTAACTCCTTTTCTTTTGTGAAATTGAAGTAGAAAACCTCCAGTGTGATCCAGGAACAGAGGATAGCAAACCATATATAGGTTGCCGGTGATACCGATAACTCGTACCTGTGCCGCCTTCTCGAAAGTGGCAGCCCGAAAGTATCGATCAATATCGTGGCCGCTAGTGACATGCCTATAACTGCCACATAATATCCGCTGAAACTCCCGTCGGTGCAGTACCAGGCCGCAGCCGTCAGCAGGCATATCAGCACTACATACTTAGTCGTCAATTTACGTGTTACAAAAGCCAGGATCCCGTTTATAATACCGACCAGAACCAGGAAGCTAATTGTAATAAAGGCAAGGGTGAGTACACCGAGAAAAGTAAATACGCTCAGGTTGGAAAAATCGGCAACTTCAAAGGAAATTTTACTATCAATAACCAGTTTGTACATATAGTCGGCATGACTCCGAAACAGCAATAATGCCAGACCGAAAGCTATGGCAACCTTAATGATGACATTGAAATTCCTGCGTTTAAAAAAACGCCGCCGCGCAATGGAAGTGTAAGATAGCAGGTAGGTAAACAGCCACATTTTCAATAGCACCAGCATCATCAGTTCACCCAGTGAACTAATATCGTCGCCCGAAGAGAACAGCTCGGGCGAAAACAAACGATTATTGCGGAAGCCGATCGGAAGGTCAACGTATCGTACTATCAGGGACAGTACAATAACCATCGCAACGAGCAAGAGCCAGCTATCGAAAAAACGCCTGCGGTGATAGCCAATTCCAAAGCAACATTCATGTATCCAGATACAAAAACTAAATGCTACAATGAGGCCTGAAATCCACACCCAGATACCAGCCTGATATAATTCGGCCGTGTCGGCGGGCTGAAACTGCACATAAAACACCGCCTCTCCCGCGTTGTTATATACCGGCCGGGCATCCGGCAAGGCCTGTTCCGATACCTGCGTTCCGGGCGGAATAACGGCGCCGGCCACAAAGCGGGATTGAAAAGCCGGACTTACATCCTCATATTGATAACAAATAGGAATAAAAGCAATGGCGAAAAGTCCCGAATCGCCGAGCTGGGGCCAGGACCGGATATAATACGTGGCACTGTTTCCCCGAAACAATCGTCCATCCTTAAAATACATAGGGTCCCTGACCACATCAGGAGGCACACTGATCTGGTGCGTACTCCAGTTTACAGGTTGGTCGCCATTAACCATTACCAAATCGTACAACGCTGATCGGGGAACCTGGGAGCCCATGGCACCTGCCTTACGGTCTTTGACAAGGGCCTGTTCACGCCGTTGAAAATCATTCTGAATTTGCAGCAACAACTCATCGGGCGTACAGGATAGTTGCCCGTAGCGGTACAAGGAAATGCAGGTGATGAGGGAAACACAAAATATTGTGATCCAGCCTGCATAAGGGAATCTTTTAAACCATTTATTCAAACCGGCTTATTAAAATGCTGCTTAATAAGATTATGCCTGCTCTTTTTTTACTTCGTTCCATAAGGCGTCCATTTCCTGAAGCGTCATTTCATGCAATACCTGGCCACGCTCGGCGGCCTTGCGCTCCATTTGTTCAAAACGAAACTTGAATTTCTGATTGGTCCGTGCCAATGCATTTTCCGGGTCAACCTTGATGAACCGTGCATAATTAACCATTGAAAACAACAAGTCTCCGAACTCTTCCTCTATATGCTCCTGATTTCCGGAAGCCACTGCTTCCTCCAATTCTCCGAGTTCTTCCTGCACTTTGGCAAATACCTGATCCCGGTGATCCCATTCAAAACCCACTTGTTTGGCTTTGTCCTGCAGACGAAGGGCCTTTACCAAACCGGGCAATGAATCGGGAACGCCTGCCAGAACAGATTTCCGGCCTTCCTTCAGTTTCAGCTTTTCCCAGTTCTGTTTCACCTGGTCTTCATCTTCCACATTCAGATGGGTATAAATATGCGGATGTCTTGCCACCAATTTATCACATACACCCGATATTACCGATCCCAGTGTAAACTGACCCTGCTCTTCTCCTATGCGGCTGTAAAAAACAATATGCAACAGTATGTCACCCAGCTCTTCCCTGATGCCCTGCCAGTCGTTAGCTGTAATGGCATCGGCGAGCTCGTACAATTCCTCTATCGTCTGTATGCGTAAACTCTGTATCGTTTGCTTCTTATCCCAGGGACATTTTTCCCTGAGCTCTTTCATTATATGCTGCAGCCGCTCTATCGACTGCGGATAGCCTGTTTCCATATTTTTCAATTAAAAATATACCGGTCGAGAACCGCTTCCGGTATCAATACAAATGAACAAAAAAAACCGGTTCTTTTGCTGCTGCAGCATAAAAAACCGGTTTTCAGATTAGATCGTTATTTAGTTCATTCTCCTGAAGTAAAAAAGCAGCATAAAGGAGAACAGCAGATTTACCGGCAGAGGGACAAAAAGAATTTCACCCAGCGCACGCTTCCAGATAATATCGGGACCGAAAAAGTGAAAGCTTACATTCAGGATTGAAAGTATAATAAATGCCATCGCCATGCGCTTGTTGAGCAGGCAGGCACCCATCCAGAAAAGGGTGTACAACAAGCTCAGCAACGGACGGAACCAGTACACCCTCGATACGCTGTCATCGCCAATCCACAGGTTAGCTTCAAACAGGGTAAGTCCCAATAAAAACAAGCCAATTAAAGGGAAAAAGACCGGCAGACCTGTAAAGTACTTTTTCACGAGACCTTTTTGTGCAGCCGTCCCGGGAGTTGCTATCTGATTTTCTGTCACAATTCAATTATTTAGGTAACAACATTCTATAATCAACCCGCACCTTTCCTTTAGAGATATCTTCCAATTTCTTTTTTAAAAGGCGTTTTTTTAAGGCAGGTAGATAATCGATAAAGAGCTTGCCATCAATATGGTCGTACTCATGCAGAATGACGCGTGCAGTAATGCCCGAAAACTCTTCCTCATGTTCCACAAACTGCTCATCACAATAACGCAGCCGTACCGTTTCGGGACGCTTGATATCTTCCCTTATTTTGGGAATACTGAGACAACCTTCGTTGTAGGCCCAGGGTTCGCCCATGGTATCTACAATATGCGCGTTAATAAATACCCTTTTTACCGGCTGCTCATTGGGATAGGTCTTTTTGTCCTCTTCATCAAAACCCTCCACTATTTGAATAGTGTCTACCACAAATATCCTTATGGGTTTATTTATTTGAGGCGCAGCCAATCCCACACCATTGGTGTAATACATGGTTTCCCACATATCTTCTATAAGCTTGGGAAGTTCGGGGTAATCGGGGCTTATGTCCTCACATTCTTTGCGCAAAACCGGATGCCCGAAGGCAACTATTGGTAAGATCATTATATTTCTACCTTTTTAATTAAAAAGATTGCAAAGGTACACATAATAGCTGCTTCGACGCAAAAACGAATTATCTGACGGCGGCCATCCGTATTAACAAAATTCCGAACTTCGCCACCAATAATTTTTTAAATGCACTTTGTACTTTTCGACGGTCCCGAACGCAGCCGCCTGTTACCGTTTACCCATACCCGCCCCGTAGCGCTGCTGCGTTGCGGCATATTTACGATGCAGGAACGCTGGGAGCATTTACTGACCAGCCAGACGAGCTGCCTAACGGAAAATTATTTACAGGCTATATATCCCATTTCAGCCGAAACCGACACCATATATATAAACGGCGCCTTATTCGCAAGCGAAGAACTGCTGGCCGCTGTAGAACAATTGCCCGGAGAAAGCGCTCTGTACAGTGCCAACGAGCTCATTGCGCTGCGCAGCGAGCAAGCGATTACGGAGCCGGCGCAGCTGTTGCACTTAGCCCAAAATCTGACAAGACAGCAAACATCGCTACCGGTCCTTATGCTGCGCAATGCCTGGGATTTGTTTGCCCTGAACGACACAGCCATACGGCAGGATTTTGAACGTATAACTTCAGGCAGAACTTCGGCAGCTATCCCGGCTCATGTTACTGCACTGAATCCTGAACAAATTTTTATTGAAGAAGGCGCTTTGCTGGCTCCCTGTATTATCAATGCCGGCACCGGCCCGGTGTACATTGGCGCAGAAGCCGAAATAATGGAAGGGGCGGTGGTGCGCGGACCATTGGCTTTGTGTTCGCATGCTGCACTTAAAATGGGCGCCAAAGTATACGGTGCCACCACCATAGGACCAGGCTCTAAAGTAGGGGGCGAAGTCAATAATGTGGTGTTTTTCAACAATAGTAATAAAGGCCACGATGGCTTTATTGGAAATGCTGTAATTGGCGAGTGGTGTAACCTCGGTGCTGATACCAATTGTTCCAATTTGAAGAACAACTATGACTTTGTTAAAATCTGGAGCGAAACAGAGCAAAAGCTGATACCTACAGGACTGCAGTTTTGCGGCCTGTTGATGGGCGACCATTCTAAATGCGGTATCAATACCATGTTCAATACCGGTACCGTTGTGGGCGTCAGTTGTAATATTTATGGAAGTGGCTTCCCCGAAAAATTCGTACCGTCGTTTAGCTGGGGAAGCAGCGATGAAATGACCACCTATAAGCCCGAAAAAGCTATGGAAACTGCCAACCGCATGATGGAGCGACGTGGAAAGCAATTGAGTGAAGGAGAAAAACAAATGTTTCTGCACCTGTTCGAACAAAGTGCTGCGCAGCGCCAGGAAATGCACAATGCATAAACCTGAATTTTACAATCAATAAACAAATCCTCTAATATATATGTCAAGAAAAAAAATTGTTGCCGGAAACTGGAAAATGAACCAGAACCTTTTTGAAGGTAAACAACTGATTACCGATATTTTGAAACGCAATAGCGAACTCTCAGACAATGTGGAAGTCATTATTGCGCCTCCTTATATTCAGTTGGATCTGGCGGCTGCACAATTGAAAGATGCCGCTGGCTTTGCGCTGGCTGCACAAAATTGCCATCAGGAAAAAAGTGGTGCTTATACGGGTGAAGTTTCTGCAGCTATGTTGCAAAGCGTAGGCGTGCAATATGTGATATTGGGACATAGTGAAAGAAGACAATATTTTGGCGAAAGCGAAGCCTTACTCGCTCAAAAAACGGATGCCGTGTTGGCTCAGGGTATGCGCGTTATATTCTGCGTAGGCGAACCGCTGGAAGTACGCGATGCCAACCAGCAAAACCAATTGGTAGAGCAACAACTTAAAGGTGGCCTTTTTCATCTTGACGCTGCAGGTTTTGAACAAGTCGTAATTGCTTATGAGCCGGTATGGGCTATTGGCACTGGTCGTACCGCCACTACCAGTCAGGCGCAGGATATGCACGCTTTCATTCGTGGGGTAATTGCCGAAAAATATGGTGCGGAAATAGCAGACAAGACAAGAATTTTATATGGTGGCAGCTGCAAACCTTCCAATGCTGCCGAACTTTTTGCCTGTCCCGATGTAGATGGAGGCCTGATAGGCGGGGCCAGCCTGAATGCAGATGATTTCAGCGGTATTATTGCTGCTGCACAATAGCCTTTTCGGAATCTGTTAACGTGCCCGCTGGCCAAAAAATGCTGTCAGAAAAATACGTTAACTTCGTTTTTCAAAATTTTTAAAATTGATAATATGAGTTTAGAAGTAACAGGTAGACTGCATACCAAATTCCCTACACAACAGATCAAAGATAATTTTTCAAAAAGAGAGTTTGTACTGGAGCTTACCGATGAATCACCATCGGGAATGGTTTTTACCAATTATGCATCCTTTCAACTGGTAAATAATAGTTGCAGCGTCATTGATCAGTATCAGGAGGGAGATATGCTGAAAGTAAGTTTTAATATACGCGGCAACCGCTGGGAACGTGATGGCCAGGTACGTTATATTACTAACCTGAACGCATGGCGCGTAGAGCGTGCTTCCGGCACCAATAATGTAGGTGCACAGCCACAGCAACAGCCTAATAACACATCACAACAGTTTGCTCAACCCAATAATCCTGGCTTCAGCAGCAACCAACCGGACGATCTACCGTTCTAATACGGCAGTCTATACTATAAAAAGCCTTTCCGCGAGGGAAAGGCTTTTTTATGACATATACATTGAATTCTGATGTACATTTTCAGCGGTCTCTTTTTCCCAAATTTATAAGACAGCACGTACACTCATACGACCCGTGTGAATGACAGGATTATCACCGGGCTTACGGCCTTCGTACTCCAGCGAAATTTCAATTCCCTTACTCAATCTGCGTTCCCAGTTTAGGTACCAAAGCCAGTTAGTGCCCTGCTGTAAGGCGTCCAGCATAACAAAGGAAATGGAAGTATTGGCCGCAGCATTATAATCAATGGCGGCAAAAGTGCCCCGCCCCTGTAAGGTACCAATAGAACGCATACTGGCCCTGAAATCGAGTTGTAGCGACTGTATCAGGGCCCGCTCGCCCACTGCTCCGATCATATTGGTACGTTCTTCCCACTTATAGCCTCCCGTTACCCTGAAGGCGGAACGCAACAGCCAGGTAAGGGAGGGCTCGGCCGCATGTCCTACTACTTCGTAGCTTCGGCCATCATCAAGGGCAGAGCGATAAATGCGCCTGCCTGTTTGCCCCTGCAACTGCGCCGTAAACGAAGGAGAAAACGCCCAACGGGCTTTCGCATTATGCCGGGTCTGACCATTGCCTTCGAGGCCATACGTCAACAGCGATTTTCCGGCATTATAACCTAATGTGTACTCAGCCCCCCAAACAGAACTGTTTCGGTTAAAGAATAAGGTGTTGCTGATACTGGTTATATTGGCAATAATATTGCTATCGCTAATGCCCGAAGTAAAAGGGTTGTAAGCGTCCATGCCCTGCCCTGCAAGCACGCGGTTGTTGACCTGTACCGACAACTGATCCGAAAAACGCGCCGTAAACTTTTGCCAGCCTTTACGTTCAGTTTTTTCCTGCCACAAACTTTCGGGGTTAAGTTGTAAAGCGGCATTCAACAGCACATAGTTAACTTTTACATACTCGTTGGTAGGCGTAATAAGCCTTATAAACCTGCGCTGATCCGGATATATAGCCAGTTCAAACTCATTGGCCTGCTGTACACCGTCGCCATTATAGTCGTTCCACATGTACACTCCCTGCCCTACCGGCACTTCGACATAGGTGTAGATCCTTCGCTGTTCCTGTCCCGAGCCTGCTTCATATAAGAACGAAGGCACCAGAAAATTCCTCCGGATATTACCCTCCCAGCGCAACCTGCCCAGAATGGTTTCCCCGGCCTGAGGACCGTTGACAGTAGGTATATTGACCTGCAGTTTACGGTAAGCACCCGTGATGCTTATTTCCTGATTTTTAATTTGGAAAAAGCCTAATTCGGCATCCAATGTCTGACCATTATTGACCGTTTTCAGGTCGCCTGCCACCGGCACATCATCGCGACGTAAGGTATAATTGATATTAACTCTGGTCTTCTGACCGCCATCGTTCCGGATGTAAAAACGTAGTACGTCGAAAGCAAACGCAGCAGGCAGCAATGAATCGGAAGGAGCATAACGCAGCTCGTTCTGCTCCCTTTCAAACCTGGTACCCAGGGTCATGCCCGCCCAGCGGGGAAAGGTTTTCTCCAGATAAGCCGAAGGACGAAAATAGCGGCTTTTTTGTAGTGGATGCTCCGATAGCATGAGGTTAAAGGTAGCATTGCCCCGCACATTGCCGTGATCGTAATTCAACGCAGCAATATTGCGGTGCGCCTGGTACAGCACCCCGCGGCTATACCAGGTAAGGTTGTACCGGAACGAGCCCCATCGCCGCTTTTCCAGGTTCGTTTCATAAGTAATCAGTTGTTCGTCGGCTGCCTGTATACCCGGATCAATATTCCAGTCTCTGGCAAATTCCACGTTCCGGTACGGCGCGATAGCTTTAAACCTGCTTTGAACATACTCATAGGAGAGCTGGTTTTTCCATCGAAAAGCTGCACGTCCCAGCGAATCGCGATTGCCTAAAAATCGGAGTTCTTCATATTGCCCGCGACCCGACAAGCCCCAATGCAAATGATTGTCCCGGTCCGAGAAAAGGTTAGGCGCGTAATTGCTGGCACCCAGCTCAATATTGACTTGCTTGAATGAATCAATCTGATACGTGGTACCCAGGGTAAAGAGCTGCTGTTTCTTAGGCGTAATGAGCAATACTACCGGTTCGTAATTGCCCTGCCGCAGTCCTGCTTCCGGAGCCACCCATGTGTACGAGCGTCCATTGGTATTAGATGCTGCAATGATATAATTGCCTTTTTGTTCGCCCACATAGGCAAAACCCAACGAATACCGGGCACTGTCGGGATGAGTAGAGTACACAAAAACGCTGTCGTACGTCTGCCCGTTCACCACGGTATCGACCATTTTGTACAAAATCTTATTGGCGGCGAATGTATCGACGGTAATGCTTTTATAAAAAGCCTGATCTATATCGTCTCCTATTCCGGAAAGGAACTGCTTTTGTTCAGCACTCAGGGTTTGCACATAAGGCTGGTTGCGGGCATCCTGGTTCGAATAGGCATTAAGGCGAACACTCCATTTATCGCCTATTTTCAATTCGTCGCTGGCAAACAATAATGTATTGAGGTAGTTACGATCCTGGTATTCAAATTCAAACTGCAGACGCTTGTCTTTCGTTATTAGCTGCCGGGGCATAAATGTGATTTCGCCCGTATTGTAATTGATGACATAGTCGCGGTCTTCGCCACGCTCCATCAATATCCCGTCAATATATACTTTTTCGGTACCAGCCAGTACTATAAAAAATTGTTCACCATTATTGCCGGTGAGTTTGTATGGGCCCTGATTGCCTTCAATACCAAACAGTATATTACGGGCAAACTGTCCTTTTGCAATAGAGCCACTTAGCCCAATGTGGTTTTGTACTTTTTTCCCTGCGGGAAAAGTACCCTGATAGTAAAGCCCCTGCACCCTTTTGGTAAAATTAATGAAATAGCTGTTGGGCCTGTCCAGGTTATAATCGCCTGCCGTAAGTTTATGTCTGCCTTTTTCGAAAGTGATATATATCTGGTCGAACTCCTGTAGCTGCTGGGTATTGCCATCGGGCTGAATGGGAATATTATTGTCGGTTATCGCTGCTTCAATACGTACGCTGTCCAGCACATAGCCATTAAGTTGTAGATTGAAGTTCGAGTTTAGCGAGAGGTCCTGGCTATTGCCAATAGTAAGGCTACGGCCATAAGTACCGTTATAGTCTATAGAATTGAACTGCACAAAGCCCTTCATTGCGGTATCACCCAGCGAGTAGCTGTAAGGACGCATGGCAATATTTTTCCGGATCAGGTCGGGGTGTTTGTGATAATGCTCCCTGTTGAAAGAAAATGGCAGTACGCGATATTGAACCTGAACCGAATCGCGTGTGGGCTTACGTTTCCATACCAGCTGGGCATGCTGGGGAAGTAAAATATAGTCGGAAGAATCAGCGCCCGTTAAACGGAAGCCATCGGCACTCAGCGATAAAGAATCGATTTGCAGGGTATCGCCTAGTAGTGCCAGGGTACGGCTGCGCAGGTTACCATACAACCTGGTAGTATCCGGCAGCTGTGCCGAAACCCAACCGGAACAGCAGCAGCATACTATTAATATCCAGACCAGTCGATATGTAAACTTCGGGTACAACTACGTTCGCAAAAATAAGAACGCTAAAGGAAGGATTTTATTTTTTTTGAAGCAATATGAAATTTTTGAATTTTCATCAGAGCGCTGCTCCGAAAGTCAATAAGTTGTTGTCCGGATCGAGCAAAGAAAATTCTCTTTGTCCCCAGGGTTTGGCCTGCAAGGGGCCATTGGGATGGATGCGGACCTGATGATCCAGCAAGGACTGGTACAGGCTGTCAATACCATCGGTTCGGATATATACCTGCCCGTAATTTGTCTGCGGATCAAGCTCCTTAAATTCAAAAAAATGAATTTGGATATGGTCTTTCTCCAGCATCAGATAGTCATCAAAGTCGGAAGTTCCAACATTGCGAAAACCCAATTGATTTATATAAAAATCCTTTGTAATAGCCTTGTCACGCATCGGTAACTTTGGATGTATACCAGTCAGCATAAATTCGAATTAAGATGATTAATTATTTTGTATTAGCACATATAAAATTGAATAAAGGATAATACTCCCATCGGGAATTTCAAATAAACAATCTATAGTGAATCCAAGGGTATCAGCAATTTAAGACAGTGTAAGCATCCACAGCCCAACATCTGTCTGTACCAGGGATTCAAACGCCCGGCATGACCGGTACCAGGATTATCGGGAACAATTCATGCGTCCGGAAACCTTTTTCAATACAGACTGCTCCCGATTCCGGCTCAAAAATCAGCAAATATTTAATAGAATGGAAAAGATAATACTGCCGGCACTGCATAGCCGGCACTTAAATTTCAAAACCAGGCGAATACACAATTAAAAATGTTGCCTTTCTACAGCCTCTAGCTTTTAACCCTTCATTTATTTCTTTTAGGCTTTTTACATTGGGTATATGGAAGCAATTGTGTTAACTTTGTGGGCTTTGGAGGCATATGCTTAGCTCCTGATTTTGTACCCGTTTAATAATCATAATCAAGTTTTTCCCAAAAACGAAATGGAAGATTTTTCGTACATCACAAATTCACACCCTGCGTACATTGAGTCGGTTTACAACGACTATTTGAAAAACCCACAAACGGTTGATCCCGAACTGAAAAAGTTCTTTGAGGGCTTCGATTTTGCGCTATCCAAGGCAAATGGCAATGGGCAGGGCAAGACAGCAACAACAACAACTGCGGGTACAGAAAGCACTTCGGCTCCGGTATCTTTCGGTTCCGTAGTTTCTGCACCGGAAGGATTACACAAGGAATTTGGCGTTTTCGAACTCATACGGGCCTATCGGAAGAGAGCACACCTGATCTCCACTACCAATCCTATTCGTCCGCGTATGGATCGGAAGCCGCATCTCGACCTTTCTGAATTCGGCCTTTCAGAAGCCGATATGGACAATGAATTTTACGCGGGACATTTCATCGGGCTGGGAAAAGCCAAGCTTAAAGATATATATGCCAAACTGCGCCGCATTTACGCCGGCAATATTGGCATTCAGTATACCTATATGAATCGGATGGAAGCGCATATGTGGGCGCAGAACCATTTCGAAGAACTGATGGAACAGAAATTCACCCTGGCCGAGCAGAAGCGTATTCTGGAAAAGCTGAATTACGGGGTCATTTTTGAAAAATTCCTGAACACCAAATTCATAGGTCAAAAACGTTTTGGCCTGGAAGGTGGTGAAAGTATGATTCCGGCGCTTGATGCCATGATTAACACGGCAGCTGATGGCGGTGTAAAGGAAGTGGTAATTGGCATGGCGCACAGAGGCAGACTGAATGTACTGACTAATATTATGCGCAAAACCTACGATCAGATTTTTTCTGAGTTCGAAGGTAATATGCCTACAGATATGACCATGGGAAGCGGCGACGTGAAGTATCACCTAGGCTTCCGTAGTAACATACTTACTCCTTCCCAAAAAGAAGTAAATGTACAATTGCTGCCCAACCCTTCGCACCTTGAAGTAGTGGATCCCATTGTTGCCGGTTTCTCCCGTGCAAAGGCAGATGTATTGTATTCAAGCGATTATGATAAGGTACTTCCTATCCTGATTCACGGCGACGCCGCAGTTGCGGGACAGGGTGTGATATACGAGCTGCTGCAAATGAGCAAGCTGAAAGGCTACGAAATCGGTGGCACCGTGCATTTCGTCATTAATAACCAAATTGGTTTCACTACTGATTTTGACGATGCCCGCTCTACCGATTATTGTACCAGTATTGCAGCCATGGTACACGCGCCCGTGCTGCACGTAAACGGAGATGATCCGGAAGCAGTGGTAAAGGCTGCCATCTTCGCCATCCATTACCGTCAGGAATTTAACGAGGACATCTTTATCGACATGGTTTGCTACCGCAAACATGGGCATAATGAGGGCGACGAACCTAAGTTTACCCAACCCGGTTTATATGCACTCATCGAAAAACATCCTAATCCACGCGAAGTGTACACCAAGTACCTGCTGGATAACGGCGAACCCGAAGCCCAGCAAATGGCAAAAGATCTGGAACAAAAGTTCTGGAACGAATTGCAGGCCCGCTTAGATGAAGTGAAGCAGAAACCCTTCCCTTATACCTATCAGGAGCCGGAAAAGAAATGGCAACAACTTCGGAAATCCAAACCTGAAGATTTCCATAAATCGCCGGATACAGGAATACCTGAAGAGGAAGTACGTAACCTGTTTGCCAAACTAATGCAAATGCCCGAAGGCTTTAAACCTTTGCGTAAAATAGAAAAACTACTTACCGACAAATCCAAATTGCTGGCGAACGACAATAAAATCGACTGGGCAACCGGTGAATTGCTGGCCTATGCAAGCTTATTGGCTAAAGGCCACGATGTGCGCCTGAGCGGGGAAGATGTAAAACGTGGTACCTTCTCGCACCGCCATGCCTGCATCATGAATGAGCAAACCAATGAAGAATACAACCGGCTTACCCAAATTGGCGACGACCAGGGCAAATTTTATATCTACAACTCATTGCTGAGCGAATACGCCGTACTGGGCTTCGAATATGGCTATGGTATGGCCAATCCGGATAATTTGGTATTGTGGGAGGCGCAGTATGGTGATTTCGTGAACGGCGCGCAAATAGTTATTGACCAGTATATAACCAGCGCAGAGCAAAAATGGACTACCCAAAACGGACTGGTACTGTTGTTGCCGCACGGCTATGAAGGTGGTGGCCCCGATCACTCCAGCGCCCGCATGGAACGCTTCCTGCAACAGGCTGCTGAATATAATATGTTCGTCACCAATATCACAACCAGCGCTAACTTCTTCCACGCTTTAAGAAGACAACTGACGCTTCCATTCCGGATTCCGATGGTCAACTTCTCGCCCAAAGCTAACCTGCGCCACGTTCGTTCTTATTCGGATGTTGCGGAGTTTACAAGCGGTGGCTTCCGTGAAGTAATTGACGATCCGTACGTGAAAGACGTTTCGAAAGTAAAACGCGTATTGCTATGTACAGGTAAAGTATACTTTGACCTGAGCGAAAAACAAATCAACGAACAACGTGAAGATGTAGCCATTGTACGCCTGGAACAGGTGTATCCGCTGCCCCAGAAACAATTGAACGCATTGTACGAAAAATACAAATCTGCGCAATGGTTATGGGTTCAGGAAGAACCTCGCAATATGGGTGCGGCCTCCTTCCTGAAAATGAACCTGGAACAAATCAATATCGGCTACCTGACACGGCAGGCCAGTGCAGCCACTGCAACCGGCTTTGCCCGCAAACATGTGCAGGAACAAGCCATGCTGGTGAACGAAGCATTTTCGCTGTAATAAATAAGTACATTAAATACAAAGCCGGAGCCTCACGTCGAGACTCCGGCTTTAGTATGAAAGCGTAAATCAGGGTTATCGACTGTCCCGGCTCAGGGTAAATACAATTTGACCGGAGCAATATGTATTTGCGTTACGGTCATTTCAAGCCCGGCGAAACCAGACAAATACCAGCTATTTTTATGGGCGGGCCTTCTCTTCAAAATCGACCTCCTGATTTAAGGCAATTTCCTGAAAATTGTAAAGGACAACAGTAATTCCAGCAATATTGCCAGGATGCCCGCCAGCGCAAAGGGGAAGAATTTTTCAACATAATGCTTGTAAGCATTCACTTCTACCTTTGTTTTTTCCAACTGGTCTATCTCTTTGTAAATACTCTCAAGGCGCGTATTACCCGTTGCCCGGTAGTATTTGCCGCCTGTTTCGGAGGCTATCTTTTTTAACAGAGGTTCATCAATTTGTACGGGCACCATTTGCTTCTGAATTCCGAAGGGTGTTTGTACGGGCGATAAAGCCTGCCCCTCGGATCCGATACCAATAGTATAAACCCGTACTTTGTATGCCTTGGCTACTTCCAGGGCCGTTTGCGGATCTATTAAACCTGTATTGTTGACACCATCTGTCATCAATATCACTACCCTGCTCTTTCCTCTGGCATCGCGCAACCGATCTACCGCGGTTGCGAGGCCCATACCTATAGCCGTACCATCCTGCAGCATACCGCTTTTTATCTGCTTCAACTGTTCTTTCAGTACACTATGGTCGATTGTAATAGGACATTGGGTAAAACTCTCGCCCGAGAATATAACCAGGCCGATACGGTCGGTAGGTCTTGCATCCACGAATTTGAGGGCATTGGACTTTGCTGCTTCGAGGCGATCAGGCTTAAAATCTTCGGCCAGCATACTTCCCGATATATCCATGCTCAACACTATGTCTACGCCTTCGCTATCGATGGTTTCGCTCACATCGGTCTTTTGTGGTCTTGACAAGGCAATCACAAAAGCTATAAATGCGAGCGACCGCAGCACCAATAACAAGGGGCGCCAACGCACTTTCCAGGAAGGTCTGATGTTTTTCAAGCCTTCGGTAGTAGAAACCCTGAAGGTGGCGGCACGCTGTCGCTGTTGGTAAAGGCTGTACCAGACGAGCAAAGGCAATAACAATAGTAACCAAAGAAAATGCGGATGGGCCAATACAATATGATACTTATCCAGCCATTTCATCATAGGGCACCCTCCTCTTCATTAGCCTGTGTACGAATTACGATTTCCTTTGCGGCGGTCATACAATCGATATGCTCTTGTGGTAATGGGCTTGCTTTAGCAAACTTGGCAAGGTCGGCAGTGCGCAGCAAGACCTTTAATTCCGACCGCAGGCGGCGCAGTTCGGCACGTGCATCACTTTGCTTCTTCAGGGTAGCCAGCAGCTCATCAGTTGTTTGCTCCATAGCAGCTATTCCAAACCTTTCTTCCAGATAAATGCGCGTAATATCCGACAATTCTGAATAATATTCTTTCACCTGCCCCTGTTGCCACCGTTGCTTTGCTTCCAGCTCGTTCAACAAACGCATTGCCTTCTGATGAGGCTTTTCGACGGGCTGTTTGGAAATAGTAGGAATTTTTACTTTTTTATTTTTCACAAAGTAGTACCAAAGGAAGACCAGTAATCCAAGCAGTAGAAGTATACCCACGATGATCATCCAGTAGTCCCAGATAGAGAAAGGTACTTCGATAATTTCCTTAATGGGTTTAATTGCCTGTGTAGTGTCGACTTCAATGGTATGTACCTGCAGCGGAAGGGAATCGGTAAATAACAGTTGTGTTTGGTTGCCGTCCTGAACTTCGAAGCTGAAAGCCGGAATATAATAAGCACCTGAATCGAAACCTGTAAGTATAATGCGCTGACGAAAAAGTAAGGTATCCGAAGCTTTAATCGTGTCGACCGGACCTTTTTCAATAATCTCCAAACCCGGGATGGAATCAGGGATATGGGCCCAGCCCACCTTTGTCTGACTGGTGGCAGGCTGTACTTCCAGCCAGAACCTGATTTGGTCACCTATTGTTATACGGTTGGCATCGGCCCTGGCCCTTACCAGGGTTTGCGCATGCGCCATGGATCCCATACAGCACAGGAGCTGTAGAAAGACTAAGATGAATGGAATTAATTTACTCCTGAATGTCATTAACAGTTTTCCGGGTTTTCTTAAACAATGTATCGATTTGGTTACTGATTTTCCGCCATGTATCAGTTGTCAAGGAATTGCGTGCCGCTGCAGGTTGCCGTGGCAGCTAAAGCTACCGGTTGATAAAAAATCCCTGCAATGCCTTCACATAATCCTCGTCGGTACGAACCGACAACAGTTCTGCCCCACTCTTTCGGAAGGCGTCGCGGCTATACTTCTGGTGCCGGTCAAACGCCGCAGCGTACTGTAGTCTTACCTGACGGTTACTGGTATCCAGCCATTGCAGTTGCTTTGTTTCGCTATCCTGTACATGCAGCAATCCTACATCAGGCAATTCCTTATCCATCTTGTCAAACACCTGAATGCCGACCAGATCGTGGCGGCGTGCTGTTAATTTCAAAGGCTCTTCGTAGGGTGCGCTAATAAAATCACTGAGCAGAAAGGAAATCGTGCGCTTTTTGGAAGCATTGTTGAAGAAGCGCAGGCATTCTCCAATGTTCGTACCTTTTTGTTGCGATGGTTCCAGGGTAATCATTTCCCTTATGATCCGCAGTACGTGAGATTTTCCTTTTTGCGGTGGTATGTATTTTTCTATTTTATCACTGAAAAAAATGACACCAACCTTATCGTTATTGGTCGTGGCCGAAAAAGACAATACGGCTGCGATTTCGGTAATCAGGTCGCGTTTGAGCATATTGCCCGTTCCAAATAAGGAACTGCTGCTGACATCAACCAGCAGCATTACGGTGAGCTCTCGTTCTTCTTCGAACACCTTTATAAAGGGAGTAGAAAAGCGCGCGGTTACATTCCAGTCGATAGCACGTACATCGTCACCATGACTGTACTCTCGCACCTCACTGAACGACATACCGCGGCCTTTGAACGCGGAATGGTATTCGCCCGAAAATATATGATTACTCAGGCCTTTGGTTTTGATCTCAATACGGCGAACCTTCCTGAGTATTTCGGCTGTAGTCATTACCGGCAAATTTTGAAACGATAAAAATCAAACGAACATGGGAGCAGCCTATGGCACTTCCACGACATTGAGGATTTCATTAATAATTTGTTCGCTGGTTATGTTTTCAGCTTCAGCCTCGTAGGTAACACCTATGCGGTGCCGCAGCACATCGTGACAAACGGCACGTACATCTTCCGGTATTACATAGCCGCGGCGCTTAATAAAGGCATAGGCTTTGGCTGCATGCGCCAGACTGATACTTGCCCTGGGCGAACCACCGTAAGCAATCAGGGGCTTGAGTTTGGCCAGTTTATAATCGGAAGGATTGCGGGTCGCAAATACGATATCAAGAATGTATTGTTCAATTTTTTCGTCCATGTAAACCTCCCTCACCAGTTGGCGGCCCTTCAAAATATCGTCGGTGCTAACCACGGGATTTATTTTGGGAAAGCCTTTAGGATTCAGATTTTGACGAATGATAAGCTTTTCTTCTTCCAGTTTAGGATAGCTAATAACCACTTTAAGCAGGAAACGGTCTACCTGCGCTTCGGGCAGTTGATAGGTACCTTCCTGCTCGATGGGGTTTTGCGTTGCTAATACTAAAAAGGGTTCTTCCAGCTTATAGGTAGCATCGCCGATAGTTACCTGCCTTTCCTGCATGGCTTCCAGCAGCGCACTCTGCACTTTGGCCGGTGCACGGTTAATTTCGTCTGCCAGAATAAAGTTGGCAAATACGGGGCCTCTGCGTACCTCAAACTTATGTTCCTGAGGATTGTAAATCATAGTACCGATAACATCGGCCGGCAGCAGGTCGGGGGTAAACTGAATACGGCTGAATCGTGCGCTGATGGCCGATGACAGCGATTTTATGGCAAGTGTTTTGGCCAGTCCCGGTACACCTTCGAGCAGTACATGACCCTGTGTTAATAAACCTATCAGTAAGCGCTCAACCATGTGCTTCTGACCTACCAGCGCCTTGTTAAGTTCCATATTCAGCAGGTCTATAAAGGCACTTTGCTGATGTATTCTGTCGTTAAGTTCGCGAATATCGACGGCTGTCGACGAAAGAGGCTGTTCCAGATGTTGATCCATAAAAATGTTCCAAAATAGATTTTATGCGTTTACCCAAAAAAGGCAAACGTTTCATGCTACAATTAATTACAACATTCGATCCGGGGCAGATAACGATGATTCGGCAAGGCTATTGTGTACGCAGACGGTACTGCTGTACAGGTAGCGCCCACATCGTTCAACCGGTATTTAAATGCGTGTAAAAATAAGGAATATCTCGTTGGATTTAAATGCGTTTACAAATATCGATAAGCGTTCGCAAAACAAAATCTAAATTGAATAAATGTACGTTAAACAAAGGTTATTAGATGGAAGCCGTTTGGAACTGTTCCAGCTCCCCGCTTAAGTCGAGATAGGTAAATTTCGATTTCAGATCTTTACACTTCTGCAGTATTGCCGTGCGAAAAGCGCGGTCAGCTGCAGTACCGGGAAACCTGGGCCTATGGCTGGCTGCCGTAAGAATGGGCTCTAATTCATATAGTAAACCCACTGCATCATTTGTTAAACAAGCATCCCGAAAATGCTCCCAGACAAATTGCACTGCCTGGCTATTGGGATGCACCATATCCGTTTCAAAAAAACGATAATCACGCAAAACATCCATCACCAGTTCATAAGCCGGGAAATAATAGCAGTCAGGTACCAGCTCCTTCAGTTGATGCACGACTTCAAGCAAGCGGGCTTTACTGCGGTTATTGTCGACAATGCCGTCCCTGATATGCCGTACTGGGCTAACAGTGAGCAGTATTTTTATGTCTGGATTCATATGCCTCAACTTAGCCAACAGAACCGTCCATTCAGCAACGGTAGCCGATACATCGGAAAGCGTCCGTTGAAACCATTTACCCGGCGCCTTGTGGCAGTTGGCTACCGTTCTCCCCTCGTCATCCGACTGCGGCATTTGCAATACATATTGCCAGGCGGTACCAAAGGTTAGCAGGAGCCAGTCTGCCTTGCGAACAAAATCGGCAGCATGCCTTACTGATGCATTCATAGCCTCCAAAGCGGCAGCCGCATCAGTATTCGAAAAACGGGTATGAAAGTCCCAATGACCCCAAATCTCATTCCACTGAAACAATTCTCCCTGAGTATATTGACGTGTATCGATGCAAGCCTCCAGGGAGGCCGCCATACTTTTTGGGTTGAAGATGATGCCATGCGGGTTAAGGCAGGTTTCAAACTTAAACTTATGCAGTCGCGCAGCAATATGTTCGGCAAAGCAGGATCCCAGTATAAGGGTTGTATGGCGGTGCCCGAGCAATTGCGGAAGTTTGGGAACTTCAAAGGGAAGCATAAAATTCATCGGCCAATAAATTAATTGCAGAAAAAGCAGTTAACAAGCTACTCCTCACGAACGTACACAGGCTGACGGGATGCACGTAGCGAAGGGTATACCGCCGCCAGCGCACCAACAGACAAAGCTGTAAAAATGACCAATACGAAATCGGCCCATTGCATTTCTACCGGATAGGCTTCAATGATGAAACCATCGGGTAAGGCTATCCAGCCAAAATATTGCTGACCTAAACAAATGAGCATACCCCCGAAAACGCCGATAGCTACACCGGTAAGCGAAAGCAATAAGCCCATGGTCAGAAACACGGTGCGCACAAGGCCTGATCCTGCTCCCATCGATTTTAATACGGCTATATCGAGTTTCTTTTCAATAACCACCATCGACAGGGAACCAATCATATTGAACGAAGCTATGAGTAAGACCATCAGCAAAATGGCGTATACAGCCCACTTTTCACTGTGCATGATCATGTAGAACATCTTATTTTGTTCGTACCTGCTTTCCACATGCAAATCGGGTCCCAATAATTTTTTTAGCTGCTGCATCACCCGGGCCTCGTGGTCCGCAGACTGCAATTTTATTTCCATAGCAGAAATACGATCGCCGGTTTCCAAAAGTTTTTGTGCAGCTTCGAAGGGCACCAGCATATATTCACCGGAAATTTCTTCCTGCATGCCAAATATACCTTCGGGTTTTACCAGTATACTATTGAGTGCGGCCTCGGGCTGGGCGCTGAGCCGGGCCAGGGCTCCGCTACGCGGATGATATACCCGTAAACCCGTAAATATATTATCGATATTAACTGATAAGGCCAGCGAAACTCCCAGTCCGAGTATGGCGGGTGTGTAGGCCGCCTGCTCCGGCCAGCCTGCCTTACCTTCCAGCATAAAGGTATCCAGGTTACTAATCTTAAACCACTGCTGCGATACACCTTTCAGCGTCGCTACTTTCTGTTCTTCACCGGAGCTGAGCAATACCATGTCCTCCAGGGTAGGACTATAACTTTGAATGCCTTCAATGGAGGCCAGAGCACTGCTTTGCTCAGGGCTCCATTGAAAGAACTTGCCCGTAACCGGCGTAATCTTTATATCCGGGTAAAAGGCCGCGTACATTCCTTTCACCGTTCCTTCCAGCCCGTTGAATACCGAAAAAAGGATAATCATTGCGGCCGAAGACACAGCGATTGCGGCAATACTGATCCAGGAAATAATATTAATTGCCTGGGCCGACTTTTTACCTCTAAAATATCGCCAGGCAATGCTGATTGCGGGTCCCATGAATTAAAAATAGATTGGAAAAGATGCCATTGCTACCTTACCAGGCTGTTGGGCGCACAGGTTTTACCCGGCGCAAATGGTACCTGCTTACTCTGCTGTGTCGCTATGACCACCCGACTCTTTTTTGATACGATCGAGCAACTCTTCCATTTTGAATACATGATCCAAAGTATCGTCTTCGAAAAACTGCAATTCAGGTATCCTGCGTAACTGGTTACGAAGTTTATTTCCCAGTGCCCCACGAAGTTCGCCGGTCTTTTCCTTTATAGAACGCAGTATGGCTGCCGGATCTGAAATTTTAAAGAAACTAAGGTGAATACGGGCTTCTAACAAATCGGGGGTAACCATAACTTTCGAAATGGAAATCATACCGCCCTGTACAATGCTCAGCCCTTCTTTTTGAAAAATGGCAGTCATTTCTTCCTGAATCAAACGTGCTACCTGTTTTTGCCTTTTACTTTCTTCCATGCTTCCTGTTTAAAAGCGATAAAATTACATTATTATGTAGTGAAAGAAAAAAAACATGCCAAATGATTATTTCCCTAATTTTGGCTTCAGCCTGATTAAAACAAAGAAAATGAAGCGTATTACATACCTATTAGGAGCCTTTTCTCTATTGGCTTTATCTTGTAAAGAACAGGGAAAACTGCAGACCATTTCCCTGGCCGAAGAAGAGGCATATATCAGTGATTCCCTCCCTGCCGCACAATCGAAAAGAATTTTGATTGAAGAACTGAGTGGTGTTGATTGTGTAAACTGTCCGGCAGGTGCCGAAAAGCTGGAAGAGATGAGCGCAGCTAATCCAGGACAAATAGAAATAGTAACCTTACATATTGGCGCACTCACGCGCCCCTATCCTGAAAGTATTCAGGATTTTCGTCCCGATGAAGAAGCAGAATTAACCAAACTATTGGGCACAGGTAACAAGCCCAGTGCGGCGTTCGATCGCCGGCCCTATAGCGATGGCAATAACGGGAGCAAATTCCTGGTCGACGGCGCACCCTTCTGGCCAAATGCCTTAAAGAATGCTCAGGCAGACGGAGCCGGAGGCACGCCGCTGAATTTATATGTTGCGTCAAAATGGAATGAATCAAAAGACAGATATGATATTGAGGTGACAGTAATTTACACCAAAGAAGTTACCACTACCCAGGCTTTAACGCTCTACCTGACCGAGAGCAAAATCATGGATATTCAGAAAACACCGGAAAAGCCTAAAGCAGAATACGAATTCAATCATACATTGCGTAAGGTTATTACCCCGGTTAACGGTAAACCTATTCTGACCGACCTGGACAAGAAAACTCCCGGACAGGCCTATGTGTACCGTACTTATGTAAAGAAAGACGAAACGCATTCAAAACAGAAATTCTGGAAGCCCGAGAATATGACAGTGGTTGCTTTTGTAACCGAGATGGAGCCTAACGATGCACACGTCGTGCACGTAAAGTCGACCAAGCTTGTTCCTTAGGATGTAAGATTATGCCTTTGTTTGAGCCGGGATGATGCATCCCGGCTCTTTTTATGCTTATTATCCCCGTTCCTGCAGCATGGGTACCGCAAAAAAATCCGGTCTTGAGACCGGATTTATGCTTATTCAATATTGTAATGGGGAGCGACCGGCTATATGCTTCGCGACATGCGGATCATTTTCAAGGCGGTAATCATCGCCTCTTCACCTTTATGACCGTGTACCCCACCCAGGCGTTCCCAGGCTTGTTGTTCGGTATCTAAAGTAAGCACACCAAAAATCACGGGAATGGGCAAACTCAGATTGAGTTGCAGTATACCATCTGTTACTGCCTTGCTTACGTACTCAAAATGGGGCGTACCACCGCGAATAACCGCGCCAAATGCAATAATAGCTTCCGGCGCATCGGAGTAGGTTTCCATATTATTCCATAAAGCCCGGCAGGCAAAGGGTAATTCAAAGCTGCCCGGAACTACCAGTTCTTTACTGATGATAGCACCGGTTTGTTCGGCTATACGACGCGCGCCCGCCACCTGAGCTGCCACTATCTTGTCGTTCCATTCAGTAGTTACCAATGCTACCCGGGCTTGTTTCAGAGCCGATAGTGCGTCCAGATCCAGGAGCGAATTGCTGTCTGCAGATAATGCCATGATGATCGTATTTTCTGTTTATGGTTGGGGTATATGTTATTTTGGATTGTTGTTTTGTGCCGCCCGTTGCAAGAGCTTCTGGTGAAGGCTTAATACCTGCGCTATTACCGATGAAGTTTCATCGTTGCGTATAACGAAATCGCAGCGCTGCATTTTTTCTTCTTCGTTCATTTGCTGTCGCATACGAGCCTGCACAGCAGCAGCATCGCTCCCATCGCGGGCCATAGCCCGTTGCAATCGCAAAGTATCGGGAGCGTATACACCTATCATGAAGTCCATGGATTTATAACTTCCACTTTCAAAGAAAAGAGCAGCCTCTTTTAAGGTATAGGGAGCAGTTTGACCTGCTGCCCATTGTTCGCCGTAAGCAATAGTGGCCGGATGAACCAATGCATTCAGGGCTTGCAGTTTTTCCGGTTCCTTAAATGCAATAGACGACAAAAACGGCCGGTTAAGCCGACCGTTTTCATACGATTGTTCGCCAAAAAGGTTTTTTATAGATTGAACGAGGACCGGATCATTTTCCATCAATGTTCTTGCTACCTTATCAGCATCCAGAACCGGAATACCCAATAATCTGAAAATACGGGCTATCTCACTCTTGCCAGATCCAATGCCGCCGGTCAATCCAACCTTCATGCAATATTATTTTACGTTGGAAACTACGGTAGCCTGACCATGTTTCTTTTGGAAAGCCTGGGTCATTTCCATAGAAATAGACTGGCGTTCTACAGTAATGGTGGTATTTCTGTCCACTTCAATAGCAATAGTGCCATCTTCGTTGGTACGTACGATACGACCATGAATACCAGAAGTAGTAACGATGCGGTCACCTGTATTCATGCTCTCTGCGAATTTTTTCTGTTCTTTAGCGCGTTTCTGCTGTGGGCGTATCATAAAGAAATACATCACCACGATCATGCCTACCAGCATGATGGGCATCATGTACCCGCCGCCTGGCGGTGGCGCCTGAAGCAAAACGCCTTCAAAGGTTGTTGTCATCTGTTGCTTATTTAATTTGAGGGGCAAAGGTATGGATAAATTTCTGATCGGCAGGAAGCACTACGGCACAAAAGGCCTGTTAAAGGCCCTGTAAGGTATTCCTGAACAGTACGGGGCTTTTTATCCGATCGATTTTTACTTGCTGCGTTCTATTTTGCGAATCTTGTTAGCTGCCATCAACTCTTTCAGCAGATTGTCCAATACACCGTTCACAAATTGTCCACTTTGCGGCGTGCTGTAATTCTTGGCAATTTCAATATACTCGTTGATAGTAACTTTAGTAGGAATGGTCGGGAAATATAGCATTTCCGCTACACCCATTTTCAACAATATGAGGTCGATTTGCGCTACCCGATCAGCATCCCAATTCTTCAGTTTTGGTTTAATCAGTTCCATCAGATGCTCGTCCTTTTGCAGCGTTGTCCGCAATAAAGAGTTGGCATATTCTCTTTTTTCTGCTGAAATAAAGCTGAGGAAATTGACGTTTTTATTACTTCTGAAAAAATTATCCATCAGCATGGACACCATTTCTTTGTCATCTTCCCATCCGACCCATTCGTCATGAATAAACTCTTCAAAATCGGCATTGTCCAGAATTTCCCGGCGCCAGATATGCTGCATAATTTGCTTTTCAGCAGCGGGCGTACGCTCCTGTACGGACGTATATTGTTCGTATTCTTCTGATTTTAAAAGGCTTTGATATATCTTCTTTACCCAATCTTCATCAATAAAGCGTTCCAGTTTATCTTCCTTTACTTTTTCACTGAAGGTTGTATTTTCCAGAAGTTCCCAAAGGAAGGTATTGCCGGCTATTTTGGTATTTACCTGCATGTCGGCCTCTGTGGGCAGATATTTGGATGCCCTTTGTCTTGCATTGGTTTCTGAAAACTGTGCCACGCGTGCGGTGTACAGCAACATAAGCGTAAACAGGTCGGAAGAGCGTTGGAATTTTTCGGCAAGAATCCGGATTCCGTTTCGCTCCATTTCGCTCAGTTCCTGCGGATCTCCGGCACCTGATTCGGTGGCATAAGCATCCACAGCGTACAACGACTGCATCACCTTAACTCTGATATTTCTGCGGCTAATCATAAAATAAAAAAAAGAAGCGCAAAGGTAAGCCTTAAAACAGCCAAATTCAAAATGTTCCTGATTATGCTGTACCGCCTTTAACCAGGCTATGCCGGTCCGGGCTTTCCGCCGCTCCGGGCTGGAAGAATGCCTCCCGCCTGCCGAAATTCTTTAGAAGACCACATTAACTAAAAACTACTATTTTTGTCAGGGCAGGTCGACATGATGCAGGCAGGATTAAAGATTGCGGGCGGCTTGTCTGAGGCATATTTTCAATAGCTTCACCAATTCAAAATTTCTATGGCGATAACTGTTACCTTACTTGTAATTTGCCTTATTCTGATTGTTGTATTTACCGGGGTGGAATATGCCTACCTGGCTTCCAACAAATTGACTATTGATCTGAAACGCAAACAGGGAAAAGCGTCCGGAAAAATTCTGGGCTCTTTCTTTGACCGTCCTGAGCGCTTCTGGGCTGCCACCGTTATCGGGTTTTATATTACCCTGGTCTGCTTCTGCTTCCTGCTGTCCAGAGTTACCATCGACCTCCTGCCCTATGCCCCGCCACGCCTGCGCGGCTATCTACAGGAATATGAATACCTGCGCATGCTGGTCGACTTTATATTGGGTACCCTAATTATTCTTGGATTTATAGGAGTAGTGGCCAAACGAAGTTTTGAATACAATCCGGAAGCCAAACTTAATACCTGGAGTAAGTTTATCAATATTGTATGCGACATTACAGCGCCTTTCGCCGTACTGTTTACCGGTGTATCCGAGTTCATTCTTAAATACCTGTTCAATGTTCGAATTGGCAAGCGCGAAACAATTCTCGAAAGGGTAAATGCCACCCAGTTTCTAAAAAATTCATCTAACGGTCATGCCGATATTGACGAAGCCAATCGCGAGCTTTTCGAGCGCGCACTGGAACTTACCAAGGTCAAAGTGCGTAAGTGCATGACACCACGCAACGAAACCACAGCCGTCGACATCAGTACTTCGGTAAAAGACCTGCGCGACAAATTTGTAGACACCAAACTGTCGAAAATTGTGATTTATGACGAATCACTCGACTCTGTTTTGGGTTATACGCACCACCTTGACCTCAACCGCCGTCCCCAAACCATTCAGGAAATTCTACATCCCATTCCCACGGTGCCCGAAACCATGAGCGCTATTGATCTCATGCATAAGTTTACCAAGGAGCGTAAAAGCATTGCCTGGGTTGTAGATGAATTTGGCGGTACTGCAGGCTTCGTTACTATAGAAGATGTGCTGGAAGAGGTTTTTGGCGATATAAAAGATGAATACGATACCGAAGAATTTACCGAGAAACAAATCTCAGAAAACGAGTACATCTTCTCGGGCAGGCTCGAAATCGACTACCTGAACGAAAAATATGATTTTGATCTGCCTACTGATGTGGCTGATACCCTGTCTGGTTTTATTATTACCCGGCACGAAACCATTCCCCGTCAAAAGGAACGAATTATTATCAACAATTTTGAATTTGACATTTTGATGGTAACAGATACGCGTATCGAAACTGCCAAAATGAAACTTCTGAACCAGTAACTTACCTTATGCATTACTTCCGGTGCCTGCTGGCTATTATGATGTTGTCTGCCGGGTTAAATACCTACGCCTTGGCACAGCAGAAAATGCCCGCACTCCAATTTAAAGACACGGAGCTGAGTCTCGTGGGCATAAGGGATATACCTAAAGACAAGGCCCTGCTGCTTATTTATTTCCGTTCGGACTGCGATCACTGCATACATACAGCTCAAACACTGAAAGGTAATACCGGCAAATACCCGGCTACCATCTGGATGGTAAGTGCCGAGACCATCGAGGAACTCCGCATGTTTGAAGACATGACCGAGTTTTACGATGTTGCCAACCTCCGGGTGTTGCAGGATCATACCCAATCGATGCACCGCTGGTACGACTTCAGCCAGCTACCTTTCATCGTGTTGTTCGACAAAAAAGGCAATCAGGTAAAGACTTATAAAGAACTACCTGCAGCGGCCATGGTAAAAAAAGACCTGGGTCTTTGATACAACGCAGGTAAAACAAAGTGCTGAGGGAGGAATGGATCATTTCTTCTGAAAACATTTCGTTCATATGTCTTGCTTTCGTTGGTGGCAGCATACTATATATAAAATGATTCTGTTACTTTGCTCTATCATACTATTCAGGTAAAACAAAAACCGTTACATTGTTTATCAACCGTTATATATACTGGCGTCAGGGTACCGTAATGTTGAATGGCAGCAGTTTTTTGGCATTAAAAGAAACCACAGCAGAGGAACAAAGTCTGGAAGCCTATCGCCAATCGGGCGTACAGTATCCCAAATTCTTTAAAATGGATTTACTCAGCCGCACAGCATTTCTGTGTGCCGAATGGCTGGGTCCCTACCCTGAAGAATACAAATTACATACAGCTACACTCATCAGTACTTTATCGGGTTGTATATCGGTAGATCACAAATTTGACCAGAGCCGTAAGAGCCTGGCCAGTCCTGCCTTGTTTGTATATACTTTGCCCAATATTATGCTGGGAGAAATATGCATCCGGCATGGATTTAAAGGAGAGCAGCAATGTAGTATCGAAGCGGCATTGAATCCCGCCCTGCTCCAATTTCAGGTGGCCGATCTATTTGCTCACCGTGGCACGCGGGCCTGCCTGTGCGGTCATGCAGAAGCTACTGACCAGGGCATTGAAGTACAACTGGCCTGGGTTACTCCCGGAGCCGAATCGTTGGGTGCAATTCCCTTTTCTGCTCAAAACCTCAAACAAATTTTCACAACTCACTGAACAGGCGTATGTCAACAGCTTACATAGTGAGCACGGGTATCATTACCGCTATCGGCCGGGATTATGCAGGCAACCTGGCTTCCTTGCGCGCCGGCAACGCCGGCATAGCACCTCTCAGCCTGCTCCGTACACGACATCATTTACCAGCTGGTGAAATAAAGCTAAGCAACGAAGAGCTGGCACAGACTTATAACCTGCCTGCCCATTGGCCGCGTACTGCTTTGCTGAGTAGTATAGCAGCCAAAGAAGCCTGGGAGCCACTGCGTTGCAAAACGGACGGTTTACGCATCGGACTCATATCGGCTAACACCGTAGGAGGAATGGACCTTACAGAGGGTTTTTACCCTTTGTTCAAAAACGATCCGGCCATGGGCAACGACGATGATATACGGCATCATGAATGTGGTGCTATCACGCGCCTTACCGCTTCGGCCCTGGATCTGCAATGCTGGAGCACTACCATTAGTACTGCCTGCTCGTCCTCAGCCAATGCTATTATGATGGCAGCCCGCTTATTGCAGCAGGGCCGCATGGATGTGGTGATAGCAGGAGGTGCCGACGCGCTGTCGGCTTTTACCCTGAATGGATTTAATGCTTTGATGATACTTGACCGGGAACCCTGTCGTCCCTTTGACCAAAATCGAAAAGGCTTAAATCTGGGCGAAGGCGCCGCTTATGTGGTACTTGCCAACCAAAAAGCGCTGCAGCAATGTGAACTAAGCCCGTTGGCGATTGTCAGCGGTTTTGCGAATGCCAATGATGCCCACCATCAAACCGCCTCTTCACCCGATGGTAAAGGGAACAGGTTCGCCATGGAAGGTGCTTTGCGCAGCGCAGGCATTGATGCTGATGCTATCAGCTATATTAACCTGCATGGTACTGGTACGGAGAACAACGATGCGTCTGAAGGCGCCGCGATCAGTGCTGTGTTCGGAAAGGCCGTACCCACCGCGAGTTCTACCAAAGCCTTTACCGGCCATACGCTCGGCGCGGCCGGCGCCGTAGAAGCAGTATTTTCTGTTATGAGTATACAGGAACAATGTACCTGGGCACATCTGCGATTACAAACGCCCATCGCAGATTTGGACTGGCAGCCGGCGACCGCTCTTATACAACAGCCGGTAAAACATGTATTATCTAATTCATTTGGTTTTGGAGGTAATTGTTCCTCCCTTGTACTGTCTGCGGTTGACCCCGCACAAACCTGATTTTTTAACCTATAAATCCTATATATGATGCATCAGGAATCCGATATCTTCTCTTCAGCCTCCATTGATGAGGCCTCCAAAGCTTATCTTTTGGAAACCGTACGCTGGACGCGCTTCCTGGCAATTATCGGCTTTATATCGATGGGCCTGCTCGTACTGTTTACTTTTTTGATGGCCATTGCCGTTAATACTCTTTCCTCCCCAACTTATCCTTTTGGCATATTGGGTACTACCCTTTATATGCTTGTAATGGTGGGACTTTACATCTACCCTGCCCTGGCACTCATCCGGTTTTCGTCATTTATGAAAAGAGGCTTAACGCTTAACGACCAGGATCAGATCCGGGAAGCCTTTCGCCATCAGAAAAACCTGTATAAATACCTGGGCATTCTGGTAATCGTCGCACTTGTATTGTGCTTGTCGTCTGCCATACTCGCATTCCTTCTGGCAGCCGTATTCAGCCGGTAAGAAACCTTAAAAGTATCATTATCCCAGCAGGTAAAAGGTTGATTTCATCTGCCGGGATTAATAGACAACCAGGGCGGATCTTGTGAATTTCCGCCCTGTTATATTGTACAAACAAATTGCTGTGGATTTCTGACTGCGTTACAGACCCCCGCCCATGCCGGGTTGTCCGTCATCGCCCTTTTTAAGGTCGTCGTTCTTCACTTTCTTGTTCTCGAGGAATTGCATCTTACCGAAACTCCAATTAAAAGTGAGACGCAAACCACGGCCGTAATAGGTATTTACCATGGTATAGTCTGCGTTCTGATAATTGTAACGAGTCGTCATTTTAATTTCCGGGTGGAAGAAATTTTCGCCCGCCAGGGTTACGGTACCCTTACCTTTCAAAACCGTAGCCTGCAGTCCCAGGAAGTAATAGAACCAGCTGTTCTGGCTACCCTGTAACTGTATACGCGTTCCATTATACATACCGTATCCCGCTATAGAGAAACGCTCTGACAGTTTGAAGCTGCTATATACATTTCCCGAATATTGCCAGCCGGAATTAGAAATATTCAGCGAAGGGCTGTTCAACATTTTGTAGTACGCACTTCCGTTCAGGTTGATCATCCATTTGCCAAATAAGTTACCACCAAGAAATACATCGAAACCAATGGTATTATTCTTTGCAATATTCTGGAAAGTGGTACGGCTTACATTATCACTTCCCACTGTTGTCACATTCTCGATAGCATTACCAGTATGGCGGTAAAAGGTAGAAATATTCAGGCTCGTGGTTTTATAAAAAGTGCTATAGCCCAATTCCACATTATGTGTGTTCTCGGGCACCAGTGCCGGATTACCCTGTGATAAGTTGAACTGGTCGCTGTAATTGATAAACGGATTTACGAAGTTGATGGAAGGTCGCTCGATACGCATGTTGTACGCAAGTTTCAACTTACTGAAGTTTTTAAGCGTATAACCCAGGCTTATATTAGGCAAAAGGTTATTAAACTGTGTTTGGAAGCCACTTCCCACCTCCTGTTGATGGCCATCGATATTAGTAAATTCGTAACGGGCTCCCACCACCAGACTCAAAGGCTTGCTGAGGTTAGCAGCAAACTGTCCGTATGCCGCCATCACCTGCTGCGCATATTCCAATCGGTTGGTACGGCGCGGGTCGGTAACAAAGGCTGAACCATTGGATGGAATCCAATACTTTAGTTCATAGTCGCTTTCAATATCACGGTTAATGAATTTCAGACCGGTTTCAATTTTCTGTCCGGCCTTTTTCAATGGATGAACATAATCGGCCTGAATGGTAAATTCCTTATTACTGCTTTGGTTGCTGTTCTGTTCGCGGTAATTAGCATCCGTTGCGCCTTCTTCCACACTGCTCAGTTCATACTCAGAATTGGTATTATTAATCGCATATTGTGCCAGTATATCCAGGCTGCGCTTTGGATTATCCTTAAATTTTCGGCTATAACCTGCGTTCATTCCGATATTGTGTCGGGGAGCCGCTGAATGTGTATTGCGGGTAAAAGCATTAACTGTCGCTGGCGTAAGCTGATTGTTCATAACCACATCCTGCTTCCAGTTACCCGGGTTGTAATTGACACCGGCATGTACCGATTGCAGGGAGTCGATTTGATAATCGGCACTCAGCTGACTCCAGAAAAAATCGCCCAGCCCGTCGAATTCGCTGCTCTGACGCAGGCGGGTTTCGTTAACTGTTCCCGGAAAATCAGTACGGTTAGCCAAAGTATTCAAAAACATCTGCCAACGGCTGTACCCGGCATTCAGGGCCATACCGAAATTCTTATTCCTGTAATTGAGGTTGAACCCCGTATTCCCCGTGAAGAATTCGCGCGGCACATTATAGCTCAACTGACTGAATACAGAGCCGCTAATACCCTTCATCAGGTTTTTCTTGGTAACAATATTAATTACACCCGCTGCACCTTCTGCATCATAGCGGGCTCCCGGATTCGTAATCACCTCTACTGTTTTAATATTGTCGGATGGTATCTGGCGTAGTGCGTCCTTCACACTGGCCGCAATGATGGTTGAAGGCTTACCGTCGATAAACACACGTATATTATCACTTCCTCTCAGCTGCACATTGCCGTCCAGGTCAACCGTCACCATTGGCACCTTACGCAACAGCTGCTCGGAAGTAGTGCCTTTGTTGGTTATGTCCTTCTCGGCGTTGTACACAAGCCCATCGGGTCGTTGTTCGATCAGCTGTTTGTAATCAACAATTGTTACTTCTTTAAGTATATTTCCGGTACTCATCCGAATAACTCCCAGGTCAACATCGGTATCACCGACGCTTACCATATCTTCCATTTTGGGATAACCCACATAAAAAACGGAAAGGAAATAAGTACCGGGCTCTATATTTTCGAAAACAAAATAGCCTGCACTGTCGGCATTGATACCTGCACCGGCCTTGTCACCCGACTTGTCGAACGCGATGGTACTAAATGCCAATGGCTCGGCTGTAGCAGAATCCAGCACCCGGCCGCGAACCTGAACGCCCGGTCCTGCCTGCTGGCTGGACTGTACCACCGGCTGTTCCTGTGCGTACAGCGAGCCGGCAGTCATTAAAGAAATTACAATAAACAAATGCTTCATAAAGGGGGAAATTTGGCCTGCAAAGGTACGTTTAGCCTCGTCGGGCGGCCTCACCTCTTTTGGGTGATAAAGTATCGAAAACGCTAAAAAGCGTTATAGCTCTGTTAATAAATCGTAATCCCCGGCCAGGTATCTTCAAACAGGTCATCCGTTTACAAGGCAGTTTGCGTAGCCAGCAAATCAGCTATTGTTTCCCTTCTGCGTATAAGTTTGTACTGTTCACCGTCAACCAGTACTTCGGCAGGACGCGGCCGCGAATTATAGTTGGAGGCCATCATAAAACCATAGGCCCCTGCATTATGAAAGCACAACACATCGCCTTCGTGTATTTCCTGCAAGGGTCTGTCCCAGGCGAAAGTATCGGTTTCGCATATATAACCCACTACCGTATATACCCGCTGTTTGCCGCCCGGATTCGAGAGGTTGGTTATATGATGGTAGGCATCGTACAGCGTAGGGCGCATCAGATGGTTGAAGCCGGTATCGAGCCCGGCAAACACAGTGGCGGTAGTATGCTTAATAACATTTACCCGTGACAGGAAATAACCGGCTTCGCTTACGAGAAATTTGCCCGGTTCAAAATGAATTTGAATTTCCCGTCCAAAATCTTTGCAGAATTTTTTATAACGGGCCGTCAGTTTTTTGCCCAGTGCCTTTATATCCGTAGTTACGTCCTGTGGTTTGTAACCTACTTTAAAACCGCTGCCAAAATCGATATACTTCAGATCTGGGAAATCGAGCGCCAGGTCAAACAAGAGTTCTGCACCATTTAAGAATACATCTACGTCCAGGATATCGCTGCCGGTATGCATGTGAATTCCTTCGACCTGAATGCCTAAGGACTGAATCAGCCTTTCGACATGGCGCATCTGATGAATACTGATACCAAATTTGCTATCTATATGCCCGGTCGATATTTTATAGTGCCCGCCCGCCATAATATGCGGATTTACGCGAATACACACCGACACCGTATTGCCGTATTTATTACCAAATTGCTCTAAAATGGAGATGTTATCAATATTCAGTTTCACGCCCAATTGAACCGCCTCTTCTATTTCTGAAAAAGACACACAATTGGGTGTATACAATATTTCCTCTGGCGCATACCCTGCCATAAGTCCCAGCCTTACTTCTTCTACCGATACCGCATCCAGTCCGGCACCCAGGTCCTTAAACAGCTTAAGTACATGAATATTGGTAAGCGCTTTGGCTGCATAGTGAATCCGTACATTACATTCCTTAAACGCCTGTTCAAGTTTGTGATACTGGCGGCGCATGACGGCCGCATCGTACACGTATAAAGGCGCACCGAATTCATGGGACAAGTCAAGTAATTGCTGTGGAGTAACAGATGTTGTCATTGTGTTTTGTAGGTTATTATAAAAAAGAAAAAAGCTTACCTCTCGAGGCAAGCTTTGATATTATTGTGTTAGTGCAAACAATAAGAGCAAGACTCACCACTTGGGGTAAGGCTTCTTGTTCTTTATTTGTTTTGCGATGAATGTCATATTAGAAACGGGCGGCAAATATATAACAATTTTACTTTCCGAAGCTAAGCCTGAGAAATTTTACCAGTAAAAAATACCTCAGTATATATAGCTGCGTACTTTACCAGTCTTACCTTTTTTTATTTTTCCCTGCCTGATCAGTTCTTCCCGTTTAGTCACTTTAGCCGAATCGGCACGGGTTGCGTGGGTAAATTCGTTGCTGTAAATTAAATCGTCGATCTGATATTCTTCTTCCCGAATCATATGTCCGGTTACGGGATCGTAGTAACGCCAGATGCCATGTTTGGTAGTGCCGCGTTCGGAGGGTACGACGGCCAGGTAAACTTCGCCGGTATTGATATCGACCACTTCAATGCTGTCAAATTTATTATCCGGATTCAAACCGCGATAGGTTCCTACACAAACGAGCCGCCCGTTTTTATAATACTGGGCAGTGCCATGCAGTACATTGCGTTGATAATTTTCGGAAGCTAAAATCACTCCGTCGGCATCTACCTTGTACCAAAGGCCGGTTTTCAAATCGTCCTGGTAATTTCCGAATTCGGCATAGGCCGGCTCACCCATGCGCGCCGGATGTTTGAAAAACCAGGTACCTTGTTTACGATTATTAAAATCTGTGCGGTTTAAAGTACTTTCCTGATGTGTGCTATCCGATTGCTTTTTGGCAGACTGTGCATGCAATACCCAACTACTGCACATCGCTATATGCAGTATTACCCATCCTATTATTCTCGTTAATTTTCTCATTCTTCTCTTCCTCTCCGGACCTTATACGGCAAATGAAGTACCGCATCCGCAGGAACTGCTCGCATTCGGATTATTAAAGATAAATCCGCGCGCATCCAGTCCGCTTGCATAGTCTATTTCCATACCCAGTAAATAAAGGCTATGTGCCTTCTTCATGATAACTTTTATACCCTGAATTTCACTTTCCATATCGTCGGCTTCTTTTTTATCAAAACCCAATACATAGCTCAAACCAGAGCATCCCCCACCTTTTACACCTACCCGCAGATACATATCCGATTCCATTTCGGGTTGCTGCTGCAACCTTGCCAGCTCTTTCAGGGCGCTGGCGGTAAAGGTAACGGGTGGAGCTGCTGTTTGTGTCTGTTCCATAATACTATCCTTACTTTTTAATTTTATTTGTTTCGCCGGTGGCTTTATTTTCTTCCTCTTCGGATTCTTCTCCGGCCTCTTTTTCTTCTGCAGCATCTATAAAAATCTGAGGGAATACCAGGTTTTGTCCTCCCTGCTGCTGCTGGTTTTGCTGACGGGTACGTTCTTCGATAAAGGCGCCATAACTGCCAAACTGGTTCATAAGCTGGTAGCCGTCATTGGTGAGCGTAAGCTTTCCTGAATTACCAAAACCTATAACTGAATTAGCCAAACCGGTATTAATCATAATATCCCAGATACGTTCGGTGTCTCTTTCCGAAATTTTAATTCCGCTGGGGCGCAAAATTTCAGAATGTAGTGAACGGGTAACCTTATCACCATCATTGTATAAGGCTTTTAGTGCTACGTCTATTATTTGTATATCCTGCTTACGGCGTTCATCTAAATTGGGCAGATTCGCACGATTTTTCATGCGTTCTATAGCCCGGTGCCGTTTATTATGTCCCTGTAAGTGTTTTATTGCCATACCTGCTTTTGTCAATGTGAATAAAGACTAGTCTACTTTAGCCAGAATGGTCTGTCCGCCCTTTACTGCCTGCCCGATTTGTACATCTATTTTGGTTCCCACCGGAAAGAAGACATCGACGCGGGACCCGAAACGTATAAACCCGAATTCAGCGTTTTGTTCGATCTTGTCGCCATCCTTCACATAATACTTAATACGCCGGGCCATCGCTCCTGCGATTTGGCGCATAAGTAAAGTTACATTTTTATTGCCAACCACTACGGTAGTACGTTCGTTCTCAGTTGAGGATTTTGGATGCCAGGCTACCAGATATTTGCCGGGATGGTACTTTACATATTCCACTTTTCCGGTAATAGGACTGCGGTTGACGTGTACATTCAAAGGCGACATAAAAATTGAAACCTGGATTCTTTTATCTTTAAAATACTCTGTCTCAACCGTTTCTTCAATTACCACTACCTTACCATCAGCAGGGGCAACCACCAGGCCGGCGCCTTCGGTGAATTTGCGTACCGGAATCCGGAAAAACCAGAGCACCCAAAACCATAATAAGAAGAACACGACCTGTATCAGCCAATACAATACAGGTATAGGATAAAGAAAATGATAGTTGAGCCAACTGATTGCAACCCATAAAATAGTAGCGATCAATATATGAATGTAGCCTTCGCGATGTATATACATAGTTGTGTGTGATTTGTCGTATCTGATATTTATTAATTGTTCTGGCAGAACGGCGCCAAAGATAGTGTATGAAAGTGAATGATATTCCTATAGCTTTATTGCATAAAAATTGCAGCATAACAAAAAGCAAAGGGTAGCGCCACCAGCAGCGAATCGAAACGATCGAGGGCGCCGCCATGACCCGGCATGATATTACCAGAATCTTTTACACCAGCCAGTCTTTTGAGTTTCGACTCCAGCAAATCGCCTGCCGTTCCTGCCACTGCTGCACAAAATGCCAGCGCCATCCAGTCTGTCATATTATATTGCGTAAGGGGAGAATAATAGCCCCATACAGCCGCACCCGCAATGGTAAGTATAGCACCGCCAGCTGTGCCCTCCCAGGTTTTTTTAGGAGAAATAGAAGAAAAAGGCGTTTTTCCAATGAAAGAACCTACTATATAAGCCATGGTATCATTCATCCAGATCATAAGAATAAGGGCCAGAGGTATTGCAAAATGGAAACTTCCGCCCCCACCCCTTAGCGTAACTAAAAAAGACATGGGCAGCGAAATATACAATAAAGCTGTAAGCGCTGCCAAAGCACCAATTAATATAGTACGCTTATGTAAAATGCCCAATAAAAGCACCATGACCGGAATAATAAAAGTTACTATAAAAAATATAGGATCGTGGCTCATCATAGGTACACTCATCACCACCAGTACACCCGCTATCTGTGCGAGCCAGGTAAGCCAGGAGGGTATGTAGCTATCGGGGAAAATATGCGCCACCAATTGCATAAATTCCTTAATGCAGAGAAATTGAATTAATAAGGCTAAGCCTATAATAGCAAAAGCACCCGGATACAGAAGGCCAAACATCATAATGGCCGCAAAAACAATAGCAGATCCTAAACGGGTAAAAAAAACGGGCCAATTCATGGAGAAAAAAATGAAGTATAAAATTTATGCATTCTCTTGCGGCTCAGTATACAATACGGTCCAATTATGCGGTAAGGGAGTCTGGCTGCGCTTCAGACGGAACAACAGCAACAGAACCAGAGCGGTAGCCACTGCGAAAACAGCCACCTGCACCGCGACGGAAACAGCCATGTCGTCGGTGCTTCCCTGCGAGCAATAGGAGATTACCAGCCCAATGCCATTGTTCAGGAAATGCAGCAAAATACACAACAAGAGACTGGAAGTGTAGCGGTACACCAGCGCCAACAAGGCGCCTGCCAGAAATATAGGGATGAACTGGGAAATAGTGCCGTGGTAAAAAGCAAATAACAAAGACGAAACTACCACCGATAAGCCCCATTTCTTTAACCAGGTATGCGCAAAACGAAACACCACCGCACGAAAAAACAGCTCTTCTGCAATGGCGGGCACCAGGGCCAAAAAGAAAAGGCTTAACAACATACGGCCCAAGTTGCCGGCTTGCAGATACTGCTCAAGCATTTTGGCCCTGCGCTGATCCAGTTCATTTGCAAACGAACCCCAGTCAATTGCCTGCATCCAGTTGTTGAGTATGCCCAGCGATGGCACCAGCATTATACCTGCCAATATCACCCATAACCAATGTCTTTTATTTACCGGCCGCTGCAAACCAAGGTATCGGGCCGGCTCTGGATCGGCCAGATAGGCAAATATTAGGGCCGGAAGCAAAAAGCTGACGAAAGCACTGGCAAAATTCAAACCGAACAACAAATAAGGATATTGAAACAGCTCTTCGTTAACAAACTGCTGCAGCTTATCAGACGGTACCTGATAAACACTGCCCAACACTACCGGTACAGCAATAAGGAAAAGTAATTGCAGGGCCGACCAAAAGGCCAGAAAAACTATGAGTTGCACACCCGGGGGGTGTTGCCGGATATAAGTTTTAAACATATTCAGAACTCGAACCGGGATAAGCAGCAATAGGCCGCACATACCCGGATTCCGATAAACCTGCAAAAGTACGCTTTAACTGCAGCCTTTCAAAACAAACCCCAATTGCAGTCATTCAGACCGATACAGTGCGTTATAGCCTAAATTATTGCTAAAGCGAAACACCCGCTATACCTAATGGTTTAATTTTAGCGCATCAACACAGCACATTTGTTTCATTATGAATAGAAAAATAGGAGTTCCGTTGTTAATAGCCTGCCTCATGCTTACCATGGTTCCGGAAGCAGCGGCTCAGTTTGGCCGCAGAAAGAAGAAGAAAAAGCAGGAAAAAACGGAGCAGTTACAACCCTGGCAAATTGATACTTTAATTGCACCCATACCTATTAACCGGCAACTGTTTACCGGAAACGTAGAAAAGGAAATCCGGAAAGCTGACTTACGCGACGGAAGCGCCGACAAAGTAATTGATCTGGAAGACACTGCAGTGGCGCGCATTGCCACACAAACCCTGTTGGTGCAGGTTCCGCTGATACTTACACATATTGAAAACCTGCCTTCGGCCAGTCACCAATTAAAAATCCAGTACCATAAGGCATTGGAAAATATGATGAAAAGGCTCAATGCAAAATCACTGACTCCTGATAATGTGAACTATATGAAAAGGGCGGTCAGCAATTTCGAAGAGCTGATTATTGCCCGGGAGCAAAACCAGATCGAGGCTTATGTAAAACAACATGCCAATATATACACACTCGACAACAGCGAACTATTGAACGACTTTCCCGAATCTAAAAGCTATGTATTTGAAGTAGTGGGCAAGGCCCGGCCGGAGATTATGATTAAACGCCTGCCCGAATTTGCACGCGAAACCTATGCCGACCCCATTATTGCCGCCGCTGCCCGCATCGTTCCCGGTACCATTTTAAATTATGCCACATCCACCAGCTCATTGAGCGCAGCCGTTCGCCGCAATAAAGATCCCTTAGTACAAACAATAGTACGCATCGCTACCGAGTCGCGCCGGCCACTGAAGGCCCTGCCCTTCTTAGGACCTATTCACAACAAAACAAAATCAATAAAAGATATTGACGCCATCGCCCAAAATGACAAACAATACTACAAAGCGCTGGTAGGATTGAAATTAGACAATGAGCAAATGGCGCTCAAAAATATAGACCAGGAACTTAACCTGCGCGGACTGGCCTTTGTACGTGAGGTAAACCGCCTGCATGATTATGGTGCCGCAGTTCGGTTCAAATCCCTGCTCGATTTTTCGGCCGAAGAACTTTACTTTATGATGATTGGCAGCCAGGACGAAATTTATACCAGCAGTTTTACCTGGATGTTTGATCGCATGCTGGAAAAAATGAAGCCCGAAACCGGCGATCAGTTACTGACCAAAGTTCACAAAGACCATTTCCGGACCTTCATCCGGATGGCGGCCGGCTACAACAAACTGAGTTCCTTCCTGGCTTCGATGAACGAAGAAGAAAAAACCAGGTTAATGACCGAATTCGTAGCCAACCTGGAGCGGGGTGACGAAGATGAGCTGGATGATGCGGTAGACGTAGCAGATGCCTTCGGAAGTATCAAGGATCCGAAACTGATTGAGTTCTTAAAACAGGAAATCAAACAAAACTACGAACGTACCTACGAAGCCAATAACGCCGAAAGCGAAAAGGGCGTGATTGTTTACGGCTTACTCAGCACTATTTTTAATAATTCAGAAAATTCATCCGAACTGAGTGGAGAACTTTCGGTAATACCACCGATCACATACGTTCCTTTCAACACGCTTACCAATACAAAAGGAGAAGTAGTAATTCAGGCATTTTTCTATGGTGATGAAGATGGAAAAGCATCGTTTGCGAGTTTTAAATCCAATTTTCCCGCATCAAAATGGAAAAGTTCCAGCAACAAAAACTGGATTACTTACACCGCCACCGGCGCACATCCCATAACGGTATATGCCAATTTACCCCTGAGCGAACCGCAGGACGAAGCCGCCCAAAAGGCCCTGGCCAGTCATTTTGCCGAGAAAGACATAATTCCAACCATGGTTATTCACCGCGGTCACAGTTACCATCTCGACGGATCACTGTATAACCTTAGTCCTGAAGTGAAAGTAGTCATGCTGGGCTCCTGTGGCGGCTACCATAACCTTGCCAAAGTATTGGATCGCTCGCCGGACGCCCATATAATTTCTTCAAAACAAGTAGGCGCACGCAGTGTAAATGAGCCAATTATACGCGAAATGCTAAATCAATTACTGAACGGGAAAGATATTGACTGGATCCAGACCTGGAATGCCCTGGACAAACATTTTGCGGGCAGAGGCGCCGGTGAAAAAGACCTTTTCAGCGACTATATCCCGCCGAACCGCAACCTGGGTGCCATATTTATTAAAGCCTACCGGAAAATGTCGCTCGATCAGGAAACAGAATAATACATATCCAGATCCTAATATCCCTCTTGCCCTGCAGGAGGGATTTTTTTGTAAAAAAGCCGGTACTGGGTCAAAATCGGGCATGACCGACACATTAACCATAATTTATTTCCGTACACAAGGCTAAGTCTGTTTTAATATTTACATTGCAGCGTTTGCAGCTGCAGGCTGCTTATTTGCTGAAATGATACAATTTGCAATGAAAACGAACTATTGCACTCCCCTGATAATAGGCGCCACACTTATGGTATTGGCACCACATATGGCCTTTTCTCAAAAGTCAAAACAAATTACGAAAGAACCGGAAGCGGTACTGGAATTATGGCAGGTCGATACACTGATCAATCCTATTCCATTGAATCGTTCCATGTTTACCGACAATATAATGAAACAGGTGGCAGAAGCCGACCGGAAAGACGGAGCCCTGGACCAGGTAATTGAAACCGACGACAGTACGGTATCTCGTATCGTGACCGAAGCAATGCTGCAGCGCCTGCCCCGGATTATGACCCATATTGAGAACATGAACCTGTCGCACCAGCAAAAAATCTATTATCATAAAGCACTGGGTAATATGGCACGACGACTCAACCAAAAGTCATTGCAGCCTGAAAATGCCCTTTATATCCGTAAATCTGTCGAAAATTTTGAGGAGCTCCTCCTGGCGCGAGAGCAAAAACGTGTAATGGAGTACGTACGCGCCAACGATAATATTTATACACTCGACAACAGCGAACTGCTCGACGAGTATCCGGATGCAAAAATGCTGGTTTTTACCTCTGTAAGTAATGCCTATCCGGAAATGATGATTAAACGCTTGCCATCCTTTGCCATGGAATCCTATGCTGATCCGGTTATTGCGGCCGCTGCTAAAGTATTGCCTGGCACTATTTTAACGTATGCTACCTCGACCAGTGCATTAAGTACTGCGGTGCGTCGCAACAAAGATCCGCTGGTAAAAAGCATAGTACGGATTGCCAATGAATCGAAGGCACCGCTGAAAGCGCTGCCCTTTCTGGAAGAGGTAAATTCCGGCCGCAAAACCGTGGCAGAAATTGATGCCATCACCGCTGATCCAAAAGCTTACTTCCAGGCATTGGTGGGATTAAAAATGCAGGGAAAATCGGTATCGGACCGGGCCATAGATCAGGAGCTGGAAATAAGGGGATTACAGTTTGTACGCGTGGTAAACGAACTGCACGACGAACCCGCGCCTGTCCGCTTTAAGTCCCTAATGGACTTTAATGCCGAAGATCTTTATTTTATGATGATCGGAAGCCAGCAGGAAATATATACCAGCAGCTTTGTTTGGATGTGCAAAAGAATGATGGAAAAAATGAAACCCGCCAGCGGCGATGAACTGCTGAACCGGGTACACAAAAGCCATTTCCGCACCTTCATCAGAATGTGTGCCGGCTATAATATGCTTTCGGATTTTCTGGCAACCATCGGGGAAGAGCAAAAAACCGCACTGATGCGCGAGTTTGTAGCTAATCTGCACGAAGGGCCCTTCGATAATCTGGAAGATGCTGTAGACGTGGCCGACGCCTTCGGCAGTATTGCAGATCCGGCACTTATTGCTTTTCTAAAAGAAGAAGTAAGGAAGAACTACGAATTGAAAATCAACGCAAAAGGAATAATTGTTTACGGTTTGCTTAGCACTATTTTTAATAGCGCCGAAAATGCCGAAGCCCTGAATGAAGATGTAAAAGATCTAATACCGCCCATTACTTTTGTCCCCGGCAGTTCGCTCCGCAACGAGGAAGGTGCAGTCATTGAGCACGTATTTTTCTACGGCGACAAAGACGGAATGGTTGCTTACGCCAATTACATCCGGAATTTCAATAATAACAAATGGAAAGTAGAACAAAATGAATATTGGGCCACAATTACCTCCACCGGCCCCAACAAGGTAGTTATTTATGCCAATCGCCCACTTCCCGAAGAAGAGGGGCTGGACGAGATCGCACAAAAGAAACTGGCCGCCCATTTGCGGGAGCAAAATATTACCCCCACCATAATCATACACCGGGGACATAGCTATTTCCTGCCCACTACGCTGGAGTATCTGAGCCCCGAAACAAAAATCGTAATGCTCGGATCTTGTGGAGGATATCACAATTTATCTAAAGTACTAAATACCGCCCAGGACGCACATATCATCTCCTCGAAGCAAGTTGGAGCCCTGAACGTAAATATGCCTATCATTAATGCTATCGACAATCAGTTACTGGCAGGTAAAGACGTGAACTGGATTGAAATGTGGGCCGGATTGCGTAAATATTTCGACGGACGCGGTGCGGTAGAACGTGATCTGTTTAGCGATTATATTCCGCCCAATAAGAACCTGGGAGCCATATTCATCAAGGCATACCGCAAACAGGCCATGATATTGGAAGGATTTCAGTAGAAATTACTTAGGTTCCTGTACCCGATCGAAAGAGGCTCAAAGCGTATATGCTTTGAGCCTCTTTCGTATTGCCTATCTCCTGTCTAGTCGACTACAAATTCGGCCTGTAGCTTCTCGTCATCCAGCTCCCCTTCCCAGCGTGCTACAACGCAGCTTGCCAGACAGTTACCCATCACATTTACCGAAGTCCGGGCCATATCCATCAATTCATCAATACCAAATATGGCCATGATAGGCCAAAGGGGAAGGTTGAATGTTGCCGCGGCTCCGATTAATATAACCAGGGAAGCCCTGGGGACCCCGGCCACACCTTTACTGGTGAGCATAAGGGTTAAGCCTATCATGATTTGAGTGCCTAAGCTCAGATCCATTCCTGCTGCCTGCGCCACAAAAACCGATGCCAGGGACAAATAAAGGGTGGTTCCATCCAGGTTGAACGTATAACCGGTGGGCAACACAAAGGAAACTATTTTCCGCGGCACCCCTATTTTCTCCATGTTTTCCATGGCTTTGGGAAGCGCACTTTCCGAACTGGTGGTGGCAAAAGCAATCGAAACGGGTTCCTTTATGGCTCTGTAAAACGTTTTGAGCGGAATTTTACAAATAAACATGACCGTACCAAACACCAGCACAACAAACACAGTAAGCGCACAGTAGAGAGTCAGCAGCAGACGCGCGAGGGCGAACAGGATGTCGGTGCCCAGCTCAGCTGTAGCATGAGCAATAGCTGCGCCCACCCCAAATGGGGCAAAGTACATGATGATATTGGTGAATTTGAACATCGTTTCCGCCAGGCTTTCAGAAAATTGAAGCATAGGCCGGCGCTTCTCTTCAGAGAGCATTGCCAGTGCGATTCCGAAAATCACACTAAAAACTACAATCGGCAACACCTGCCCTTCAGCCACCGCCTTTGCAATATTCTCCGGAAAGATATCGAGTATATGATCCTTCCAGGTCTTTCCCGGAGCATCGGGCAGCCGGTCAATCAGGCCCGGCGGCACGCTCACATTGGCACTATCCAGTATGGCAATTACCTTCTGTTGCATCTGCTTTTCGGAGGAAAGCGGCAAATCCCTGACCAGCGATTCGGGCACCTGCACGCCTACGCCGGCTTTGGACACATTGATGGCCAAAAGTCCCACAACTAAAGCCAAGGTAGTTACAATTTCAAAATAAAGCATTGATTTCCAACCTAATCTACCAAGTTGTTTCAAGTTAGAATGACCAGCGATTCCAACTACGAGGGTAGCAAACAGGATCGGACCAATAATGGTTTTAATTAATTTTAAAAATACCTTACTTAAAACCTGCAGATTTAGTGCAAATTCCGGGAAATCGAAACCTATTTGTACCCCTATCACCATGGCTACCAAAATCCAGGTGGTCAGCGATCGTTTTACAGCTGCAAAGCCTACCAGCGATAGGGTGAGCCACCACCAGGAAATTCGAATGAGTGACATATCGACAGTTGCCCATTCCTGAAGGTGTATCATGGAGAGCAGGGCCGATACCGTTAAAGCTAGCAGGGATGAAATGGTAAAAATTTTTCTCATGTTTGTAAAAATAAATTTGTTTTCAGCCAGGTCAGATTGGGTAAATGTATTCAAATATTAGGAAAAAACAGCGATTTTTTAGCTCAATTTCCATTATATATAGCGTTATTATTTGATATTAAACCCGAGTTTGAAATAAGGTATCTGCTAATACCATTTTTTATTCAATTAACTGCCCGTATTGAGTTTTATTTCAGCCTGTAATGATATCATTTTTTGCCTAAAAAATACATAGCTGCCACTTTGTCGCAACAGAGTAAAATTTTAGAAACAAAACATTGAAAATAAATACTTTAACTGAATTTAAATAAAGTTTATTGTAAATAAAAATTTTCCCGGCGGTTGTTTGGAAGTTGTAGCCGGGTACAAATCGATTAATAGAATATCTTAATTCGTAACGTCAGCTGACTCCTTTTCGCAGGAAAAATCAAAAATCTCAGAATGCCTCGGCTACCATGCAGCATGGTCCCACCGTTTCTAAAAATAAGCGTTTTTTACCTATAAAAATTAGTATATATAAATTGACCCTGTATGGGCATTTTTTGGGATAAATGACAGAAGGTCAGGTAGTGAAATAATAACGACCCTTTACAGCGCAATAAATTTGCATAAAAATTATGCGTAATATATGTCTTCTAAAATGTCGACCGGGAGAGGGAGATGTCCCCAATGTAGTAATAAACAATTGAATGTTTTAACCAATAAATAGTATCTGTCTTACTTACAAGGCATATTCTATTTTTATTTACATAAATATATATGGTTACCGGGATAAGGAAGCAGGCCGTATTGTTTTTGATATATCATTTATATCATAAGAATAATATTTCTTCTAAAACAAAATTCACAGGGAAACTTTGGTTCCCCTCCCGCCACAGGGGTGGAAGGATCGGGTATTGGCAACAAAAATGCATATAGGGTTCCGGCGGGGAAAAGAATTACGTAGTGCAAACTTTTCAGATGTAATTATTAATGCCCTGATCTCTTTTTTTATATATAAATTGAAATAAGCTTTTTGACAATAAAAAAACCCCTGACCGAAAAATCGCCAGGGGCAGGTACGGGTAAATTCCTTTAGATTAAAATTGAGGATGCGCCAGTTGATCTATAAAATAAGCTCCATGACTGGGGTCGATGATTAACATAAATAATAATCCGAATACGGAACCCCAAAGGTGTGCATCATGATTGACGATGCCCGTACCTTTTCGTGCCAGATAAGCCGTATAGACCAGATAGATGACGGCAAAAATAATGCTGGGCATTCCTATCGCGAAAAACAGGTATATTTTACTCCATGGACTCAGATAAATATAAGCAAATATAACAGCGGCTACCCCACCCGATGCGCCAAGTGAACGATAGCCGGGATGGTTTTTCTTTTTTAAATAAGAAGGAATACAAGAAACGATAATACCGATCAGGTACAAGGCAATAAAACGTTCACTGCCGATAGCCTGTTCCAGGATGCCACCAAAAAAATACAGCGTAATCATATTGAATGCCAGATGCATATAATCGGCGTGCACAAATCCTGCGGTCAACAAGCGGTAATACTGTACCGGTTCCCGCATATAAGCGGGCCAAAGCAGCAGATTGTTGAGCAGTCGTTCGTTGCTAAAAGCCATTACCGATAATACTACGGTGAAGGCTATAATAAAGAGCGTTACAGATATCATAGCGCGAAGATAATCAAAGCAGATGGCAACGGCCGGGTGGCGCAAGATATCTGCGGGTACAGGACGCCGTTGCGCACCGGCCATTTAAACCCTTATTTTGAGATATTGGGCGGATACCTTTATTTTTGTCCGGACGGCTGCTAACCGTTTTAAATCTACGGGCTTGAATCTCTCCTACTTTATTGCCAGGCGCATTACATCCAACCGAAGGGCTTCGTTTTCAAGCTTCATTATACGCTTGTCGACGCTGGCCACTGCTCTCAGCGTAGCGGTAATGATCGTAGCCGTGGCAGTAGTATTCGGATTCAAGGAGACGATCAAGGATAAAATGTTTGTGTTCTGGGGTCATATACTTGTGGCTCCCTTTAACCCGAACCCCTCCTCTATTATTACTCCCGAACCATTTGACTTTGATGCCCGGCTGGCTCAGCAGATCAAAAGTGTGGATGGTGTACAGGCAGTCTATCCGTTTGCCCTGAAACCGGCCATTCTGAGCACCTCCGAGGCGCTGCAGGGTGTAAAGCTAAAAGGTGTGGATCAGGGATACGACTGGAACACCAATGATGCGATTCGGTTTGGCGGAATGCCCCCCGACTTTTCGGCTCCCCATTACGCGCAGCAACTGGTAGTGTCGGAGTCGGTACTGCGCAAACTTGAATCGCGCGTAGGAGATTCCTTACTGATCATTTTCATTGACCCGGAACAAAGTAATCCGCGCATGAGGAAACTGCAGATCAGCGGAAGTTTTCATACCGGCATGGAAGAGGTAGATAAGCATTTTGCCTTTTGCGATATACGGCTCTTAAGGCGGGTGAGCAATTGGGACAACGGTGCCATAAATGGTTATCAGATACATGTAAACAATTTCCTACGGGCCGATAGTATAGGCAACCGTATCTACCGGCAGTACCTGGAGCCCCCCATGACCCGAAACTCGATCCAGGAATTATATCCCAATATCTTTAACTGGCTCGGATTAATGAATACCAATGCTTATATCATACTGGCCATTATGGCGGTGGTGGCAGTTATTAACCTGAGTACGGCCCTCCTGATATTCATTATGGAACGCACCACCATGATCGGTATACTAAAAGCCCTGGGTATGAGCGCCGGGAAAATGCAGCGGATTTTCCTGTATCACGCCGGATCTATAGCGTTAAAAGGAATTTTACTGGGCACCGTTATGGGTGTAGGGCTATGCCTACTGCAACAGTACACTCATTTCATCAGTATGGACGAAAGCGCGTATTACATGCAGTACGCGCCCATAAAGCTGGTACCACTCCATGTTCTCCTTATAGGATCGGGCACTCTGCTGTTTTGCCTCTTCGTTATGATTATTCCCTCGTTGATGGTGCGGACAATTAATATTGTTAGGGCGCTGCGCTTTAAATAGTGACCTTCAGGGCCGTTGCCGCCCGGGGCAGGCTAAGGCTGCGCATACAGGTGCAAACTATCCAGATAAGTAACAAATTAAATATGGGGCTTTGCAATCTAATATTTATTTTTGCTGGCCTTGTACGCTTCATCTCCTGTATACAGATTGCCGGTGTTTTTCCCAGATACCACATTACTGTTTTAGACAGGGGCTGGCTTGACTTAAATCGGATACAATGAAAAGAACGCCTTCCTATATATATTCCATTATTGGCATTTCGCTGGTATTGTTTCTGCTGGGCACCTTAGGCTGGCTGGCCATCAACGGAAGAGCGCTGTCCCGTTTTTTTAAGGAGCAGGTGGAACTGCAGGTCATACTACACGATCATACCCGGCCGGAAAAGGCTCAGGAACTGGATGCTATTTTACAAAAGCAACCCTTTGTCAACAAAACTACCTATGTAAGCAAGGAGGACGCGGCGGCAGAGCTGAAGCAGGAGCTGGGTGAGGACTTTACTGAATTGCTCGACTTTAATCCCTTGTACACCTCTATTAAAGTAAAACTGTATTCGGAGTATGTAAATGCCGACAGCATTGGCAAAATACAGCAGTTCCTGATGCAGAGCAATATAGTGCGGGAAGTCAGCTATCAGAAAATAGTTGTGGATCAGATGAATGCCAATTTCCGTAAAATCGGCATTGTGTTGGGGATTATCGCGCTCATTTTATTTGTGGCGGTGGTCATCATTATCGATAATACTGTAAAACTGGCTATGTTTAGCAACCGTATTTTGATTAAAACCATGCAAATGGTGGGTGCTACCCGCTGGTTTATCGCGCGTCCGTTTGACTCCAGAGCCATTCTTACCGGTTTTATCAGTGGTATGGTTGCCGTTATCGGCATGTGCGTGATGATCTATTTTGCCGAATCGGTATTTGAGGAGCTGAACGCCATTCGCGATTATGCCATGCTGGCCCTGCTTATGATTGCTATTATTATTCTGGGAATTTTAATTTCGGTACTGAGTACGCACCGTTCTGTGGTAAAATATCTGAAACTCAAACTCGACGATCTTTACTGATTTTTTTCCCTGAAAATTTTCAAAGAAGTATATTCGCGTTTTACAATTACTAAATAATATGGCTGTACAAAGCACTAAAAGAAAAGACACGCAAAAACCCGTTTTTCTTTTCGATAAAACCAATTACTATATCATGTTTGGAGGTTTGGCACTTATCCTGCTTGGCTTTATTTTGATGGCCGGTGGAAAGAGCACAGATCCGCATATATTCAATAAAGAGGAGATTTACAGTTTTCGCCGCATAACACTTGCTCCCATCCTGATTATCGCAGGCTTTGTGGTTGAAGTAATCGCCATTATGCGCAAACCAAAAGATCAACAAACACAAGCCTGAGCGGTATCACATAGTTTTTTTAATTCGCACCGGTATATAGACATATATGGAGCACCACAACCTGAGCCCAAGGGAAATACTGGAACGCATGCTGCAGCATGATCGCTTTACCGCCTGGATGGGTTTACAGATTGATGAAATTAAGGCCGGCTATTGCCGGCTTCATTTTGAGATAAAGGCTGATATGCTGAATGGCTTTGGCCGGGTGCACGGCGGAATATTGTTTTCCGCATCCGATTCGGCACTGGCATTTGCCTGCAATGCACATGGCACACTTTCCGTTGCACTCGATGCCTCCATTAGTTTTACCCGGCCTGCGGTACTGGGCGACGTTATTTTTGTAGAAGCCAAGGAGGTACACCTGGGCAATAAAACAGCTGTGTACGATATTCGCTGCCAGCACGCCTCCGGCCATTTGGTAGCACATTTCAAGGGCACAGCATACCGTACCGGCAGAGCCATAGGTACCGGTGCAGATTAGGAAGCTGCTGTATTGTGGCTCAATAAAGCCATATACATACAGTCGGCCCCCAGTGCTATTCCGTCAATAATTCCCTGATGTATCAACTGCAGTTCGGGGTATGTCGCCTGCAGCCGCGCTGTTACCGCTTCATTTTCGGCTTCAAACACCGAACAGGTAATATAGGCCAGAAGGCCCCCGGGTTTCAAATATTGCCGTGCATTGGCTACAATAGGATACTGTAATGCCTGAAAATGTTGCAGATTTTCCTGTTTGAAAAAATGGAATTGTTCGGGAGTCCTGGCCCAGGTTCCGCTACCGCTACAGGGTACATCACAAAGCACCAAATCGAAGGTCTGCCGCCCCAATTTTTGACGTACCTGATCCTGATGTGCCGTATCGAGTACCAGGGTTTTGAAATTGTCGATTTGGTACAACTGAAAACGGATTTTCAGGTTTTGAAGTATCCGCTCCCGGATGTCGGTCGCCAGCAGGGAAAATGAGCGCCAGTGGTCTTTCAAAAAAATAGACTTTCCCCCGGCACCGGAGCAAACATCCCACACCCGTGCCGGCATCTCTCCACAAGCCGCAGCCACCTGACGAATACTTTGCTGTGAAGCCCAGTCCTGAACTACATATTTATCCGCAGGCAATAGCTTATCGACCGGACAGCCATTGGGTAATCGCCAGCAATCTTCCGATATTTTATCAAACACTACCCCAGCCTCCTGCAACAACCTGGCCATTGTCGTCGTGTCGCGTCGAACACGGATAAACAAATATGGCTGCGTTTGCATAGATGCAAACCATGTTATTGGATCCAGGTGGCCCGAAAAAGATGGCAGCGGCTCGAGCGGTGAGGCGCTCAGCGCTGCAGGCTGTATCTGATCTAATAATTTCAACAATAAAGGTGATTGCTGCGGCTGTGAAAGCAATACCGCCTTGGTTATGGCCTGCCAGTCGGAGGATGGGGTGAATCGTTTGGCGCGGTAATAGCTATATACCGCCGTTGTAATAACTTTCCTGTCGCGGGAGCCGAGCTTGGTATGACTTCTAAAGTAATTTTTCAGGTAAGCACTCAGAGGCGGATTCCCCTGATAGCTATTTAAAACGGTCTGTATATGGTTGAATAGATACTGCATAGTTTCGTCCGGCAAATGTACGCTTTGCCCCGCGTCTAGCTTTACGCTTATCCCCATACCAACTGTAAAAATAGACTCATCCAAATGTGCTTATTTCTTCATTTTTGTATAAATAAGCATTTTTTCTTCAAAAAACCAGCTTGTTCTTACAAAACGAACACTCCCAGCCCTTGTTTATACTTATGTTTTTGAGGAAGATAACCGTTTTTGCACCTTTAAAAAACCTATTCCGATGGAAGAAGTAAAAATAAGCACATCCCAACATGCTTATTTCTACGTTTTTGTATAAATAAACATTTTTTCGCTGAAAACCTGCTTATTGCTGCAATGATGATGAAGTTTCAGCCCGTTCCACTTCTTTTTTTACTAAGAATAACCATTTCAACACATTATGATTTTAACGCTATGGATATAAACCTTCCTGTTTGAGGAATGTTGATAGGAGATATCAAAATCATAAGATCATGGACTATTCAATCGAAAAACCGGCGCTGGCCCGAAAGGAAGCGCCCGACGCGCGAAATAGCAACCTACTGATTATAAAAGGCTCGCTGGCGATTGGCTGGGGACTGTTGGCGCTATTTTGCTTCGCAATTAACCCGATGTTCCTGGTTATTACTTTTGGCCTGTTGAATTTTGCCGCGGGTGTACTTACGCTTGCCTATGCCTATCAAAACAAGCAACTACGTATTGCACACCAGTGGCTGCTGCTGGAAGGTTTGGTGGAATTGGCTGCAGGTGTCGTATTTACCTTTTTTGTCGCTGACATGAACTTATTCATCCAGTATATGAGTTATGGCATCATATTCATCATTACCCTGCAATTTATATATGGTTATACCTTACTTCTTATGGAGCGATTCAGGGTTAAAAATATGGCGATGCGGTTTCTGAGCGTGCTGGTCGGAACTGTTATTTCAGTGAGCCTGCTGGCGGGCGTTTTTAGTCCTGTTGCCTCTTTTATCATCATCGGCTTATTCTCCATTTTATACGGATCGCTTAACATGCAATTCGCACGCAGACTGAAAAACGTAGTGATGGGCACAGCTGAATAAAAGAGACTGAGCTATTTACATAAAAAAGACCGGAACCTTAAAATCAGCTCCGGTCTTTTCCGTTTTCATCGTTTTATACGAATATCTCGCCGGCCATTTGTACCGATCGAACCAGTTCTTCCTGGTTCAAGCCAAGCTTCAGGTTTTGCCGTAAAGCCCACGCTACCACATCTTCTGTAGCAATATTTCCTACCAGTTTATCTTCTGCCATAGGACAGCCTCCAATACCTTTGATGGAACTATCGAAGCGGGTGCATCCACTCTCGTAAGCTGCCGCCAGTTTTTCCTCCATGGTTTGTGGTGTAGCGTGAAAATGCGCTCCTATTTGAACATCCGGAAATTCGGGGATTAATTGGTTATATATTGACCGGATGAGGTCAGGGTTTGCTAAACCCACGGTATCGGCCATGGCAATAGTTTTAATCCCCATATCGCGTAGCTTTGCAAACCAGGTGATGGCGATATCGGCATTATAGGTATCTCCGTATGGGTTTCCAAAACCCATTGAAATATATACTACCAGTTCTTTTTTATTATTGGAACAAAGGGCATGTATTTCTTCTACCTGTTGCAGGGATGCAGCTATGGTTTTATTGGTATTGCGCAATTGAAAAGTCTCCGAAATAGAAAAGGGGAAGCCGAGGTAACTTATTTCGTCGTACGCTACTGCCTGTTCGGCTCCCCTGCTATTGGCAATAATGGCCAGCAATCTGGTATTGGTATTACTTAAATCAAGGCCTTTCAATACATCGGCCGTATCGGCCAGTTGGGGTATAGCTTTAGGCGATACGAAAGATCCGAAGTCGAGCACGTCGAAGCCCACTTTCAGCAATTGGTTGAGGTAAGCAATCTTGCTTTGGGTAGGGATGAAATTAGACCATCCCTGCATGGCGTCCCTTGGACATTCAACTAAGGTTATATCAGACATATATTTCAGATTGTAGAACGGGGAAGTTGGTCATTTCTTTTTTGTAAAGTTTTAGAACAGGCTACTTTCAAGGATTATATAAACTTCCCGGATTCAGGTTTCAAAGTTAATTTTTATTTTTACGCAATAAACGCAGAAAAAATCTATGATTATATCCACAACGAACCATATAGAAGGCAGTCCTGTAAAAGAATACAAAGGAATCGTTTTCGGAGAAACCATCATTGGCGCCAACATATTTAAAGACATACTGGCCGGCATACGCGACATTATAGGCGGCCGTAGTGGTGCTTATGAGCGCGTAATGATGGAAGCCAGAGAAACCTCATTGCGCGAAATGCGGGAACGGGCTGAAATGTCAGGTGCCAATGCTATAATCGGTGTCAAAGTTGATTATGAAACGGTGGGAACCGGCAACGGAATGATGATGGTAGTAGCATCGGGTACGGCGGTGGTTATATAACCTGCCTAAAATGCCTTGTCCTGCATGAGTACATCGCGCATGGTAAAGATGCCTTTCCGGTGTTGAATAAACTCTGCAGCCAGGACGGCGCCTAAAGCGAAGCCCTCGCGTGAATGTGCTGTATGTATAATTTCGATATCGTCGATTTCTGAGCTGTACTTTACATGATGTGTTCCGGGCACATCTTCTACCCGGTAAGCTTTTACGGGTATTACTGCCTCGTCGTGTATCGTCTCATTTTCGCCAATCAGCTGCCAGTATTTTTTTCTGGTGATATTGTCTACAACCTGGTCCAGCAATGTAACAGCCGTCCCGCTGGGAGCATCTTTCTTTTGTGTATGATGGGTTTCAGACACCGAAACCGAATATCCCGGCCAGTCGTTCATCAGTGAAGCGAGGCGCTTATTAATTTCGAAAAAAATATTAACGCCAATACTAAAATTGGAGGCGTGCAGGAAGGCGCTGTTTACCGACACGCATTTTTCTTTGGCTAAATACAGATTTTTGTTCCAGCCCGTACTGCCACATACTACAGGCAGGCCTGCATCAAAAGCGTCGAGCACGTTTTCCAATGCCGATTCAGGTGCCGTAAATTCAATAGCCACGTCCACGAGGGCCATTTGCTCCCGGTTGAGTTCATGGCGGTTGCTACGCGAAATCCGGCGGGTTACGGTATGCCCTCTTTGTACCGCTATGGCTTCAATGGCTTTACCCATTTTTCCATAGCCGATCAATGCTATATTCATTTCAATAAAAACATGTTGGAAAAGCCCGGCTGTGCTTTTCAGAATTAAAAAATAAACGAAAGGATTCAGGAATTTTTAAGAGAAGCCTGTTCTTCGCGCCATTTATTGATACCGTATCCGGGAATTACGTGTTTCTCGCTATGATATGAAGAGCGCACCAATGGGCCGCTTTCGACATAGTCTAAACCCATTTTATAACCTTCCTCACGGTAAAATGCAAATTCGTCGGGATGCACAAAACGTACAACCGGTAAATGTTTGCTGGTTGGCTGCAGGTATTGACCCAGGGTTACCACATCACATCCGTTATCGGCGAGGTCGCGCAACGACTGCAAAACTTCTTCCTTCTCTTCACCTAAGCCGAGCATTATACCACTTTTGGTCCGGACACCACCGGCTTTCAGACGGCGTATCACCTCCAGGCTTCTGTGGTATTTGGCCTGAATGCGTACTTTGCGCGTAAGGCGTTCGACCGTTTCCAGGTTATGAGATACTACTTCCGGAGCAACTTCAATAATACGTTCCAGGTTTTCCCATTGTCCTCGAAAATCAGGGATGAGGGTTTCGAGCGTAGTATCCGGATTCAGGGCTTTCACTGCTTTAATGGTGTTTGCCCAAATAATAGAGCCTCCGTCTTTCAATTCGTCCCGGTCTACCGAAGTAATGACCGCATGCTTTACTTTCATCAGATGAATAGCTTCGGCTACTCTTTGGGGTTCATCCCAGTCTACCGCCTCAGGGCGACCTGTAGCTACTGCGCAGAAGCCACAGGAACGGGTGCAGATATTCCCTAAAATCATGAAAGTAGCGGTACCTGCTCCCCAGCATTCACCCATATTGGGGCAATTTCCACTTTCACAAATGGTATGCAGCTTATGGGTATCAACCAAACCACGAACGTGGCGATAACCTTCACCGGTAGGTAGTTTTACTCTAAGCCAGTTTGGCTTTTTAACAGCACCCTGTCCGGGATTATTTCCCGCTGCCTGTGCGGACGAAATAAGCGGTAACTCTATCATGACTCTTTATATAAGGGAAAAATCCACAATGCGATGCAGCAATCCATCGAAATACAGACGCAATATTACAACCATTTATTGAAATGGCAGGTAGGGGCTGTATCAGCGTTTCGTTGCAGCTTATAAGTATTGGCTATAATTTTTGCCAGGTGGTAATTATTGCACTACCATCGCTTACCAATTTGCAGGGAAGCATAAAAATTAAAGAAGAGCGATTTAGGATCCTGAGCTACCATTTGCTCTATTTTTTGAGTATAAAATTCGGCGCTCGCACCCACTTCCAGCGCTATCAGTCCTTTACGCCGGCTTGCGAAATCGAAGTGGAGCCCTGACTTGACATAAGCGCCGGGTACGAACTTAATTTCATTTAATCCCTTGTTGAATCCAGAGCGGCCCACAATATTACCCGGTGCAATAAAATAGCGCGCAATACTGTCGGCATATTTGGTTTCGCCCAGGGAATGCAGTTTGAGATAATAAGGCTTAACCAGACCAGCTGAAAAACCGCCCAGATATACCCAGTGGACAGAGATAGCACCCGGATCGGGCTTGCCGGCAATCATTTGCCGGCGACCATAGCCAATACGCAGCGTATAGAAATTGTTGATTTTACCGAGAATATAGGACGAACTTTGCATACCAATAGCGCCTAATCCACCATTACTCCTCATTTCTTTGGGATGCTTGCGTTCGCTAAGTTCCACCTGCAGCAGACGGACATGATAAAAGCGGTCTGCATTGTTTTGACCAAATTGCTCTCCACCTCTTAGCCAGCCTTTATCTACAAACACGGCGTAACCGTCTGAATTGAGCCGGAACCCGCCACTTAACTCTCCGCGCAGTGGAGCAGGTCCTTTAATCTTAGCAGGTTTTACTGCTGTATTTACAAGTATGGTTGTATCGCCCAGTCGGTCCCTGTATTTAATCTTATTAACCTGAGCCATTAGTCCCACAGGCAACAAAAATGCCGACAGGAACAAAATTTTTTTGGCCTTCATCTTCATTAATTGGAAATTAGCCTGGTAAATTTAATGAAATTATAGAATGACCTCCAAAATAATTTATAAAGGAAATTTGCGTACGACCGCGACCCACCTGCAATCGGGCACAATATTGGAAACAGATGCTCCTAAAGACAACAATGGCGAGGGAGCACGATTTTCGCCCAGCGATCTTACTGCAACCTCTTTAGGAAGTTGTATGATGACGATTATGGGCATTGCAGCGCGTACGCACAACATCAATATGGACGGCAGCGAATGTGAGATTACCAAAATAATGGTAGCTGATCCGCGGCGAATTGGCGCTATTGAAGCCAATCTGTACGTGAAAGGGCAAGCTCAATATTCCGAAAAAGAAAGAAAGATTCTCGAACATGCAGCCCTTACCTGTCCGGTATATTTCAGCTTACATCCCGATATTGAAAAAAGGGTTCATTTTCACTGGCCCGAATAAATCATCGGCGCAACAGACGGTTGCCAATAGCGCAATTGAGGCAGGCACGCGGCATACAATAACTATTGTACAACTGTAGTAAGGATTGAGACCGGGCAGCATCGCTGGCATAAACGCCTATATCATTCCATACTCTGGTAATCTTGTTCTTTTCCGGCTTTAGTGATTGGAGCAGGGATAGACTTACTTCCATGAGCTCGGTTTTACCCTGCAGCCGTGCGTAGAGATATTGCATGGGTGCTACCGTATTGATCATGATATTGGCAATAGCCTCCTGCCCTATTCTCTTGGGCAGCACCTCGGCCGTGGGTTCCGCAAAGCGATAATGATTGTCCCAATAGCTGCCCGCAGCCAGGTCCATGAGCGGGTACAACTCATCCCAGTTATGTATTTCCATCATTCGGGCAAATAGTTCAAGACTGGTATGTACAAGCATGGCAAACTGGGCGATGCGGATCGTAGGAAAATTGGAGGGACGCAGCCTTAAGAACTTCCAGCGGTAAGGAAGCAGTGGCGTCAGCTGATATTTGCGCCGCAGGAAATGGTACTCTTTTTCCAACGTTTCCGAATATTCGTCCTGATGGCGGTGGGGCAGCAGGCCTGCCTGCCCAAACAGCATGGCCTCCGTTTTTTGAAGGCTGTTGCGGTGCCTCACCAGAATATTCAAGGGAATAGATAAAGCCAGTTCCAAAAATGCATCCCTGTTCACGTGAAAACCAAAATTGGCCGCCAGCCTGTAATACAGCAGTGTGCGCCAATCCTTTCCTGATTGTTCCCACAGCAGGGTCCATTCCTCCAACCGCTGCTCCCAACGCTCGGCGAGCATACGCTCCATCCAGGCTTCTCTGATGAGCTCGGGCACTTCCGTCAACCTGCCTGCGCAGGGAATTCGCTGAGGCTCCGACATAAGTGTCCTGTACCGCTCGACAATCAGCTCATCGAGGTGTGGTTTCAATACCAGGGTCGGAAAACCCGCATCGCTTATCAATTCATCTTCCTCATACACTACGTGCAATATGATAGACTGATACACGGGATCATTGACATGATTATGTTTAAACCAGTCGGAACTCTTTACGTGCAGCTCAATATTGCCCGCCCAGATGGTGGGGCCTATTCTTATGCGTGCATTCAGAAAGTCGGGACCGGCGTTATGATTCAGCCGGCCTGTGTCCAGCACCTGCATATCATCACCAGCTGTAGTGCGCAGGTTCAGGGGCGAAAACAAACTATTTTTCCATAGGTATTGTAACAAAGATTCATTCATGGCTCGGTTATTGTTGGTGAAAATTACGCACAAAATCCAGCGAAGATTCCTGATTTACGCTTTATAAATCTTTATACCTTGTACTACTATTTGTCAACGTTTATACTCGTTTTCCCAGGATAAGGAAGAAGGAGAAATGCAGGGAATGAACAAGTACATTGTCCGGGATCAGCAATTGTGTTGCAGTCGGGCATTGCGGCATGCACCCAATGACGGGGTTTGAAAATTTAAAAATTAAGCATATGAATATAAAAGGCCTGACAGAATCAGAAGTTGCCGCTGCGCGTACCAAATTTGGAAGCAACTCCCTGGAGTTTAAGAGACAAAACGCTGTATTGAAATTTCTGTTTGATTTGGTTAAAGAACCCATGATTTTGTTGCTGTTGGCAGCTACCTGCATTTATGCGTTCAATGGAGACTATACCGATAGTATATTTCTGGGACTGGCTATTGTATTGGTAGCAACCATTTCGGGCATTCAGGAGCGTAAAAGCAGGCGCGCACTGGATGCAATCAAAAAGTTGAGCACCCCACACTGCAAGGTTATTCGCAATGGACAGGAGCAGATTATCGATAGCGCATTATTGGTGGTGGGCGACATGGCTGTGTTGGAAGAAGGGGTTTTGGTTGCGGCCGACGGCCAAATTATCAGTGCGCATGATTTTTCGGTAGATGAGTCGATGCTCAGCGGCGAATCGATGCAGGTATATAAAAGCAGCGATGCAGCCGAACCTTTCGTGTATAAGGGCACGATTGTAACCGGAGGCAGGGCTATAGTACAGGTAACAGCCACCGGCAACCGAACCCGCCTGGGAGCTATTGGAAAAAGTATAGAACAAATACAGGAAAGTCAAAGTCCCCTGGAACTGAGTATCCGCAACTTCGTTAAAAAAATGGCTTTCATCGGGCTGGCAGTATTTGTAGCGGTATGGGGCATCAATTATTTTCGCGAGCCCGACCTGGCCGGAAGTTTGTTAAAATCGCTTACACTGGCTATGAGTATCCTTCCGGAGGAAATTCCGGTTGCATTCACCTCCTTCATGGCTTTGGCTGCTTTCCGGCTCATTAAGAAAGGCATAGTAGTAAAGCAAATGAAAATGGTAGAAACGCTGGGTAGCGCTACCGTTATTTGTACCGACAAAACCGGTACAATAACGCAAAACAAGATGACGCTTACGGCAGTGTATTCCCTGGAATCGGGTATCAAGGATTGCAATGAACCTTTAGCCGCTGCAGAGAAGGAATTGGTTCGTATTGCTATGTGGGCAAGTGAACCATCCCCTTTCGACCCTATGGAAATAGCCCTGCATGAAGCTTATGAGCAAGCCTTTTCTGAAGATGAACGAAAGCACTATACACTGATCCATGAATATCCGCTGGGTGGTAAACCACCTATGATGACCCATATTTTTGAACATACCAATGGTGAACGGATCATTGCTGCCAAAGGCGCTCCGGAAGCCATGATTGCGGTATCGCAGCTTAGCCGGGAACAAGGGGACCAGGTAGCACAGGCTATGAATCAGCTCGCTGAAAAAGGCTGGAGAATTTTAGGCGTTGGAAAAGCCGCCTATACGGGCGAGCGGTTTCCTGAAAACCAGCAGGATTTCAGTTTCACCTTCTGTGGCCTGGTAGCCTTCAGCGATCCACCCAAAGAACATATAGATCAGGTATTGCAGGATTTTTACAAGGCCGGCATAGAGGTAAAAATCATCACGGGTGATAATGCCACTACTACGCGCGCCATAGCACAATCCATTGGCTTCGAAGGCGATCTAAAAAGCGTGGATGGCGTAGAAATAATGAAAATGGACAATGCCAGCCTGGAAAAATGTGTACAGCAAACTCAGCTGTTCACCCGAATGTATCCCGAAGCCAAGCTGAAAGTGATTGAAGCGCTCAAGCGGCAGGGAGCCATTGTGGCGATGACGGGCGATGGCATTAACGATGGTCCGGCCCTGAAGGCGGCCCATATAGGTATTGCCATGGGCAATAAGGGCACTGAAATAGCCCGGGAAGCTGCCGGCCTGATTCTCCTGAACGACGATTTGCGGGGCATGGTGGATGCAGTGGCTATGGGTAGAAAAATATACGCGAACCTGAAGAAGGCCATCCAGTACATCATCTCCATCCACCTGCCCATAATACTTACCGTTTTTATTCCACTGGCGCTGGGCCTGATGTATCCCAATATACTATCACCGGTGCACGTTATTTTTCTGGAATTGATAATGGGGCCTACCTGTTCCATTATTTATGAGAACGAACCCATAGAACCCAACGCAATGCAACAGCCACCCAGGCGGTATAATACTACCTTCTTCAACTTGCGTGAACTTACATTAAGTATAATACAGGGATTGGTTATTTCATTGGCCGTAATGCTGGCCTACTACTACGGAACCGGCAATGGATACGACGAAGCAGGTACCCGCAGCCTGGTATTTATCGTGCTGATCAGTGCCAATATTATGTTGACCCTGGTAAACCGAAGTTTTTACTATTCCATTTTTGTAACCATAAGGTATGCAAATAACCTTATCCCCATCATCCTCCTGCTAACCTCCGTACTGACCATTGCCATGTTCGCCGTTCCTTTCCTGCGGAATTTGTTTGAGCTGAAAATGTTGAGCAGCTTCGATTTTACAGCAAGTGTGCTACTGGGTTTTGCTTCGGCACTTTGGCTGGAAATATGGAAATGGGCACGGCGTAGAAAAAACAATACGACTGCAGCCGCTATATCCGGGAGCAGTCGGTAAGAAAGCGCTTTTATGCATTACTGACAAAATCAGGAATAGACAAATAGGAATCAAATCCAGAATTGATCGGGAAAGTTATCGGAAATGGGTTCCTGGTGCAAGGCAGCGAGGCCCGCTCCAATAGCGACCAGTTCCTGTTCCGGCAGCTCCTGCTCCAGCATGGGAAAAAGCAGGCGTTCCTCAAAACGTATATGGTCATCGATACTATCCGTCAGAAAAATGAGTTGTTCGGCTGCCACTGCGGCCGAACAACCAATATCCTCTACTGATGCGCGAATACGCCGGTGTTCGTCCAGCGCACGGTTGCATAAGCTGTGCTGTATGCGGGCAAAGAGTATTTGTTCTTCTGCCTCGAAGTGATTTTGCAAATGATGCTTCCAGAAATAAGCTACGTAGGCCTGCATGCGGCTTATGTCCACTCCCTTCTTCAGACCCTGCCGTATTTTCCAACAAAACAAAAGTCCGAAATGATGCTCCCGCGACAGCTCCCTGATATGTTCGTTTCTTTTCATTGTTTCCGGTTTATTCCACTATTAACAGGCCGTTCATTGCCATGGCATGTCCCGGGAAAGAGCAAAGGAAAGGATAACGGCCTGGGGCAGGCACCACGAATGTAATATCATCTGACTCACCTCCGCCAAGCATTTTAGTATGAACCATAACATCCGGATCGGCTGGTGGTACGTAATCGTTCTCAGCAGCTTTTATAGCCCGCGATACAAATGCATCAAGAGATGCACCCTCCTTCAGCAGTACGAAGTTATGACCCATTACGCCTTTACCTGCCTTACCGGTATGCTGAAGACGCAGTTGAATTGACTGACCTGCTTTCGCCTTCAATTCTTTCAGGTTAAATTTCATATCGTCGCCGGCCTTCAATACAATCGTCCCGTCGGTACCGTCGTACACAGCTTCCGTCGCGCTGTTATTGTCTGAGCCTGCATTGTCGGCGTTGTTGCAGGCCGACAGGAAGAGGGATCCGCACAGGGCAAAAAGAATGAGCTTGTTCATGTTTATAGATTGAAAAATGAAGAATAGACAAATTAGGCAAGGGTGGTTTGTTGTCGTTCCAGTTGAATGGCTGCAGGAAAAAGTATATTATTTTCCAGATGAATATGCAGATGTAAATCCTGTTCAAAATCCTCCAAAGCTTTAAATGCCGCTTTGTAGCTGTTGCAGGCATCACCGGGCACGGTATAGTTATTGCTCAGGGTGTTAATGCGCCTGAACAATTCGCCGGCTTCATCATGTTCCTGCATCATCACGCGCACCGGGTGTTGTACAAATGCCTGGCTGCGTCCGGGATCTTCAGTTCTATTTGTTTGCCTGTAGACCAGCTTTCTGATATATGGAAATAAGATCTGTTCTTCTTTACTCAAATGCTGCAACAGTTCGGCTGCCACTGTTTCAAAGAGCGCTTTTATTGTACTGAGTTCCGGATGCCTCGGCCCATGAACCAGGTTGATTTTCTCCAATAATGGAAGGATTGTAGGAATTTGCGCGCGCACGTACCTGTGGTGCATCTTCTCGATATAGTCGGCCAAAAGATCGGGAGGCCAGGAGGCATAATCAGTTGCAGGTGCAGTACTGCGGCCGGCTTCCAGCACTTCATTCAGCTGGCTCAACAGCCAATCAGTGTCCAGCGACAATGCCCTGCAGGCTTCTTCAATGCTTTGCTGACCATTGCAGCAATAGTCTATGCCTGCCTGTTTGAAAATTGATGCCGTATTGTAGTTGGCTGCTACCACACTACCTATTGGACTCTGGCTGGATATCTGCATGATTTTTTATTTTAATGGCTGTTTGAAAATGATTTGTATGCCTTTCCCGCAGCGGCTTTTTGTCAAACCAGGGATGTGCCTGAAGCTCCGCGGAAATAAGTCAGCTTAGCAAGAAACATAGTGGCCATTTTATCGCCGCGCCATTTGGCTTCCTCGGCCTTTGGCCCCGCAAAATGTGCGTCGATGGTTCTGTTCCATATACCGAGCCATGCATCGAAATGCCGGCGCTCAACAGGCAGGACCGCGTGAGGAGGAAAAGGGCTTCCATTATAGGTATGCTCTTCCAATAAGACGGTTTGCCAGAAACGATACATTTTTTCGAGGTGCTGAGGCCACCGGTCCTGAATAGCGCCGTTGAAAATGCCACCCAGTAAAGGATCGATTCTTACCTGTCCGTAAAAGGTATCAACCAGCAGTTTGATATCATCCAGGCTCGAAATATCTTTTGGCTCTTGCATACAATCTGATTGCTTTTTATTTTTCTATTTTGAAAAACCCTGCTTACAAAATTAAAGGTCTGCCGCCAGGGGTAACGCGTACAATGTCATCATGGAATTCATCGCTTCAGGAACGTGAGGTTATTTTCCAGTTCTTCCGTGAAGGCACCAATTGCAGCATTTTCGAGCATCGTAAAAAGGCCTTTGCGCACTACAGAAAACTCATGATGAATAGGACAAGGTTTGCTTTCCGAGCACTGCTTTAAGCCGAGGCCGCAACCATGAAATAGTTTATCCCCGTCGACAGCAATAACTATGGCGGCCAGGGATATATTGCGGGCGGCACTATCCATATAAAATCCGCCATTGGGTCCCTTGAGTGACTGAATCAGACCCTTCCTGCTCAGGTCCTGTAATATTTTAGCTACAAAATGCTCCGGCGAATCAATACCCTTTGCAATTTCCCGGATACCTATTTTACTGCCGTCCCTGGATTTCTGTGCTATAAATATCATTGCACGAATGGCGTATTCGCAGGTTTTTGAAAACATCTTGCTTTTAATTCGACAGTACAAAAGTAAGACCTTTTCCAATAAAGGACAAATTTGTCTTTTATTGGAAAAGGTGATTGGATGAGCGGTATTTTTTTATTTATTCTGGCAAAAACTATGGAATGAAAATAGCGGATCTTAAGAATCAGAAGATAGTGGCAAGAAAAAAGGAATGACCAAGGGATCATTCCTTTTGTACCACGTACGGGAGTCGAACCCGTCATTCCTCCGTGAAAGGGAGGCGTCTTAACCGATTGACCAACGCGGCGTTTCCGATTAGGAGTGCAAAGGTAAAACCATTTTTTGAAAAAAAATACAATTTCAACAATAATTCTGAAAAAAATGCGCAGTTGCCAGCTGCGCACTATCCTCATCAACCCACAACAAATCGACAGACATTACTGCTTCAAAAATTTCCTGTACACCTTACCATTTCCGGTACGAAGCACCAACACATAAGATCCGGGCAGCAGATCAGCGCTGCGAACCAAAGTGGATTAGGAGACGCTGTAACTTAGCACAAGCCGAGTATATAACCAAATAAACACTCAACGCATGAGGGGAATAATTTTCATCATACTTCTAATGTCCTCGGCTTCAATTTTGACCTCTGGATATCCAATTTACTTAGCTCTTCACAAAGCGGTAGATATTTGGCAATATATTCGGCTTTGCTTTCGTCTATATAATCTATAAAATCAAAAAGCGCTTTTATTTTTTCAGGTATCATAAATTTTGAGGTTATCTCACGGTCTTAGCAGGGTCAATTGCATTGCAGTTAACGGTCTCGGCTATGCGTAGTGCGGGATTTCGGAGCACAAAACTTTCAACCAGCACTACACTTGGATAGAAGCACAAAGCTCCAAGTTTGCACGTCACCCCGCCTGACGCAAAACCAGCCGTATTTCTTTCTGTCGTCAATATTTTGTCTTTACACTGTTTGAAAAACTGCCTGAATTGTCTTTGCCTTTGTAATTAATTTGAACTCTATATTGTTTGCCTTTTTCAAAATTGTCGGAACGAACGACAAAAGTATTCAGTCCATTTTTTGCTTTTGATTTAGCACTTGCTACCACTTTGTCTGTTTCAAAATCTTGAATTTCTATTTCAACTTCTGCTTTGTCGACAAAGTAAATAATCACCTCGACTTCACTCTTGTTTTTACTGACAATGTCCCTGATGTTGTTTTCGTTTGTGATGTAAGTCCGTTCACGTTTCTTGCCTTTTTCTATTCCTTTAATTTTTGTGTAAGTAATTATTCCTTGAACGTTGCCAAATTCAACAAATGGCATTGGAAAGAATGGCAAGATATAATATCTGTAAGGGTCGCTTTTCGCCTGAACAATTTTTTGGTAAGTGTTGCCGTCAATGGTGTCGAACGTAACGCCTTGTAGAAATAAGTCTTTACCTTTTTCTGTTTCAACTATTTTCAACTCCGTTTTGTAGTCTTGAAACGGGACGAACTGATATCCGACATAATAACCGCTGTCTGTAACATTAACTAAAAGCTCTTGCGGACTGTCGTATGAGCCACTTAAATAATTATAACCCTCAACTTCGAACTTCATTGCTTTAGTGTTACTTACAATTGTGTCTCCCAAATACTTGAAGTTTTTGAATTGTTTGTCTTCATATTCAGCCAAATTGGTAGTGTCGTCATACCATTTCCTGCGATAGAATAATTGAATTTCATCGCCTTTTTGAATGTCGAATTTTGATGAAGCAGTAAAGTTATTTTTGAAGCCATTAGTTATGTCATTGTAATTGTCGCCCATTAACTGTTTGGTATAAAACTGTCCATTACTTGAAACAACAAGCGATTGCAGGTCTGGAATAATTACAAGGTAGATTTCTGAATTGTCTTTTTGATAATACTTTCTTGGCGTTTTTCTTGTCGCAACTAAACTGTCTCTTGGATAGCTATTTCGTGTGTCAATAAATTCAAGCAAGATATTTGTCTGTTTGCCGAAGATTGTTGCTGTTTGTTCTTTGTTGATTTGGTAGTTGATTTTATGAACAACTTTTTTGTTTTCGTCAAGCAAACAATAAACGCCATTCGCAAAAGTTTCGTAAAAGGTTTTTGTTTCACGTTTGTCGGAATAGTCGGTAAAGTCAGATGTTTGAAACTTGAGATACTTCTCGTTCTCAATAATTGTGTCAGCTAAGTCAGTTCTTGTTTGCAGTCCGATAAATTCGTTTTTTTTGTCAAAGTAGGTCGCTCTGACATAAATTTTAGAGTTTGCAAGTCGCTTCTGTTGTTTTGTCCAAAAGCAAAGTAGCTGAATAAAAGTGTCAATATTGTCAGTGTATGTTTCATCGTGTCTGTCGTCCTAATATGGCTGGTAACGTTTTGGCGCTTGGCGCAGTGGCGGATTTCGGAGCACAAAACTGTCAATACACCACAAAAGCTGATGCGAGGTAGAATGTTCAATTAACCACGTCACCCGCCATTGCGCCAAACGCCTGTTATGGTGCGTTTTTTTCATCTTTTCTCGTTGCAAGCAGCTATAAAAAGTTCTCCTAGTTCCGTCAATATTAAGTCGTCTTCTTCAGCGTCCATAGTAATCTCTAAGTCCTGTAGGTATAGATACTCACTATCAGGATTATTTTGAATTCGGTGTTCGCCAACATAAGCATATGGTCGAGGAACACTTTTTATAATACCAAGTCTTATTAGATTAGATATTTCATATTCTCGAAGCTCTCCGCTTGGAATTAATTCAGGTTGTTTAATAGAACTTCTAATTGACCTTTCTTTACTTTCAAGTTCTCGTATCTCTTTTTCTTTGTCCCATTTTTTTCTTTGAATTTCGAAATCGTAGGGTTTTTTCTCTTTTGCTTCTTTTAATTCTCTGTCAAGTTGTGAAATCTGCTCTTTTAGTTCTTTCTCTATGTTGGGTCTGTCGGCTAAGAATACTTTGAGTTCATCTTCTAGGTTTTTAATTCTTTCAAGTCGCATTTTATATATTGCTTCGACCATCATAAATTCGTCAACTGAAACTTGGCTAAGCAAATAGGGGAATACATGGTTTTCTATATTTTGAGATGAGTCAACCATGTTTGTCAAAAGGTTCGCCCATTTGTCTTGAAGAATTTCGTTTTCTTCTAATCCTGCATAGTCAAGTAATGGGCATAATACTTTTAGAGAAACTGTCTTAGGATTGATTCCATGTTTTTCACAATTCGCTTTTGCCTTAATCAACATTTTTACTTGATTGTTAAAACGCCACATTGTGACTTTATCTCTTAGCAATAAACCTGTTTCTTCGACTGTCGGTATAATTAACTTGTCAAGAAAGTCTTTTGCAAGGTCAATACCTTTTTCTATTGCTGTTGACGTAATGTCGATTTTATTTGTCATATGTGTCGTTCTTTAAAATGCACCATAACTCAAAATACACGCATGATTCTGAATTTCCAAAAAGCACATTAACATATTTAATCGGCTTGATAACCAGATCGTTAAATAACGAATATCGCAAAATGCGCATTGCGCTATTTCCTACAGATATGGCCTATTTTTACTATTCAATAATACAAAATACGCATGCCTTTTGAAGACCCTAAAAATAGTCAACCCAAAATTTCCATAATTGACCTTGAAATAACTATCAGATGATAAAATTAATATTGATGATTTCATTAAACTAAAGAAGAGCAGCTACAGATATTGGGCCAATTAAGTTGTTGCTTAAATAGTATCGAGGAAAGCATAGCTAAGGTGATCGAAGTGATAGCCGATGGCCTGACGCGAAGTTATGCGTATTTCAGTCTTATCGAGAGTTAGACATAAAACGAAAGCGCGACATCATAAGCCTGATCACGCCAGTATCAATTAACCCAGCGGCAAAAGGTATCGACGTTTGGAAATTAATGAACTTATATCCTTGACTGTTGAATCTTACACATAGGATTTGACTTTATCTATTCAACTTGAAAGGCAAAATCACAATCACAATAAGTGTTATGAACCAAATTCATCATGGAGATCCGAGGGCCTTCTCAGGCAAAAAGATTTCATTGGTTCGAGCAACAATTCTATTGAGACGGCACGGTATTCAGGTAGGAAGGGAAAAGGCTGAGATGATCTTGGACTTCCTTTACCTGATAGCAAAATCGAACACCTTATGTCAGCTTTAAGCTAGTGTGTTTGCTGCCTGGAAAATCTACCTCTTGGGTGTCGGTAAAATTTCCGAACACTGTTAGTATGTACGGATTGAAAAATTAGAAACTGATAATCAATTAGTTGCAGGTATAAAAAAAGGGAACAATCAAAATAAATTGTTCCCTTTTGTACCACGTACGGGAATCGAACCCGTCATTCCTCCGTGAAAGGGAGGCGTCTTAACCGATTGACCAACGCGGCATTTCGTTTCGGACTGCAAAAGTAGTGCTATTTTACCAAAAACCCAAATGGTAATTTTAGTGCTCCATGCAACCGTCCTTTAGCTACCGCAGCAAGGTCACATTACCTTCGTAGCGCTCCATACCCTGCCCTGCCGGTTCCACTTCTATTAAGTATACATAGGCTCCCTCCGGCTGAGGTTTGCCATTGAAAGTTCCGTCCCAACCGCGACCATTGGTTTTGTGTGTTTCAAATACCACTTGCCCCCAACGGTTCCAAACCCGCATATGGAAGCTGGCAATACTTCGTGAAAGCAACTGGCGGGGAAAAAAATAGTCATTTTCACCGTCGCCGTTGGGCGTGAATGCATTGGGAATATCGGTATAACAATCCTTTTTCACTTCGATGGTCTCGGTAGTGCTGCAACCCAAGGGCAGACTGCGAACCCTCAAACTGTACTTGCCGGGATGCACAACTTTCAATACTCCGGTGGTGTCGCCGGTGCTCCACAGAAATTCATGCGGCGCGTCGGGAGCCGGAGCCTGATTGCTGAGCAGAAGCGGTGGTCCGTGAAGACACAGGGTCGTGTCTGAACCCAGATCTACCAGCGGAAACGCATACACGAATACTGAATCAGTAAATTGGACTTCAGGGCAGGCCCGGAACATTGTGGACAATTTCACCGACATAGTACCGGGTAGCTCAAAGGCATGATCGATATATTCTTCCGGCGATGTCTGCATTTCGGTTCCATCTCCAAAATTCCAATGGAAACCTACCACAGTACTATCTGCGTAGGGAGTAAATCGAATGCGATCCCCTACGCATATACTATGGGGTTGGCTGGCAAAATACCCACTGAAAGAAGAATCGGCAACCAGTACAACCTCAAAAGTATCGGAACAAAAGCTTCCGTTACCCACCAGTACCACACGGTAAGTACCCGATGCAGCGTACAAATGAGCGGGCGGCTGCGCGGAAGCCGAACTGTCGCCGTCACCGAAATGCCAGGTAAATTGGCTGAAATGGGCATCCGATGTATTCTGAAAAAGTACCTCCTCACCAGCACAGATGATGGTATCAGCGGTAAACGACACCTCATAGGACTGTTCCGGAATAAATACGGGCAGCGCTGTATCGCATCCGGGCGTGTGCACAAACAAGGTATAATGACCACTTTGCACGGGGTACAAATGATGGCTGGTCGACAAGGTATCGTTCTGGGTATTGGTCCATACAAAACTATAGCTTACGGTATCGCCGGCGGCTACAAGGGCTTTGGCCCCTCCGTTGACGGTACCGACACAGGCAGTATCAACTTGTATCTGCGGCAAATATCCGTTAGGAAATCCGAGCACGAATGTATCCGTGTTATATATACACGGCGCCGTACGGTACCGCACCCAATAGGTTCCTGCACTATTGGCAACCAAACCCATTTCCGTACTGCCTGTGCTCCAAAGGTAATCCCAACCGCTACTGTTATTTACCGGGTTCAGCTCCATTTCTGTTGCGAAACAACCCGCCATTACATGCTGCTTGGTTATGATAGTATCGCGAGGAATCGAGGGGACAACATTGGGCAGCCCTCCATGTGCACTGGTGCCTGGAAGCAGTTCAACGCTGTTAGACATTAAACCGCAGGAAAGACCCGCAAGATCTGGATTTTGAATAACCCCCAGCCATGAACCTAGCGAAAAAAAATAGATTTTTCCGTTCTCTGCCAACCTTAAATGGGTAAACGAACTGGCCGCCCCCACAACGGTTTCGGAACTGGCAATTGAAGCACTGGAGCCTTGCGAAAGATCGTATTGATAAATCGATGAATTTCTACTTGCATACAATTTTGAGTTATCCGGCGAGAAAGCCACACCTAAACAGGGCGAGAAAGGTTGCAATGAGACAGGGTTGGTTATTTCTCCGGTAGTTGCATCAAAATCGTATAGCCATAGCCCGAAACTACCATTGGTGGTACTGGCCAACTTTTTCCGGTCTGGCGATACGCATACGGTTCCCCCGCTTCCGTTACCATTGAATGGAGAAATGACAGGAGGCAATTGCAAACCATCCGCCGTTATCTCTCGCAAACGAAACTGCTGGGCCAGTGCCGACCGGGCAATAATCCAGATATTACAGCGGTCGCCCACAGTGGCCGTTACGGATTCCGTGAGCATGGAATCCACCAAAATTCCTTTACTTCCTGCTACTACGTCACCCAAACCTCCGTTGAGCGACATATCTACGATGGAATAAAAGAGTTTACCTGAGTTAATCCCCATTTCGGTATTCGTAACGGAGAAAACATAGTAACGTTGGCCCTGCTCCGGAAAAGGTACAATCAACGCACCCTGGCAGGAACTACTGGTTACAGGTAATGTGCCGACGGAAACAAGCTGGGTGATATTGGAGCCATTGGGCATCAGGTTACCATTTCGATCCCAAATATAGGAGCCTTCGGTATAAAATAATATATTCCCATCGCGGTCGCAAACCGATGCATTTGCCTCTCCGAAACCTTCAATTCCGGTAGTCAATGCAATAGGATTTGCGCCGGCAAAACTAATACCTGCATTGGTGCCAAACACCCAGACACGCTCCAATTGTGCCTGCGACATATACGGCACAAATAGGATGAACAAGACACCCCAAATTCGGAATAATATATCCTTTAGCATAGGGCTACAATATTAAGAATCACAAAAGTTAAAGTCAGCATGTTACCTGAGATATAACAAAAGTTCCGGAGCCCTGCTTCGAGGCAGTGCTTCCGGATTTGTTTTGTGTAACTTTTAGTTCATTAAAGTTTCTTTATTACTTTTTCGTACCGTAATACCCGGCCGCTGTTGTCTGTTAGCTTCAGGTAGTAGATTCCCTGCGACAATCCCTCCAGAGAGATAGTACGCGCCTGTTCTACCACTTTAATCACCTTACCTTCCAATCCCATGAGTACTGCATTCACTTTTTCCGGACTATCAATGAATAAAGTATTGGTGGCAGGATTAGGATAAATATGAATATTGTTAGCTCCCGCTCCAATTTCGCGAACAGAATTCACACCGGTAACCTCGTAGACAGCCGATACTTCTTCACAATTATATTCATTGGTTACCCGCACCTGATAGTTGGCATTTTCGGCCACCAACAGGGTACTATTCGTTGCGCCAGGTATGTCTACGCCGTCTTTAATCCATTGATAGGTTGAATAATTTGCAATAGTACTTAGAATAGATCCATTCATCACAATTTCAGGCTGTATCAAGGGGGCAATGGTCAGTTGCAGCATTATGGTACTATCACAATGAGACGAATTGGCCATATGATGCACGTAGCTGCCACTGAGCGTATGCGTTTTGCCATTAAAGACATACACACTGTCGCAGGAAACCACCTCTACTGTATGCGTCGTGTTGTTGTCACAGGCAAGTTTCCATACAAATCCCTCCATGATTCCCGATGTTGAGCGCAGGTCTGTTCCTGTGCCGGGATCCATATCCACCTCCTGCGAAAAGCTTCCGGTCACATACACGGTTCCTCCCGCATCGGCCTCAATCATATTGGCAGTGTTTGAAAAAGGGCTCTCCAGAACACCGGCCCAAAGGTAATTTCCATTAGCAGCATTATACTTGGCTGCGAAGCCGTTCATTCCCGAAGCAGCTGTTAGATTTGCAACGCCCGATCCGGGATCGAAATCGGCGGTTCCGGAAAAGAAGCCAGCGGTATATACGTTGCCAATATCATCGACACTAACACCCATAAACATATTAAGGAAGCCTGCGCCAACATTGAATGCCCACTGGTAATTGCCGTTAGCATCGTACTTTGCCAGATAGCCGTCATAAAAGGAGTTTGCTGTCAACGTAGCGGTACCAGGCCCCGGATCGAAATCCACTGTCCCCTGGAAGTACCCTGCTGCGTACACACTACCGTCTTTATCAATAGCCACGTCATAACCATAGTCGTCACCAGCGGTTCCTCCGATGGGGATTGCCCACACGAAAGCTCCGGAGGAGTCGCGCTTCAGCAGAAACGCGTCGCGGCCACCGGAAGAAGTGATGGTAGAAGCGGTAGCACCTATTGTACAAATGCCCTCAAATGCGCCGGTTGACACTATACTTCCGTCCGGGCCAACTGCGACGCCGTTACCGTTTTCGGCTTCCGTTCCTGCGCCACCCATTCTGTGGGCCCATAAATAATTTCCGTTCTTATCATAACTTGCCAGGTAGTTGTCCTGCGTTCCGGAAGGAGAACCTGCTGCGACGTTGAGGATAGCGGTACCGGGTCCGGGATCAAAATCGCAACTGGTATCAAATGTCCCCGAAAGGACAATGTTCCCGGCGCGGTCCGTACCTACCGCGGATGCCCACTCTCCATGTGCGCCACCGGTACTTTTTGCCCATATTAAATTGCCGTCCGGGTCGTACTTCGCAATAAAAATATCCAGGCCGCCTGCAGAGGTCAACACAAAATTTGTTGCACTCGGATCGAAATCGGCAGATTCGGTTATGGTGCCAACGAGGATCAGATTTCCTTCCGCATCAATTGTAAGATGGTTACCCGATCCATAGAGATCAGGACTCCCGGCAATCGCTTTTGCCCATACAAGTTGTCCACTAGCATTGTATTTTGCGATAAACACATTCTGGGTCACGGCCGCCGATGACAATGATTGCGGGGTGAGCAGGGTAGTACCTGGTCCCGGATCCACGTCAATCGGTTCAGTAAAAGTACCTGCAATGTATACATTTTGAGCAGTGTCGTAGGCTACCCCCATAGTATAGGCCAATCCGGCTCCGAGTGTTGTGGCAGCCCATTGGTGTTCCAAGGATTGCGCAAAGGTGGGCGTACTGCCCGCAATAAGCAAGGTTGCAAGGGCTGCCTTTGCTGCCATTGCATGGCTTCCTGAAAATTTCAAACGTCCGTTTTTGTTGATTTTTATCATAGGTCAGATATTTTATCTTAAGTGTTCACTGTATATTTTTCTCCCAATTTTTAAAAACAAATTTAACCAGCCTGCACACCTCTTCACCTGTTACTAATACCAGTTTTTCTTCTACAAACGTTAAACCTAATCCAGGCTTCGCACTACAATCAATTTTTCTTACTTTAGCCCTGGAACCCAAACCCTGCGTTGGGGACTGCTTTATCATTCCATGAGTCGTCTTGTCCTCCTGCTATTTTCGCTTTATTGGCTGTCACCCCCCTCATTTGCGCAAGAGCATATACTTATCGGCTCCGGCAGACCGGACACGGCCTATATAAACCGATACATCCGCGCAACCGACACGATGCACAATGCCGATAGCGCAGCAAAACGTTACCTATATGCCGCGCAATTAGGAGCTTCGATTCAATACTTCGACGCCGTTCTGTATACGCTGTCAAAACTGGGCTCGTACTACTTTAACCATCGGGAAGACTTTAAACAAAGCCGAAAATACCTACTACAGGCCACACTCTATTGCGAAAAAGTAAGCCCAAAACAATACAGCCTGATTCCCAGAGTGTACAATATGATGGGGAATACTTATTTTAAATCAGGACACAACGATTCTGCTATCTGGTACTATAAACTGGCCTTACATTTTATCGACAGCCTATCCATCTCGACGGACCATTTACCCACCACAATCTATGCCAATATGGGAAGTGTACTCACCGCTTCCCGACAGTACCGTCAAGGCGCCGAATATATTCAGAAAGCAATTTCATTACAAAAGAAACGTTTGGGTAAGCAGGATTTTGACTCCCGAGACAGCAGCCTTCTAGCCTCCAACTACGGCAATCTGGGCGCCCTTTATGCCAGCTTCCTCGGCAATATGGATAGCGCGCTGTATTGGTGGAAAAAAGGTATTCAGATTTACAGGGCACAAGAGAATCAAACCGAGCTCCAGCACACCTATGGTAATATTGCGATTGGCTGGTTATTGGCCGATAACCAAAATATAGAACAAGCCGCCCTCTACCTGGATACAGCAATTCGATCCGATCGAGCTAACAGCAACAACAATGGAGAAATTCAATATGCGCTGGCACAGCTTTCCTACCTCCAGGGAGCCTACAGAACATCGGTGGAACACGGCCAACGCGCTCTGGCACTCTATTCGGGAAGCGGTGAAAAAGTACGCGAAAAAGATATTTACGAAATCTTATCGTATAGCTACGCACATTTGGGAGAAGCCGAAAATAGCAGAAAGTACAGACGACAATTCCAAATTATGTCGAACCAGTTGCTGAATAAGGAAATCACCGAGTCCATCGGGCAAATGGAAGTTCAGTACCGCATTTCAGAAAAAGACAAAGAACTGGCGCAGCAAGGTGCCCTGCTTTACAGGCAGCGCTACTGGCTAACAGCAAGCCTGGCAAGTGCATTCCTGCTCGCACTCATTATCATTGGCCTGATACGGCACGCAAGACAAAAACGAATACTTCATCAGGAACAGGTAAGAAACCTGCAGCAAAGCGAAAAAATAGAAAAAATGCAGGTAAAAATGGAGGCAGAAGAACAGGAGCGGACACGGATCGCCCGCGAATTGCACGATGGCCTGGGCGTACTGCTTTCTGCCGCCAAAATCAATCATAATGTACTCGGAAAAGCCTTGCCGGAAAACTTACGTTCGAACAGAGCTTACCGGGAAAGCTATGAAATTATAGCACAAATGCAACAAGAAATCAAGACCATCGCGAATAACCTGGTACCGGATTATATTGCCCATAAAAACTTCGAAGAAGCCATCAATGCATTAACAAACAAGTTCAGGAATACCGGAATATTTGATTTAGCCCTATACACTTACGGTAATCCCCGCGAGCTGCATCCGGACCGTAGTTTCGCCCTCTACAGAATATTGGAAGAAATTATCCATAACACGGTAAAACACGCAGAAGCAAGTGAACTGGTAATTCAGGTCATGTACCACGAGGATCAGCTTCACCTGAGCACCGAAGACAATGGCAAAGGATTTGATACCAATAAACGGTATACCGGAATCGGACTGCAAAGCATTCAAAGCAGAATCAGTATGCTGAAAGGATACTTAATCCTAAGTTCGGAACCGAATCATGGCACCACATACAATATCGAAGTTCCGTACTCATAAAAGAGGTTGAAAAAATGAAAATCAGAATCGCCATCATCGACGACCATCCTATGCTTATCAGAGGTCTAAAGGGAATGCTCGACGGAGCAGCAGACCTGGAAGTAATTGGAACCTACTTGAGAGGTGAAGACCTCCTCAAAGCTTTTCAAACAGAAAATAACCGGCCCGACGTGCTGCTTATGGATTTGTCAATGCCTGAAATGGATGGCGAGGAAGTGGCTACAGCACTGCAACGCCAATACCCGGGTATTGCTATAGTAGTGTTTACCAATATGGAACAACGATACTACCTGCATACGATGATCAGACTGGGCGTCTTGGGATACATTCTTAAAAGCAGTGAAGAAAACATTCTGCTGGAAGCTATAAACAATGCACATAAGCGCCGGCACTATTTTGACCCTGCAATCAGAGAAGACGGAATCAAGGTGTTGAAGATGAATGCCTCCACCATCACCCAACAACTGGTGCTTACGAAGCGGGAAAAAGAAATACTTCAACTTATAGCCGAAAACTACCAGAGTAACGATATCGCACAAAAATTATTTATCAGCAAAAGAACCGTTGACTTTCACCGTACGAACCTGTTATTGAAACTGGACGTAAAATCAAGCGCAAGCCTGATTAAAAAAGCCATTGATATCGGCCTGATCAAATAAAGGCCGGTAACATTTTCAAAACTAACCATCTGATGCCGGATTACAGGCCAAACGGGGAGCTTATTGAATTAATGAGCGACCGGATTCCTGCGCGAGAAACAATGCCCGAACATGCCTTAAATTATACCTATGACTCGCTAAGGATGTTATTCACAAAGTGTATCCATTCATGTGGCGGCACACTTCTGTCAATGTAAAAATCGGGCTGAATATCTTTGCTGTCTATCGTAAAATCCGGAATACGCATACTCCGGGTTAGTGCATAACCCAATTGAAATTCGTTGCAAGGAGATGACACAAAATACATATTCGACACATCAAGAACACCCCGTGTTGTAGTACCGAATAACTTTACCTACTTACTTTGCTTGGCGGCCAATAAAAATTGTTCATCCTTACTCCCATTCTGACGGTTAATAATAATTGCAACCTTGGCAGGCATGGGAAATATAGTGTCGAAAGTGGTCATGCTGACGCTATTTTCCTTAAGGTTTACAAAGCGGCCAAGCTGCTGCTCCTGCTTTTCATAGGCGCTCCTGACCCATTTTTTCCCCGCTTCGTCAAAACCATATTCGGGCTTCTGGATAAAATCAAGCATGCGTTGAATATTCAGCTTCGTTGACAGATATTCAACACCAACGGTTCGAATCGGGTTGGTATAAACAAAGGGGAGTATTCCCTGAAAGCTGGCATCGGACCCTCCGGTACCATTTCTAATATCGATAATGAGGTTTTCAGTTTTCAAAATCCGATCTTTCCACACGTTTAATATACTATCGATTGCGGTCTTGGCCGAAGATTCAAAACTAGGAATTCTAAAGTAGAGCGTATTATTGTTCCATTGATCCATGTATGGGGTCAGCGCAAGAACTTGTAGTATTGATCAGCATTAGGGTCGGCAGTGCTTACTGGGAATTTCCGTTTTAAAATATAATTACCAAGGCGCAGGTAGTTGTTACCTATTAGCTCCACCGTTTTAAAATAAGATGGACTAAAGTTCCGCAGATAAAAAATACCACCTTGGGTACTATCCGCTACTTTAAACTTCAATTTCACCTTACCTTCTGACCACTGTTCCATACCAGATTCAATTATAAAACCAATATATCCATCCCCTTCCCGTTTTATTCCAATTGTGTAGGGTTCGGTCTCCCAGATACCTTCATACGGCTCAGCTTTCTGACCGGATAAATATTGCTTAAAACCGGCAAGTTCGAAACTTACTGTTTCCCAACGTACGGACGTATCAACTTGGGGGGACGGCGAACTGCCGGTTCCAGAAGTTGCGTTCTCTATAAGGCCAAGATGTCCTGTTCTGAAAAATTTTAACCAATCAGATAGTACGTTCCTGCATTCCCCCCTTCCGGTTACCAGGCGAACCCTTGACAGGGTGTGATCATTATGTAGTTGATAAGCATCAATCCCTTTTTGGTCTAAGGCATATTGGAATCCGGCGTCATTTTCTTCCATAATTTTTTTCACCCAAATAAAATCTTGCTCACAGTCGCAGTCCTGAGCGGAAGCGTAGGCTGGCAACAAAAAAAGATACAAAAACAGATAAGGAAGTGCCTTCACGTTATTTGGTTTTTCAAGTATATCAGAAGAAAAAATTTATGGACGATCAGAGTTGGCGGGTTGGTGGCTGCCCGGACTAGTCGCGTGGCTAAGCACACAAGAGTACTTCCTCCCGGGCTTGTGGATTTTTAACGCATGCCGCGCAACACAATGTAACACATTCAGATATAGCACCGGGAGCTACAGACTCAGGAATAGACAAGCCCATGCTACAACCACATACTTCAACAGATTTGCAAAAAAAACCTGCGCATCGTATTGTTCGCAGGTTGATAACTTCTCAATATGTACCACGTACGGGAATCGAACCCGTCATTCCTCCGTGAAAGGGAGGCGTCTTAACCGATTGACCAACGCGGCAGAAAGGAGCGCAAAAATACGAGCTAAATCGAATTCAGCAATACCGAGAAATATTTTTTATTAAACCATATAAGAAGGCAAGTGCTTATACTTTGGAAAATCATTCTGATGCCGTTACCTTTGCATCGTTTTTTTACAAGCAAAAAATCTAACCAACGAAATGAGTAAAGTTAAAGTTGCCATTAATGGTTTTGGGCGTATTGGCCGCCTTGCCTTCCGTCAGATTTACAACATGGAAGGAATTGATGTAGTTGCGATCAACGACCTTACAGAACCTAAGGTACTGGCTCATCTTTTGAAGTATGATACTGCCCAGGGTCGCTTCGGACAGCATGTAACATCCGGCGAAAGCTCTATTAGCGTTAATGGTCACGAAATTAAAATCTATGCTCAGAAAGATCCTGCTCAAATTCCCTGGGGACAACACGAGGTGGATGTAGTGCTGGAATGCACCGGATTCTTTACCGACGCTGCAAAAGCGGAAGCGCACCTAACTGCTGGCGCTAAACGTGTTGTAATTTCGGCCCCCGCAACCGGCGACCTGAAAACAGTCGTATTCAACGTTAACCACGATATTCTGGACGGGACTGAAAAAATTATCAGTTGCGCCTCCTGCACTACTAACTGCCTGGCTCCAATGGCTAAAGTATTGCACGAGCAATTTGAAATTAAAGTGGGTCAGATGACTACCGTGCACGCTTATACCAACGACCAAAACACCCTGGACGCTCCACATGCCAAAGGTGATTTGCGCCGCGCACGTGCTGCTGCCGAAAATATCGTTCCTAACTCAACCGGTGCAGCTAAAGCTATTGGCCTGGTGCTTCCCGATTTGAAAGGCAAACTGGACGGCGGTGCGCAACGCGTGCCAACCGTTACCGGTTCACTGACTGAACTGACTACCGTTCTGGGCAAAAAAGTAACCGCTGAAGAAGTAAACGCTGCTATGAAAGCTGCTGCTAACGAATCGTTCGGTTACAATGAAGACGAAATCGTTTCAAGCGATATCATCGGTACTTCATTCGGCTCCCTGTTCGATGCTACCCAAACTAAAGTAGTAACTGTGGGCGATACCCAACTGGTGAAAACTGTTAGCTGGTACGACAACGAAATGAGCTATGTATCTCAACTGGTACGTACCGTGAAATACTTTGCAGGAATTATCAAATAAGCATTCCCGCGAAAGCGTAATACTAAAAATGCCCTGTATATTGCAGGGCATTTTTGTTTTTCTCAAAGGAGGCCCCGAAAGGCCTGGTTTCCAGGAATATCTTACATACATGAAGCAACGTTTCGTCAATATACTTCGTAGTGCAGGACTCATATACCTGGCCGATTATGGCCGCTTCTTACTCATGCGCATCAGGCACAGTAAGGCCAACAATGCCTTCAAAAAAGCGCATCCCGACCAGGTATTCCCCCCACCCTATATGATTTACGAGACCTTCCGGCTAAGCTACGAACGCTATTTTATTTCTGGCCGGGAAACTGCTGAATGGATACGCAGTCATGTATCGGATCACCTGCCCGAAAAAGGCATCCGTATACTAGACTGGGGTTGCGGTCCCGGTCGTGTTATTCGCCATATGCCACAGGTATTTGGCCCGGGCAACGAGTATTTCGGCTGCGATTATAATCCCAGTTATGTAAACTGGTGCAGCAAAAGCCTGCCCGGTATTACCTTTCGTAAAAACGAGCTGGCACCGCCCCTGCCTTTCGGTAAAGAACAAATGGACCTGGTATATGGCCTGTCTATTTTCACCCACCTCTCCGAAGAGAAACACCACGAATGGCTGGCAGCCCTGTTAGATGTACTGAAACCAGGCGGTATCTTGTTCATCACGACCCATGGCGATATCACCCGCGAAAACCTGGTACCAACCGAGCTGCAGACCTATGATGAAGGTAAACTGGTGGTACGTTCCAACGTAAAAGAGGGGCACAGAATGTATGTGGCTTATCATCCACCGGCATTTATGAAAGCCTTGTTTGGCAATCGTGTAGCGATATTGTTACATGTACCGGGAAAAAAAGAAAGTTGGGGTTTGCAGCAGGATTTATGGGTTTTAAGGAAAGTCTGAATAGCTCAGGGAGCGCATTCAAAAGAAATTTCGGATTGAAAAAAATCAGCGAAGCTCTGCGGTATCTGCGGGAAACTAAAATTTCGTCCCGGAGTACCATGCGATCCTGCTAACATCCAGATCGTACAGGCCGTTATTACCATCGCTTTTTATTCGTCCTTTTTTCTTGAAAAAAAAGGACCAAAAATTCAAGCCAGCCTTAAGGCGAATGCTGAAGCACCGGAAAAATGTGGCGCTGCATGCACAATTTTTTGCGCGTTTACGATATAGGCTACGGCGCACCGATACAAACTATTAAAGTTTGTGCAACCACTCTACCAAAGCAAAAAATCACAGTTCCGCTTCATTTTTCCTTTCGCTGGTAAGGCTGGCAGCGTTCCGTCCAAACTTATTACTAAGTTAAAATGTTGGAGTTCGCATTTGGTGAAATTCTTTTTTGATTACAGACTTCGGCCAGACCTTTCATCCAATCCTTCCAGCTTGCGAATCGTATAGAACCTTATTACCATCGCTTTTTATTCGTCCTTTTTTCTTGAAAAAAAAGGACCAAAAATTCAAGCCAGCCTTAAGGCGAATGCTAAAGCACCGGAAAAATGTTGCGCTGCATGCACAATTTTTTGCGCGTTTACGATATAGGCTACGGCGCACCGATACAAACCATTTAAGATTGTGCAACCACTTTACCTGAAGCAAAAAATCAATTCTGCTTCATTTTTCCTTTCGCTGGTAAGGCTGGCGGAGTTCCGTGCGATGTTTAGCGGCAAATTAAAACTCGGGATCGCATTGAACGAAATTCTTTTTGATTACGTATTTCGGCTTGAGATTTACCCGATCCATCCAACTTGCCGATCGTACTGGCCGCTATCACCATCGCTTTTTATTCGGAGGTTGGTGTCGCTGATGCGTATTTCAACGCAGAAAAATCAGCGAAAATCTGCGGTATCTGCAGGAAACTAAAATTTCGGCTCGGACTTTCATCCAATCCTTCCAGCTTGCGAATCGTATAGAACCTTATTACTATCGCTTTTTATTCGTCCTTTTTTCTTGAAAAAAAAGGACCAAAAATTCAAACCAGCCTTAAGGCGAATGCTAAAGCACCGGAAAAATGTTGCGCTGCATGCACAATTTTTTGCGCGTTGGCGATATAGGGGAAGCCCTGCTGATACTAACTGTCGGGAATGTGCAACGTTTTTGTCTGAAGCAAAAAATCACAGTTCCGCTTCATTTTTCCTTTCGCTGGTAAGGCTGGCGGAGTTCCGTGCGATGTTTAGCGGCAAATTAAAACTCGGGGATCGCATTGAATGAAATTCTTTTTTGATTACGTACTTCGGCTTGAGATTTACCCGATCCATCCAACTTGCGGATCGTACTGGCCGCTATCACCATCGCTTTTTATTCGGAGGTTGGTGTCGCTGATGCGTATTTCAACGCAGAAAAATCAGCGAAAATCTGCGGTATCTGCAGGAAACTAAAATTTCGGCTCGGACTTTCATCCAATCCTTCCAGCTTGCGAATCGTATTGGCCGCTATTACCATCGATTTTTATTCGTCCTTTTTTCTTGAAAAAAAAGGACCAAAAATTCAAGCCAGCCTTAAGGCGAATGCTAAAGCACCGGAAAAATGTTGCGCTGCATGCACAATTTTTTGCGCGTTGGCGAGATAGGGGACCTCGTGCCGATACAAACTATTTAAGATTGTGCAACCTCTTTACCTAAAGCAAAAAATCACAGTTCCGCTTCATTTTTCCTTTCGCTGGTAAGGCTGGCGGAGTTCCGTGCGATGTTTAGCGGCAAATTAAAACTCGGGGATCGCATTGAATGAAATTCTTTTTTGATTACGTA
>Ga0222424_100082_pt1 | contig 161797 bp, 131 predicted proteins | sample 2B2ome_FD_182468 | JGI IMG/M metagenome (GOLD analysis project Ga0222424, IMG submission 182468) | Enriched microbial communities from leaf-cutter ant dump, University of Wisconsin, Madison, United States - 2B200A (version 2) | ecosystem: Environmental > Terrestrial > Nest > Insects nest > Nest...
CTAACTGTCGGGAATGTGCAACGTTTTTGTCTGAAGCAAAAAATCACAGTTCCGCTTCATTTTTCCTTTCGCTGGTAAGGCTGGCGGAGTTCCGTGCGATGTTTAGCGGCAAATTAAAACTCGGGGACCGCATTGAATGAAATTCTTTTTTGATTACGTACTTCGGCTTGAGATTTACCCGATCCATCCAGCTTGCGAATCGTATAGAACCTTATTACCATCGCTTTTTATTCGTCCTTTTTCTTGAAAAAAAAGGACCAAAAATTCAAGCCAGCCTTAAGGCGAATGCTGAAGCACCGGAAAAATGTGGCGCTGCATGCACAATTTTTTGCGCGTTTACGATATAGGCTACGGCGCACCGATACAAACCATTTAAGATTGTGCAACCACTTTACCTGAAGCAAAAAATCACAGTTCCGCTTCATTTTTCCTTTCGCTGGTAAGGCTGGCAGCGTTCCGCGCGATGTTTGTCGGCAAATTAAAACTCGGGATCGCATTGAACGAAATTCTTTTTGATTACGTATTTCGGCTTGAGATTTACCCGATCCATCCAACTTGCCGATCGTACTGGCCGCTATCACCATCGCTTTTTATTCGGAGGTTGGTGTCGCTGATGCGTATTTCAACGCAGAAAAATCAGCGAAAATCTGCGGTATCTGCAGGAAACTAAAATTTCGGCTCGGACTTTCATCCAATCCTTCCAGCTTGCGAATCGTATAGAACCTTATTACTATCGCTTTTTATTCGTCCTTTTTTCTTGAAAAAAAAGGACCAAAAATTCAAACCAGCCTTAAGGCGAATGCTAAAGCACCGGAAAAATGTTGCGCTGCATGCACAATTTTTTGCGCGTTGGCGATATAGGGGAAGCCCTGCTGATACTAACTGTCGGGAATGTGCAACGTTTTTGTCTGAAGCAAAAAATCACAGTTCCGCTTCATTTTTCCTTTCGCTGGTAAGGCTGGCGGAGTTCCGTGCGATGTTTAGCGGCAAATTAAAACTCGGGGATCGCATTGAATGAAATTCTTTTTTGATTACGTACTTCGGCTTGAGATTTACCCGATCCATCCAACTTGCGGATCGTACTGGCCGCTATCACCATCGCTTTTTATTCGGAGGTTGGTGTCGCTGATTACGCAGATCAACACAAGAAAAATCAGCGAAGCTCTGCGGTATCTGCGGGAAACTAAAATTTCGTCCCGGAGTACCATGCAATCTTTTTAACATCCAGATCGTACCGAGAGCAATTACCATCGCTTTATATTCGTCCTTTTTTCTTGAAAAAAAAGGACCAAAAATTCAAGCCAGCCTTAAGGCGAATGCTGAAGCACCGGAAAAATGTGGCGCTGCATGCACAATTTTTTGCGCGTTTACGATATAGGCTACGGCGCACCGATACAAACCATTTAAGATTGTGCAACCACTTTACCTGAAGCAAAAAATCACAGTTCCGCTTCATTTTTCCTTTCGCTGGTAAGGCTGGCAGCGTTCCGTGCGATGTTTGTCGGCATATTTTAACTCAGGGAACGCATTCAAACGAAATTTCGGGTTGAAAAAAATCAGCGAAAATCCGCGCTATCTGCGGGAAATTAATACGCAGCATGGTAACTGTACAACGCTTTTACCCGCATCAAAAATCATAGTTCCGCTTCATTTTTCCGCTCCCTGTAAAGCCGGCCGCCGCTGGTATCAACTTACCGCTTTTATAAAGTAAGGAACCCGCTTACTGGTTGTATCCGGCATCCGGAGACTAATGATGTCACGTTTCAGGGGCTTTATTGGCAAGACGCCCGCCTTCAGGGCTTTCATACTGCTTTGGATAGCCATGCCGGACAAGGAATGTAATACTGCAAACAGGAGAACCGGATGTAGTCCGGTCAGCATTATTTTTCTCTCTGTAATATTGATCTGGATGCGCTCGAAATAACGAGATGAAGCTGACCAATATAAAAAACAAAATGCCGGCAACCATAAAGGAGCCAGCATTTCGGTTTGTTATTCTTACTTCGAAAGAAGGATTATTATTTACCTTTTTTCTCTTCAGTTTCAGCCTGACGCAGTGCACGGGTCATAACTACTGAAGCAACAGGTTGACGCAATGGGTTCATCAACTCCAGGTTCTCTGTTTTTACATCTTCAACACGGATATTACCGTTCAATTGCAGATCAGTAATATCAACGTCGATATTAGCCACCAGGTGCTCAGGCATAGTACGTACTTTCAGCGATTTCATTTTAATCACCAGACGACCACCAGCTTTAACACCAGCCGATTGTCCTTTAAATGTCAGCGGCAGGTTGGCAATAACTTTACGACCCTCAACCAGCTCCAGGAAATCGATGTGGTTCAGGTTGTCTGTAACAACATCAAATTGCTTGTCTTTCAAAATGGTGCGGTACGATTTACCGTCTACTTTAATTTCAGCTATCTGAAACTCAGGAGTGTAGATCAAAGAACGGAAAGCAAGTGCCGGTGCAGAAAAATGTACTTCTTCATTACCGCCATAAATTACACCCAATACTTGTCCTTGTGAACGAAGATCACGGGCTGCTTTTTTACCCATGTCTGTTCTGCGTTGTCCTTCAATAACAACTGTTTTCATTTTGTTTAAATTTTATACCGTTCAAAGCCAAATGAAATTCCCGGCGAACACCTGAACTCTGAATTGCTGATTAATTATTTTTTTAAGAACTAACGGCTTAGCCGGCCTGGGATTTATTGTACAAACAGTCAGATATAAATGATTTGAGTTGCCTCAAAACACATTAGCTTTTACGTTGGCTGTGAATAAACAAGGAGTGTATTGATTTATTTTCAAAGGTATTGCGAATTGCTACAGCAAACAGTTCGGCAGTACTCAATACCTCGATTTTTTTGCACTCCTGTCGCAAGGGAATAGTATCGCAAACTACAATACTTTCCAGCACAGAATTTTCAATATTTTCATACGCCTTTCCACTCAATACAGGGTGTGTACAAAAGGCACGCACGCTCAATGCGCCACGCTCTTTCAAAATAGCCGCCGACTTAGACAAAGTACCCGCGGTATCGCATATATCATCGATGAGTACCACATTGCGGTTGGTCACATCTCCGATAACGGTCATGGAAGCAATTTCATTGGCACGTTTACGGTGCTTATCGCAGATGACCATTTCGGCATTGAAATAGCTGGCCACCTCACGTACGCGATTGGTGCTACCTACATCGGGAGAAGCAAATGTCAGGTTCTCCAGATTCAGATTCTCGATATAAGGAATAAAGATCGCCGAGCTATCCAGGTGATCCACGGGAATATCGAAGAAACCCTGAATTTGCGGTGCATGCAGGTCCATCGTCATTACCCGGTCTGCCCCCGCAGTGGTAAGCAAATTAGCTACCAATTTGGAAGCAATAGATACACGAGGCTTGTCTTTCCTGTCCTGGCGCGCGAATCCGAAATATGGAATTACTGCAGTAATATAACCGGCAGATGCACGTTTGGCGGCATCAATCATCATAAGCAGTTCCAACAAATTGTCGGTGGGTGCAAAGGTTGACTGAACCAGGAAAACATAATCTCCGCGTATTGACTCCAGGAATACTGGTTGGAATTCACCGTCACTGAACTTCTGGATATTGATCGCGCCCAGGTTTTTACCAAATGAGCGGGCGATCTTTGTAGCCAGATACTCAGAATTAGTGCCGGAGAATATTTTTACTGAAGGTTGCATGCACAAATATGAATGAGGGCGCAAAGGTAGGGATAAAATTAAAAAACAGGTAATTCCTGATACTTTTTGTTGACAAAAAAACCTGCTACATTCCTTTCCCCTCGTTCTTACATCCAAAAAGCCGGAAATTGATTCCGGCTTTTTAGATGTGAGGCTGTAAAACGCTGCCTTTAATTAAAAACGTCTTTTATTTTCTCAAAAAAGCTGCGCTCTTTCTTGGCTTCTTCTCCGGGCTCAAAATTGTTGGAACTGCGCATTTTTTCTACTGCTTTGCGTTCATCTTCCGACAGTTGCTGCGGGGTCCATACTTTGACCTGAACCAGCTGATCGCCTCGTCCATAAGCATTTATTTCAGGGAAACCCTTACCTTTCAGACGGAAGATTTTACCGCTCTGAGTGCCGGCCGGAATTTTGATTTTCGCCTTTCCGTCGATGGTGGGAACTTCCACCTGTGTACCAAAAACCACATCAGGGAACGACAGCGGCAGAATATATTGCACATCGTTGCCATCGCGTACCAGGTCCGGATGTTTTTCTTCTTCAATGAGTATCAGCAGGTCCCCCGCACTGCCACCACGCTCCCCTACATTACCCTTGCCACTCATACTCAGTTGCATGCCTTCCTGCACACCTGCAGGCACATCAATACTGATGGTTTCCTCACCAAATACCCGGCCTTCACCTTTACATGCAGTACATTTATGGGTTACGGTAGAACCTTCGCCATTACAGGAGGGACAGGCAGTTACGGTCTGCATTTGCCCCAGGAAGGTGCTTTGCACCCTGCGTACCTGACCGCTTCCGCCGCAGGTATTACAGGTTTGTACCGAATTTTTATCGCGGGCTCCGCTTCCGTTACAGGTACTGCAATGAATATGTTTTTTAACGCGTATTTTTTTAGTAGCTCCGTTGGCGATTTCGGCATAGCTCATTTTCAATTTAACGCGAAGGTTTGAACCACGACTGCCTCTGCGGCTGCCTCCCTGACGTCCTCCTCCAAAAAAGCTGCCAAATGCATCGTCGCCGAAGATATCTCCGAAATTGGAGAAAATATCTTCCATGCGCATGCCGCCGCCACCGCCAAATCCACCGCTTGCTGCACCACCCATTCCGGCGTGTCCGAAGCGATCGTATTGTGCTTTTTTATTGCTATCACTCAACACCTCGTATGCTTCGGCCGCCTCTTTAAATTTCTCTTCTGCAGTAGCATCTCCCTGGTTACGATCGGGGTGGTATTGCATAGCTACCTTACGGTAGGCCTTTTTAATTTCATCGGCAGAGGCACCTTTCTGAACGCCCAGCACTTCATAATAATCTCTCTTGCTCATATACTGTTAGCTCCCTTTAATCAGGGGCAAAGCTTTTATTTATTTAATAACTGACTGTAATCCAGATGCTGCTGCCCTTACAGGCGCTCCTCTGATATTACTATACAGTGCCGGCCCTCCTGCTCTACATCGGGGAAGGCCGCCTTGTTATTTTCCAACAACCACTTTTGCGTGACGGATAATTTTATCGTTGAGATAATAACCTTTGGTTATTTCGTCGATTACCTTTCCTTTCATATCTTCGGTAGGTGCCGGTATTTCGGTAATGGCTTCATGAAGTTCGGCATCAAACTCCTGATCTTTACATTCCATCGCTTTCAAACCCTTGCTTTGAAGTGTCTTTTGCAATTTATTGAATACCAATACCACGCCTTCTTTAATCAGGGCTACATCTTCCGATGTTTCCAATTGCTTCATAGCACGCTCTGAATCGTCGAGGACTTCGAGCAGGGATTTCATTACATCTTCACCTGCTGTTTTGATAAGCTCAATTTTTTCACGGGCAGTACGCTTGCGGAAATTATCAAATTCAGCAACCAGTCGCAAATACCGGTCCTGACTCTCTTTAAGCTGTTGCTCCAGTTGAGACCTTCCATCATCTTCCGTCTCAGTGGCCATTTCGTCATTTAAATGCGTCGATCCTGCCATACTATCATCCGCGTTAAAATGCATGGCAGCTTCTTCTATATTGTGTTGTTTTTCATCCTGCTCGTTCTGTAAGCCCTCCTGCATTTCGTTTTCTTTATTACTCATACTCTTTTTTTTATTAAATGGGTTAAATCGGCTCATGTGTATACAGTTTGTGTTTCAATAATTTTGCCAAAACAATTTTTTGTCAAATTGACATTTCCGGAGGCCTAAAACTGTCTGTTCAACAACCAGGACGCCAGGTCATTCAATGCCCGCTTTTTTTCCTCCGCAATGTTTACCTGGGCCAGGTGGGAGAAAGCGTAGCCTGCATACCGGTTAATTACTGCACGGCTGTGCTCATCGACCTGCAATTGCACATATATATCTTTCATGCGTTCTACCTTATCTGTATCGTCATGTTGCACAAGTGTTTGCATGGTAGTCAGCACTCCTCCGGTAGCCACTTCCCTGCTTTTAAGCATGAGAAAGGTTTTCTTGTTGGATCTTATGTCTCCGCCGGCACGCTTTCCGGTGACAGCTTCATCGCCAAATGTGTCGAGGTAGTCGTCCTGCAGCTGGAATGCTATCCCCATGTTCTTACCGAATTCATATAAATGAAGAGCATCTTCCTCGCTTGCACCCGCCAGCAGGCCTCCTATTTGCAAACTCGCGGCCAGTAAAACGGAGGTCTTGAGTTCAATCATTTTCAGGTAGTCATCGATCGACACATTTTCGCGTTGCTCAAAATCCATATCCATTTGCTGCCCTTCACAAACTTCAATCGCCATCTTGTTGAATATGCGGAATACCTGTACAAGTTTGGGCGACTGAATGAAGCCAAGACACTGGTAAGCAAATATGCCCATTACATCGCCCGAAAGAATGCCCGTAGTCAAGCCGTATTTTTCATGAACTGTAGGCTTTCCTCTGCGCAAAGGCGATTTATCCATTATATCATCATGTATCAGTGTAAAGTTGTGAAACAACTCAATAGCCATGGCAGCATGATAACAATCGGGTGTGAGTTCGCCAAACAAATCGCCGGCCATCAGACATAAAGCAGGACGTACGCGCTTACCGCCGGCATTCAACAGATAACGGCAGGGTTCATACAGACTTTCCTGACCCTCAGGAAATGGTAAAGCTGTTTGCAGATACTGGTGAAAAAGAGCAGATATTTCCTGAAAGGATTTCATTTGAATTAAAAAATGGCCGCCGCAAAGCTAAGTCAGAAAGCTCAATTTAGCTAGTTCAGCAGCTAGTCGCCAAAAGCCGCTCCAATATGCAGCCGCTGTTAAACTAATATTAAGGTTATGAATAAATGGTTGTATAGCGAAATTTTATATCCCTTAACACTGAATGCAGTAGCTCAAATTTGTTAAAAATGGTTAAAAAAAATGCTAACATAAGCGTGTAGGTGGGCCGGGAATTTGGCTTTGATTTTCTTACTTTTGAAAGATTCCAAACCAAAATTTCCTATTTGAAATTATAAAAAAGACCAAGAATATGCAGAAGTTTAGAGTGATGTTGATGATGACGGTGATGTGTGCTTCTTCATTTTTTATGACCCGGGTTACGGGTAACGAAAACAACAAATCGATCCATAACGAATCTGTTAGGGGTTTAGAGAATGTACAAAAACGGGCTGAACAAGTGTATCAGCAAATCGACTTTGGAACAGAAACACCGATTGCAAAAGAAGTGTTTGTTAAAGGTTATACAGGATACCTGAATCTTAAATCGGCTGGCAGACTGAAGGGTAATTCTATCTTAAGCATTTGCGACTTTAGCCTTTCATCCCGCGAAAAACGCCTATGGGTCATAGACCTGGATCAGAAAAAACTATTATTTAATACCCTGGTGGCGCACGGACAAGGAACGGGAGAAGAATTTGCTGAAGCATTTTCCAACCGGGAAAATTCTCACCAGAGTAGTTTGGGCTTTTATGTAACGGCTCAAACGTATAACGGTGATAATGGCTATTCACTGAAACTGCTGGGTATGGATAAAGGTTACAATGATGCAGCGTTGAAACGTGCCATTGTGATGCACGGTGCCGACTACGTGGCAGAATCCTTTATTAAAAACAACCAAAGGCTCGGAAGAAGCTGGGGTTGTCCGGCTGTATCCAGAGAAATGGCTCAGCCAATTATTAATACTATTAAGAACGGCACCTGCTTATATATACATTACCCCAACAACAAATATCTCGCAAGTTCTACCTGGCTGAAACGCATTCCTGAAATGCCTCAGGAGGAACTTATCAGAGTACAATACCTGAAAAGTACACAGCGCAATGCAGTAGCTATGGCTACGCCTGCCCCTGCAGTACAGGAAATGCCGGCTGAAAAGACCAATACTCCACCAACTGCCGAATATCAGGGCGTAAAACTGGCAATGGGAAACAACTAACGTATTTAAGTAAATCCGCAAAAGAAATTAAGAAAGCGCCACCTGTAATAGGATGGCGCCTTTTTTTACTCCATTGAAAACAATAACACATCAGGGAAGCCCCTGCAGCACCTTTCGCGTATCCAGCTCGTCGAGGGCAATTTGCTGTTTCAGGGCTTCGAGGGAATCAAATTTTTGTTCGCCCCGTAAATAAGCTATAAAGTGTATATCGATATACTGACCATATAAATCGGCGTTAAAGTCCAGGATATTGACTTCGCAGGTAATTACTTTTTCTTCGGTAACGGTAGGCCGGTAACCAATACTCATCATTCCCTTATACCTGTTGCCAAGATGCTCTACCATTACAGCATATATACCAATTCCGGGTATCAGCATATCGGGATAAGCCGGTCGGATATTGGCAGTAGGATAGCCCAGCGTCCTGCCGATTTTATTGCCATGCACCACCATCCCTTTCACTACATAAGGCCGTTCGAGCATTTCTGCAGCTTCCTGCACATTTCCCTGTAAAAGCGCGTTGCGAATCTTGGTCGAACTTACCGCTGCATCTTCAATCAATTGTGCGGAGATTTCTACTACCGAAACCTGGGGTTGAACCAAACTGCGTAATAGATTGATATCGCCCTCCCGGCTATGCCCGAAATGATGATCGTAACCGATAATAATGCGGCAAGGTTGAAAATTGCGCATTAAGAACTCTGAAACATATTCAGTAGCCGACAACATGGAAAAGTCTCTGGTAAAAGGCGCCACCACTATATGATCGATGCCCAGCTGCTGAATAAGGGCTATTTTTTGTTCGGGATCCGTAAGTAATCCCAAGGGTTTTTCGGGCTGAATAATTTTTCGCGGATGCGGCTCAAAAGTTATTAAAATACTCTCGCCACCGGCATCGCGGGCTGTTTTTACCACCTCCTGCAATATTACTTTATGTCCATGATGAACACCGTCGAAGGAGCCGATAGTTAATACCGGATTTTTGAACTGAGGAAGATTATGTAATGTATGGAATACCGCCATCTTTAGATCGGAACCTGAATTAAATTAATTGTTTGATTTTTACTTCACTCGCCTACCCTGCGCAATCGGATATCGGATGCCTGCGATACTATGAGGGGGAATTTTTCTACTACCACATCGCTTTGGTCCAGACCAAAACTGCGCTCTTCCGACAAACTCATTTTCTTCAACAGGAAATATCCTCTCATAATTAATTTGTCGAGGAACGGAAGCGCGTTATCGCGGGAGAGGAATTTCTCCATTACAATAAACCTGAAATCGCCTTTCACATTGTTTTTACTGAGTGATTCATACCTGCTGGTAACATTCACCTCTTTGTTAGCGACCATTTCCTCCACTACTTTTCTAAACATCATTTGAATACGATGCTCTACCCGGAAACCCAGCCGGAATTCGATACGTATTATCTCGTTGGGAATTACCGTTTGCACGACATAATCCATCGTATAGGGTTCGTCCAACACATCTACGTGTACAAACCAGTAGATATCGGCGCGTTTCGGCTTTTTATATAGTATGGAGAAAATAATCTTATGTTCAATTTCCTTGCTGAAATTGGCACTGGTCATATATACCAAATGAGTAGCATACTTAGGTATCGTACGGTCGTTGCTCAGTTCCTGAATAATAGGTACATAATCTTCGAGGCGTACAAACTCCACGTAACGGTTTTTGATGCGTCTTGCCTTATACCACATAAACATCACCGCGAACAAAGCGCCGGCTATCAATAAGGAAACGTAACCGCCATGGGAGAATTTTTCGAGATTGGCAACCAGGAAGGAAGCCTCGATGGTAAGATATATAATGAGATAGAGTGCTATCCAACCCTTCCACACGCGGCGGGTATATAAATAAAAGCTAAACAAAAGAGAGGTCATAATCATGGTCATGGTGATGGATAGACCATAAGCGCCCTCCATATCGGTAGACCTGCGGAAATACAATACCACTACTGAACACCCCGCCCATAACAGGAAATTGATGCCCGGAATAAACAACTGCCCTCTTTCCGTAGTAGGAAAATTGATCTTCATTTTGGGCCATAGGTTCAGTTTTATAGCCTCGTTGATGAGGGAAAAGGATCCTGAAATAAGGGCCTGACAAGCAATAATAGCGGCAACTGTTGCAATGACTATACCTGCTATTCTGAACTCATCGGGCATAATGGCGAAAAAAGGATTCACATTTTCCGGCATAACCCGGCCCTGGTAATTGTGTAATACCCAGGCGCCCTGCCCTATATAGTTGAGAATAAGACAAATTTTTACAAATACCCAGGCTGCCCGGATATTGCCCCTGCCGCAATGTCCCAAATCGGAATACAGCGATTCGGCACCCGTGGTACATAAAAAAACAGCGCCAAGCAGCCAAAAGCCCTGTGGAAACTGCGACAATAACTGTATACCGTAATACGGATTAAACGCTTTGAAAATATGGAAGTAATCGGTGAAATGAAGCGCTCCCATTACAGCCATCATAATAAACCAGAGCACCATCACAGGGCCAAACAGCTTTCCGATAGACTTGGTCCCGAACTGCTGCATGAAAAAAATGAGCGCCAGAATAACCAGTACGATCGATACCGTAGTGTTTTGTGCAAGCCCCAGGCCTTCCACCGCCGATGTAACCGTAATAGGCGGGGTTATTAGTCCGTCGGCCAGTAGTGCTGCTCCGCCAATCATCCCAAAAAAAACGATCCATCTGGCATGCCTTCGTACCAGGGCGTACAAGGAGAATATACCTCCTTCTCCCTTATTGTCTGCCTTTAAAGTAAGCCACACATACTTAATGGTTGTTTGTAAAGTAAGCGTCCATATAACACAGGAAACAGATCCGATTACCAATAATTCTGAGATGGGCTTGTTGCGCACAATTGCACTCAGCGCGTATAAGGGCGACGTTCCGATGTCACCAAACACGATACCTAAAGCGATTACTATTCCGGCTATAGATACCTTCTTGAGATTTGCCCCCACCAGGAAGAAATTTTATTAAAGGGCAAAGGTAGTTTTTTGAATTAAATCAAGCATAATCTTTAAAGCTCCGTACTCCGTAAATAAACAGCCCCCTTCCGGCCATAAGGAAGGGAGCTGTTAAAGCAGCAGTAGCTGCGGTTAGCCTCGGATAAATTCCGGAAGATTCAGGCACAGCTGGCTGGCAGACATATAAATTTTCAACACCCGGGACACCAGTCTTATACGGTTTCGAGCGACGAAATGGTTCTTTTGGGTCTTTGTGCTTCGAGATGTGCGGGATCAATGATGCCCTCCGCAGCAAGTATAAGCGATAAACCGGGCTGTTTCCACCATGCTGCGGCTTTCAGTTTGCGGATATGGATCACGCCTGTAAGGTAATTACGATCCTGACCACTAAACCATTCATCAATCCATTCGAAAGCAGCTTCCGGAAGCAGGGACCAGTCTTCAGTACTGATATATACACGAAGGTAATAATCATCGGCAAGGTGGATGGCGGGCGACTGATGCAGCTTTTTATATTCGTAACGATACTGATACCGAAGGGCCGATATATCGCTCAAAACTGCCGACGCTGTAGGGAAACTGCCTGCTCCTTTTCCGTAAAAAAATTGCTCGTCGGCGAAACCGCTTTCTATCACCACTCCATTATATTCATTGCGTACAAATGCCAAAGGATCCTGCTTCTGAACAAACTGAGGTAAAACCAATGCAGCTACCGTACCATCGCTCAGTTTACGGGCCTGTGCCACGAGTTTAATTTCAGAAGCTTTTTCGCGGGCTACCCGCGCATCTGACAATTGTATTTGCTGTATTCCGTTAAACAATATATCACCTGGACGCGGTACAATACCATAGGCATGAGTAAGCAGGAATGTCCATTTATTGACCGCATCATAACCTTCTATATCAAGTTTTGGATTGCTTTCGGCAAAGCCTAACTCCTGGGCCAGCTGCAGTGCTTCATCAAATTCCAACTGATCTTCGAATATCCGCGTGAGTATAAAATTGGTAGACCCGTTTACAATAGCTTTTATAGAGTGCAACAAATCGTTGTCGTAGTACTCTTCCAGGTTCCGGATCACCGGAATAGAGGCGCAGGCCGCACTTTCGTACAGGAAGGGCAAACCGGTTTGCTGTTGCAGGAGTAATAACTCGGGCAGGTGTTCCGCAATCATTTTTTTACTGGCACTCACCACGGCCTTGCCATTGAGCAACGAAGTTTTAGCGATCGCAAACGCAGCGTCCGCGTCATCAATTACTTCTACAATAACATTTATTTCAGGGTCTTCCAGCAGGGCTGTTTTCTCCGTAGTAAACAATGATTCGGGGGCATTGCGCTTTTTTTCAGGATGCTTGATACAGACTTTTTTAATGGTCGCCTGCAATGACGGGGTTTGTTGCAATACTCTGTAAAGACCTTCTCCTACTACGCCAAAGCCAAAAAGGCCTATGATTAATTTTTTATTATCTGACATGATTGTATTTTTTTTGATTAATTAAGATGATGCATTTGATGTAAAGAAAAATGCAGCTGGGTATCCAGACCGGCAAATGCCTCTGCCGGATTTAATTCCCGGGCAAGGCCCAGTAAAATATCTAACTGATCTGTAGATGCTTCTGAGGCTATCAGCACACATACGTCAATCCTGTTGAACAATCCTCTTTGGCTTCCGGAATTGTGCTGCGCCGACTCGAGTACTCCTGTAATTTGAATGGCCAGACGAGCAATATCAATTCCATGTTCAAGCGCTGCCATATGAAATGCCATGCTTAAATCTTCGGCATACCGGCTGATGGTAAAGTAGCACTCAACAGAGTACAAGGCTTGTTCTGCCATAGCCGGATCAGATGGTTGTTCGAACCGGAGTTCGAACTTTCGTACGGTCGACTGTAGTCTGGAAGCATTGATACTTTCGCCGGAAAAGGAAAAATTCAAGGTTGGCATAATCAGAATTTTAGATATTGAACATCCGTATAACACGGAAGCCTAAAGGCTTTCGGGTCGCTGACAGATGGTTGAAAAAATTGTGTAAGGAAAATGAAAATGGAGCGACTTACCAGTTCATACAGCAACCACTAATGACGCATGGCTGCATCATCATAAATCGTTTGCTATATAGTAAGTTGTGGTTCATTGTTGTTGCGCTTCGTGCGTAGTGTCACAAAGCTACTGGTTTTCCTTTCAATATTTCAACATTTCAATACTCTGATTGCTTAACAGCTCAGTGCCTCTACCTGATAACTCCGGCTGATTGTCTGAAGTGTATGCAGTGCCTGATCCAGATCCTGAATCAGATCTTCCGTTTCTTCTATGCCGACCGACAATCTGATCAATCCTTCCGTAACCCCGCTCAGGAGCCGCTTTTCGGCCGGAATGGATTTGTGGGTCATGGCGGCAGGCAGGCAGCATAAGCTTTTGACTCCGCCCAGGCTTTCGGCTATGTGAAATAAGCCAAGCTGTTGCAGCAACAGCAGTGCAGCTTCCTGCGTATCATCTTTCAGGCGGAAACTAAGGATGCCCCCGAAACCGGTTTGCTGCTTGCAGGCAATGTCGTGGTTTTCGTGCGAAGGCAGGCCTGGATAATATACCTGTTCTACTAGCGGATGGCCGGCCAGAAACTTTGCCAGTTCCAATGCACTGGCCGACTGCTGACGAACGCGCAGCGTAAGGGTTTCAATTCCTCTGAGCACCAGCCAGCTATCGAATGGTCCCAGAATATTGCCGGCTGCATTCTGCAGAAATTTCAGCTGGGCTCCGAGTTCCGGTTCACGGGCAACCAGGGCACCCGCAATGAGATCGCTATGACCACCCAGGTATTTGGTGGCGCTGTGAACTACAATATCTGCACCCAGCTCCAGGGGTTTTTGAAGTACAGGCGAGGTAAAGGTATTGTCGACCACCAGCAGTGCGCCGTGTTGCCTTGCCAGGGCGGCTATCAATTTAATATCCGATATTTTGAGTGTCGGATTTGTGGGAGACTCGAGCCATATAAGCCTGGTTGCGCGACTCAGCGCATTCACCACATTGTGAATGTCGGCGGTGTCGGTATACGTTACTTTAATCCCAAATTTTTCATACACATGGGTAAATAATCGATAGGCTCCGCCATAAATGTCATCGACTGCAATTATTTCATCGCCCGCTTTCAATAATTTCAAAACAGTGTCGATAGCTGCGAGTCCGCTGGCAAATGCCAGGCCGGTACTGCCGCCTTCCATTTTTGCGAGTACCTCTTCGAGGGCATGCCGGGTAGGATTGGCACTACGGGCATATTCGTAGCCTTTGTTACTTCCGGGTGCATCCTGAACGAATGTGGCGGTTTGATAAATAGGGACGCTTATAGCGCCTGTGAGCGGGTCAACAGGTATACTGTTGAGGATCTGAGTACTGGTGCTCATCATTCTTTGCGATTAAACAGTGGTTAAAAAAATTGATTAAACAGTTGCTGACTTAACCGAAAGTTTATTTACCAGACGAGCACAAAAAAAGCTCACCTGATAAATCAGATGAGCTATATAAATTCGATAATGTTTTTATAATGCTGTGACCTGACTTATCTGCACCGCTTGCACGGTTAGGAATTAGCACCTTATATCGGATATAGGTTGCTAAGGTTTCATCGGGCCATTTCCCTCCACCTTTCTGGATAAGTAGCAATACTTAAAAAAGAACTTCGGGCGCAAAGATAAAGGAGATAAAACTACATCTCCAAATTTTTTTCGGATGACCAAAAAAATAGCTGCGCTCAATACGGTTTACAAATCAAACTGTAAGCCAGCCTGCAGCCCTACGGATGAAAAGGGAAGTTGATACGTAAAATCAGTTCCTGGCCGGTCGTACATGCCGCCGTTGTAGTTATGTGTGTTATTGATGCTTTTAACGTACTCTGTGTGCTGATCAGAGTATTTGAGACGCTGCGGCTGATTGTTAATCGTAAACTTCGTTACTTCAGACTTTCTGGCCCATGCGTTCAGCATTTGCACATTCACATCAGTATTCAAACGTACCGATGATGATAATTTCCAGCTGAATCCAAGCGATGCCGTATATCCGATGGCAATCTTATGCCGTACGACGGTCTCTATTGAATACTGCTCTAAAACTTTGTCTTCATTAAATAGCCTGCCATCAAAACCGGACTTAACCTTGGTAAATGCAGGAATGACAATGCCTGCTCGAACGTAAAACAGGGTATTATCTGACAATGGAGCCGACAGACGAATTGCCGGAGCAACCGAAATGCCCGATGCCTTTACGCGGTATTCGTACTGCTCATCGTTGGCGATTAAGGTCTTAAAAACTGCTTTGGACGAAGCTCCGGGCATATAACGCAGACCCAGCTCCAAGGCTGCAAATTTGCCTATCCTTCGTCCGAAGGTTAAACTACCCAATATTCCCTTTTGAAGTGAATAAGACACCAAACTTCGTTCGTAAGAAGCTACTCTGCCATTATATTCCAGTCCCATGTACGGCATTTGAAGCTGAGCTGCCGGTAAATTATAAGCCGCACCCAGGGTCATATAGAATTTTGATTGGGCGTGTGATACCGCCGGTCCTGCTATTAGCAGGGCGAGGAGAATTTTTTTCATGATAAAGTTTATAGTTCGGGGCACAAAATAAAAAAAAATAAACTTCTGATTACATCCGAACGAAAAAAAACCGAGCTACTGTTTCAGAATTTTATGAACAAAAATTCCCTTTGCTGTAGCAATCCGGCAAAAATATATGCCAGCACCAAGGAAAGGGATACGAAGTTCAAAGGGCGCACTATTAACTTTGTAATCCGCATAAACCAGCTGTCCGTTGGCAGCAGTCAACTCTATACCGGTAATGGCAACCCCGGATGCTATATGCAGCGTATCCACCATTGGATTAGGAAACAAAGTGATGGGCGATCTTTGTTGTTGCTCCTGAATGTGCGTACCACTACCCTGCAATACAATATCAAACAAAGCCTCTTCTTCGCCGTTAATTATACCAATTGGTACAATTCTTTGCTGAGCGGAAGGATCCGATGCCCAGGGATCGGCAGCAATATAGGGATCACCTTCAAAGTATAGTTGTGTTATCAGTTCGGTATAACCAGGACAGGTAACCCGAAAATGAATATGGGCAGGCCGGTACTGCGCGCCATTAAGATACCAGCCCGGCTTTACTGCCCTGAACCTATACTTTCCGTCGGCACCGGTCTGGTATTTACCGCGGTAGGCAAAATCGGCCGAACTATTATCATATTCAGCATCCGCATTGGCTTGCCAAACATCTACAATTGCGTTGGGTACAGGATTACAGTTACTATCGATTACGGCGCCGCTGTAATGAAAAATAGTGCCCGGGTCGCCAGGCGCCACCAGGTCGCTTCTGAAGGGAGCATTGGCGCGGTAGTAAGGGCCAAGTATATCGGTTGTAGTAGGAATGCAAACATCGGTTACCTGCTCGTCGGCGGCGAATGCATAATGGCGCTGTACAGGTAATGTGAAGGCCAGCATGGCTGCGCCGGTTCTGCGGATAAATTCGCTTCTTTTCATAATGGATAAATTGATTATGGATGATGAACAACAATTTTCTTAAAATAGCTGGTATTATCCGTTGCTATTTCAAGCAGGTAAAATCCAGACGGCAGTTCAGACACATCATGGACGGCAGCTGCCGGATCCAGCGACCGGATAAGGCGCCCTTCTGCCGTCCGTAATTGCAGCCCGCGCGACTTCGGTCCTTTGCTCTCCAACCTGAACCAATGGGTACACGGGTTAGGATAGACTGTCACGCTCTTTTCGAAAGCCGGGGAAAAAGTACTTACCGGCCCAGGTCCTTTGGTAATAATCAGGCCAGAATCTCCCACCGCATACGCCAGGGTATCGCCCCAGGTGGCAACATCGTAAAGTGGATGTGGCACATCCTCATACTCCCAGCTGCCCGAAGACTGCCACAGCACTCGTCCTAAGGTATCGGTCCCTGAAACAGCATGTCCTGCAACTACCAATGAAGAAGCATCTGCACGGCCGATAACACGCATAATTGTTTGGGAAAACTGAGTAGTAGCCGTATAAGCCTGCCAGGTGCTGCCGCTATCCGTACTTTGCAGCATAGTATGGTCCGGATTGCCTGTAGCCGCTATAATGCTGCCATCTTCAAGCCTGTCTATATCAAAAATGGTGTAGTCCGAACCTGTATAAACAGTGTCCCAGGAAATACCTCCATTGCGGGTACGGTACACATGACCGCCATCGCCGGCTGCCAGGCCAAAACCATTATCATCAAACATAGCTGCATATAGGTACTGACCCGGGTCCCAGCTAAAGTTGATTCCGGACACACAACTATCCTGAACGGTCTGCACCAGCGTTGCGCCCGCAAAGTAGGCTGATCCCAGCAGGTAAGCAGTACCGGTACCAAAACGCATAGTGCGGGATACAGCAATGGTGCAGAATGGAAATTGCGCCTGCCAGCTCAAACCTCCGTCCGTAGTTTTATAAACGGTACCGCTGGCGTAAGGATTATTTATTGTGTTCAACACCAGGTAACCGGTATCTTCATCCTCAAACCGGACATCCACAAAATCATGAACCCATTCGGTAAAATCAAAGTCAGCAATAGCTAAGGGGAACCAGGTCGTACCACCATCAGTAGTTTTCAATAAGGTACTATCTGCGCCACAACTATAGCCAACCTGTGCACTACCCATGGAGATACTCAGCAGGCGTTTAGTTGTTCCTGAATTTTGCTGCTGCCACTGGCCCTGGCCAAGGGTCAGCAATGGAATACAAAGCCATATAGCCAGAAGGCAGAAGAACGCACAGGGACTAGGGCTGTCGGATGATTGCATAAAATTTCTTTTTGATACCTACAAAGTTCCTGCAGTTCCCCGCCCCTTCCATGGCATCTTTCCCGGTATTTACGGTACTTTCAGGATTTTTGAAGACAGCATGCAGCAACGAGCGTTTTTATGTGATTTTTTATCCATTAAAACAGATGTAAGCAAATCAGGCTAAAGAACTATTTTTGCTGCCATTCGGGGATAAATACAATTTTACGTGAAATACAGGCAGCTATTATTGATTGTTTTCCTGATCCTTTTGGCGGATCAGGCTATAAAAATATATGTCAAGACACATTTTGTAATTGGCGGACCCGGGGCGGTAAATGTTCTGGGCACCTGGTTTCAATTATATTTTATCGAAAATGAAGGTATGGCCTTCGGCATGAAAATTCTGGACGCACCCATCGGGAAGCTGATGCTCACGCTGTTCCGGCTTATCGCCGTTATTTTCGGCTTTTTTTGGGTGAACAACCTGGTTAAGAAAGGCTATTCCAAAGGTTTGCTGATTTGTGCGGCACTCATACTGGCGGGCGCGGCAGGCAATTTGATAGATAGTATGTTTTATGGCCTGATATTTACCGAAAGCTATTTTATGCAACTGGCCAGGCTGGTACCACCCGGACAGGGCTATGGTTCTTTTTTACACGGAAAAGTAGTCGATATGTTTTACTTCCCGCTGATAGACACTACCTGGCCAGAATGGGTTCCCGTATTGGGCGGTAAACCATTGCAATTTTTCGAACCAATATTTAACCTGGCCGATGTGGCTATTTCAACAGGCGTATTAACTTTGCTGGTATTTCAGAAAAAACTGCTTGCACCTTTGAAACCGGCAGACGGCCCAGCCTCAACAGTGGCTGAAACAGAAACACGTCCTGAATAAAGCCATCAGGCGCATTTCCAATAACAAAAAATACTATTACTTCCAGTGAATACATTTGAACCTACGTTAGAATACGCACGCTTGCAGGACGATATGGATATTCTGTTCTCCTTCAGAGAGCGTTTCCATTTTCCAAAGCACGAAGGACAAGACGCTATTTATTTTTGTGGCAATTCTTTGGGCCTGCAGCCCAAAAGTACCCACTACCTTTTTGAAAAGGAATTATCTGACTGGGCCAAATGGGGCGTAGAGGGCCATTTCCATGCTGAAAATCCCTGGTTCAGCTACCAGCGTCAGTTTTCGCCCGGACTGGCAAAACTGGTGGGTGCATTGACCGATGAAGTGGTAGCTATGAATACCTTGACAGTAAATCTGCATCTGCTGCTGATATCGTTTTACCGTCCGGCCAATGGTCGCTATAAAATCCTGATGGAAGGGGGAGCCTTCCCTTCGGACCAGTATGCCATTGAGACACAGGTTCGCATGCATGGCTTTGACCCCGATGATGCTATTATAGAACTCATGCCGCGGCCGGGTGAGTATACCTTGCGCGACGAAGATATATTGCAGGCCATCAAAGAACATGGTCCGCAACTGGCCTGTGTAATGATGGGCGCAGTGAACTATTATACCGGTCAGTTTTATGATCTTAAAAGTATAACCGAAGCTGCTCACGAGGAAGGCGCATTAGCAGGCTTTGACCTGGCACATGCCATGGGAAATGTACCTATGCAACTACACGACTGGGGCGTTGATTTCGCCTGCTGGTGTTCTTATAAATACCTGAATTCGGGTCCTGGCGGCGTAGGCGGCATTTTTGTACATGAAAAACATGGCAATAATCCGGATACTTTGCGGCTGGCTGGCTGGTGGGGCAATGAAGAAAGCACCCGCTTCAAAATGAAAAAAGGCTTTGTTCCGGCTAAGGGCGCCGCAAGCTGGCAAATGAGCAATGCGCCCGTTTTCAATATGGTAGCACACGCTGCGTCGCTCGATATATTTGAAAAAGTATCGATCGATACTTTGCGGCAAAAAAGCCTGCGCCTGACTGCATATCTTGAATACCTGCTACAGCAACTCGACCATCTTTCTTTCACCATTATTACACCCAGGGAGCCACAACGCAGGGGGGCACAGCTCTCCCTGTTATTTCACAATGACGGCCGTAAAGTTTTTGACGCACTTACCAGCAACGGAGTTATAGCCGACTGGCGCGAGCCGGATGTAATACGTATAGCGCCGGTGCCTTTGTACAATTCGTATGAAGACGTGTACCGCTTTTATGAGGTCCTTAAAAATCTGCAGTATTAAAGTTTGCAATCACGCATTTGGTTCTTACCTTTGCACCCGATTAGTGAAACAAAAAATATTTTTATAATATGTCCGGTCAACTTAAAGAAGTCCGTTTACGCATACAATCAGTAACATCGACCCAGCAAATCACCAAAGCAATGAAGATGGTGAGTGCTGCCAAGTTGCGCCGTGCACAGGACGCTATTCTTCAAATGCGTCCGTATACGCAAAAAATGCAGGAGATGCTTACTAATATTGTAAGTAGCCTGAGCGGCGATATGGATTTGCCCCTGGCGGCAGAACGCAGCGCAGAGCGCGTACTGATTATCCCTATCACTTCCGACCGCGGAACCTGCGGAGCTTACAATTCCAATATTATTAAAGCTGCAAAGCAAACCATAGAAGCCAAATACGCTGCACAAGCGGCAAAAGGCAATGTACATATTTTGCCTATTGGTAAAAAAGGCTACGAATACTTTACCCGCCACGGTTACAAAGTCGTAAACGAATTCTGGAACCTTTTCGGCGACCTGAGCTTTGAAAATGTCCGCCGTGCTGCCATCTATGCACAGGAAGCATTCCTGAACAAGGAATACGACCGCGTAGAACTGGTTTACAGCCAGTTTAAGAACGCAGCTACCCAGGTATTTGTCAGTGAGCCTTACCTGCCCATTCCAAAAGTAGAAGCTTCTGAATCTAAAAAACAAACTGATTTCCTGTTCGAGCCTTCCAAAGAAGTGCTGATTACAGAACTGATGCCTAAGATTTTGAACACACAGGTGTACAAAGCCATTCTGGATGCCAACGCGTCCGAACATGGTGCACGTATGACCGCCATGGATAAAGCAACAGAGAATGCTGCCGAAATCCTGCGCAGCCTGAAAATTTCGTACAACCGCGCCCGTCAGGCGGCTATTACCACAGAGCTTACAGAAATTGTGAGCGGTGCCGCAGCCTTACAGGGATAATACGCGACCTATTTATAGCATTGCAAAAGGGTTGGAAAACATATTTTCCAACCCTTTTGCAATAATGATACGACCGGCCTGAGCATTTACCTATAACTTCTATTCGACTGTGACAAAATCCAGGCAGTCCCGGTCGGCGCTGATCAAAACCACCTTTCTTCCGTCTTGCGAAAGACAATAGGCCCGGATATCTTTCACATTTTCTGTGATGGCTTTATCAACCCTAAGCGGAGCTCCGGCTTTAAACCGGCCGGCATACAATACATCTTCCAGTAAATACAGTACCGTAAACTGCCGGTCTGAGGGGTTATATTTCATATCGAAAACAATGAACTTTATCTTATGATCCCGCATGGCCTGCTCGTTTTTAAGATAGTACCCTGGCGGGAAAGGCATTTCAATGATTTCGTCATTTTCAAGATTGTAAATCTTGTCGGACAGCGGAAAAGTGAGGTACTGGTGACTCTTTATCAAATGCAGTCCACTGTATATAATTTTCTGGTCCAATAGATACTGAGGCAGAAAATAATCATACAACTTATGTATCGCAAATGCCTGCCTCCCTTCATCCCTGCGTAGCCCGGCCAGAAACTTCAACTGCTCCGGTTCATCTTCCAAAGCATAATTAACCCGGGTATACAGTGCCCCTTTGTGCTTGAAAATTCCGTTTAAACTCAATATATAAGGCGAATCGGCCGATAACAGATCTATCAGATGTACGCCGATTACCGAATCTCCCTTCAGCTCCATTAAAGAAATTACAAAGCCATAAACAGAATCTTCGGCGTTCAATACTTTCTCCAGCCGGTAACTACTGATCATACACAAATAAGATTGACGCTCTTCGTCGTACACCACCTGCCTGATTTGGGGTCTGAAATCGACCTTATTCCTTTTTTCCAAAAACAGTTGATAATTCATCGTGTCTTGTAACAGGTCGACATATACGCTTTTCATTACGGCATCCGGTACGCTGATTGCCGTCTCTTTACCGGCTGTCAGGATGGAGTAACTCTTGTTGAGGCGGTTCTTCATCACGAAACCGACGGGTGTAGCATTTATGTCAATCATGCTGGGAAAGGAATAATCACAGGCATGCAGCAGCACATTCCGGAACTCCCGTACATCCAGGTTTTGGAGCAATTCGCTCCAGATGAGCCTGCCGTCCTGAAATAACTGAATATGGCTTCTGTAATCCGAAGGAAAAAGGGCGGCTAAGCTGTCGGACCAGGTTATCCGTTCGCTGAATTTCCCGAGGCCCAAATGATCTATAATGGTGCTGGCGTCTTTTTCAAAGCGCTTTTCCATTACAATGGCAGCAGCCGGGTCCAATGTTGCAATAATATCCAAACTGGCAACACAATTGACGCAGTCGGTCGGGCTCAGTTTTATCAGTACCTGCTTCGACGCTGATGCAAATGGCTATACCAGGAGCACTGTAAAAAGCGCTATGTAAGGTAGGAAAGCAACTAACTTAAATATTCTCATAGCTCTATAGTGGTTTTAATCAGGAAGAAATTTCGAAAGCTCGTAACTGAATTTTTCCTGCGGGATTCAACAAATTAAAGAAAAAGAAGACAATAAATAACAAAAAATCAAATCACTGAATTTCCATACTGTGTTGATCTTACAGGATGTACCCCCACGGGCATTCTGCTCCGATACTCATTTTTCAGCCTTACGCTCCACAATTTTTGAGTAAATTCGCAGCCAGTTAAAAACAAAATATCCTACAATCTTATGGGTCGTATATTTGAAGTACGTAAATCCAAAATGTTTGCCCGCTATGATAAAATGGCAAAAGGGTTTACCAGAATAGGTAAAGAAATCGCAATTGCCGTAAAAAAGGGTGGTCCCGATCCTGAAAACAATCCCGCGCTACGCCGCTGCATGCAGAATGCGAAAGGTATTAATATGCCCAAAGACCGCGTAGAAGCAGCCATCAAAAATGCACTGGGAAAAGATACCAGTAACTATGACGAAGTACTTTACGAAGGTTATGCCCCTCACGGCGTAGCAGTCTTGGTAGAAACAGCCACGGACAATACCACACGTACCGTAGCCAATGTACGTTCGCACTTCAATAAAGGCGGCGGCACACTGGGCAATAGTGGCTCCGTAGCCTTCACCTTCAAACACATGGGCGTATTCAAATTAAAACCCGAAGGACTGAATGCCGACGAGCTGGAACTCGAACTCATTGACGCCGGATTGGACGAACTGGGCGAAGACAGTGAAGGCAACCTAATTGCACGTTGTAATTTTACCGACTTTGGCAGTATGCAAAAAGCCTTTGAAGAACGCGGCATCACACCCATCTCTTCAGAGCTCGAATGGATTCCGCTGAATACGGTAGAAGTGAGCGAAGAACAGGCTGAAGAAGTATTTAAAATGATAGAGCGCGTAGAACAGGACGACGACGTTCAACGTGTATTCCATAACATGGCCTAGTGCCTTCCGGCTGAGCAATACTTTTTAAGTAAATATGCTCTGCTATTTTAAAAAAAGCAACAGGATCAGCAATAACGGATGTATACTTCCACTACGCAAATCAGGGTCAGATACGGTGAAACCGACCAGATGGGTTATTTGTACTATGGGTTTTACGCATTATACTATGAACAGGGGCGCGCCGAAGCCATCAGGGAACTGGGCTTTACGTACCGGGAGCTGGAAGAGGCCGGTGTGCTGATGCCCGTAGTGGAAATGAATGCCCGTTATTTAAGACCGGCCCTGTACGACGATTTGATTACCGTCAAAACTTCGTTGAAAACTCTGGATAAAGAAAGTCCACATATCACTTTCCATTCGCAATTATTCAATGAAGCCGGAAAATTACTCAATGAAGGAGTTGTTTCCCTGGTGTTTTTTGATCCCAAATCGCGCAGAAAAATCCCTATGCCATCTGTATTATATGAACGTCTCAGGCCCTTCTTTTCAGATGCCCTGCCCGATGATTCAACTGTTTAACAAATTACAACTCATAACCCCCAAAATTATTTTCACATGCAAAGAGATACAGAATTATTCGGGCTGATCAATGAAGAACTGGACCGCCAGAGAAGGGGTCTGGAACTGATTGCCTCAGAAAACCTGACCAGCCTGCAGGTAATGCAGGCGATGGGCAATGTAATGACCAATAAATATGCCGAGGGATATCCGGGCAAACGTTATTATGGAGGCTGTGAAGTAGTAGATAAGAGTGAGCAACTGGCCATTGACAGGGCAAAGAAAATATTTCAGGTTGAATACGTAAACGTACAACCTCATAGCGGCGCCCAGGCCAATACAGCCGTTCAGTTTGCTGTACTGCAGCATGGCGATGCCATTCTGGGCCTGGACCTCAGCATGGGCGGACATCTTACCCACGGCTCACCTGTGACCTTCTCAGGAAAAATGTATCAGGCGCATCATTACGGAGTACGTAAAGAAGATGGCTTGGTTGACTACGACGCATTGGAAGCAAAAGCACTGGAAGTAAAGCCTAAACTTATTATTTGCGGTGCATCGGCCTATAGCCGCGATTGGGATTATGCACGCGTACGTGCCGCTGCAGATAAAGTAGGCGCCCTGGTAATGGCCGACATAGCCCACCCTGCCGGTTTAATAGCTGCAGGCCTGCTCAACGATCCTTTCGACCATTGCCATTTTGTTACTTCCACTACACACAAAACCCTGCGCGGGCCACGTGGCGGCATTATAATGATGCGCCGGGATTTTGAAAATCCATGGGGCATTAAAGGACCAAAAGGTGAAACCAGGATGATGAGTCAATTACTTGATCTGTCCGTATTCCCTGGTTTACAGGGTGGTCCGCTGGAACATGTAATTGCAGCCAAAGCCGTATCGTTCTTTGAAATACTGCAGGACGAATACAAAGCCTACGCCCGCCAGATGCAAACAAATGCACAGGCCATGGCAGAAGCCTTCCTGGAAAAAGGATACGATATTATAAGCGGCGGTACCGACAACCACTTGTTACTGATCGACCTGCGCAACAAGAACATCTCCGGGAAAAAGGCAGAAAACACCCTGGTGAAAGCCGACATTACCCTGAACAAAAATATGGTTCCCTTCGACGATAAATCACCTTTTATTACATCGGGAATAAGGGTAGGTGTACCGGCAATTACTACGCGCGGCATGAAGGAAGCAGATATGAAGCAAATAGTAAACTGGCTGGATCGCGTATTGGTATCGCCTGATGATGAGGCTGTAATCGCAACCGTGAAAGGCGAAGTGAACGAATATATGAACGCATTTAGCCTGTATCCCGAAATGGGCTAAAAAGTTAACATTACAACAGGCGGATTCGTTTCCGCCTGTTGTGATGATAGTTCTTTAATTTTGCCTAAAATGCATCACATGAAAACGACTCTTTTTATTGCCTCCCTCGCCTGCATACTTAGTACTGCACAAACCAGTTGGGCGCAATACGGACAGGATTTATCCAAATTGAATACCAAGGTTGCTCCGCAAACCGGCTGGAGAAACGCTTTGGAAGAAACCATTTACACCGTAGACACATCGATTAATCATGTTGATTTTGGCAAGGAGCGCATCAACCGCACTTTCCCGGTGGTATTTCACTTTAAGTCGATCGAATATGGGAAGCCCTCATTTACCTTTACAAAATCCCAGATCAAGCGTACTAAAATGAGCCGTAACAGCGGCATTTCCCAGATAGAGCTTACTACAGAAGGTATTCAAATACTGTATAAGCCTAAGAAAGTAGGCCCTGTCGACGATTACCTGGTTATACAAACAGAAAACGGGGATATGGTATTCTGGCTTACCGGAGAAATTTTACCGAAAAAGAGAGGCGGTCATAAAGAAACAGAAGAAAAGGAAAAAGCTGCTGAGGCAGAACGTCAGCCCGGCGTCAAACTTTAAGACACGGCATGCCGCCACAACATAATGCAACCAAAAAGGGAAGCCTGTTCGTCAGCGCTTCCCTTTATTTTTTTGGCATACCGCTCCTGGCCCTGCTACCCTGAGCAGGCACTAGACCTGCAGCAGTATTTATATATAGAAGATACCCGGAATCCGAACCTAGTCTTTTATATCTTCCCCATAACCTAAGCAGCTGCCATATCATTCATACCTTGTTATCAAACGAGCTCCGATCGTGCACTGAGCAAATCAGATCTGACTGTATTGTTTGTTCCAACCCCAGGCCTCCGTCTTTTTTCCAATATGGAAAAACCTGTTGAGCTGTAAACTCAGACCCAGTTCATTGTAAGCTCCGGCCGAAGCGTAGTACGAACGCGCATAACGAACCTGCAACTTATTGAGATGGACACCGGCCCCAAAAGAAAAACCGGCCATTCCTTTAGCATCTGCAGCACCAAGTTCGGCACGACGCAAATGGTTGTAGGCGCCCGATATGGTTATTCGTTTGGCCAGTATGAGCTCGGCGCCAAAATTGAGGTGCCTGAACAGCTTATCTACAAAGTAGGATTTGTTTTCATCATTCTGCTCCTCATCCGGAATGAGACTGTTATTCACCTTATCGGCCGGGTTGTTGTACCGCACATTCCATTCGTAGAGGTGATGCGCCGTAACGTACAAGCGCAGAGGAACGTTTTTCAATTGCTTACTTATACCCAGTTGCAAATCAAATGGCAGAGGCTCTGAAGTATTGTCGGGATTGTAGCGTTTTACCGTAACGCCCATATTCTTTGCCACCAGGCCAATACTCCATAAGCTCGCTGTGTCTTCATAACGTATACCCACATCGGCAAGCAAAGCCATAGCCGACCGGTCGGCCAGGTTGGAGTGAGCCCATTTCAATGTAGCTCCGTAGCGCCAATGATCGTTGTACTGCCGCGAAGCCGAGAAATTGATAGAATAATCTGCAGCGCCTACTTCACCTAATATATTGCCCTGCGCATCCGTATTGGTAATGCCACCATAGTTGAGGTATTGTACCCCGAAACCAAAATCTGTATTCAGCGGTGCTACATGGTAGGCATACTGCAGGTTAGCAACCCCAATGCCTGCATAATAGATATTGTAGTTCAGCGACAACTGGTTGTGGTAGGCAGGATTCAGTAAGGAGGGATTTTGCAGCGTGAAGCTTACATCCTGATCCTGGCTGGCAGCAACAAATCCGCCCAATGCCGATACATGCGGACTATTGCTCATTCGCAGATATTCGAAAGCATGCTTGCCTCCCACTACCTGGGCCCGGGAGGTATTACTTCCCAACAAACCTGCTGCTATTAAGGGCAAACAAAGCCAATGATATTTCATATTCCCAAAACGGGTTATTGTGCGCATATATTGCATTTTGTTGGCCGGCAACCCGGCCATCTGATTCTTTATTATAATTGTCTTCCTTTTGCCATTTTGACCCGATCCCATTCTTTAACCAAGCATTTATCCCATACTGTTATGGTTCATTCCCTTAGTTGAAAATCTTGCGGATCTACCAGCTGCCCGGCAAGGGAACCTTTTGACCAATGCAGCCAACAGTATGCCTTTTTTACTGGCTAACATCAAATTGGGCATAGCTTCCATTTTCAGGCGGGTAAAGGTAAGGAAAATTGATGGGCGGCTACGCTATGAAAGGCCGGTAATGCGTCATTCCTCATAATCGAAAAGCTCTTGTTCTTTCTCCGACAACAAGGGTAATGTATCCTCTGGATTATGTGCCGGATGACGTATATGCAGGTAAAAAAAGAGGTTTGTGAGAAGCGCTACCATCCAGTGTACGATAGATTTCAGGTATAATACAGGTAAGTATAAAAATTCGATGAAATAGCTGCTGCACAGAACCAGCACATAAATTAACTTGAGCCAGTCGAGAGAAGTTTTCTTTATCTTTCGGAGAAAGTGCAGCAGGTATAAAAGAGCCAGGGTTACAGAGGCTGTCAGTCCGATAGCAGCGGCTCCCGGCCAATGTTGCAACCGGAACAGCTGGGCAATTATAATTAAAGCAAATACTATATAGCTCAACTTGCCAAAAATGGTTTTGCGAAATGTTCCCGTAAAAAACATCGTAAACAATCCGGAAAACACGAAAAGCCCGATTGCAGTCGTAAGAAGCCCGGGGTCAGCATTCGGGCTATCTGAAAGTGTTATTTGCAGAAAAGCAAACACAACGGCAACCATCAGAATGGGTTGCAATACCAGGTAAATGCGATGAAGTAGTGGTCGATAGGTATTCATGAATATAATTTTTGGGAAAAATATAAAAAAAACCAACCTGAGTACGATCACGACGCCGCCGGGCAATTTATAGCAAGCGGGCGCTGTACTGTAGGGCAGGCAGGATACATATTTCGTCAAAAACTGCCAAATTCATTTTCAGATATTAATATAAAAAACCTACCTTTGCACCCTCAAATTTTAATTTTTAATCTAAACTGTCATGGCAGATTTACGCTTACAGCGCAATTTCGGTATCGCCGCACACATCGATGCGGGTAAAACCACTACCACAGAACGTATTCTGTACTACACCGGTGTGAACCACAAAATTGGTGAAGTACACGAAGGTGCAGCAACAATGGACTGGATGGCTCAGGAACAAGAGCGTGGTATCACTATTACTTCAGCTGCAACCACCTGCTTTTGGAACTTCCCTACAGTGCAAGGTAAGCCTACTGCAGATGCAAAAAAATACAAATTCAACATTATCGATACTCCGGGCCACGTTGACTTTACTGTAGAAGTAGAACGTTCAATGCGTGTACTGGATGGTTTGGTTGCTTTATTCTCTGCAGTAGACGGAGTAGAACCTCAGTCTGAAACTGTATGGCGTCAGGCGAACCGTTACCGTGTACCCCGTCTGGGATTTGTTAACAAAATGGACCGTATCGGTGCCGACTTCCTTGCGGTAGTACAACAGGTACGCGACATGCTGGGCGCAAAAGCTGTTCCCTTACAATTGCCCATCGGTGCTGAAGACAACTTCCGTGGTGTAGTTGACCTCATTACCATGAAAGCAATCGTTTGGGACGATTCCAGCCAGGGTATGACTTATACCGAAAGCGAAGTTCCTGCCGATATGCTGGACGAAGTAAACCAATACCGTGCTGAACTGGTAGAAGCTGTAGCAGAATATGACGATACTTTGATGGAGAAATTCTTCGAAGATCCTAACTCCATCTCTGAAGCAGAAATCCACGAAGCTATCCGTAAGGCTACTATCGATCTGAGCATTATTCCTATGTTGTGCGGTTCTTCGTACAAAAACAAAGGTGTACAAAAAATGCTGGATTGCGTTATCCGCTACCTGCCTTCTCCATTGGATGTAGAAGCTATTAACGGTACTGATCCCAGTGATCCGGAAAAACAACTGACACGCAAACCCGATGCTAAAGAACCATTCGCAGCATTGGCGTTCAAAATCATGACCGACCCATTCGTAGGTCGTCTGGCGTTCTTCCGCGTTTACTCTGGTCACCTCGATGCAGGTTCTTATGTACTGAACGTACGTTCCGGCAAAAACGAGCGTATCAGCCGTATCATGCAAATGCACGCTAACAAGCAAAATCCGATCGACTTCATCGAAGCTGGTGATATCGGTGCTGCTGTTGGTTTTAAAGATATCAAAACCGGTGATACCCTTTGCGACGAAAAACATCCGATCGTTCTCGAAAACATGTTTATTCCTGATTCCGTGATCTCTATCGCTGTTGAGCCTAAAACGCAGGCCGACGTTGATAAAATGGGTATGGCAATCGCTAAACTGGTTGAGGAAGATCCTACACTGCGCGTTAAAACCGACGAAGATACCGGTCAAACCGTATTGAGTGGTATGGGTGAGTTGCACCTTGAAATTATCGTGGATCGTATGAAACGCGAATTCAAGGTAGAAGTAAACCAGGGTGCTCCTCAGGTTGCTTACAAAGAAGCATTTACCTTGAAAGTTGAACACCGCGAAGTGTACAAAAAACAATCCGGTGGTCGTGGTAAATTCGCCGATATCCAGTTTGAAATCGGACCTGCTGACGAAGAATTCATGAAAGAAGGTAAAGGAAGCTTCCAGTTCATCAACGATATCTTCGGTGGTTCTATTCCTAAAGAGTTCCTTCCTGCAATTCAAAAAGGTTTTGAAACCTCTATGAGCAGCGGTGTACTCGCAGGATTCCCTGTAGAAAGCATGCGTGTTCGCGTATTCGACGGTTCTTTCCACCAGGTGGACTCTGACTCTATGTCGTTCGAACTGTGTGCTAAACAAGCATTCCGCGAAGCTGGCCGTAAAGCGAAACCAATTATCCTGGAACCAATCATGAAAGTAGAAGTACTTACTCCTGATCAGTACATGGGTGATGTTACCGGTGACCTTAACCGCCGTCGTGCTATGCTGGAAGGTATGGATTCCCGTAACAACCTGCAGGTTATTAAAGCCAAAGTTCCATTGAGCGAAATGTTCGGTTATGTAACCCAACTGCGTTCATTGTCTTCTGGCCGTGCTTCCTCTACCATGGAATTCAGCCACTACGCTCAGGCTCCAAGAAACGTAGAAGAAGAAGTAGTTACCAAAGCAAAAGGTAAAAAAGCCGCAGAAGCTTAGTATCCATTATTGAGCTTTCAAAGCCAACTATAAAAAACCGCTTCTTTATGGTAACATTCAGAAGCGGTTTTTCATTGAGAAAAAGCAGGAATTGGTAAATATCACAGCAGTATCTTAAACCTTCCCCAGCAGAAATACTCTATCAGGCTTAAACATTCTGGCACATGTTTTGTAATGAACATGCAGTACAATAATCCAAAAATCAACACAACATTTAACATGAAAAAGATACTTTCATTACTTACGCTCAGCGTATTGTTCTTTTCCTTCAGCGCGTCGGCTCAGGATCCGAAAGCTAAAGCTATACTGGATAAAGTAAGCAGCAAGCTGAAAACCATGAAATCCATTAAGGCTAATTTCACCTTCTCCATGGGTGCCGGTTCCAGTAAAAACACCCAAAAAGGAACCTTCGATATGAAAGGTTCCAAATACAGAGTAGACCTTGGCGCACAACAAATTCTGTGCGATGGTAAATCGGTTTGGACTTATCTGAAAAATAATAAAGAAGTACAGATAGCATCCTTCGACCCCAGCCAGCAAACTGTTTCTCCTGCTAAATTGTTTTCAGGATCATACCACAACGACTATAACAGCAAATACGTTGGAGAACAAACCATAGGCGGCAAGAAGGTAGATGTAGTAGAACTGACGCCCAAAGCTGGTCATTCGTTCAAAAAATTGCAATTATATGTAGATAAAGCCGGCGTTATTTCCGGTGGCAATATGGTAGATAAAAGCGGTAGCACCTATACCTATGCTATTTCCGGCGTGACCGAAAGCAAACTCTCCGATGCCGACTTTGCATTCGATAGCAAAAAGAACCCCGGCGTAGAGGTAATTGACCTGCGCTAAGCGCTCCATAATAAGAATTTTAACCCCGGATCAGCGATCATATCCTTTGGATAGGTCGCTGTTTTTTTTGCCGGGAAACTGCCCGTTTCTGTTACCGGATATCCGTCTCGACCCTTGTTTCCGGATAGTAGAACAAATCCTGCCCTTTTCGTACATTTGGCATCCTTTTTAATTTATTACCGACCGGACTACCACCGGTCGTTACCGGTTTACGACAAAAAATAAAAAAACGGTGCGCTTAAAATCTTTAGAAATAAAAGGCTTCAAATCCTTTGCAGACAAAACACTCATAACGCTCGACAACCCTATTACGGGCATTGTGGGACCTAACGGATGCGGGAAATCGAATATTATTGATGCCATACGTTGGGTAATTGGGGAGCATAAGATAAAGTCGCTACGCTCAGACAACCTGGAAGACCTGGTATTTAACGGCTCCAGAAGCCGCTCAGCCTCCGGTATGGCCGAAGTATCCCTTACTTTTGAAAATACCCGTAACCTGCTCCCTACCGAGTTTACTACCGTTACCATCACCCGTAAGTTTTATAAAAGCGGAGAAAGTGAATACCGGCTCAACGACGTCAGCTGCCGCCTCAAAGATATACACAACCTGTTTTTAGATACCGGTGTGAGCAACGACTCCTATGCCATTATCGAGCTGGGAATGGTCGACGATATTATCAAAGACAAAGAAGGAAGCCGTCGCCGCATGTTGGAACAGGCTGCCGGAATTTCCATTTACAAAACCCGTAAAAAAGAAGCCAAACAAAAACTGGACGCCACGCTGCAGGATATAGCACGCATTGAAGATTTGCTGTTTGAAATCAGTAATAACCTGCGCACGCTTGAAAGCCAGGCCCGCAAAGCGGAAAGGTTCTTCCAGGTAAAAAATGAATATAAGGCGGTGAGCATTGAACTTGCCAAGGCTTCGCTGGAGGAGTTTAACGATAAATACCAGAACCTGCAAAATCAGCACGATATCGAGCAGGACAAAAAACTTAAAATAGAAACCGAAATAGCCGGTGACGAAGCCGAAATTGAAGCAGGAAAAGTAAAGCTCGTACAAAAGGAACAGGAACTAAACGGACTTCAGAAAAGTTTTAACGACCTGGTAAGCCGGATACGTGGCCTGGAAAGTGAAAAGAAGCTGGCTGCCCAAAGGCTCGACCACCTGCAGGACCGGGAGAAGAGCCTGAACGAATTCCTCAACAATGCCCGGCAGCAGCTCACCCAAATAGAATCCTCTATTGAATTTACAGCCCGGCAAATACAAACGGATACGGAAGCTATGGAAGATTTGCGCGACGAGCTGGAAGCTATTCGCGATACGCTGGACGATAAGCGCGAGGCATTTGACCTGAAGAAACAAAGCCTCGAAGAACAGCGCAACAAATTACAACAAATACAACGCCGGCAGTTTGATGCCGAAAAGAAAGTAGCCATTGCCGATACCTCTGTGATGAACATACAACGTTCGATGCAGCAGGTTCAGGAAGAGAAAACCCAGCGAGGCAGTCAGATCAGCAAACTGAAGGCCGAACATACCGAGACTGAAGAACAGCTGCAGGAAAAGCAGGATCAGTTGCAAAATCTTATCACCCGCCAGGAAGAGATAAAGAGCAAGATTCTGGAAGGTCAGGAGCAATTGGAAGCATTGCGCACACGCTCAGTAGAACAAAACCGAAAGCTGGACGCCCGCCGCAATGAACATGACCTTTTGAAATCCCTGGTCGAAAGCCTGGAAGGCTATCCCGACAGTATCAAGTTTCTGAAGAAAAGCAAAGAATGGAATAGTAACGCGCCGCTCCTGTCGGATATTTTTGTAGTAAAAGATGAATACCGTACTGCCCTTGAAAATGTATTGGACAGTTATCTCAATTACTATGTAGCCGACAATATTCAGGAAGCAGCAAAAGCTATCCAGTTACTTGAAGCCAATAAAAAAGGAAAAGCCAATTTCTTCCTGCTCGATCAGTTTCGCGATATGCCGGCACAACAGCATAACCTGCCCGCAACGGAAGGTCTGATACCGGCGCTCTCCGTGGTAAGTACCGACAAAACATACGAAGCACTTGCAGCCCATATTTTAGGCCATGTCTATATTGCAGATGGTCAAAATACATTACTCGACCACAGCTTAAACGCTCCGGGAATTGTACTGATCGAAAAATCGGGCAAAACACTCCGGGGCAAATACAGCATTGGAGGCGGCAGTATAGGACTGTTTGAAGGCAATAAAATAGGCAGGGCCAAAAACCTGGAACGGCTGGCAGCCGAAATAGAGGAGCTAAGTACTTCTGCAGCAGCACTGAAAGCAGAAATTACCGTTACACAGGCACGCATCGCCGGTTTTAATCAGGAGCTGAACGATAAGTCTATAGACCAGCTTCGGAACGAAATCAACCGGCTCAACCATCAGGCCATCAACCTCAGCAGCCGGATCGAGAACTTTGAACATATGAACGAGACCGGCGACAAACGCCTGCAAAGCCTCGAAGAGCAACTGGCCGATACCCAGGACAATATAAGCGGCACCCGCGATGAACTGGAAGAAATAACCGGACAATTACAACAATTACAGGAAGCCATTCATACCGCCTCCCAGGAGTTTGCGGCAGTGGAGATGGACTTTAACATGGCCCAGCAGCAGTACAACAACCAAAACCTGCAATATACCCGCCAACAAAGTAAAATTGAAAGCCTCCGGCAGGAACTGAATTTCAGGAATAACCAACTTGCCGATCTGCAAAAGCAAATTGCCAACAACCAGGAGCAGTTGAAAGAAACATCCGCTCAGATAAGTGAGACCAGCGGAAAACTGCACTTTGGCGACAATGAATTATACGAATTGCTGCAAAAGAAAGAAGCAGATGAAAAAAACCTGAGTGAGAAAGACCGCAGCTATTACGAAATGCGGAATGCCATCAGCGAGCATGAAAGCAAAATAAGCCGCCAGCGCAGGGAAAAAGAACAGGCAGAAACCCTGCTCAACAGCATCCGGGAAAAACTAACCGAAATGAAACTGCAGGTGGCAGGTATGAAGGAAAGGCTGAGCGTAGAATTTAAAGTTGACCTAGAAGCCATACTGGAAGAAGGGCGCAGCAATGAGTTAAGCCTGGAAGAGCTAAACACAGAAGCAGAACGCCTGAAGAAGAGGCTTGAAAATATGGGAGAGATAAATCCCACCGCAATTGAAGCGTATAATGAAATAAAAGTGCGGCACGATTTCATAGTAGAACAGAAAGCCGATCTGATGAATGCGCACGATACACTGCTGGCCACAATTACTGAAGTGGAAAATACCGCCAATGCCAAGTTCAGAGAGACCTTCGACGCGGTAAGAACCAATTTTCAACAGGTATTTAAAGCCTTGTTCACAGAAGAAGATACCGCCGACCTAAAATTGACCGATCCGGATAATGTGGCCGACAGCGGTATTGAAATTTATGCGCAACCAAAAGGTAAACGACCCAGTACCCTCACACAACTTTCGGGAGGAGAAAAGACCCTGACCTCAACAGCTTTCCTGTTTGCCATTTATCTGATCAAACCCGCCCCCTTCTGTATTCTGGACGAAGTGGACGCACCGCTCGACGATGCGAATGTGGGCAAATTCACTCAGATGATTCGTAAGTTCAGCGACAATTCCCAGTTCATCATTGTAACGCACAACAAGCAAACAATGGCCGCCGTAGATGTTATATATGGCGTCACCATGCAGGAGGCAGGTGTAAGCAAACTGGTTCCCGTAGACTTTAGAAGCCTGAACTAGCATTCAGGGAGATATATGGACCTATAGCAAGCATCCTGACGCGGCATAGCCTGCATCAGGATGTTTTTTTTTCAGAGATACTGTTATTTTAGTCGTTCAAGCACACCTTTACGCTTCACGATATGCTTATAATCCCACTGGATAGCACGCGCTTTTTGCAACCAGCGTTGCAGTTCATCGTTGTTTATTTCAGCAGCAGAAGTATAATACACAGAAGCGTCCTTAAACTGTTTTCCCAAAACAGATAACAAGGGTTCATCGAAGCTGGCGCCACTCCAGAACATCAGCCGCAAACCTTTTTTTTCTTTACTATAACCAACTACAGGATTGCCTTCGAGAAACCAGACAGGATGCCGGTGCCAGATCTTGTTTTCAGCCTCGGGCAGGTTTTTTGCAATCAGGACCGATAGTACATTACATATCTGCTGATCTTCGGGGCTTTGCGCCCCATTGTATTCTATAATTTCCTGTACAATCATGCCTTACCGTTTCATTTTGATCTGTTCCAATACTGCATCCAACTGGTTCATACCCGTGAGGAAACCTTCTTTGAAGCCCATAGCAATAATTTGTTCCAGGGTCTCGAGGGTGTCGACCGAAATCAGGATACGCACTTTGGTAGCTTCTGCTCCTTCGGCCGAAAACTGATTGTTCCAGTGCATACGGGAGAAGGAAGTATTGATATTGCCTTCCTCATCACAAAAAGCATCCAAACCCGAATAAGCCTGTTGCGCTTCTATAGATTCGTAGTCGAACCTGCACCAATGGCGTTCGTTGTTCGGACCCGTCATAGCGTACAACCAGGTGCCGCCCTCGCGGAAATCCATTTTTTTAGTTTGATTCTTAAATGGCTGTGGTGCCCACCACTGATCCAGTAGCTCGGCTGTAGTCCAGGCGGCCCATACCATAGGTACCGAGGCCCGGAAAGAACGCTCTACGCGTATTTGTCGGGCTTCCCGGTCGACCGTAAAATCGGTTAAAAGATTTGAATTCATCGTATGTGCTTTAAAGGTGGAATGAAATATATCAGTATTAATTCAAAAAGAAGAGCAAATTGAAACAAGAATATGAAACCAATCGATTGCAAATATATGTGCAACTTTTCGGTTTCGCAAAATTTTCGGTGGTTTTCACCATAAAAAAAGCCAACCTGTGTTGGATGGCCTTTTTAAAATGAGGATAAAAAATTATTGTGTGCTGCCCCACTCTGCCTTAAAACTGCGTTGCCAGTCGTTCCAGGGCGTAGATTTATGCTGATCGCCGGCGATGTATTTCAGAATGCTTTCCATTTTATATACTTCCAGGTATCCGGGCATGGGCTGTGCATTGGTAAAATGTTCGTCCATAATCACTGTGGTAGGATATGACATGCGGCCCTGCATCAGCTCTATGGCCAGTTCATGTGCGCGGTACTGGTTTTGAAATTCCCATTTCTTTCCCATGAACTGAACGGGATCCTTTTGTTCAGCATCGAACTTAATTGCGTAAAAATGCTCGTTTACATATTTCACGAGATCAGGTTGCGCATATGTTTTTTTATCCATCACCTTACACCAGCCGCACCAGCCGGTGTAGAAGTCAATAAGCACCTTGCGGGGTTCCTTTTTCATTTTAGCTTCAGCTTCTTCAAAGCTGAGCCATTGTATTTCTTCTGCCTTCGTTTTATCGCCTGCACAGGCCAGGTGTATGGTGATGAGCAGCAAACTCATCATGCTCAGTATTCTTTTCATTTTCCTGTTTTTTTCAAAAGTATGTATTCTTCCGGATATGCTTCCGAAGCCAGCCAAGGGCTAAGAACTTCAATACCTGATTTTTTGCTTAAAGAATACGCAAATTAATGATTAGAAAACTTAGTTTTGCCCCATTAACATAACATAAAAGGCGGGAATGAAGATAGCCATTGCAGTTACGGGCGCCAGCGGTTCTATTTATGTACAGCAACTCTTTAGCAAACTGCAGGAATTGTCGGGTCAGGTAACGGAAGTAAGTGTGGTTTGGAGCGACAATGCTAAAACGGTATGGGCTGAAGAACTAGGGAATGAAGATTATGATGCATATCCCTTTAAGGTATGGAACAAGAACGATTTTTACGCGCCGTTCGCATCGGGAAGTTCGGATTATGCAGCATTGATTATCTGCCCCTGCAGCATGGGCACACTGGGCCGGATAGCAGCAGGTATAAGCGATAACCTTATAACCAGGGCCGCCGATGTTATGCTGAAAGAACGCAGAAAACTAATCTGCATGATACGGGAAATGCCCTATAGCCTGGTACACATCAACAACATGAAGGCGGTGACGGAAGCCGGCGGAATTATTTGTCCTGCCTCCCCCTCCTTTTATCATAAACCTGAAACCATTACCGCTGCTGTTCAAACAGTGACCGACCGCATGATTAACCTGTTAGGCGTGGTATCCGGTGGCTACCGCTGGGGACAGTAAACGTAAAAAACCACCATTGTTCGATATGGAAATAAGAAACCTTAAAGACACACCCCTGGCCGAAATAGTGGCTTGTATTTCCGAGTCCTTCGCCAATTATTTTGTTCAGTTACCTTCTGAAGAAAGTTATTGGGAGAACAGGTTTAAAGGTGCCAGGGTCGATTATGAACTTTCTTATGGATGTTTTGAAAACGGAAGGCTGACCGGATTTATCATAAACGGCATCGACCGTGAAAATGGAAAAATGGTCGCCTTTAATACCGGAACAGGTGTAACGCAGGAAAGCAGAGGAAAAAAAGTTATTGACAGGTTATATGAATACGCGGTGCCACACCTGAAAAATGCAGGTGTGGAACGCTGCAAACTCGAAGTGATAGAAGCCAATGAGATAGCTGTACATGTTTACGAACGCATAGGCTTCGATTGCACCAAACGTATACGCTGTTATCAGGGACATCTTGAAGTTCCCGAATCAAAGGCAGATGTGAGACGCAGTTCGCTTCAGGAGATAGAAACTACCATGCAGCTGTATAACGATCATTACTCCTGGGATCATACCCTGGAGGCCCTTCGTACCTATGGCGATCAGTACGAAGTGTATATCGTTAGCCTCGACGGTGCCGACATCGGGTATTTTATTATCAACCCTGCCAGAGAGTACCTTGCTCAAATAGAGCTGTACAACGAAGATGCTGTACACTGGCAGAACATGCTGGCTGCAGTACGAAACCAGTCACCCTATATTCGAATACTGAACGTAGATGAGCGCCGTACAGTCTTATTGGCTGCGCTTAGGAAGGCTGGTCTCGAAAACTATATTAACCAGTTAGAAATGGAAATGCCCATTGCCTGATCTACATAAAAGCAGGTAACGGGATATCGGATTTTCAGCAAATAAATTTTTCAATGGGAAAGAAAGAAGGAAAAAAGAAACAACATCATTCCGGAGTGGTTAATGAACAATCGCTGGAATTTTTCAGGAGATATATCAATAACCCCGCACCTACGGGCTTTGAAGCCGAAGGGCAAAAATTATGGCTCGATTATATTTCACCCTATATCGACGAATATTTCGTCGACAATTATGGTTCAGCGGTCGGCATTATTAACCCCGGGGCCGACTACAAAGTAGTTATTGAAGCGCATGCCGACGAGATATCCTGGTTTGTAAATTATATCACGAAAGACGGACTCATCTATGTTATCCGTAATGGAGGTTCCGATCATCAAATTGCACCTTCCAAACGGGTTCATATCCATACCGACAAAGGCATTGTAAACGGTGTATTTGGATGGCCTGCCATACATACACGAAGTGGTGAAAAAGAAGAGAGCCCAAGTCTTAAAAATATATTCATTGATTGTGGCTGTACTTCCAAAGAGGAAGTAGAAGCACTGGGCATTCATGTAGGCTGCGTAGTTACCTACGAAGACGAATTCATGGTGCTGAACGACCGCTACTACGTAGGCCGCGCGCTGGACAACAGAGCGGGTGGATTTATGATTGCGGAAGTAGCCCGATTACTTCACGAAAGTGGCAAAAAGCTGCCTTTCGGCCTGTATATCGTCAACTCGGTGCAAGAAGAAATCGGGCTTAAAGGCGCCGAGATGATCGCGCAGCGAATCAAGCCCGATGTGGCTATCGTTACCGATGTTACGCATGATACATCTACCCCCATGATCAATAAGATAACCCAGGGCGATTTAGCCTGCGGTAAAGGTCCGGTGGTATCTTATGCACCTGCAGTACAAAATAACCTTAACCGCCTGATTATACAAACGGCAATGGATGAAAACATACCTTTCCAACGGCAGGCATGTTCGCGTTCGACCGGTACCGATACGGATGCCTTCGCCTATTCCAACGGAGGAGTGCCCTCGGCCCTGATTTCTTTGCCCTTACGTTATATGCACACCACCGTAGAGATGATTCATAAGGACGATGTCGACAATGTTATCAAACTTATTTATCATACTTTACGGAACCTGGAAGCCGGGCAGGATTTCCGTTATATCAAATAAAATTTAAGCAACTTTTTGAGCGCCATACGATGATGAACGAACAAATTTTCTGGGAACTGATCGACAAAGCCATTCAGGCGCCCAACAGCAACTTTGAAACGCGCTGCGTAACCCTTACCGAATTACTGACCGCATACAGCGCAGAGGAAATTCTGGCTTTTGAACACATACTTCGCAATAAAATAGAAGAAGCTTCCACATGGCCGGTGATGGCCGCTACGTTTGTAGTATGTAGCTTTATTTCCGACGACACATACGAAGATTTCCGCGCATGGCTCGTAGGTCAGGGCCGCGAAAAGTTTTATAAGGCGCTGCAGGATCCTAATGAAATCTGCAATTTCCTGTCACCTAAAGAGGCAGAAGACCTGGGTGGTGAATACATGCTCTTTGTAGCTGTAAATGCCTGGCTCGAAAAGACCGGAGAGGAAGATGAAGAAGTATTCTACAAACTCATAGAGCATCCCGACGAGAAAATAATCAAACAACAGTGGCCTGAGAGCAAGGAAGCCTACCGCAAATTATTTCCCAAACTGTATGATACCTTCTGGAACGAAGACCGCATAGCCAGGAAGCTGGAAGAGGCTGAAGGAGAAGATGATTAAGCATCCCATACAGCACTAAGCTTATATCATGAAGCAACGAATTAAGCGTGGTTTGCGCGTGGCCCGCTATGTAGTGTACCGCGAAACCCTGGTTGACCGCAAAGACATGTTCTGGTCATTTTTGGGTGCATTTCTAGGTATAGCCCTTATCGGACTGCTACAGCACTATTGGCTGGATGCCCGCGACAATCTCTTTCTGATAGGCTCATTTGGCGCATCTGCCGTACTCATCTACGGCCATACCCAAAGCCCGCTTGCCCAGCCGCGCAATCTGGCCGGCGGACATGTGCTAAGCGCGGTGGTAGGTGTATGTATTCGCTACCTGGTACCCTGGCCCGAATGGCAATGGCTGGCCTGCGCGCTGGCAGTGTCGGTTTCGATTGTGGCAATGCAGGTTACCAAAACAATTCATCCGCCTGGCGGAGCCACCGCGTTAATCGCAGTAATAGGCAGTAAACAGATCAAGGACTTAGGTTTTCTATATCCCTTATGCCCGGTAGCCAGCGGAGTTGCTATTATGCTGGGCGTTGCAGTTTTGGTCAATAATATTCCCGACAACAGACGATATCCAAAGGGGAAATGGTGGTAGGTGAATAACATTAAGCCCGGAAATAAACAACTCAATAATATTGTAAATGAAAATCGCGCACCGGAATGGATGCGCGATTTCTGTTTATTGTATTACTTTTTCTCGGGATTTTTTAGCCTTTTCCCATATCCCGCAGGAAATTGACATGGGCAACCACTGCTCTGCGCATCGTTGGATACTCAATGTAATCAAGTTGGTACTCTTCACATACTTTCTTCACGATCTTACTTATAGCCGGATAGTGGATATGCGAAATTTTAGGAAATAAATGGTGTTCGATCTGAAAATTCAACCCACCTACGAACCAATTGATAAACTTGTCTTTAGTAGCAAAATTGGCGGTCGTTTTGATTTGATGAGCTGCGAATTCGTCCGGCAATTTACGGGTTTCAATATCAGCAACCGGAAAATGAGCATCTTCTACAGTATGCGCCAACTGAAACACAATACTGAGTATAAAACCACCCACCAAACTAAGCGTTAAGAATCCTACCAGCCAGGGCAACCAGCCCACAACGATAATGGGAATAACCACAAATATGGCAGCATGCCAGATTTTCACAATCCAAAAGCGGATATGGTCGCCTGCCGACATTTTTTTCAATGGCATATCGCCGATCTTTTGGGAAAAATACTTGTTGTAATCGCTAAAAAATACCCAGAAGATATACATCATCATGTACAGTACCACGAAATATACATGTTGGAACCGATGTAACTTGTAATGCTTCTGGGTGGGCGCCATGCGCATCAAAGCCCCGATTTCGATATCATCATCTACCCCATCAATATTGGTATAGGTATGGTGTATCATATTGTGCTTCATATTCCACATAAACTGGCTCGCCCCCAGCATACTGCTCGACCAGGAAGCCAGTTTGTTTACTATTTTACTTTCACTGAAGCTGCCATGCCCTCCATCGTGCATCACATTAAAACCTATGGAGGCAACAATACATCCCAGCAGGGCGCATTCGATTACGCCAAAGTACCAGGCGGGCTGTCCGATTAATAAGTGCAGGTAAATAGCAAAGAAAGCAATCAGCAACACGATGGCTTTGTGCCAAAGTGCAAAATTGCCGGTTTGCTTGATATTGTTCTCGGTAAAATACTGTTGAACCCGGGCTTTTAGTTCGCTATGTAATGAATTCTTAGCACCCGGAAATTTTGGTAATGAAACTGTAGACATGAAATTATTAAGTATTCTGGATTTTCGCCCGAAGACGATTAGCAAATTTCGGAAATTATTTGCTATGTTTTGCTTTTGTTTTTATATACGGCTATTGAGGGAGCTGGTTCGCTTGTCCGGTCTTTAAAAACATTTAAATTTTCCCATTTTAGGAAGAACTTAAGAAAATTTAGTTTTTACATAAGAAACTTCAGCAACCTGACCTGCCAAATACCTTATCTTTGCCGCCCTTTTTTTAAACCCCAGCCTCCGATGCGCCCGAAATCATCCAATAAAGTGATGGCGTTTATATTCGCCACACTCCTAATCGATATCATTGGCATCAGTATTATTATACCCGTGATGCCCAAGCTTATTGAGCAACTTATTCAGGGCGATATAAGTCAGGCTTCGCGCTACAATGGCTGGCTGGTATTTACCTATGCCATTGTACAATTTTTCTGCTCGCCCATTCTGGGGGCCTTAAGCGACCGCTGGGGCAGGCGACCGGTATTGCTCATATCCTTATTTGGATTAGGCGTCGACTACGTACTGCTGGCATTGGCACCTGACATCTTCTGGCTGTTTATAGGCCGGGCAATTGCCGGAATCGGCGGTGCCAGTTTTACCACAGCTTCAGCCTATATAGCAGATGTGAGCCCGCCCGAGAAACGCGGGCAGAACTTTGGCCTTATCGGCGTGGCCTTCGGACTGGGTTTTATTATTGGGCCGGTAATTGGCGGGCTTAGCGCCCATCTGGGTGCCCGGGCGCCTTTCTGGATTTCAGCCGGACTTTCCCTGTTGAATTTCCTGTATGGGTATTTCATATTGCCGGAGTCGCTGCCAAAGCGCAGCAGGCGCCGCTTCGAGTGGAGAAGAGCCAATCCGGTAGGTGCGCTGATGCAGTTGAGAAAATACCCTGTGGTTTCGAGCCTGGTGGTGTCTCTTATTTTGCTGTATATAGCAGCCCATGCTGTACAGTCCACCTGGTCGTTTTATACTATGTACAAATTTGGCTGGAACGAAACCATGGTAGGCTACTCACTGGGTGCCCTGGGCATTATGATAGCCGTAGTGCAAGGCGGATTGATCCGGGTAGCCATACCTAAAATAGGCCAGGCAAAATCAGTAATTATTGGCTTGTTGTGCTATATGACCGGCATGATTTTGTTCGGCTTTGCTACGCAGGGCTGGATGATGTTCCTGATCCTAATTGTTTATTGCCTTGGAGGTATTGCAGGACCAGCACTACAGGGACTTATTTCTACCCAGGTACATCGCAGCGAACAAGGTGAGCTGCAGGGTGGACTCACAAGCCTCATGAGTGTTGCGTCCATCATCGGCCCGCTGACAATGAACAGCCTGTTTGCCTGGTTTACATCCGACAATGCGCCTGTATATTTTCCCGGCGCACCCTTTATTGCAGGAGCCTCCCTGCTGCTGATGAGTATATTACTGGCCCGCCCCTTTTTAAAAACCCATAAACACCAATAAGTTCGCTTATAATGAGGTCCACCAATACGTTGTAGTAGCCCACTTGCCCCAATCTCCAATACCTTTTTCCAGTTCTTTTTCGAATTGTTGACGAGATACTTTTTTCCCTTTCTTCAGCGGATTAAAAGCGTCTTCCGGCGGAGGTATTAAAGTAACTTCGGTGGCAAACCAGGTGGTGTACAATCGTGGCACAGCCAATCCAAGTATCATACCCGGCAAACCATTGAAATTTTCCGGACCGCCGCTTACCAGAATCTGATCGGTATAAAACGCGACCACGACCACACTATCGCAAATACGGGTAACCGCCTTGCGACAATTGTAACCCGCTATGACACGAACTTCGTCTTCTATTTTCCATTGTAGCTTTCTTAAGCTGTCTTGTATAAGAAAAGTGGTTTCGAATACTTCCTTCTGAGCTGTATAACTGCCTTTATTGTAATCGATCAACACCTTATTTTCTTTGGCTGCCCCCCGAAACAGGTAGGCAGCCATTTTCACATCTTCATTTTTGTCGAAACTATATACCGTTTTCCCATCATCAAAATAACAATTGAAAAAGGATGAGATATTCTGAGGCATTTCAGGCAGGAACTTTTTCATCCACTCATCCTCGCCAGTCTGTACCTGCATTTTTACATTCGTCTTCCGCTCAAAAACAATTTTCCCCTTACTGGCGAACTGTGCCTGTAGCAATATTGGCGACAACATACAAAGGAGTATCTGAGATATTTTCAGCATGTGATACACTTGAAATTTGTAAATAAATATTTTGTAAGCCCAACTGCACTTAATCGTAATAAATCACACCGTCAGTTGCCGGAGCCTTTCCTCCAGTTTTCGTAAAGTTCCAGGTCAGACCAAGCATTACATAACGACGAATGTTATTGTAGGTACGTTCATTAATGATATCAGAGCCGGAATAACGACTATAGCCTATGTTTTGGTTGAGTATATCGTAAGCGCTTAACTGCAAAACCAGGGAACGATCTTTCAGGAAGCTTCGCGATACATTGGCATTCCAGCGAAACACATTATTGTTACGTTCTGTAGGATCCAGTCTTTGTCTGATGTTCCATTGCACCGTGGTTCCAATGGTAAAACGTAGTATATTCCAGCTGAGGTTCAGGTTTTGGTCATAGGTCCAGTAGCGCGTCACAATATCCTTCCTGATGGCACTGTTGTTTACATTGTAATCCGGACCAAAGGAGTAGCGTACACGCCAGGTGGTATCTTTATAATAGCTCAAGCCTATAGAAGGGCCCAAACTCGTATTGGTAGTAGTGTTGGCTAATCCGTTCACAAAGTTCCTGTTGCGTGAGGTGTTCATGTCACCACCCAGGTTAAGGTTTACTTTAGCGATCAATTCGGTGGAATAGCTGATGTAGGTGTTAAAGTTCATATTTCCGTCCACATTAACGTACTGATACGTTCTGCGACCGCTGATATCCACATCCTGCTTGTTACCGATAGCATTCTGGGTAAAGCTGAAGTTGGCGCTGGCCCATATACTGCGGCTCTTCAGAACTTTATAATCGCTGAAGTTAAGGCTGAAATTATGCCTGAACTCCTGTTTCAGATCGGGATTCCCTATCATCACATTCAGGGGGTCATTATTGGTACGCAAGGGCTGAATCTGCTGCAACTGGGGCTGATTGGTTCTACCGTCATACGTCAGATTCAAACTGGTCTGCTTGGAGGCTTTAAACTGAAAAGTTGCTCTCGGGAAAAAATTGAGGTTAGAATAAGTGAATACGGTGTCTACAACTTTATCCTCCTGGCGAAAATCGGTATTACCTACCGCCCCACCGAACGAAAAATTGAATTTCTTGTAATTGAAGCGGATATTGGCTCCGCCCCTGTTCATAAGAGAATTGAACACGTAATCGCTACTGAACAAGGGGTTGTAAACGTCAGCAACTTCTTCACCGCTTCCCCCATTGCCAATGCGATCGTACGATGCCCTATCGTTCATCCTGTTATTGATTCCCAAGCTATAGTTCAATTCTAAAAAAGCCACTTCCGACAGGGGTTCCGTGTAGGACAGCCTGGTCTCGCCTTGCAACGTTTTGCTGCTGCCTTCCTTCCGCTGATCTACGATATAGGAACTGTCGATGGCATACAGGTTATTGATCGAGTACAAGGAACCGCTATCTGTGCCTTCGCGCCAGTTAAGCGAAAAATTGGCTGATATCGAACGACCCTTTTTTGCGAATTTTCTACGGAACAGGAGGTTGGTATTGATCGATTTACTTTGGCTGTTGCTGAGCGAATTACGGGTATTATCGTTGATGCGCTCACCCAGCATGCTTTCGGAATATCCGGTATGCTCAGACAATGACCGGCTTTCATTATAGGAGCCAGAAAGAGCAAGCTTCAGTGAAGTACTCGTATCAATGACAAGTTCGGTGGCTGTGGTAATACCATGGGTTATACTGGAGCGCAAAGAATTGTTACGTTCTTCGCTTCTATACTGAGTATCCGGCAAAATATATTGGCTCCGGGAGTTGTTGGTTCCTTCCACAATATTTTTGCCGAAGCGATAGCTGCCACCAAAAGACAAATCGTTGTCGAACCACTTGTTGCTATAGTGTGCGCCGCCCGACCAGGCTTTAGGAAGCCCTTCACCGCTAAACCGTCCGTCCCAGCTCATGCCTTCGTCGGTATAATAAGTCGTGGTAATACTTCCGTCGTCCCCTACTTCGGTGATTCCCGAATTACCTCCATAAGTGCTTCGGTCGCTCCAACCCAGCCCATTGTTATTGGTATTGGACATGACGCCATAGGCCGAAATTTTTCGCTTTTTGGAAAAGGACTGGATCATTGCCTGGTTTTCCCAAAAATCCGGAAGACCGCCACCGGCAGCTATTTTACCCATATAACCTTTTTTCGCATCCTCTTTCAATTGCAGATTGATCGTCTTTATCTTTTCACCATCATCGATGCCGGTAAACTGGGCCTGATCACTTTTTTTATCGAAAACCTGCACCTTGTCCACAGCGCTTGCTCGCAGGGTTTGCGCAACCACTGCCGGGTCATCGCTGAAGAATTCTTCACCATCCACCAGCATTTTCTTCACTTCCTGTCCGTAAGCCTTTATTTTCCCATCGAGGCCCATTTCAATACCCGGAAGCTTCTTCAACAGTTCGTCTACATTGTCATAAGCTCTGGTCTGGAAACTATCGGCGGTATATTCGACCGTATCTCCTTTGATAACGATAGCCCGGGCATCCGTGATGACAACTTCCGAAAGCAGCTGCTGTTTGGAAACCATATAAATTTCACCCATATCGGTAAGGGGCTGCTCCAATGCAACCTCCTCTTTAATGGATACAAAATTCGGATGGGATATCAACACTTTATAAGTCCCAGGAATGTCGGCCTGCAATGTAAATTTCCCGTCTTCATCAGCCCGCGTAAATTGCTGTAATACGGAATCTGATGATCTGATCAGAGATACGGAGGTATAGCCGGTATTGCTGAGATTGACGGTATCCAGGAGTTTACCGGTTAATGTCCATTGTTGCCCCTGCGCACTGCTGCAACAAAATATGAACAAGAAAAGAAATAGCAGATTACGCATTGGATATGTTTGATTTTAACATTGCTTTTCGACAAAGAAAGAGATTAATTAACGCACTAAAACCTAAGAAATTGCAATTAATGATTTTAAATTTCGCGCCGTATCCATTGAAACAAAAAAATTATTTCATCCGCAACCGGGATTCAGGTATTTCATCGAGCACCTTTAAGAATACCCGGCAATAGAAGTTATAAATGGAACGCAGCTACCTTCACAACAGCAACTACTGTACATCCAGGCTCCGGCATATACAATTTGAAGGTGCATTAAAGTAAGGGTGCAGATAGCCTACCGTCAAGTTCGATTTCGCCGACGGCGCGGGGGCGGGCATAGCCCAGGTCTGGTAAGGATAATTATTATTCATAGTTAAACGGTTATAGGAGTTAATGAAGTGAACGGCTTCAGAACGCTCAATTCGTTAACGCAGCCCAAGTTAAAACCTTTCATTGAAAAGGTCCATTTTACTTGGCGCTCGATGAATACATATCAATGTAGCATATATCAGGCAGTGCCGGATACTTCATTTCACCGGTAGGAAACCTTAATAATACCAGGGATCATTCAGGGATTAAAAGAGAATACCGAAGAAAAACTATCTACCGGTTTTACATCGCCGCTGGTTGGTTGCTGGCGCCGGAGCCGTTCTTCGCGCTCTTTGCGCATCTTTTCCTGACTACGGAACAGATCCAGCAGGCCATTAAAGGACCGGCGATAGCTAAGACCTACACCCTGCCTGCCGATGGTCTGAGCACCAATAGCATCATAATTGCTGGCACGGAATACATTGAAGCGTATACGGCCATCTTCTGTAAACAGGTATTGCACGCGGAAGTCGCCCACAAGATTAGTAGTCAAATCGCTTTGCGATGCATTGCGGCCCCAATCGTACACACCACCGACTTCGACTACAAGGCGATTTTTTAAAAAACTCTTACGCAGATTGATACCAGCTTCATTGCGGTTGATATAGCCGATTCTGTTAAAGTCGTCGGTACTGGACAATGAATAGTTTTTATAACGTACGCCCACGTACAAATCTTCCATACCCAATATTTTATTGGCAAAATTGGTGATCTGTGAAGATGCTGTAGTGGAAATGAGTTCGCTCATATTATTGATGGTTCCGCTCGCTACGGCATTGGAATTACTCAATCCTTCGGGAGGTACAAACTGTTCCAGCAACAGAAGTGAGGCCACCTGGTTCAGCAGTTCTTTATCGTCGGTATTGATACGCTGCAATTTCTGATATGCATAGGTACCTACGGAACGGTTTTCTACCAAATCGAGCCGGAAGGTAAAATCCGGTTCTGATAAGGATCCGCGCATATTCAAACCCACATTGATCATCTGCATGATTTGGGCATCGCGTATCTCGTCTTTCGACAAAGCTACCCGGTCTACTTCATTAATGATTAAATCGTACAAACGGGCGCGGATTTGTGCGTAGGCTGTCACGTCCAGGTCGGCGTTGGCAATATCGCCGTTCCACTTGATAACGCTGTTGGAATTGATGGTAAACTGGCGTTTATAATTCAGCACCTGCAGCTGCTTGAACGAGAAGTTATATTTCCCTTCATCGATAATATAATTTCCATTCATCTTTATCTCACCATCAGCCGGAATTTCAAGTATTATATTTCCGCTTCCTTTGGCCCATATCTGGTCGCCTGTAGACGGATCAATAATGATGGTAGCTTCCAGGTCAGGCGTGGCAATTGCATCGAGCCGGATATTCAGTTTACTTTTACTGGTTTCCTTTTTAACACTCGCTTCCCCGTATTGCCTGAAATGAATATAATCGTATTCACCCATATCGGTACCCGAACTGATGGGAATATACAAATGGGAGTTTTTCTGGGGCGTTGCAAAAATGCTGAGGCTTAAATTATCGACCGGCCCGGAGAGCCTGGCCTGTACCGATGCCTTCACATTACCGTAAAAATTAGCGTTATGCTGCTCCTCCAGGTCGAGCACCTGGATATTATCGCTCTTCAGGTTGAGCCTGAAATTCATTTTACCCAAACGCTCGTGCTGAATATTACCACCCAGATACCCTACTCTGCCCTCATCGTCGACCACTTTTATAGAACCAAATTCAAACCTCGTATCAGATACATTAATGGTCCCCTCTTCAATGGTATAGTGCGCGCCGGTAATATCGGGGCTAAAGCCAACTTTCTTAATCTGTATCGTACCCGAAGTATGCGGACTGGAGGCATTGCCCCGAATATTGATTTTCCCGTCGAGCGCGCCGCTCAATTTATGTACATATCCAAACAGGAATGGCTGGCCCCATTTAATCTGCGCGTCATTTAGTTCAATAGACAAATTCACATTTTCAGTCGAGGTCTTATTCAACACATAAGTCCCCGACACATTGGCTTCTGAACCGGCATAACGCAGACCACTGGCCGGATCGAAGGAAAGCGTGGCACTGGCCACATCGTAGGAACCTTTGGCACGCGCGTTGCCCAATGTATCTTCATTAATTCTTAGCTGATCCGCATTCAGATCAAAGGCTATGCGCTGGTCTTTGAGCAGGGAAACAATAGTAAACTGTCCGTTGACCCTCCCATCCAGATTCAGGTCGCCAAAACCAAATAAGCGGTTGAATGGCAGTATATCCAGCGCCTGTATATCTACCAGGGCTTTATTGGGTCCGGGCTGACTGCCTTTTGGATTGATAGCTATACGCTGCAAACCTGAGCTCAATACCAGGTTATCGATGTTCAGATAATCTTTTGAATAGGTAAGTATATTTTCACCCGGAATATCCCAGCGTGCCTGATTCAGGAAAAACTCGGAAGGCAGGATATTAAGAATAAAACTGTCGTTGCGGGCAAATGCCAGACCATTCAACTCTGCACTTCCGATACTGGTAGGTGTGGTTGTAAATAACTGGAAACGCGCAGTGTCCTGGTATACCTGTGTTTGAAACTGTACGGTGGAAGCCAGGTCGCGCATCCCGTACTTGATGCCGTTGGCCCTTACTTCCAGTCCAAACCCGGTATAGCTGCCCGCACTGCTGACCTGAATATCGTTGAAGCGGATGCCATCATAAATGATATAAGGCACCGTACCATTAAAACTTAAAAACTGGCGGCGCATATCCATCGTACCGCTCAACCTGGTATCGGCGCCCACCCTGATGGAGGGACTGAATAACGACAAAATATCATCCGTATTGGCAGCCTGAATCTCGAAAGCTATATCCTGTTGTTCGTTTACGCGCTCAGGACGTTTGATATATTGTGGTAAATAATAAGAAAGAAACATTTGCACGGAACCGGGAAGATCCATCAGCGAGAAATGTCCGTTTACATCTACAGACACAGCGTTGGTAGAAAACCGAAGCAACTTTTCGCCCGCTGCGCCAATACGGGATATAAGACGCAGAGAATCGATATTTAGTCGCTGCGTGTCGCGGACGATATCCATATTGTATACATAGGCCGAACCTACATAGTTATCGATATTCGTGCCGGTAAATGATAGCCGCATTTTACCACTGGCGGTAATACTATCGGGACTTAAACGAATAGCTTTAGCGTTAAGATGTTCAATATCGGCTTCCAGATCAAACAAGGGCTCAGGTGCAGAGAAGTCGATATTCCCTTCAAATGCCAGTTTAAGATTCGGATCAGCGGCGTGCAGGGTTCCGTCAAACTTCCTGTCGCCCAACAAACCTTTTACATCAATACTTTTATAGCCATATCCATTCAGCATTATACTATCCAGATAGGCATCGACCTGCATAACCGCTGTAGCCGCATCAAATCCGCGACCTTCAATTTTGGCGTCCATCGTTAAAGGGCCCAATACAGGCTGGGCAAACAACCTGCCCATATCGAAGGCGCGGGTACGGAGCGAGCCCTTGTATAAGGCCGGACTTTTCTGCGGCAGGCTCAGCCTGAAATCAGCGGTGGCCGTACCTATATTGGTTACAAGTGTACCTTTTGTTACAAAATCTGCAATATACCCTGTAAAGCTTCCTTTAAAATCTACCTGGCTAAGCGACGAAAAATCGAGCGTCTGCTGGTTTCTAAGTTCCGGTACATAGGCAAATACAGCGGGGCCCATAGTTTGTAAGTGGCCTTCCTGGAAATCGATAAAGGTAGATTCTATATCAGGCAATCCTTTCATCACCAGTCTGCCACGCAACGAACTCCAGCCATCGTTCAGCACCAGATCCTGTACCCTCAAATCGGCTACCGTACCACGGCCGCGACCGCTCAGCACCACCGACTTATCAGCAAAGCGCTCCAGCGCGGGCGCGAAGTACACAATATCGCGGATACCGACTTCCGATTTTTTCAGGTTGGCAACCATTGTCACCGCGGTGATATAATCAATAAAATCGGGAAAGCGTTCATACCGCATGGCATAGTAATCCGTAAGGGTACTGTAACGCGTTTGCAGTAACAGGTTCCGGCATTCCGAGAGGTTCGGTGATACGGTAACGTCGGCCTGCATTTTTTTTATTTCCAGCCCACAACGTTCCCGGGCCTGAAGCAAGGCCAGCTTTCCCGTAAGTGTATCGCCATTTATATTAATTTTCCTTGCCTTGATATTGATGCCGGTAATATCCAGATGGGTTTCATCAAAGTATCCGGCTATCGGCTTTGTATCCGGATCATCCAGAAAAAAACGGCTATCGGACAAGTCGAGGTTCGCAAGATCGATCTTCCATAAACCGGGATTAAAAGCCGTGGTATCGACTTCTGATTCATCGGTTATCTTACGCATCGACGCGGGTCGCCCGCCTTTATAATCGCGCAGACCGAAAGTAACCTGCTCACCTTGTACAGACGCAATATTCAGCACTCGCTTCTTCAGATCCATATCGCGTACCGAAACGTCGAACTGTCTTAGTTCGCCAATCATATCGCTTCCCACCCATTGATCAACCATGTGAAAACGTACCTGACGGAGGCTTATCCGGTCGAGGCTCAGGTTGAAATCACTTTCACCGCTCTTTTCTGCCGACTCTTTACCGGCAAATGCATCCAGTACAAACTGATAATTCCAGCGATCGGATTGAGCGGGTCTGTACAGGCGGGCATAGGCATTGCGCAAACCCAGGAACGTTACTTTGGGTTTCCCGCTCAACAACAGCCAGTCGGATGCTCTTAATTGCAAGGCGCCGGCGTACAGCAGCGTATCACCCTGTTTATCTTCGATATACAGTCCTTCTATTTCGGCAGAATTTAGCAAACTTATGCGCAGGTGTTTCAGCTCGACCCGGGTTCCCAGTTTTTTCGATAAATAGTTAACCAGTTTTCCGGCAATAAACTGTTGAACAGGCGGCAGATTGATAAGTATAATCAATAACAGGATCACACTTATCAGCGAAATAACACAGTAACGGAGTATTTTAAAAAAACGCTTCAGCGGCCAGGTGATTTGATGTGCAAAGATAAGCAGAACGCCAGTATGCAAATGCTAAAATTCTATATGAGCACCCTTATACACCCCCAAAACACAGGAATTCTTCGACAAGTTCAGCAAAGTGCAGCAAAACCGTTTTCAGAGCCCACACGTTTGGGTGCATGCAGACCGGCAGCTTAATAAGCCTGTGTGCATCTGGAAAGCTATTGTATATTTGCGCCTAAAAATTCAGCATTCATGACCGTTGTTCAAACCATATTGGAAATACTTAAGTACATCCTGCCTGCTATTATTGTTCTGATTGCTACTGCGCTGATTGTAAAACGCTTTCTGATCAACGAAACAGAACGCAAGCGTCTGGCCATTTTTAGCGAAGGCCAGGAAACAACCTTACGGCTGCGTCTGCAGGCCTACGAGCGGTTAGCACTTTATATGGAACGCATACATCCACGTGTGTTGGTACCGCGGGTATATAGCTCTGATATGACCGTACGTGATTTACAAACTGTGCTGGTAAGCGCTATCAGTGCCGAATACGAACACAATCTTTCTCAACAAATATATGTTTCCAGTCAGGTTTGGAAAACTGTTCAAAGCGTAAAAGAACAGGAACTGGCAATGATTAATCAGGTGGCCGGCATGTTGAATCCGGAAAGCCCGGCGAAAGATTTACATCAGAAAATCGTTGATTTTGTAATTTCCAATGAAAATGATCTGCCGGTAGAAGTGGCGCTGGATATCATCAACAGCGAAGCTAAACTGGTACTATCGCAACAGATGTAATGTACGGGGTGCAACATCCCGGATGATATTATGAAAAGTCCGGCGCCGGTTATTAAGATAGCCGGCGCCGGAATACATTAGCGGGGCTTTTAAATCAGCAAATTGCGTCGGTTATGTTGCCTGTGATGTGCTAGAAAGGATAACCGATGGCAATATTGAAGTTAATATTCCGCCGGCGCCAGTCGGGATCACCCAAATCGACCTGATGCACAATCCACCCGTCGCGCTCCGGGTTGTAGGGCGTTTTTAAGGGAACTGCCCAGTCGAGCCTTCCCACCAGGAAGCCTCCAAAGTCGAGGCGTATACCCGCGCCGGAACTGAGCGCAATCTCCTTGTACAGATTTTTGAATTCGAAATTGGCACCTGGTAAATGGTCCTGCTTTCTGGCCAGCCATATATTTCCGAAGTCAGTAAAAACAGCCCCGTTTAAGCTGATTGCACCCGAAAAAAGCTTAATTAATGCGAACCGGTATTCAGCGTTAAATTCCAGCTTTATATCACCGGCCTGATCGATAAACAGGTTATCGGTCGAATTTTGTGCTGTTGAATCATAATAACTGCCAGGCCCCAGCACGCGCGGCCGCCAGCCCCTGATACTGTACGCTCCACCTACAAAGTATTGTTTCAGATAAGGCAAAATAGTCGACCCTCCATAAGGCAGTCCTACACCGCCATGAAAACGGAAGGCCAGCGATGTATTGCGCTTAATCACATATTGCCTTGCATCGAAATCGAAACGCAGGTAGCGCGCATGGTTAAAATTCAGTGGATTTCCGGTCACTTCGGCCAGGCCTTTTATACCACTCATCAAAGCCCCTGCCTCTTCAGCTCCCAGTTTCAAATAGGCGTATTGACCTCGTTTCCTACCCTCTGTATTAATGATATATTCAATACTTTCTCCTTCAATAAAGGTTTCCTGATAACTGTTCTTTATTGCCGGAATACTATCCATCCGCTCGCGGAAATTGTCTGTTATATTACGCAAATGAAGGGTGTTCACAAAAGCAGGCTTTACCGTCCAGGTCTTAATGGGCGACTCCTTCCAGATATAACCATAACTGGCATTTACACTTACCAGGTTGAAATACTGAATACGGGCGAGTGAATTGACACCGGCCGCCAGCACGGTACGTGGTAACGAGTTCTGCGAAAACCTTTTCTGACTTACAGGTAAAATAAATTTGGGGAAAGTAAGCCTGAAATTAACACCCAGATTTCTGGAAAAAAGATAAAAGCGCTTAGGCAGCGAAACATTCCTCAAGTTGTTTTGACCCAACTCTACGCCATACGAAACGGTAGCAGATAACTGGTTGGCTCCCCGCAGAAAGTTTTTGTCTGTTACCGAAACATTGGCAGCCGTACCAACAGCATACAGGTTGCCACCCGAAACCTCCACGCTGGTACCGAAATCATATTTCTCATTCCGGTTCATCATGATATAGCAGTTCAGGGTACGGTTCATACTGTCCTGGCGATTAGCAAAAATCACCACCCGCACATATTGAAAGATGCCCAGATCGTTCAATTGTCGCAGGGTCTGGTTGTAATCGGACTGTGAATATTGTTTGCCCGGCCTGATAAAAATCTTATTGTCCAGGATTGAAGTATTCACATACCGCTCGCGGTACCGGAACAAGAGACCATTAACTTCTTCTTCATTTAACCCGGCGCTGCTGAAATCGCTGGTATCGGTATAGTCGGGAATTACCACTACCCTGTCAAAAGTGTATTTCTCGAATTCCATGCTATCGTCCGTTGGATGTATCATTACTTTTACATTCAGCGTCGGTTTTTTCTTCTGTCGTTTAAGGGTTATGAAATTGATGGTACTTTCAAAGGGGTTTTCCAAATTGCGCAGGTAAGATTTATCAAGTGTATCCAGCTCAAAATCGATATTATCGGCACTGAACCGGTAATAGCCGTAATTGCGTATAATGTTTGTAAGCCGGCTGCGTTCCAGGCCTACGACTGTATTGCTGTAACTTTTTCCCTTGGTCAGCAAAGTTTCTTTTCTTAATTCGGGCTCGAGCACGGCCAGTTCCGGATCTTCGATGTCGAAATGTACATCATCAATCAGGTATTCGTTTCCGGTATTGACCCTATAGGTCAGATAGGCTTTCCGGCCTTTCAGCCTGATGGTATCGCTTATAGTTGCGTAGAAAAATCCCTGATTGCGCAGGAAACTATGCATATTCTTCCGCGTACGCTCAACGATAGCGGTATCCAGCACTTCAGGTTTTTCCACTACGCCGGAAGTAAGCTGGAAATTGGAAGTATCCTGCTGGTATTTCTTATGCCGCATATTGTACAACCAAACCTTGTATGGTATAAAGCCAAATAAAAATGTATTCGGCCTTTGTGGCATAATGCTGTACAACTGATCCTGCAAAACCCCTTTTTCGAGGTTCCTGTCGGTTTGCAGTTTAATATTAACCTTACGCAGCAGGTATTCGTCTTCTTTAAGGTATTTAGTGGTAGAACAACTCTGCAGTATCATCAGACCTGTTGCAATAATGGCGATAAAGAGAAATCTTATAAACGAAGCCGTCATGAATCAGGTTGTGAAATTTTAGGGCGAAAACCCCGGAGCAAATTATTAAAATGCTGGTAGGTTTAGTTAATTTGCGTGTTTAAATTTTCATAATGACCAAGGCACAGATCAAACTGTTCCAGGCCTTAAGCCGGCAAAAATACAGAAAAGAGCATAATGCCTATCTTGTTGAAGGAGACAAAAATGCCAGGGAATGGTTGATGTCTGCTGCGCATATTATTGCAATTGCCGCTACGGCCGATTGGCTGGAAAACCATCGCTCCCTTTGCGGGCAGCACCGGGAGGCAGATATTATGCCTGCCGAAACCTTTGAACTGGAAAAAATAACCAACCTGCACACGGCCCCGCCGGTAATACTTATGGTACGTATGCCCGATACGCGTATGCCATCTTCGATGGATGGGGAATGGGCACTGTACCTCGATCGCATCCAGGACCCGGGCAATATGGGTACCATTATCCGAACTGCCGACTGGTTTGGAATTAAACAGCTCTTTCTGAGTCCCGACTGCGCCGAAGTATATAATCCTAAGGTGGTGCAGGCCAGTATGGGCAGTTTGTTACGGGTATCTGTCTGCAGCAGCAGTATGGCGGCCCTGCAACAACAATTTGCCCTTCCCTTATATGCCGCATGTCTCGGGGGCACAGACCTGAACACCCTGGCAGATCCACAACCCGGCCTTATAGCTGTAGGCAACGAGTCGCAGGGATTGTCGGATGAAGTACTACGTGCGGCCAGTCATAAAATTACCATACCGGCGGGCGGCGGCGCTGAGTCGCTGAATGTAGCCGTAGCCACAGGCATTATCTGTTTTGCGCTTACAGGCAGAAAAGCGTAAAGCTATTTTTAGAAAAGCTCAATCAAAAGCAACAGGACGGATTTTTCATTTTACCGTAGCTCAAAAAGGGACATCATATATAACTCAGAAAAGAAAAAAGAAATCCCCGAACTTTTTCAAGTCGGGGATTTCCGTATTTAGCCTGAGGCTTTTATCTATTTTACCAGATAAGTGCTCTTTGATCTTAGTAGCCCATATCCATACCGCCACCTGGCATTTGTGGCATAGCCGGAGCGCTCTTAGGTTCTGGTTTGTCAGCAATCACGCATTCAGTAGTCAGGAACATAGAAGCGATAGATGCTGCATTTTCCAATGCTACGCGACTTACTTTGGTAGGATCAATTACGCCTGCAGCAAACAGTTTTTCGAACTGCTCTGTACGTGCATTGAAACCGAAGTCCGCTTTTCCGTCTTTAATTTTCTGAACAATGATAGAACCTTCCAGACCGGCGTTCTGAACGATTGTGCGGATAGGAGCTTCCAAAGCACGGCGCACGATACCAATACCGGTTTCTTCGTCGCTGTTATCACCTTCGATTTTATTGAGAGAATCGATGGCGCGGATGTAAGCAGTACCACCACCAGCTACGATACCTTCTTCAACGGCAGCGCGGGTTGCATGCAATGCGTCATCAACGCGATCTTTCTTTTCTTTCATTTCTACTTCAGAACCACCGCCTACATACAGTACAGCTACACCACCGCTCAATTTAGCAAGGCGTTCCTGCAGTTTTTCGCGATCATAATCTGAAGTTGTAGTTTCAACCTGTGCTTTTATTTGGTTTACACGCGCCACGATGTCGGCTTTTTTACCTTTACCGCCAACGATGGTAGTGTTGTCTTTATCGATAGTTACGCTTTCAGCAGTACCCAAATAGCTGAATTCAGCGTTTTCCAGTTTGTAACCTTGCTCTTCGCTGATTACGGTACCACCTGTCAGCACTGCGATATCCTGCAACATTTCCTTACGACGATCGCCGAAGCCAGGAGCTTTTACAGCAGCAATTTTCAAAGAACCACGCAGTTTGTTTACTACCAGGGTAGCCAGCGCTTCTCCATCCACATCTTCAGCGATGATCAGCAGGGGACGACCTTGTTGCACCACTTTTTCCAGCATACCGATAATATCTTTCATGGTGCTGATTTTCTTATCAAAAATCAGGATGAAAGGATTATCCAGTTCTACCTGCATTTTTTCAGTATTGGTAACAAAGTAGGGAGAAAGGTAACCACGGTCGAATTGCATACCTTCTACCACTTCTACTGTAGTGTCTGTATTTTTGGATTCTTCCACGGTAATTACACCTTCATTACCAACTTTAGCCATAGCTTCAGCAATCAGGCGACCAATTTCACTGTCGTTATTAGCTGAAATGGTACCCACCTGCTCGATTTTTTGGATATCGTTACCAACTTTCTGAGCTTGTTTTTTCAGGTTAGCTACAACAGCGGCCACCGCTTTGTCGATACCGCGTTTCAGGTCCATTGGGTTAGCACCGGCAGCTACGTTTTTCAAGCCTTCGCCAATGATAGCCTGTGCCAATACGGTAGCTGTAGTAGTACCATCACCTGCGATATCTGCAGTTTTGCTGGCTACTTCTTTAACCATTTGGGCACCCATATTTTCAATAGAGTCTTCCAGCTCAATTTCCTTAGCTACGGTAACACCGTCTTTGGTAACTGCAGGAGCTCCGAATTTTTTCTCAATTACAACGTTGCGACCTTTAGGGCCCAGGGTAACCTTTACGGCATCAGCCAGGGTATCAACGCCTTTCTTCATGCGGTTGCGGGCGTCTATATTGAAAAGAATTTGTTTAGCCATTGCTACTAATGTTTTTTGTTAAACTGTTGTTTGTTACTTGAATTTATACTTGCCTTTCAGATTTGCCTGTTTTCGTTTTCAGAGGATTACAGGCAATTGTCAAAGCTTTATTACAGGATAGCCAGAATATCGCTTTCTCTCATAATGAGCAGTTCTTCACCTTCGAGGCTAAGTTCTGTGCCGGCATATTTACCATAGAGTACGGTATCGCCTGCTTTTACGGTAACCGGTTCGTCTTTTTTGCCAGGACCGGCAGCAACTACTACACCACGTTGTGGTTTTTCTTTAGCTGTGTCAGGGATAATAATACCACCTGCAGTTTTGGTTTCGGCTGCAGCGGGTCTCACGATCACTCTGTCGTGAAGCGGGGTAATACTAGGTTTTTTAGCCATGATTAAATGATTATTTAATATTTATATTTGAAAATGTGCTTGTGCCCGTTTTGCCCGGGCAAGTTATGCCGCACGAAAAATATGCCAAGAGACACTTTTTGACAATTTTGCAGTTTTTACAGGTAACCGCTTCAGTGAAAAAATGTATGGCAGTCAAAATTGCACAGCCGTCGCAGGCTAAAGCGGGATTTGGCAGACAAAGCCCATGTCATATTTGGCCGCTACAAATGAAAAAGCGACAAAGCTCTGGGCTTTACCGCTCTTTGGAGATTTCCGGCGACACGCACGTTTATAGGGGGAAGCAATTAAGTCTTTTTTGAAAATCGGTAACCGATGCGAAGGTCCATGCTGACGGCCGGACTCAAACCATTCTTCAAATTATCAGAAAAGGGGTTAAAGAAAGCGTTTTTATAACTATTCAGCCACCGGTCGCCCGCTAATATGCTGTGCGTTACGTTGTTAAACAATATACCGGCGCCTAATCCAAAATCTACCAGAAGATTCCGGTAGGGGCCTGCGAATAGTTGCCAGCCAAAGCGGAAGCTTGTACCGTAGGCGAAATTCAGAGCATCATGATCCACTAGTCGCTGATAGTTGGCACCCGCTGAAGTGGTTTCCGTCACCCAGCCCCGATAATGGGAATTGACGCGCTTAATATTCATCTCTATCCCTACATAAGGCTGTACAGGAGGTCGCTCATCATTTCGTCGGCGCGAAGGCATATAAATACGGAGTTCGGGCCGCAAGCGGAATCCCGAAACCGTGGTATTGGTCACGCGTGTACCCTGAAAGCTGTATCCCGCTCCCAACTGGAAGGCTATTTGCGGATGAAACCTGTATTCGGCCGATGCCCCCACACTTATCTCGGCATCGGTTAACTGCAGCAAATCGCCTTTTAGCGCCCAGGTATTAACATAGCTATCCTGCGCCTGAACAGAAAGGCAACTGCAAGCAGGGATTATTAGCAATAGGAGGCTCCTCATTATTCGGTGATTTTTGACAGCAATGTGATGCGGGTGCGATCGCTTATATCGTAAATAGCCATCCCACCTTCAATCATACATATCAAAACATCACCCATAGGGATACAATCGTAAAAAACCTCACCGGCAATCCGTTTTATTTCCTTGGGATAAAAAGGATCCATGAGATCGTAGACCCGCAGGCCGGCCTTCTCGTCACATACAAATAAGGTACTATCCTGAATACCCAATCCATGGGGATTTTCCAAATTAACCACATTAACCTGCGAAGGATCCAGTATATTCCGGATATTATAAATAAACATCGCATTCCGGTTACCACCGCAATTGCTTCCGGTCCGTACAGTAACATAAGCAACGGAGTCGTTGGCTACCACGGGATCGCAGGCGCGCACGTGGCGTGCCGAGCCCAGTAAGGAGGGTTCGGCAGGGTTGGCTATGGAATATATATACATAGCTTCGCGGGAACCAATAAACAATTTGTCGCGCCAGGGATAAATGGTTTCAATATTTAAACCGATATCGGTCGCACGCAGCTTTTCGGGCATCTGCGGGTTAGCCAGGCTGTAGGTGTAAAGGGTGGTATGATCTACCACGTACAAATGGGATCTGGCAATGGTAAACCGGGCCAGGGAGCCACCCTTTCCCGCTTCAGGCGGCGCTACCGAGGTACTGTCTTTATCACATGACTGTAATAGCGCAGCCGACCAAAACAAAAGAAAACCCAAGATAATTCTGTATTGAAGTTTCATGCCCGCTAGTATTTACATTTAGGTGAATAAAGGGTTTTCTGGGTCCAGCCGATAACACTACCCTTGTTCGGATCAACGCACTCAAAATAGCCGCGCGCAGGCGGAACGTCGCCCCCGCTAATATGGAAGGCTTCTTTCATACGCCCAACTACTTCTATTTTGGGCAAATTGCTGATATTAATAACAACAAGGTCGTTGTAGTTATTTGTATACAACAAATTGCCAAGTACCGAAATCTCTTCTGCGCCTTCTACCTTAATAAAAGTCTTTTTATAAGGATTATACAGGTTTTTCATGTTGATAACATGGATACCTTTACCTACTTCTACCTGATAAAGGTCATAGCCTTTGATATAAATTTTACCTGCATGCACGATCGGCTGAGGCTCTATAGCCCTGATATCCGTTATCTGGGAATCGCTTTGATAAATGGGCGCGTATCCTACAACCTGGCCCGGGGGTTCGTTGCTCTTACCACAGGCCGTCCAAAGCAGACATCCCGCTACCACTGCGTACATTGTTGTTTTCATAAAGTTTCCATTGTTGTTTTGCCGGTGCCGCAAAATGTTTGATTCGGAAATCTTGTCGGGTTTTACCCTAACTCTAGGACGAATCACATTAAGTTTACATTTGGTATACCGGAAAAATAATATTGTTGTTATTCCCTAATTTTGAAATTTTCAAGCCTGAAATATGGAATTTTGAATAAAGCCTGCTCTTAGCAATAATTTCAACATGACCTTTGAACAACAAAAGAACGTAAAAGCTTTAATATGGACAGCAGGTATCCACTTGCTGCTTTTATTATGCTTTTTACTGCTAAAATATACCATGCCTGCTCAGGTACCAGTAGCCGAGCTCGGCATGGAAGTAAACCTGGGTACTACTCCTGACGGTTATGGCGACGACCAGCCCGAACTTACAGAAGCTCCTGCCGCCATGGCCCTCAACAAGCAGACTGCCGGAGGAATTTCCAGTGCCAAAGCTTCAGAGATTCATACTTCTGATGATGAAGAAGCACCGGCAGTGCGCGTAAACAGAAATACCCAAGCCCGGCAAAATACCGAACGCGAGCAACCGGACCGCCGGCGCAACCGGGAGCAGCGCAACACCGCTACAGCAACCCGCAACCAGCCCGCCCCCAGCGCCCGTTATGTATATCCCGGATCTACAGGCACAGGCGGCAACAGCGCTGCCAATAACCGTCCGGGTACCAACGAAGGCATAGGCCAGGGCGACGGCGACATGGGGGCACCTGGTGGCACGCCCGGAGCCGGCAATTATGAAGGCACACCGGGTGGCGGCACATCTATAGGTCACTCCATATCGGGGCGAAGCCTCGTGAGCCGGCCCGATCCTAAAGCAGAATTCAGAGAAGGCGGCAAAGTAGTAATCAGGGTTACAGTAAACCGTGAAGGCGAAATTATCAGTTCGCGGGTAGTGTCGGCAGCCAATGCCACCATACGATCACTGGCTCTGGCAAAACTAAAAAACGTGAAATTTAATAAATCGGCTACTGCTCCCGCCGAGCAATTTGGCAATATCACCTTCGACTTCCGTACGACCCGCAAATAGAAGCTGGTAACTTTTTTCGCAGACAAAAAAAGGGCCGGAAACCAGCTTTGCGCAGGTGTATAAATTTATGCACATTAGGGGTAAAAATCAGGCTTACTAGTATCTTTGCCGGATGTTACAAAGACTGGAAAGGGAAGATACTTTTATGCACAAAGGCCTGCGCAAAAGGCTGATCGACGAACTACGCGAAAAAGAAATTAAAGACGAAAACGTACTGGATGCCATGAACCGCATCCCCCGGCATTTTTTCCTGGATCCCGCTTTTGAACGTATTGCCTATGAAGATCGCGCATTCCCCATTGCAGCCGGACAAACCATTTCGCAGCCTTATACCGTAGCATATCAAACACAGTTTCTGCAGGTGCAGAAGTTTGACAAGATTCTGGAAATCGGTACCGGCAGTGCTTACCAGGCATGTGTACTGGCCGAACTCGGCGCCTGGGTTTATACCATTGAAAGACAGCGCAAGTTATTTGAGCATAACAATAATTTTTTCTTTTTAAAAAAATACAGCCGCCTGAAACGTTTTTACGGCGATGGCTTCGAAGGCCTGCCTTCCTACGCCCCGTTTGATAAGGTGATCATTACAGCGGCTGCTCCTTTTGTTCCACCCAAGCTTATTGCACAGCTAAAAGTGGGCGGTATTATGGTAATACCGGTAGATAACGAAGATGGCAGTATGCAGCAAATGAAGCGCATTGTAAAAACGGCCGAAGGATACGAAGAACAGGTGCTGGATAATTTTAGTTTTGTGCCTATGCTAGGCGGGCGGGAACGCTGATTTTCACCTATACATTCTGCCAACTATGCAATTGCAATTAGAGTATGTAATTCCCGAACCACTGGCACACAGGGTCAATGACACTGCGAGTGATGCCTGGAACCAGCAGTTAACAATTGACGCCGGCAACAGCATATTGTTCCGGGCACCCTCCGGCAAAGGCAAATCGACCTTTATTCAGATATTGTATGGATTGCGCAAAGACTATAAAGGCCGGGTATATTGGGACAAAAAAGCGATTCAGGACTTCGACGACGAAACCTGGGCCAAATTACGCAGCCGCGATCTCAGTATTGTATTTCAGGACTTGCGGCTTTTTAACGATTTGACCGTCGCTGAAAATCTGGAACTAAAACAATCGCTGACCAACACCGTATCGATGCGGGAAGTGAAAGAATGGCTGGAACTGCTGGGGCTGGAACAAAAATGGGAACAAAAAGCTGAAACACTTTCATACGGTGAACGCCAGCGGGTAGCTATCATACGCAGCCTGCTACAACCATTTAAGTGGTTATTACTCGATGAGCCATTCAGCCATCTGGACAATGAAAATGCAGCCAGGGCCGCAGAACTGATTCAGCGCCGGGTAGCAGACAATGCAGCCGGGTTGCTGGTGGTGGACCTGGAAACAAACAACTGGTTTCCCTATACGAAAACCCTGATGCTCTAAATCCCCAAAACACCTTTCAATTTACCGTAACCGCTGCGGCTCACGGGAATACGCGCATTATTGCGCAGAATGACACAATAATTCTCCTTTTCGTAGAGCTCCACTTTATGGATGTGCTGCACATTCACAATATAGGAGCGGTGTACCCGCACAAATTGATGCGCCGGCAACTGAGCCTCGAAATGCGCCATACGCTGATGTTTCAGGAAATACTTGTCGGCGGTTGTAACCTTTACGTAGTCATCGGCAGCTTCAATGTACAACACTTCGGGCAAGGGTATAATTTTTATATGCCCCCCGTCTTTTACTACAATACGCTGCGACTGTTCGGGCATTTGCAGCAATTTCAAATCCGCAGCGGGCGATGCTGCCGGTTGAGACATTTGCGACCTCACTTTTTCCAATGCTTTCCTGAGCCGCTCGACGCTCACCGGTTTCAACAAATAATCAAGTGCATTTACTTCAAAAGCCTTCAGTGCATATTCATCGTAGGCGGTTGTAAATATGACCCTGGGCGGATGGTCAAGTATTTCCAGCAATTCGAAGCCCGTTATTTTCGGCATTTGAATATCCAGAAAAATAAGGTCGGGCTGATGCTCCTGAATAGCCTTCATGCCTTCAAATCCATCGTTGCAGGAAGCTACAATCTGTATATCTTTTTCATCTTCCAACAATTCGGCCAGCAGCGAGCGTGCCAGTGGCTCATCATCTATAAGTATGGCTTTCATGTAATGCGTCGATTATATATTGAAACAAATCTATCTATGATAAAACTGACTATTATGCGCCGGACCCGGCTGGTGCTGGCTGTACAGGAATTCGGATTGTTGCCTGAAAAGAACTGCTGCCATTATCCTGATCCTGCGTACTGACCTGTAACAAATCATTTCTCGCAAACAGGAGGTAAAGCCTGCGCCGTACCGATTCCAGACCGAAACCGGTTCCTTTAGTGGCAACTGCATCACGATCAAAAGGATTGATAATGCTAAATATAAAACCACCATCTTCTATACGGCCGTTGATCTGTATCGTAACAGAACCTGTAGTACCATACAAGCCGTATTTTATGGCATTCTCGACCAGCGGCTGCAGCAGGAAAGGCGGAATACGGGCCTGCAAACAATCGGGATCAATTGACTCTTCAATGGTTAGCCGGTGCCCAAACCGCACTTGCTCTATACTCAGATAGATCCGCAGATCGTCGAGCTCTTCCTGGATACTAATCAGGTCGTTGTCCTCTTTTTTTAATGTATGTCGCAAAAATTCGGACAACTGCTGCACCATTGTACGCGCATGAGCCGGCTCACGACCAATAAGTGCGTTGATGGAATTAAGACTATTGAACAAAAAATGCGGATGCAGCTGCTGCCTCAGTTTAAACAGCTCGGCCTCTTTGCGCAACTGCAAACTGTTTTGCTCCTGTTCGATAAGTATTTCCTGCTTATTCAGATTTTTAAGAAAAAAATTAATCAGGTTATAATCACATAATAGAATCCAGCCTATCAGGCCGCGGATATAAAATGTTTCTTCCCAAAAAACCTCGTAACCGGGATGATCAAACGAACGACGCAAAATCCACTGACATAAGAGTAACCAGATAGCTGCCAGTCCTACGCTTTGCAAAGCAATGAAACTATAGCGGGCCACACTGGGCATATAGGTACTGAATCCATATTCGAGAAATAAAAAAATCCCAAACAACAGCATATAACTCCCGAGTGCATCAGCCAGAGCTATATCGACGGGAAAATCTTTATAGCTGCAAAGCCAGTAAAACTGTGCGGCAGCAATTAGCAGCAGCAGCAATGCAGCACTCAGTTTTATATTCAGTACTTTAAAATAAGCGGGCAATGCCTGGTTGTTTTATTTAGGTAAAATACCGGAGAATTCATTAACCATACAAACATCGGGGCACCATCAACAAAGCCGTTTTCGTACATCGCAGCCCAGCATAGGGGAATCAGTAACTCTTGATCTCAACGCCGCCAAACATTACATTTCCTTTCAGGATCAGGGTCTTTCCGGATTCAGAAATGCCGGCCGGCGCCGAGCGCCGGTCTTCGATACCTCCAAATACCACCGACATCTCATTCTTAAGATTCCAGTTGGACGGTATGATAATATCGGCTCCGCCAAACATGAGCGACACATCCACTACTACAGTGCCCTGAAAATCGGCCTGGGAAAAGTTGACTTGTGCACCGCCAAAAAAGCAGGAAATACTGCCACCCTTAAAGTCTTTGGAAAATACATTTCGTTCTACACTCCCAAACATGGAATTCACCTGCACCACATCGTCGGTTGCCACTGTAGGCTCTACCTGATAATTTCGTTCGCGCTGCCAGGCACGGGCGCCTCTGGTTTTACAGCGCTGGTTACGCTTAAACATCACCATCAGCCCTACCAGAATAATACCTATCGGAAAAGCATATGGCCGCAGGTTTAAGCCAATCAGGTTGTTTTCATGAGCCAGGGCATAACTGCCTATAAGTATAAACACAAGCCAGGCTATATTCCGGAATCCGTTTTTTATACCTGAAAAAATACCAATACCAATCAGTAACGTGGGCCATGTAAAAAACCAATGCGGGAAAAAACCGGAAGTTGCCGGTATCCGATGCAGCAAAAACAACACCCCTATGAACACAAGGAACAAGCCACCAAAGCGACCGTTATTGTCACCCCGGTTAAACCTCACCCGTTTCAACTCTTCATTTTCCATTTCTCTGAATTAATTAGAACACAAAAGTAGTACGCTGCCCCAGCTGCCAAAATACCGTTTCGATAAACATCGGGATTTATTCGGTAAACGAAATCTACCTGCCTGCTAATCCGCACTTTTGGTTATAATACAGAACGCCAATAAGTAATCATATCGCTTAAAGTCTCCCGAAGGCTTATCTGCTGCTTCCAGCCGGTGGCCTTAAACAGCCTTTCGGAAGAACCGTAGATTACAGGTTCATCCGAGCTTCTCAGCAAGGCGGGGTCGGTGGTCAATGGGAGCGATTTGCCAATGATTTCTTCTATCAGTTCCACAATTTCCCTGATCTCGTATATACCATCGCCACATACATTATATACTTCACCTGCGGTTCCTTTTTCAGATAGTAAAATCAATGCATTGACCAGATCGCGCACATCGGTGATAGCCCGGCGGGTGCTGAGGGTGCCGGTACGTACAGTATCAATTTCGCCGCGCTCAAATTGTACGGCCCGTTTGGTAAAATCGGAAGCTACATCGTTTGTCTTGCGCGGACCTGTAGTATTAAAAATGCGTACCCGGATACAGCGTATTTTATCATTGACAAAATATTGATATCCTAACAGATCCTGAGCTACTTTACTAACGCCGTAAGGATGAAGGGGCAACAGGGTTGCTGCTTCGGTAATGGGCACATTTTCGGGTGTGAGGCTGGCACCATATTCGGCACTGGAACAGGCAATCAGTACCAAAGGATCATAGGCAGGATCCGTTTTGCGTATTTCCTTAATCGCTTCAAATACATTAATTGTACCCGTAGAGTTGATATCCATGGTTTCAGTAGGCCGCTCCCAGGATACCGTAGGGTAACTTTGTGCAGCCAAATGGTAAATAATCTGCGGTTTCGATTCAGCTATAATGGCGTGAACCTGCTGCCTGTCGCGGATTTCACAGGGTATATAATTTGCTTTATCCAATACCTCCTCCAACCGGATGGTTGGCTGGGTAAAATAAGTGGCAGTAGCCCTCAGACCTTTGTTATAATAATATTCGGCCAGATGCGAACCAACCATACCGCATCCGCCGGTAATTAATACGGATGCGTCTTTTAGATTATTCATAGTTTTGCAGCTTCAGAAAAATGTGAATGGCAAAGAAAGCAAAAATTATAATAATTGGACCAGGAAACCCTTACCGCAACGGACAATCCATTTTCCTGACACATTTATGTAATAAACTGGCAGAAGAATTTGAAGTTGAACTCATCAACTTTAAAATGTTGTATCCCGGATTTTTATTTCCCGGAAAAACCCAGTACGACGAAAGCAACGATAAGAAACTGCAGTTTCCCAATAAAAGGATGGTTCATAGCCTGAACCCTTTCAACTGGATGAAAGTAGCCGCCTACATTAATAAGCAGGATCCTGATTTAATAGCCATCGACTGGTGGCATCCATTTTTTGGTCCCTGCCAGCGGGGCATCACTTCGGGCCTGAACGCAAAGCTGCAGAAGCGGGTTATGTTTATCACCGAAAATGTGATTTCGCATGAGGCCAATAAACTAGATAAAGCGCTTACGCGGTATGGCCTTAAATACGCCGGCTGCTTTCTTGCATTATCAGAGTCGGTTGAAAATTTTCTGAAGACCATGTTCAGCCAGAAAGTATTTCGCTCTGCACTGCCTATTTATGATTTTTACAAAGCTGATGCTAATGCCGCAGGTGCTGCCTCTGAAGCAGCCAAAAAAGAATTTGGCTTCGCTGCCGGCGATACCGTTCTGTTGTTTTTCGGCCTGGTGCGTAAGTATAAAGGCCTCGATCTGCTGCTGGAAGCTTTTGCGCACATTGTACAACGAAACGAAAAAGTAAAGTTATTGGTCGTAGGTGAGTTTTATGAAGACGCAACTCCTTATCTCGATATCATCGGCAAACATAAGATGGAGGATAAGGTACGGCTCGAAAACCGTTATGTACCCAATGAAGAAGTCAGCCGCTATTTTGAGGCCTCTGATTGCCTCGTACTACCCTATCGCTCCGCTACACAAAGCGGTATTTTAAGCATGGCTTACGGGTTCCGCAAGCCTGTAGTCGTAACCAATGTAGGAGAATTAGGCGCACTGGTACGGCCCGGCCAGACAGGGTTTGTCATTCAGCAACCGGAAATAAACGACATCGAACAAGGTATTCAGCAATTTCTGGACCAGAAAGATGCTATACCCTTTGCCCGGCATATTACTGAATATTTGCAGGAAGCAGATGTCTTTAATCAGATCAATGGCGTATTTGCGGAAGCCATCGACTACCTGCAGAAGAACCAGGGGCAGCAGTAAGATTTACCACTGCCCCATGGCGTTATTCCATATCAAAAAGTTGTGCCTCCACCAGTTCGCAAATGATATGCCCCATAGTAATATGACATTCCTGAATACGCGGTGTGTCGGTACTGGGAACATTCAGCAAAATATCTGACATATCCTTCATGGTGCCGCCGCCCGCACCTGTAAAGCTTACGGTGGTAATGCCCATCGATCGGGCCTGCTCGTATGCTTTAACTATATTAGACGAGTTGCCCGAAGTACTGAGTCCGATAAGTACATCGCCCTCCCGGCCTACACCTTTCAGTAAGCGACTGTACACAAATTCGTAACCATAATCATTGGCTACCGCCGTCAGATACGATGTATTGCAGTGCAAAGCTTCGGCAGGCAGGGGTGTACGATCTTTATAAAAACGTCCCGAAAACTCGGCCGCCAGGTGCTGGGCATCTGCAGCACTGCCGCCGTTGCCACAAAACAATACCTTATTACCTTTCCTGAACGCGTCGACAATCAGCAGGGTTACCTGCTGAATACGGCCTACTAAAGCTTCGTCCGACAAAACCTGCTGCTTTACAGCTATGGAACGCGCTAATATATCCTTAATACTTTGCTGCATTAATATGTTTTTATACCGACAAACGGCTATAATAATGTTTTTAGTTTACTTAAACAGTCAATTTCGTAAGTGCAGTTGTACTTGTGCTGCGTTCTGCCGGGATTAAAATAAATCTGATCCATCCCATATAGCCGGGCTCCCTGTATATCGGCTTCGAGCGAATCACCGATCATTACGGAGGTTTGGGCCGTAGCACCTGCTGCCTGCACCGCGTAGGCGAAAATACCGGGTTTGGGTTTCATACTATTACTACCTTCAGAGGTAATTACCTGGTCGAAGTAGTGATCAATGCCTGAAGTGCGCATTTTCTGCCACTGTGTATTTTCAAAACCATTGGTAATTAAATGAAGCTTGTAATCCTTTTTCCTGCAATATTCCAACACCTCTTTGGCATGGGGCATGAGCCGGCCCTGCTGCGGCAGCAGCTCCAGGTACACTTTGCTTAACTGCAGGGCAAAGCCTGCATCGGCCACTTTAAAGTCGAGCAGGGTATGCCACATTCGCTTCCAACGTAAATCGTCGCGCCGCATATAGCCTTTCCTGAACCGCTCCCAAAATCGCTCGTTATGATACTCGTACCGCTGCCGGAATACTTCAAACTCGTGTATGCCCAGCCGCTGCAAGGCAAACTCCCGGAACAGATGTTCCAAAGTAGCGCCAGAGTTACTTTCAAAGTCCCATAACGTGCGATCCAAATCAAAAAACAAATGCTTATAACGCTTCATATCCCGTCCTTAAAATCCCGGTTGCCAAAAGGCAAGTCTAGTTGATCACCTGCATTACTGTTCGGAATGCAACAAATTTGTCACCGAATTTACTCAGGCCTTTTTGCCTCATCTGTGGCGCATGCTCTTCTATATAACTCTGATAATTTTCGACACTGTCGGTATGATATTGCACCACAAAGGATATACCGTCCGATTCGTCCTGCTCCATAAGGCGGCATAACCGGTAATCGCTGAACAATCCTGTATTCATCATATCCTGCAAATGCTCCTCCTGCATCCACTTTAACCAGTCTTCGGCGGATGAGGGTTCTACTTTTACGGTAACATTATATATTATCATATTCGGAATTAAGATCTTTTAAATTTAGCCGGAGCCGGATTGCATTTTACTTCCTGCTGATTCTGGCATCGAGGCTGTACTTACCCGGACCCAGTAACAGAATAGCTATATAAGCAAACAAAAAGGCAGGAACCAATTCATGTTTTCCGAAAAACTCCCAGTTGTGCTGGTTCATGATTACCAGCGTGGTAATAATAAGAGGTATGGCAGCTAAGCGGGTAAACAAGCCCAGTATCAGCAAAATAGAACAAAAGAACTCGGCAAAAGTGGCCAGGCCCAGTGATACTTCAGAACCTAATCCCATGAAGTTCATAAAGCTATCCTTACGTGCTGCAAAATTGGACAGTTTTGCCCACCCGTGTTTGGGTATCATCAAAATACCAAAGCCCAGCCGCAGTATCAGCATTGCAAGATTGAAGGCGCCGGCTGAATAACTATGGTAAAACAACTTTTTCATCGCTGGCAAATTTAATTGAAATCGGCCACATCACCGTTCCCGGCCATTCAATAATAGCAACGCGCATAAAAACGCGGCCCTTTACGTTCCGAAATCGGCTAACTTAGCCCGGCGATTAAAACCATAAACATGATCAGTCCAGATACCTTCCAATTTCTGCAGAACCTTGCTCAAAACAATGCCAAAGAATGGATGGATTGTAACCGAAGCGCTTATGAAACGGCCAAAAGGAATTTCGAAGAATTTGTAGGACAACTATTGGAAGGCATGCAGACGTTCGAGCCTTCGTTTGCCGAACTAAGGCCCAGGGCCTGTATTTTCCGGCTCAACCGTGATATACGCTTCAGCAGCAATAAAGCACCCTACAAAACCAATTTTGGCGCAGCCTTCAGCAAAGGCGGTAAAAAATCAGCGGCTGCCGGATATTATATTCATTTGGAACCCGGTGCTTCATTTGTAGCCGGTGGCGCCTGGCAGCCCTCGCCTGAATTGCTAAAAGGCATCAGGCAGGAAATTGACTACGACTTTAAGGGATTCAACGATATTGTGGGACAAAAGGAGTTCCGGAAATTATATCCGCAACTGGAAGGCGAACAACTCAAAAAAGCGCCCCAGGGCTATGAAGCCGATAACCCGGCCATCGGCTTCCTGCGTTTTAAAAGCTTTACCCTAAGCCACGCCGTCGCCGACAAGGACCTTTTGTCAAAACAGTCAGTGCAGAAAATACTACATTCCTTCGCCACGCTGAAACCTTTTATTGATTTCCTCAACCGTCCGCTACAGGGTTAAGCCTCCTGATAAAAAGCCCCGATGCGCATGCACCGGGGCTTTTTAGTATTCATATTTTTGCAGGCTTACTATTCTTTAGGCTTGTAGGTAATATCAAATCCAAGGGTTAGCATGGCCAGCTGCACATCGTAATTAGCGTAGGGCGAATACTTATTACCATTGGCATCCAAGGTAGTATAACTATTGTTCATGAAATTGGCCGGATAAAATTGCAGTTTTACAGCCATCAGCGGAATATGAGCGCCAATGAATACATAGGGCATGGCAGCAGGCGTGCGGGAACTGAACCATTCGTTGAATTTGGCTTTATCATTGCGTTTTACAAAGCCTTTTTCCTTATAATTGAAAGGAAAATCAATACCACCACCCAGCATCAGGTACTTTCCGTATTTTACATTCCCCAGTTTTACTGCCAAAGGAATACCGAAAGTGTACACCCGACGCTTAACAGTTGAATCCGGAGCATCGAATTTCTCAATAAATCCAATATTTTTTACGTTGATTCCGGTAAACAGACCAATGTTCTTGTTGAAATCGTAGTTGACATTGAGGCCGAGATGCAGAAAGGCCGTAAAACGGGGCGTGGAGAAGGTCATCGACTCGCCGGCCTTTTGACGTAATGTGGTACTCAGCAGGTAGCCATCAATACCGGTACTGAAATAAGCTTTACCTGTAGGCGTTTGCTTTTTTTGCGCAAAGGAAAATGCCGGTGCCGCCAGCAGTACAGTCAAAGCAATCAATTTGTTGAATTTGCCCGTCATAATTTGTTGTTTAAGGGGCAAAATTAATTCAACAATTGAATAAGCGAAATGAATTCATAAAAAATAAAAGACAGCCTCACCCTGCTAATATTTCCGAATAACACCTTTGGCATGTAAATTGAACAATAGTAAATCCTAAAAAACCGACAGATATATCTTTGCCGGTTGACAAAATGTCTTAACAACTGATGAATTTTAGAGAATTAATCTTCAATAATAACACGGATAACGATATGGAATTTATGCCTATCGTGCCTTTGGGTGAAGTAGAAATGGAGGAGCAGGAGAAGAAAGAATTACCAAAGGACATTCCGGTAATTGCCCTGCGCAATACCGTTTTGTTTCCAAATGTGGTTTTGCCCATAACCGTTTCCAGAGAAAAATCAGTGAAAGCCATTGCCGACGGAACACGCAACGGTGGCCTGATTGGCGTACTGGCGCAAAAGGACCAGAATAATGATGATCCGGGGCCCGACGATATTCACCGCATCGGCACCGTAGCTAAAATAGTGAAGCAAATTAAAATGCCGGATGGTAATACCACTATTTTCATCATGGGTCGAATGCGCTTCGAAATTGAGCAGTACACCCAGCAGGACCCCTATATGAAGGCACAGGTAAAGTATCTGGATGATGCTTTTCCTAAAGAAGACAAAGAATTTGAAGCCATGATATCTTCAGTGAAGGATATGGCTGAGCGCATTGTATCCCTCTCGCCCAATATCCCTATTGAGACGGGCATGATGCTGCGCAATATCGAAAACTTTTCTTTTCTGGTGCATTTTATCGCTTCCAACCTGGAAACGAAATTGCCCGAAAAACAAGCTTTACTGGAACAGAACGATGTAAAATCGCGCACCCATCGGCTCATAGAACTTTTACAGGCCGATTTGCAAATGGCCGAACTGAAAAACGAAATTACCTCCAAAACAAGGGGAGAAATCGACAAACAACAACGCGAATATTTCCTGCAGCAACAACTCAAAAGCATTAATGAAGAGCTGGGCGCCGAAGGCAACGACCGCGAAATAAAAGATTTGCAGAAAAGAGCCGAAGAAAAGAAATGGACGGAAGCAGCTAAAGAAGCATTTAAAAAAGGTATTGGCAAACTTGAGCGTATGCACCCCCATTCGCCCGACTATTCGGTAGTATACAATCACCTGGATCTCTTGCTGGATCTTCCCTGGGGCGAGTACACCGAAGATAAATACGATCTTAAAAAAGCCCTTAAAGTGCTGGATGCAGACCATTACAGCATGGAAAAAATCAAAGAGCGTATACTCGAATACCTGGCCGTACTGAAGCTGAAAGGCGATATGAAATCGCCCATATTGTGCTTTGTGGGACCTCCCGGTATCGGCAAAACCTCGCTGGGACAAAGTATTGCCAACGCCATAGAGCGTAAATATGTGCGCCTTAGCCTGGGTGGCTTACACGACGAAAGCGAATTGCGCGGCCACCGCAAAACCTATATCGGTGCTATGCCTGGCCGCATTATTCAATCGCTGCGCAAGGTAAAAACTTCCAATCCTGTGTTTATACTGGATGAGATCGATAAAATTGGCAACGATTTCAGGGGTGATCCAAGCTCTGCCCTGCTGGAGATACTGGATCCGGAGCAAAACAATACCTTTTATGACAACTACCTCGAAATGGAATACGACCTTTCCAAGGTATTGTTTATAGCCACTGCCAACAACCTGAATGAAATACAGCCCGCTTTACGCGACCGGCTGGAAATCATTCAACTGTCGGGATACAGCGTAGAAGAAAAAGCTGAAATAGCCCGCCGGCACCTTATCCCGAAACAGAAGAAGGCACATGGGCTTGAGAAAGTAAATATCAAGTACAATGCTGCCACGCTTCACCAGATTATTAAAGAGTACACCCGCGAGTCTGGCGTACGCGAGCTCGACCGCCAGATAGCATCTGTAATGCGCTCGATAGCCAAACAGGTGGCCATGGAGGAAGTGAGCGGTACGATAGTGCTCAATAAAGAGCTCATAGAAAAAGCGCTGGGTAAACCCAAATACTCGAACGAATTATACCAGAAAGCTAATCCTCCCGGCGTAGCAGTAGGCCTGGCCTGGACCTATGTAGGCGGGGAAATTCTTTTTATAGAAACCAGCCTCAGCCATGGCAAGGGCGGACTAACCCTTACCGGTAATCTTGGTAATGTTATGAAAGAATCGGCCAGTACGGCCCTCTCTTACCTGAAAGCACATGCCGCGCAATTGAAACTGGATCCTTCACGCTTCGACGAGACCAATATACATATTCACGTTCCTGAAGGAGCCGTACCAAAAGACGGTCCCAGTGCAGGTATTACCATGTTATCGGCACTCGCATCTGCATTTACCGGCCGCAAGCTCAGACCTTATCTGGCAATGACCGGCGAAATTACCCTGCGGGGACAGGTATTGCCCGTGGGTGGTATAAAGGAAAAAGTGCTGGCGGCCAAACGAGCCGGCATTAAGGAAATAATGATGTGCGAGCAGAACAGAAAGGATGTGGAAGAGATAAATCCGGACTTCATCAAGGGGCTCAAATTTACCTATGTGCAGGAAATGCAGGAAGTGCTTGAAAAAGCATTGATGAAACGCTAGACAGGATAACATAAATCATTTTTTCAGGGGGAGGACAGGTAAAAGTCCTCCCTCTTTATTAGTTTCGGGCTCTGAGCGTCGGAAGCGGATCAAAATCCGGGGACACTTCCGTTGTAATGCTGCCCGGGCATCTGTTCCTCCATGAGTCAGACTTTCACAAATCTGAGTACTACCCGATATTACCGCATTGCAGTAAGTACTTTTTATTTTATCCAGGGATTGGTATTCGCATCCTGGGCCGGCCGTATTCCCGATATACAAAAACAGTTGGGTTTGAGTGAAGGCGCTCTCGGTGCCATACTATTTGCCATGCCTGTAGGTCAGCTAACGGCTACCATGGTTTCGGGCCATATTGTCAACCGCCTGGGCAGTAAGCGTGCACTTCTGATTGGCGCCTTGCTGTATCCGCCTTCCCTGTTGTTGCTGGGTCTGGCCACATCCGTTATGCAGTTACTGGGCGGCCTCTTTCTCTTCGGTGTGTTTGGCAATCTGAGCAATATTTCTATCAATACCCAGGCGGTAGGCGTTGAGCGTTTATACCGGCGCAGCATCATGGCATCCTTTCACGGCTTATGGAGCCTGGCCGGCTTCGCCGGAGGTATTATCTCCGCTGTGATGGTATCGCTCGACTTCAGCCCTTTTCTTCACTTCTGCCTCGTGTATGCGGGTTGCTTTATCTTGTTTTTACTGGCGAAAAAATCGGTAGTACCACGCGATTTCAAACCCGAATCTGTAAGTAAAAAGCGGAAAAAATTTGCCCGGCCCGACAGCTATATCGTTACCCTGGGATTGATTGCGTTTGCCTGCATGATATGCGAGGGCACCATGTTCGACTGGACAGGTATTTATTTTGAGCAGGTAGTAGAAGCGCCTAAGTCACTAACCCGCATGGGCTATATCGCTTTTATGTGTACCATGGCCGCCGGTCGATTTGTATCGGACGGTTTTGTAACCCGCTTTGGATCCAAAAAGATTCTGCAGGTAAGTGGTATTATTATAGTCGCTGGTATGTTATTATCCGTTGCCTGGCCGCAGATTGTACCGGCAACTATAGGATTTCTACTGGTAGGTATTGGCACTTCCTCTGTAGTTCCGCTGGCATATAGCCTCGCTGGTCGCTCACGCAATATGGCTCCTGGTTCGGCTATGGCTATGGTAACCTCTATAGGCTTCCTTGGATTTTTACTGGGACCACCATTTATTGGTTTTATAGCGGAGTACGCCAATCTCCGCGTATCGTTTGCACTGGTGGCTTTACTGGGCCTGGGCACTACCCTGCTGGCTCGGCGACTCGATCGAATGAACAGGTAAACATTCGTCCGTCTACGGCTGTTGAGGATATTGTTTCCATTTTTTTTCAATAGAAAAATATAATCGCCCGATTTCGCGAATCTCCGGCATGCATATTCCTCTTGTTGTAATTTAGCGGGCAAATGAACGCATTAATGAAAGGCGCCGTACTGGTGCGCAAAGGAGATATAGAAAAGGCCTTCGAAATTCGGGAACTCCCTATTCCCGAACCCTCCGCAAACGAGGTTCAAATACAGGTCAGAGCATTTGGGCTCAACTACGCTGACAGGATGGCGATAAAAGGCTTTTACCGCGATGCACCGCCGCTACCTTCGGTACTGGGATATGATGTTACAGGCATTATAAGTCGTGTAGGCAGCGCGGTACGCCATTTGAAACCCGGCGATCAGGTAACGGCGCTTACGCGCTTTGGCGGCTATGCACAGTATGCCGTAACCGATCAGCGGGCAGTTGTAAAAGTTCCCGAAAACATCGAGCCTTGTACTGCTTTGTCGCTGGCTACCCAGGCTGCTACAGCATGGTATTGCGCCGAAGAAGCCTGTACCATATATGAAAATGAACGGGTGATTATTACGGCAGCAGCCGGTGGCGTAGGTTCTTTGTTATTACAGCTTGCTAAAAGAAGGAAGGCAAAAGTCTACGGCATCGTCAGTACAGAAGAAAAAGAAAACATTATACGCAATATGGGTGCCGATGGGGTGCTGAATCGCTCCAAGGGCGATATATTCATGCAGTACCAACAATTGGAGGGGAAAAAAGCTATCGACATTATGTTCGATTCTGCCGGTGGTTCCTACCTGCGAAAAGGCATCAAAAACCTGGCTCCCGGCGGTCGATTCGTGGGTTACGGTAGTGCGCAGGGAAGCGATGCCGGCAATATATTTAAACTCATACCATTTGCATTATCCTTCGGTTTCTACCATCCTGCCAGTTTCCTCATGGAATGCCAGTCATTGATCGGCGTTAATATGTTACGGCTGGCCGACCATAAGCCCGACATTGTACAACATTGTATGCAGCAGGCGGTTGATCTGTACCGTCAGGGAGCATTGCTGCCTCAAAAAGGAAAAGAATTTTCGATAGACCAGCTAACACTAGCGCATCAGCAATTATCGATGGGAAAAGTGCCGGGCAAGATTGCAATACGGTGGTAGTACATTTTTAATTTTAAAACAGAAATTATGTTGTTTTCAACACTAAGCATAAAAGGCATAACCTTAAAAAACAGACTGGTCGTTTCGCCCATGTGCCAGTATGCCTCTGAAAACGGATTTGCCAACGACTGGCATCTGGTACACCTGGGTACCCGTGCCGTAGGTGGAGCAGCTCTGGTAATAAGCGAAGCTACTGCTGTATCGCCTGAGGGCCGCATATCGCCGGCCGATTTGGGTATCTGGGACGATGCACACATAGAGAAACTGCAGCAAATTACCCGTTTTATTCATAGTCAGGACGCGGTCAGCGGCATTCAACTGGCGCATGCAGGCCGTAAAGCATCGACCGAACCGCCCTGGAAAGGCACTACACAAATACGGAGCGATATGGGTGGATGGGTAACAGTAGCCCCCTCCGCTATACCCTATCGTACTACTGACGAAAGTCCACACGCACTGGACCATACAGGCATTCAAAAAGTTATAGCTGATTTCAAAGCTGCAGCCCGAAGAGCCCTGCTGGCAGGATTCAGGGTGCTTGAAATTCATGCCGCCCATGGATACTTATTACATCAGTTCCTGTCGCCGCTTAGCAACCAGCGCGATGATATCTATGGCGGAAGCTTCGAAAACCGCTGTCGCCTGCTATTGGAAGTTACCGATGCCATACGCGCCGTAATTCCTGAACATACGCCCCTGTTTGTACGCATATCGGCTACGGACTGGGCCGAACATGGCTGGGATATTGAACAATCTGTACAGCTCAGTATACTGCTGCGCCAACACGGCACGGACCTTATCGACGTGTCCACAGGTGCCTTGGTATCCGGCGTACGCATACCTGTGTATCCGGGCTATCAGGTTCCCTTTGCTGCCCGTATACGGCGCGAAGCAAATATACCCACCGGAGCCGTAGGCCTGATTACAAATGCCGGCCAGGCCGAAGAAATACTGCAGGCCGGAGATGCCGATCTTATATTTATGGCACGCGAGCTGTTGCGTAATCCCTATTTCCCGTTAGAAGCGGCAAGAACTATGAATGAGGATATTAATTATCCACTGCGCTATGAAAGGGCGAAATTATAACCGCTTCTTTCCTTCCAGTGCGCGGCTATAAGTACGTGCCATACCTCCTACAATAATTCGCTTGGGAATAAGCCCCGAAAGGTAGGCTCCCAGCTTATTGGAGGTACCGGGTACGCAGGTTGCTTTACGCTTATGGAAAGCATGTAAGGCAGTGCGCGCAGCAACCGCTACCGGCATCATCCAGTTTTTCAGGGCTGAGAACTTCTCGTTATTGGTCATTTCCGTAGTCATACCGCCGGGGAGGAACACCGTATAGCTAAAACACTTGTTTTTCATTTCGTGCGCCAGGGCGCTTATAAAATTCAGCATGAAGGCTTTGGTGCCCGAGTAGGCCGCCTGGTAAGGCGTTGGCAAAATAGCCGCCATACTGGAAACGACCATAAGACCGCCTTCCGCCCCTGTTTGTTCGAAATGAACAGCGGTACGTTGAGCCATACGCACCATCCCGGTAACATTGGTCTGCAGCATCTTTTCAAACTGCTCCCAGTCCATCTCCGTCAGCCGGCCAAAGTACGTGATACCTGCATTCAATATAATGCCACATAAACCAGGCTCCGCCAGGGCAATATCCATTACCCGGTCGGCGTCCGCTACCTTCGACAAATCCGCTGTTATGGTTTTTACCTTGCTGGAAGTATGCTGCTCCACGTAGGTTTTCAACGCTTCCAGCTTATCGGCCCTTCTGGCAACCACCAGCAAATTGGCTTCGTACTGCGTAGCCAGCTGTATGGCCAGCTCGTATCCAAGTCCTGAAGAGGCTCCGGTAACCAATACCCATTTATGTTTGAACTTCAGTTTCGACATTATAGCTAAACCGGCATTAGGGGTCCGGCCCCGCAAAAATAAGAAAGAACAGCGTTGGATATAGTTATGGTCAATACTGCTATTGTGCAAGCAATGCGTTAACAGGGGGGCAGGACCATTATTTTTAACGAAATTTGCAGGGTTGTAAATAAAGATATGAATCGGGCCAACTTTATTAAATCTATTTCTATTATGACACTTGCAGGAACTATCTCCGGGCTCAAAGCGCTGGAAAGCTTCGCTGATCCGCTTCCGGGAACGGAATCTATGCCTGTCTTCTTCTTTGGCCACGGCAGCCCGATGAATGCCATTGAGGAAAATGAATTTTCAAAGGAATGGCAGCGCATCGGACAATCGATGCCTGCTCCCAAAGCCATACTTTGTATATCCGCTCACTGGCTTACGCGCGGGACCTTCGTAACTGCTATGGAACATCCTAAAACCATACACGATTTTGGAGGCTTCCCTAAAGAACTGTTCGATGTACAATATCCTGCGCCGGGCAGTCCGGCTCTGGCCCGCGAAACAGCAGACCTTTTCAACCACACCAAGGTAGGACTGGATCAGGAATGGGGATTGGATCATGGCTGCTGGAGCGTGGTAAAACATTTGTATCCCGACGCTTCTGTACCGGTAATTCAGATGAGTATCGATTATGGTCAACCCATGCACTACCATTACGAGTTGGCCGCATTGCTTTCTTCCTTACGAAAAAAGGGCATACTGATCATTGGCAGTGGCAATATGGTACACAATCTCCGAATGGTTGCCTGGGACAAAATGGATGTCCCCGGTTTTGCTTTTGACTGGGCTACTGAAGCAAACACCAAAATGAAAGCGTTTATCGATCGCTACGATCATCAGGCACTCATAAACTACCGACAACAGGGCAAGGCATTCGAGTTGGCCATACCTACTCCAGATCACTACATACCCATGATTTATACCCTTGCTTTACAGGAAAAAAACGAACAGATCCATTACTTCAACGACAAGGCTGTTATGGGTTCACTGACTATGACTTCGTTCCGCATCGGAAAAGCCTGAGTACATAATCTACCAAATAAACAGCGGCGCTCCAAGTAAATTACGAAGCGCCGCTGTTGCTATAATGAAGCAATCCGGGTATTCATAGCTCCATCGCCAGACTAATAAAAGGTACGATCCAGTCGGGAAAGGTTGAGGCGCAGACCGGCAGAAAATAAAAGTGATTTTTGTTGGGGAAGTCCTTCTATGGCTACCTGGTATTTTCTCCAGGTCGCAGCCAGATCGGCGTACAGCCGCGGACGCAATTCATAACTGGCCTGAAAGTTCAGTAAAAGGCAATTAGCTTCCGGTCCATTGATCAGTTGAATCCCGTAATTGTCCGCACGGCCATTATAATCCTTCAAAATATTCACGCCATTATTAACAAATCCTGTATCTACGCCCTGCTTGTAATACATGGCACGACCTTCAAGCAATAAGCGCGGCAGCGGCCGGTAACGGGCAAAGGCATTAACTTCCGCGAAGCCGGCACCCAGCGGATGCGCCAGGGCCTGATTGCCGTGCGTGTAATTAGCTATACCAAAACCATCAACATTGGCATAATGCTGATAAGTATAAGGCCGAACCACATTGACCTCAGCCTGCAGATCAAGATTGGAAAGACCAAAGGCATCAAAATATTTAACTCCTGTCTGAATTCCCCATTTGTTGGCCCAATAACCCTTTCCGGCAAAAAGTTCGCGGGTAGTAAATTCATTAATCAGTAACTGGGAATAAATATTGAACCGTTTTAATGCAATGGCTTTCAGGTTAAAACCAATGGAAACCTTATCAGGACTACCCATACCACGTTCAATGGCACGGTAGAATATAACCGGATTCAGATAGGATAACTCGTATCCGCCATTTCTTGTAAAAGTGACCGTTTCAAAAATCCCGACATTCAGCCAATGCGTAATATTCATACTCAGGTAATGTGCCGTTGCATACTTATTGCCTCCTGTAGCCGCCGGATCGCCGAGTGTTTGGGGTAGTAATTTCAAATACAGATTTTGGTATTGCAGCTTCCAGATACGGGTATTGATTCGGGCATAAGCAGCACCACGCGAAAAGTCAGAAAGAAAAAGAGATCGAAACCCATCGCCCAGAAAATGTCGATCGTAACCCAGGGTCAGACTAATATGATCTTTCACCAGAGCTATATCTCCATATCCCCGAAATTGAAAAAAGCGATAACCATTTCCTGCTTCGGTAGAATTATCGGCGCCGGGAAACACTCCGTTGCTGACGCGCCATCGCGCTACATAGCTCGCCGGTTCTTCATAATTATGGGTGCCCAAAAAGTAAAACCCGAATACGTCTCGTACATTACCGCGCATCTCAATGCCCTGTGTTGTGTTTGGAATAGTTTGTGCAAATCTGCCGTCTGTAGTTTCGTAACTGATACCGGCCGAAAGTACCGGGTTCACCGATAAGAACAGATGTCGGTTGCTTAAATAAATCAGGTCGGTTTTCTTCGTGTAAAATGTACCCAAAAGCGGATGATCCGAATCTTCAGCTCCGTCACCGTTGGGTTCCAAATATTCGCCGCTCAGCGAAATAGCCCGGTTGATGCCGGCATTATCAGCATTGCTGTGCGAAGCGTTATAATGAGCAGCTTTTTGCCCGGTCAGAAACTGAACAGCATCTTTCCTTGAAAGCGGGCGTATGCTCAAAAACAAACTATCGGAAAATCGCCCGGATTTGGTTTCGAGGCGTTCCAGCAACTGGTACTCGTCCGAACCCAGGGGGATATAAGTATTTTGTGCCGAAGCAAAGGTTAGGGTGCAGGTAGATAGCAGAAGCAGAAGTAAACATTTATACATATTACCGGTTGCTGTTTGGGTCGCAAGGTACAAATTTTGAGGTAGCTTATATTTGGGATCCGTCCACCCCGGCTAAAAATAAAACTACTCATCTTACTTACTTTTCAGATTCGGCCGCAGGCCTGCCACAGAAATAAACAGGCAATTTTTACATATAAATAATAATCCAACGTTTATTCCCCAGGCGAAATCAGGCACGGCAAACGGGCACAGATACACTGTGCTCAGCCACCATTTGGCGTACGCAATTCGTACTTTTGTTCAGCAACATTTATCATGCATACTATTAACGACGTTCACCAGCAATTTGCAGCCTATTTCGGCCATCCGGCACTTAAGCCCTATTTATATGTACTCTCGCGCAAAATGAGCGAAGGGCATATCTGCATCCACGTCGACCAGATCGATGAAGAGGAACTGCCGGAAGCTATGGCCAGCCTGCCCAGGCATTTACCCAAGGAAGCTACAGAGCTGGTAGGCGAAGGTTATTCCGATCCGAAACCATTTATCCTGTACGACAACAAACTTTATTTTCAACGTTATTTCCGGTATGAAACCGACCTGATTAATAAAATCAGTGTACTCTGCCGTAGTAGCGGCGGTGCACCCTACGATGCCGCTATATCCGAAAATGAACTGAACGCAGTACAAAAATACCTGGCACCGAGTGTACCTACCGAAATTGACTGGCAGGCCATAGCTGCCATCAGCGCCGTGCGCAACCGTTTTACAATTATTACAGGCGGTCCGGGAACGGGTAAAACTACCACAGTAGCAAAAGTACTGGCGATACTGTACACACTTAACCCAAACCTGGAAGTGAAATTGGCTGCGCCCACGGGCAAGGCTGCCGCCCGCATGGCCGAAAGCCTTGCCCGTACCCCTATCCACTTACCCGAAACACTCAGGACCAAATACAGCCAGTTACAGCCCGTCACCCTGCACCGCTTGCTGGGCTGGCAAAAAAACAGTCCCTATTTTCGCCATGATCGAAATAACCCAATCGTTGCAGACCTGATTGTCGTCGACGAATCGTCTATGATTGATGTGGCGATGTTTGCAAAACTCCTGGATGCCATAGGTCCGGAAACAAAAGTGATTTTGCTGGGTGACAAGGATCAGCTGGCATCAGTAGAAGCCGGCAGCCTCTTCGGCGATTTATGCAGGGCGCAGCGGCCCAATACATTTAGCCGCGAACGAATGGAATGGATCAATCAGATATTGCCGGCGGGCAGCGCTACCTTAACGGCATTGAATGTTGCCGCGTCGGCCCATATATTGACCGATCATGTAATAGAGTTAAAGAAAAGCCATAGGTTCGACAGCAGTAAAGGCATTGGCCAGCTAAGTAAGGCGGTTATTGAAAACGATACCCCGGTACTGGAGGAACTTTTTGGCGGGCAGAAATACGAGAACATATACCTTGATGAAACCTACGATACTCATGCGCTGGAGCAGTTTGTCGAGGGATACCAACGCTATATAGAGCAGCAGGATATTGCCTTAGCCTTGCAGGAATTGAATCAGCTCAGGGTGCTTTGTGCTGTCAGAGAAGGCGACCAGGGCGTACGCCAACTCAATATGAAAATTGAAAATTCCCTTTTCAAAAAGAATATATTGAAGCGGGAAGCTGACAGTATTTTTTATACCAACCGTCCCATCATGGTTACGCGTAATAACTATGCACTTGGTTTATTCAATGGTGATACAGGTATACTCCGACCCGATGCCAACGGCGTGATGAAGGCCTGGTTTCCTGACGCATCAGAAGCTAATACTTCAAAGGTAAAATCGGTGCTGCCGGGCTTTATCAATCATATGGAAACCGTGTTCGCCATGACCATACATAAGAGCCAGGGATCCGAATTTGACGAGGTCTGGATAATATTGCCCCGTGCAGCCAATACCGCCATGCTAAGCCGTGAATTATTGTACACGGGAATCACCCGCGCCAAAACAAAGGTGTATATCCAGGCCAGCCGCGATACCCTGCTCAACAGTTGTAAACTGCAGGTGCAAAGAGGCTCGGGAGTGGTGGAACGAATTAACGCATTAACCGACAGCCGGTGAGTTAAAACAAACCAGCCCATTACCTAATTTAAATATATAAAAACGAGTGCCCCGTCCATGTTTCATTTAAAAGTTTCCAATACCCTCGACACTCTGGCTAAACACATGGGAAGCCTGCTTCGTAAAGAGCAGGGCAATGTCTTTAACCCCCACTACATCGTTACCCAGACGCAGGGCATGAATATATGGCTACGTCAACAGCTGGCTGAAGAACTGGGCATTGCCGCCAATATCGACTTTCGCAAGCCCAATGAGTTGCTGGTTAAAGTTTACCAGATGCTGGGCGGACCACACATGCGCACACTTTCGAAAGAGAATATTACCTGGTTCCTGTTCCACCTTATGGGACAGCCCGATTTTGCCCGTCGTTTTCCGAGCCAATCCGATTACTTTAACCTGAATACGCAGGAAAAACAATTAAAAAGAATGGGCCTCGCTGAAAAAATCGCCGACCTTTTTGATCAGTACCAGATCTACAGGCCCGAAACAATCCGTCACTGGAATCAGCTGGACGAGTCGGCGCCCGGACTTGACTGGCAGGCCTTTCTATGGATAAAAGTAAGAAAGCAGGCAGGCGAACAAATACCCGATAAAACTTTTGTAAGTGAATACATCCGGGCCCAACTCGACGATCCGGCGCAACGCAGCCGCCTTAAGGAGCTGTTGCCCTCCGTTTACCTTTTCGGGCTTTCGATTATTACCCGTTACCATATAGAGATACTGAGTCGCATAGCCGAAGTAACCGATGTATATTTCTACCTCCTGAATCCGGCACCTGAAGTTTATTGGATCGACGACCATACAGAAAAAGACCTGGTCAACTGGCGGCGCAAGGGAATGGATGCTGCCGACGCGGGCCTTACCGGAAATCCCCTGCTCACCAGCTGGGGCAAGGTATTGCAACATACTTTCAGGTTACTGTTCCGTAACGAATCGCTGCTGAATAATTATGATGTACTGGAAGCGCAAATTCCCATGCCCGAAACACTTCTGGCAAAAATCCAGTCAGATATTAGCAACAACAACGTGGCAGAGCAACGCTGGAGGTTCGGCCTGAACGACTTGCAGGACGGCAGTCTGGTCATACAAAGCAATTATACTATTGCCCGGGAAGTAGAATCCCTATATCAGTACCTGGTGCACCTGGCCAATAAAGAAAACACCCGGCTGTCGGCCCGCGATGTAGTGGTCATGGTAAGCGACATCGACCTTTATGCGCCCTACATTAAAGCGATATTCGACAATGCCGGTTATAAATTCAGGTACCGCATTGCCGATGTTTCGCTCGCACAAGGCGATAATGTATACAGCGCCTTACAGGCAATACTACGGCTCAACGATCAGAGTTTTACTGCAGAAGCTGTAATGCCGTTACTGGATTCGGCCCGTATACGACGCCGTTTCCGCATCAGCAATACCGAGCAGTTGCGCCAATTGGTACATGCCGCGCACATCAGGTTCGGCATCGAAGGCAGTATTGAAAATGAAACAAGACTGGTAAGCTGGCAATACGGCCTCAAACGTATGATGTTTGGACTCTGTATGTCGGGCGCCGAAAGCTGCAGCCATGAAGCCGACGACTTTTTCCCCCTTGATCTGGTCGAAGGAAACGATACCTGGGAAGTGGTGCGCTTCTGCCATTTTATATCGGTACTCATCGATGCTGTACAACGGCGTAAGAATGCCCGCAGCCTTAGTGAGTGGGTATTGTATATAGACCAGATAGTTGCTGATATGCTGCAATTACCCGATGAGGAACCCGACGAAGATATGCGCACGCTATCGGCTAGTCTCCGTAAATACAATGAGCTGGCACCTTTCATGGATGAAGCCGTGAGCTTTGACATCTTCATGCAAAATTTTGCTGCAACACTGGAAACAGAACGTCGCGCAGCCTTATTTGCCGGCGATGGCATCACCTTTTGTTCCTTGATTCCAATGCGTAGTATTCCTTTCAGGGTTGTAGCCATGCTGGGCATGGATTATGATAAGTTTCCCAGAAAAGAAAAATCTGTCAGTTTCAACCTGATTACACAAAAACACCAGATTGGTGACAGGAATATCAAAGACAACGACAAACACCTCTTCCTCGAAACCCTTTTGTCTGCCAAAGAATACCTGTACATCAGCTATCTGGGCCGATCGGTCAGCGACAACAGCCATCGTCCTCCTTCTATTTTGATCGAAGAGCTGTTGCATTATATTCAAACAGCCTGTCCGGATGTGCCCGATGCTACCGCAAAACTGGTAGTACAGCAGCCTCTGCACCCGTTCAGCAAACGCTATAACAGCGGTAATCCGGGGCTGTATTACTATTCAGAAGCCGCTGACATTGCCGCAGAATTACCTGTCAGCAGCCTGCCCGCAACACCGGGAGCACCTGCAGACGAAATCAACTTCCAGGATATTATATCCTTTTACCGCAACAGTCTGAAAGCGTATTATAATAAGACCCTGGGCATCTATTATAACCGGGAGGAATTATTATTGCAGGAAACGGAGATGTTTGAAGCCGATGCCCTGGCCAAATGGAGCTTAAATAACAAATTACTGGATATTGACAATGAAAAAGACCTGTCCGATTTGCGCAATGAACTCGTAAGACTGGGTTTGTTACCGCTCAGGAACACGGGCATGGTATTGCTGCACGAATCCGACGAACTGCTGGCGCCGCTGCGGGATTTGATACATACTGCAACCAACGGACTTCCTGCCGGCCGGAGCCATTTCAGTCTTCAGCTCGACAGTACCTTAGTTACGGGTATTATTCCGCGCTGGTACGATGGAAAACTGGTACACCTTAACTGGTCGGCCAATATCATCAGGAATATGGTGGAGGCCTACCTTTACGCGCTGGCGGGCATAGCTTCGGACTGTGTGCACGATCTTGTAATCATTAACTGCAAAGGTGAACCCAGCGAAATTGCAGCCAGTATATTCCCTATCGACAAAGGCGAAGCAATACAGCGACTGGAACAAATAGTAAGCTTTTATAAAATCGGTCTTCAAAAAAAGATCGTGTTTGCAGACTGCTTGTACAGCAATCTGAAAATTTTAGAAGCAGGAAGCGATGAAGCCCTGAAGGCAGCTATCAACAAGATGATCAGCAATACTCATATTCCACTGGATGATCCTTATATCCTGAAAGAACACGAATTGAAACTATTCGAACAGCGGGGCATTTGGTCTGATTTTCTACAGGCGGCTCAACTGGTGCTGGAACCATTAACCCGTATTTTTCCAGGACATAAATTTTAAAGAATGACCCCACACAAGCATACTCCCGAACCATTTGATGTGCTGCAGGCGCCCCTCGACGGCAGTAACCTGATAGAAGCCAGCGCAGGTACCGGCAAAACCTATTCGATAGCCATACTCGTACTCCGAATGATACTCAGCGGCATACCGGTAGAAAAAATACTCATGGTCACCTTTACCAAGGCAGCCGTTGCGGAACTGAAAGAACGGGTCGATCGTTTTATTCGTCAGGCACAGCAAGCAGCACAGGGTGCTGCCATTACGGACGCAACCATTGCTATGCTGGTGCAGCAAGCCATCGAAAGCCAGGGCCGCGAAGTGATAAACAACCAGCTGAGCGATGCGGTACTGATGCTCGACGAACTGGCAGTAATGACTATTCATGGTTTTTGCCAGCAAACCTTAACCGAGTTTGCATTCGAAACCAGGCAACCCTTCGGTATGGAAATGTTTACCGAACTGGACAAGGTAATAGAACAGGAAGTCAACAACTTCTGGCGGAAATATGTAACCACCATGGATACAGAACTGCTGGCCCTGCTGCAATTCGAAACGTTACGGCAGGATATCAGGGAAATTGTACGGCAGCATCTGGACGGCAAACTTTATGGGGGCTATGATGCTGCCTGCCGGTACAGTATCAATGATATCAGCATCGAAGCGTATAACAACCTGCGAACTCAAATTGGTGCACAATGTGCTACACTGGAACAGGAACTGATACATACAATTGAAGCACATAAACAAGAAATTATTGCCGCCTGCAAAGGGTCCAGTTCCAAATTCAGTAAAGACTTGCTGGCTACGCTCGACGAGCCCTCGGCTTTTATTTCCCAGCTAGTAAGAGCTGAAGGCAGCAAACTGTTCAAAGATCTTCCAATCGCAGTGCGGGAGCAACATACCGCTGTATCGGCTTTTATGAAAGATGCGGGCAGTTTGCTGGAAACAGAATTCAGGAAGCAACTCTTTTTCTTCGCCATTCAGGAAGTAAGTGAAGGCGTAAGCCATTTTCTTGCACAAAACAACTTAATGGGGTATAACGACCTGATCAGGAATTTATACATTGCCGTAACAGAGGCATCCAACGACCGGCTTTTAAGCTTGTTACAACAAAAATACCAGGCGGTATTCGTCGATGAATTTCAGGACACCGACAAGGAGCAGTTCGAGATTTTTCGCAAATCATTCCTGGGTAGTACTACCCTGTTTCTGATTGGCGATCCCAAGCAAAGTATATATGCCTGGAGGAAAGCGGACATATATACCTACTTTTCGGCCCGGGCTGCCGTGAGCAGGTATTATACCATGAATACGAACTATCGCTCCTCTACTGCCGTCATTCATGCAATGAATCGTTTTTTTCGCCCCCTGCCCGATTTCGATACATTTTACTTTTCAGGCGAAGTCGAACGCATCGACTATATTAATGTGGAAAGTCCGCAGAACAATCAGCGCGGAACCTTACGGTACAAGGGCTCGGACGATATGCCGCTGGCAATTTTTTCAGAAAAAAACAAAGAGAACATACGTACTTCCTTAGCCCTGCAGGTGCAAAGTCTGCTCACCGATCCCGGTTATACAATAGCTTCTGCAAAAGGCGAACGAAATATTGTTCCTGGCGATATTGGAATTCTGGTGCGCAGTAATCAGGAAGGCATTGATATAAAGAACCTGTTAACTGCCCGCGGCATACCCGCGGTTTCGCTCAACGAAGCACGTATCATGGGCAGTGCCGAAGCACAGGAGCTGGTTTACCTCCTGGAAGCTATATGGGAGCCCGAACGGGGCAATATCAACAAGGCTCTTCTCGCCGGATTTTGTGGATTCAACACTCATGAAATACAAAGCTTCAGCGAAGAACATTTGTTGCAGCAGTTCAGGCAATACAGAGAAATATGGGTGCGTGATGGCATTTACCCCGCCCTCATGCGCTTTATCGGGGCATTTGATATAAAAAAACGGCTTGGCCAGACAGGACATTCCGGCGGCGTACGCATCCTGGCCAACTTATTGCAACTGGTAGAATTATTGAATCAGGAATACCATAGAAGAGAATTGGCGCCGGAAGAACTGATCGCCTGGTTTCAGCGAGGCGTATCGGGAATGGTAGTTCAGGGCGACGAATACCAGCAACGCATTGAAAGCGACGAAGAGGCTGTCAAAATCATCACCATCCATAAAAGCAAGGGACTTGAATACAATATTGTACTGGCGCCTTTTCTGGACATGGCCCTGCGCGACAGTCAAAAAATTCTGTACTTCCGCGACCCCGGATCGGCCGCTTACATCTGCAAAGAGCGGGTACGTATGACGCCTCAGGAACTGTTTTGGTATCAGATACAACAGGAGCAGGAAAACCGCCGGCTGATATATGTGGCACTCACCAGAGCTGTATATAAGTGTATTGTTTTCAAAAATACCTATTACAAAAGTTCAGGCTTGTCGGACTTTGTGCAGGCACTTGGCACACATGCCGACAACCCGGAAAAAGGTATTTATACAGGCCCGGCTCCACTACTGTCGCCGCCCGCGTACAGGCCAGCCGAAAGCAATAAAACAGAAACAGTACTGCTGGCCGGAAACTTCAGACTTGTTGGTGAAAACTGGCGTCGGCTTAGTTATACCGGCTTATCGGCGCATGGCACTATATTGCCTAAAGATCGTATTCGTGATTTTAGCGAGCCCTACGACGAATTTATTTACAACAAACTGAAACCCGGCGCGGCCACGGGCAATCTGTTACACGAGCTCCTCGAAGAAATAAATTTCACACAAACTGCCGCCTGGAAAACCATTATTCAACGTGTACTCAGCAGTTATTTGCCCTTCGCCGGCAATACCTATGCCGAACATTTGCATCAATTGCTCGAACACGTATTGTACGCTGCCATAAGGCTGAACGACACCGAATTCCGTTTAAATGAGGTAACCAATGAACGTAAGCTTTCGGAGCTGGAATTCGACTTCCCCCTGCAAGGACTGAATCCTTTTGTACTAAATACGCTATCAGATCAGGAAAGCCCTATTCAGGTGCGATCCTTTGAACATGCTGCACTGGAAGGCATGATGAATGGGAAAATAGACCTGCTGTTTGAATGCAAAGGGAACTATTACATACTCGACTGGAAATCGAATTACCTCGGCTACCGTCCCGAAGACTACAACCGCGAAGCCTTACAGGAGGCCATGACCCAAAATAATTATCATTTGCAGTACCTGCTTTATACGGTTGCAGTGCGAAAGTATCTGTCAGCAAGGCTGCCGGATTTCAACTACGACCGGCATTTTGGCGGAGTGATCTATATGTTTGTGCGCGGCATACGCAAAGAGGGTCAATCAGGCATTTTCACGGCGCGTCCTTCCCTGCAGAAAATCCGGCAACTGGAAACTATACTGCAACAGGGTGCACCATCGGCATCGCTGCAGGCAACTTAAAAAATATCCGGCTGCATCATACATGCGGCCGGATACCGTTTATCTTCTATATTGCAATGGTTAGGGCGTATGGAGTTTTTCAGCCAACCATAAAAACTGGCTGCAGAAATGATCGATATTCTTCCTGAAATCCGGCGCCAACAAATTTCCCTGTTCATCAAATTTTTTATCGGCCTGCGGAACAATCAACAAATGCGGCGAAGCGATACCAAAGAGCGCCGGCACCAGTTGCAATAGCTGTTGTGCCGCACGCATCCCGCCCATCATACCGTCGGAAGTAGTAATGATACCAAATGCTTTACGAGCCTGCTTTGGAAAATGATCGAACAGGTTTTTCATTGCCGGCGAATAGCCGCCATTGTATTCAGGTGAAGAAATAATAAATGCATCGGCCGCAAACATGCGCTCAGCAAGTGGTTTGAAAGCCTCCGGAGCCTTATCCACACTGGTCCAGACCTCCTGTATAAAAGGCATTTGCAGTGTATTCACTTCGATAATTCCCACCTGGTGCTTCGAACTTTCCTGTAGTGTACGGTGAACAAAACGGGCCACCCGAGCATTAAGGCTTGGCACGCGCGGACTACCGGCAATAATTTCAATATTCATACCCAATCAAAAATTAACTGCAATGATAGGTAATATTTCCCTGCCCCAGGTTCAAACCAGGCAAATGGTCCACCAACGAAGGCCTCCTGGCGAGCCTGAAAACCACCAGAATATGTGGCAGATATCAGGAAGTTTATCATCCCAATAACGTAAAACAAAGTACCTTTGCGCGATTTTGGAAAAATTCAAATAGCTTTTAAACAGGGCAATTGTAACGATTAATCGACGAAGCGTAGTAAGCTAAATATATTTTCAAATCAACATTATAAACAACCAAGCAAAACAACGATGAACATTATTATACCAATGGCAGGAATGGGCAAACGCATGCGTCCGCATACGCTTACCACTGCAAAACCCCTGTTACCTATTGCCGGCAAACCTATAGTACAGCGCCTCGTAGAGGATATTATAGCCACAGCCAACGAAAATGTTGAGGAAATTGCCTTCATCATTGCTCCTCACTTTGGAAAAGAGACAGAACAGATGCTGGTTAAAGTTGCAGAAAGTCTGGGAGCCAAAGGAAAAATATGTTATCAGGAAGAAGCGCTCGGTACAGCGCATGCGATATTGTGCGCCGGCGACAGCCTGAACGGAAATGTTTTTATCGCTTTTGCCGATACTTTGTTTAAAGCAGACTTTAAAATAAATACTGCAAAAGATGCAATCATCTGGACGCAAAAAGTGGAAGACCCTTCGGCTTTTGGCGTTGTAAAACTTGACGCGGAGGGCAAAATCACGGAATTTGTTGAAAAACCCGCCACTTTTGTTTCCGATCTGGCCATTATCGGTGTTTATTACTTCCGCAATGGCGCACAGCTGCGTCAGGAAATGCAATATTTACTCGACAACGGCATACAGGACAAAGGCGAATACCAACTGACTACTGCCATGGAAAACATGAAGAATAAAGGCGTTTCGTTCTATTGTGACCAGGTGGAAGAATGGCTCGACTGCGGCAATAAAGATGCTACCGTATTTACCAATCAGCGCATACTCGAAATAAAAAAAGACAGCGAAAACCTGGTGGCCGCCGATGTTGTACTGGAGCACAGTACTATCATACCTCCCTGTTATATTGGAAAAGGTGTGCGTATCAGTCATTCTTTAGTTGGCCCGCACGTGTCGCTCGAAGCAGGGGTAACCGTTGAACACGCCTTAATACAAAACAGTATTATACAGGAGCAATCAACTGTTAAAAATGTTTTCATCGCCAACTCTATGTTAGGAAAAAATGTAAATTACAGCAGCAAGCCCGAGGAATTAAGCCTGGGCGATTTTTCTGCTATTTCCTGATGCGGTCCAGATTTGAAGCGATAATTTATAACATAAAGCCTGACAGGTTATTTCGACCTGCCAGGCTTTTCTATTGCTTACTATTACCCGTACTGCTATGGTCATGCAGCAGTACCCGTAAATCGACCGGTACCGCTGCCGCCGACGACCTTTCCTATGAATTACGCTTACCTAAAGATTCCGCGATACAAACCGAGGTGGCAGAAGCAATTTTTATGGAAGCGGTTAAAGCCCGTATTTTAGGAAAAACCAAAGAATCATTTAACTACTACAGTCTGCTGGCCTCTACCGGCAATCTGGGAGCTACGCCCCATTACGAACTGGCACGGCTCTGGCTCGATAGCAATAATGTACCCCGGGCATTATCCGAAATAAAAAAAGCTACCCAGAAAGATTCTACCAATAAATGGTTTCAAACACAACTGGCCGACCTGCTGGCCTACGACGGGCAGTACATAAAGGCAGCTGAAGTGTATAGCCGCCTCGCAGCCAACGACCGGCATCCTGAAGAGTTTCTGATGCGGCAGGCCATGCTGTACCAAAAAGCAGGTATGCACCTGGAAGCCCTGGCCGTTATGGACACCCTCGGCAAATTTCTAGGCGAAGACGACGAATCCCTGTTACTGCAACGTCAGCAGGCTTACTTACAGTTAAACGATGTAGACGGCGCAGCCAAAAGTGTACGCCAGCTGATCAGGTATTATCCGCACGAGCCGCGTTACGCAATTCTGCTGGCCGACATCTACGAAAACAATAACCGGCCCGACGAAGCACGCATCGCCTTTGAGCAGGCTATCACTTTATTTCCGGAAGATGCCTCGGTACAATTTGCCATGGTTCAGTATTACCTCAGCAAAAAAGACACCGCTAAACTGCATCAGTACCTCGAAATGGCCATCCTCAACCGCGAAGTGCCCATCGAAGATCGGCTCGGCCTGCTTGCACCTTTCATTCGGCTTTCGGGCGGCGAAGCCCAGGGTAAGCGATTGGCTTTCGATATAGCTAAAAAACTTTCGTACCAGGAACCCCTGCAGCCCGAAGCCATCATGCTGTATGCTGATATGCTGATGGGCGACGACCGCATTGCCGAATCGCTGCACGAACTTAAACGCAGTATTGCAGCAGACTCTACCCGCTATCAACCCTGGCAGCAAATTATGTTTTTGTACGCCACTACTCCGGTCTACGACTCATTGATCGCATACAGCGAAAGAGCTGCAGCCATATTCCCCAGGGAATCACTCATTTATTATTTCGGTGGTGTGGGTTACCTGCAAAAAAGAAGATTCGATGAAGCCGCAGCCTACCTGCACAAAGCCATGGACACCCCACGCAATTACAGCAATAACGTACTCGCCGATATCCTGGTTACCCTGGGAGATACCTATAACAGTATGAGCAGGCATACAGCCTCTGATAGCTGCTACGAAGAAGCGCTGCTATTACAACCCGACAACGCCACGGCCCTCAACAACTATAGTTATTATCTTTCCTTACGTGGTGAAAAACTGGATCAGGCTGAGAAAATGTCTGCAAAAAGCCTGAAATTGCGGCCCGGAGAAGCTACCTTTCTCGATACCTATGGCTGGATCTTGTTCCAGCTGGGCAAATACGCCGAGGCAAAACAATACCTGCAGGAAGCAGTTAACAATTCACGCGATGCCTCCGATGCAACCCTTTGGGAGCATTTAGGCGATGCCGAACTCAAATTGGGCAATAAAGCCAAAGCCCGGGAACACTGGCACACAGCTTTGAAAAACGGCGGCGATTCCGAAACCATCTTAAAAAAACTAAATGAACTTAATGAAAATGAAGAGCAGTAGATGCCATACAGTCACTTCTTCTAAAATAAAAAGCAGTAACATTGCCGCCATAACAGGCCTGTTTGCTGCAGCACTGATCTCATCCTGCTCGGGCAGCAAAAAACTGGCAGATCCAATACCCGAAACACCCGTAGCCACACAGGCTACCGACCCCGAAAGCTATTTAAACCAAAGCATTGATTACCGCACTTTTTCCGGAAAAACATCGATGCAACTGGACCGGAACGGAGAAAAACAAAACTTTACTGCCAATCTTCGGATGAACCGCGGTAAAGATATATGGAGCAATGTTATTGTATTGGGAATTACCGAAGTAGCACGCGCCTACATCACTACCGACAGCCTCAAAGCTATAGTCCGCATTGGTAAGAAAGCCTATGCAACCTCATATCAGGAAGGATTGGAACTGATACAGGCACAGGTCGAGTTTCCGGTCCTGCAAAACCTTTTTATCGGCAATCCCCTGCTCAGCGGCCTGCCCGTTCAAAAATTCGAGGTACAAGACAGCCTGATGCATATCACCGTTCAGAAAGATGATTTTACCCAGGTGCTCAGTTTTCACAAAGACAAGCGTACACTGCAACAGTTATCCCTGACATCTGCGCAGCGCCAGTTCTCCTGCGATATCCGCTACAGCGCCTACGCTCCCATCACCAATCAACAACCTTTCGCCTTCAACCGCAGTATCAACATCAATAATAAGGGACAGCAAATCAAGCTTGATATGGAATTCAGCAAAGCTGAACTCGACGTCCCTGTTGATGTTAGCTTTACCATTCCCGATAGCTACGAGCGCGTACCACTGAAGAAAAACTAACAATACGCACTCCAATAAAAGGAAGCTGTTTATATATTTCACTAAAATAAATTTTTGACACTTACTAAACCGACCTTTTTTGTTGTCGTCTATGACAGCACATCAGGTCGGTTTTGCTTATGGGTACATCAATTCCATTAACACACACCCAGCGCATTATCACCTATATTTGCCAAATTATTTTTCCCTCATTTAAAGAATTTATGCAAAGAAGCATCATCAGGACTGCGATAATGGCCACCGGAGTAATGGCTATCGGACTGGGCGTACAGGCGCAAACATCCATGCAAAAAAAACCTGCAGCAACAGAAGCAGGCATCCCCGTTAAAAACGGAAGCGTCGCCACTGTACTCACAGGTAAAAATTTCAGCAAAGCTACTGCAGCGGCAGATCTGGCTCGAATGATAGGCCTGACCGAACAAAACACTTTTCGTGCAGAACAGGAGAAAAAAGACAAGAAAGGTAAAGTACATGCCAGCTTCCAGCAATATTTCGATGGCGTACGTGTAGAGGAAGGCAAACTGATAGTACACTACAAAGATGGACAAGCTACCTCGGTAAATGGCCGCGTAGCCCAGATTGCTGGACTGAACATGAAAGTTGTAGTACCGGCAACCGATGCAACTGCGCTTGCAAAAAGCCATTTGAATATCGTTAAGACCATCAGAGATTATCCGGTTGAAACGGTGATTGCCACTATTCAGGACCAGGGCTATGCGCTGGCACATAAGGTACGCGTCGACGGCCAGACCCTGCAGGGCAAACTGGTAATGATGCAGGTATACGTGGATGCACAAACCGGTAAAGTACTGCAATCCACAAACCTGATTGCTCATACTGATGTAAACGGCACAGCGCATACCCTGTACAGCGGTGTACGTACCATAACAACTGATAGTACCGAAAACGGTTACCGCCTCAGAGACAATGCCCGCAAAATACATACCTACGATGTAGGCGGACGCGATATGCCGGGTCTGGGATCCGTGTTCTTCCAGGATCCACGCGACTACTACAACGAAACTGCCGACTGGACCGAAAAGCCCGCTTTGATGACTTTGCGCCTCAATACAGCCAATCCAAGCCTGATTACAGGCCTCGGCTTTCAAAGCGGGAAATTCATAACTTCTGTAGTATTGCGCGACAACGGCATCGAACAGGAACTCGTTACCTGGCCCGACGTAAAAATCACCCAAGGCAGTACTTCCAGCCTACCCGTTGTATCCCGTAATATATATGTCTTCCCGACCGATACCAATTACTTTGCCGGATTCGGAAAACTGGATATCATGAACGAGGAAATTACCGACTCCGCTTTCTTCAAACCAATGAGTTTTGCACCGGGCATCTATCCCTGGGCCGACGATAACGGAAACGCAGGTGTATACGAGATCGAAAACACCAAAAACCCTGCACTGGACGCACATTGGGGCATGGAAATGACCTACGATTACTACGTCGAAAAATTCGGTCGCGAAAGCTATGACGGCAACGGCAGCATTATTCGCAACTTCATGAACGGAATCTGGCCACAGGTTTTTTCCCAGAACAATGCAGCAGCTTTACCCGCTCCTTACTTCAGCATGGTATACGGTTTCGGTGACGGTGAATATATGAATCCCGTGGTAGGACTCGACGTAATGGGCCACGAATATACCCACATGGTAACCGAAACCAATGGCAACGGCGGTTTGGATTACCAGGGCGAATCAGGTGCACTCAACGAATCCTTCTCCGACATCTTCGGTGCTTGTATCGAGTTTTATACCAAACCCGACGAAGCCAACTGGACTATGGGCGAAGACCTGTACCTTGACCCTCCCGGTTATTTCCGTTCTATGTCGGACCCTAAAAGCGCCGGCGATCCCGATACCTACCGCGGTCAATACTGGAAGAACACCAGCAGCCAGGACGATAATGGTGGTGTACACAGCAACAGCGGTGTGCAAAACAAATGGTTCTATCTGCTTTGCGAAGGCGGCAGCGGAACCAACGATAAAAATGATAACTACTCCGTTACAGCTATCGGCATCGAAAAAGCAGAACAAATCGCTTATCATAACCTGATGAACTACTTGACCCCACAGGCCAAATACCAGGACGCATACAATGGTTCCCTGCTCGCAGTACAGGAACTGTTCGACGTAGATTCTACCTCGGCAGAATATCAGGCTGTAAAAGCTGCCTGGTTTGCTGTAGGTATTGGCGACCAGCAAGTATCTGTAGAAGACATTCAATTGCAGGCGCAAAACCTGAGCATGTACCCTAACCCTGCAAACGGATCTGTTACCATTGCTTCAGATCTGGGCCAGGCAGTAGAAGCCAGCATTGTTAATATGGTAGGCGTACCTGTGGTTAAAACCACCATCCGTAAAGGTATCAACCAGGTAGACCTGTCTACTTTGGCCAAAGGCATGTACCTTGTCAAATACGAACTCGGTGGAAAAAGCTTTGTACAAAAACTGAGTGTACTCTAGTTGGAATTCTTATCAAAAAAAAGCCGGTCTTATATACAGACCGGTTTTTTTTTACATATAGCAACTCCTCGCGTTCATTTACTGCGGGCAACTGTCCGGAATGGCACACCTGATTTCATAAAAGCTTTCTTTGGTAGTTAACGCGGCATGGCTGTAAGTTTACAGGTTTTAAAATGCACAAACGGCTTGCAGTAAATGCTTATAAACTTACTTTCAGCAGTCTGAACGCCCGATTAATCCCCTCCCCTTGCTGCAGGCGCAAAATGTAAACACCCGGGGCAAGATTCCTGCCGGGTATTTTAATAGCATTGCTCTGTCCGTTCTCTCCACGCCACAGCAATCGGCCGGCAAGGTCATATAACCCTAACCGGCAATGCGCAGGCATACCTTCCAGCAGCCAGTAATCGCTGCCCGGATTAGGATACAACAGCATAGCCAGGGTATCATATCCGGCCAGCGACACCAGAGAGCGATCGCGCCGGATACTATCCGTCCTGTTTAATATATAATTATGCGGATCAAGCTCCACAGTCAGCACCCTCGGCGCCCAGTCCACAGCAAATACCTCTGTACCAGTATTCTGCTGAAATCGCAGCACCGTATCTGCTCCATCCGAAACAAGCCGCACTTCCACAGGAGTTCTGAAAAGCCCTGTTGTTTGCGGAGCTGTGGTACTTTGTTGTAACCGTACAATGACCTGATTGTCCACCTGATTCCAGGCTGCCTGATACACAGGAAAGCCTTCGCCATAAATCCACTCCTGTATAAAAGTATCCAGCGAACGGCCCATGTATTGCTCTGCGAAAGCCTGAAACTGAGCGGTAGTGGCGGTACCATGCGAGAACGCCGCCAAGTAGGCACGCAACATGCCAAAAAACAACACATCATCGTCAATAATATACCGGAGGGTATGCACCACCGCGGCCGCCTTGCTATAGGTCAGCCGTCCATCAAATATCCGGTCAATATTTCCCGTATCGCTGCAGTACACGGCACCATCGTCAATACGCATAACGTCATCGTGCATAGACTGCATAATAGCATTAGCCGCCGCAGCTCCCTGAAAGCGATGCACAAACAAATAGTCCGCATAAGTGGCAAACCCTTCGTTCAACCATATATCCTGCCATGATCCGCAGGTTACTTCATCGCCAAACCATTGATGCCCCAATTCATGCGCCGTAAGCGAAGTATTGAAATTGCCCTGACTGGTCATGGTCTGATGTTCCATACCTCCACCCAGCGGCACCAGACAATGACCATACTTTTCTTTCCAGAAAGGATACCTGCCAAAAAGCTCTGAGAAATAATCAATCATCAGCACCGTCGAGTCAATCGAAGCCTTCCAGAAATTAAAATGTTCCTCATTGGGGTATACATAATTTTGAAAAAGCATGGAGTCAGTACTTCCGGCAAATTGCATATAATAGCTATACTCGGTATAAGGACCCACCGCTGCCGAAATAAGGTAAAAATCAATAGGATAACGGCTTTTCCATTCATATCGCTGCTCACCGTTACCCATATCCGTTACCTGGGCAAGTAGTCCGTTGCTGCCCGCTTTCAGACCGGCCGGCACCCTTATCCATATATCTGCCGAGTCAATCTTGTCCTTCAGCGACTGCTTGCAGGGCCACCAGTCTTTAGCACCATAAGGTTCACTCAGCGTGTAGGTAACCTGAGTGCCCGTTTCTTCGTCAATGCCATTGCGGATACCTGTCGTAAAAAATTCGGCACTATAATCGGGCTGTCCATGGTAGTATACCTCGGCCTCAAAGTTCTGACCTTCGTTCAGAGCCGCAGGAAGCGGTACAGCGCGCACATTACCTGTACTTACCACCGGTAGCCTGTGGCCGTTAATCAATACCGAATCAACCGACAGGGTATCAATCAGCTCAAATACATAGGCATCCATCGTTGGCGCAACCACACGGGCGCGGGTACGCACGCGGCCTGCTATCTGCGTATTCAGGTTATTGAGCGCAATATCCAGGTGCACAAAATGTACGTCATAATCATCTTCCCGCTGATCAGCAATCTGCAGGGGCATGGTAGCAGTCACCCGCGGGCGCTGCGCTTTAGAACACCAATGAGGATGAAGGCCGGTTTGGCCATAACCGGTACTGCCAAACAATAGGAAAAATACGAACAGGTATACTTTCATCACATGTAAATCAGAGCGCTAAGTTAGCAGATTTTCGCAGCTGCCGTCGCCCCTTAACATTCAGAACCACACCTGTTTATAACCGCAATGATATACCGGTATTAAACACGCTCATCTTGTCCGGACTAAGTTCAAAATGCACCCCCAGCTGTTCCAGTATATAGTACCGCATGCCCGCGCGAATAAAGAACATACCTGTATTATCGCTTATATCACGGCGCAGTCTTATTCCTCCTGCATCATCCACCGGGGTTTTAAAACTTCCGCTTCTAAATCCCAATCCCAAACCTGCATAGCAATCCAGCCGCTCAATAGGTACCACCCGGTTGAAATGATACAAAGCTCCGATACCCATACTGAATACATTAGTATAGTAGGTTTGCGGCTCCAGTCTGTTTACCACATCCCTGGCATGCGCATAGCTCGCATATCCCACAACGCCTATTTCCTCTGCCAGCCCATACTCGTATTGAACATACAAAGGACCAATATTGGTATGACTCACTTTCAGACTCCTGTCCAAATTATTGTAACCCGTGCCCGAAATATTGCCCAGTCCGTACTTGAACGAGAATATATGCGTGCCCTGTCCAAAAGATCCACTGTTTCGTTCCGCATAAGGCTGGCTGTAAAATTCAGACGATGACTGCGCAAAGGCTATGGAACCCGCTGCCATGGCAGCATTCAGCAATATTAACTTTACCCTGTTCATACATATACATTTTACGTTTCTCAACTGCCAAGGGCCAATATTACCTATATATACAACCATGCGGCACCCGGGTTGTGCATTACAATTTTCGCCGTTATATTAAAACCAGATTTTTAAAAAGATGAGATATGCTAAAATTTAAAAATAGGAGTCCTTTAACAGTCCTGCCGCGCAACCTAAGGTTCACAGCTCAAACAGGTCGGTTGATATTGCTTTATTTATGAGGGCGGCATTTCCGGCTATACGCTGCTAGTCCTCGCCGCCGCCGGCAGCACCCGCCGGGTACTATATACAAGCTTCCAAATCTTAAGCAAGCCCTCGTAGTTCCCCGGGGCGGCTCCGGGCTATCCGCTGCTATCCGGGCCGCTACAGGCCACCGCCGGGGCAGAGCGCCAACCGGCCGGGTGGTTCGAAAGCCACGTTTCAGGATATAAAAAAGGGTCTCAGCCTGAGGCAGAGACCCTGTATGTTTCAGCAGCTTATTTCACGATATGCGACGCTGCGCAAATGGCTTAATATTGTTCTTTCTCGTTCGGAAAGTCTTTCGACTTCACATCGGAAATATACTGACTTGTCGCAGTTTTGATATTGTCGTATAGATCCAGATAGCGACGCAGGAAGCGCGGCGAAAAATCTTTGGTTATGCCCAGCATATCATGCATTACCAGTACCTGCCCGTCCACATGCATACCCGCACCAATACCAATTACAGGTATCTTTAGTTCGTTAGCTACGCGTTTACCCAGTGCCGCCGGAATTTTTTCAAGCACCAGCGCAAATGCACCCGCTTCCTGCACAGCATGCGCATTCTTCACCAGTTGCTCAGCCTCCTCTTCTTCCTTTGCCCGCACGCTATAGGTGCCAAACTGGTATATCGATTGAGGTGTCAACCCCAGGTGCGCCATTACCGGTATGCCAGCCGATACTATACGTGCAATCGATTCACAAACTTCCGTACCGCCTTCCAGTTTCACCGCATGGGCACCCGATTCCTTCATTATTTTAATCGAAGAATTAAGCGCCTCTTTACTATTACCCTGGTACGTACCAAAGGGCAGGTCGCATATCACAAAGCAGCGCTGCGCTCCGCGTACAACACTTGATGCAAGAAAAATCATCTGATCCAGCGTTATCGGCAGGGTAGTTTCATGTCCTGCCACCACATTGGAAGCCGAGTCGCCTACAAGCAATATGTCTATTCCGGCTTCATCAAAAATGCGGGCAAAAGAAAAATCGTATGCGGTCAGCATCGATATCTTTTCGCCCCGCTCTTTCATTTTCTGGAGGGTATGAGTAGTAACTCTTTTTACTTCGCTATGTACCGACATAAATTTCAATTATGGCTGTAAATGTAGATTTTTTTGAAACAGCAAGCACATCTATAAAAACAGATCTCTTTGCAGCTCCTGATCAGGATGAACGGCATACGAACTGAAATCTGTAACGCCTGCAGCCCTCAATACATCTTCATCCAGCAACTGCCTTCCGTTATAGCTGGCAGCATTTTGCTGCATCAGATAATACACTGCATCGGCTATAATTTCAGGTTTCCGGCTTCGTTGCATCAAAGCTTCACCACCCAGCAAATTATTGACCGCAGCCGTTGCAATAGTCGTAACAGGCCATAAAGCATTCGATGCTATGCCCTGCCGGCCAAATTCGGCTGCCCATGCCATTGCCATCATCGTCATATTGTACTTACTCATTGTATAGGCTATATGTCCCTGCAACCACTTCGGCGACAAATCTATAGGTGGCGATAGTGTGAGTATATGCGCATTCGACGACTGCAGCAAATACGGTATACAATGTTTCGTCACCAAAAAGGTACCCCTCACATTGATATCATGCATCAGATCAAAGCGCTTACTGTCCGTATCCAGGGTACCATTCAGCGAAATGGCCGATGCATTGTTAATCAGGGCATCTATACCTCCGAAACGGGCCACAGCTTTGCTCACAGCATCAGCTATCATATCCTCGTTGCGTATATCACAGGCAAGGGCCAGTGCCGTCCCGCCTGCTTTATTTATCTCGTCGGCCGCCGAGTATATAGTGCCACCCAGTTTGGGATGCTCTGTCACCGATTTCGCGGCAATCACAATGTTTGCACCGGCAGCAGCCAGTCTTAAGGCAATGGCTTTCCCTATACCGCGACTTGCGCCGGTAATAAAAAAGGTTCTGTTCTCAAACAACATAAAGATTGTTTTTTTTAATACAGCCGGGAAACCAGGCCTGTAGGAGCCCGAAAGTCCTTTATGGCCTAGGGCATGCGGTAGGTAATCGCATTGATATTCATACCCGCGCCAACCGAAGCAAACATAATAACGTCGCCCGGTTGAAGCGTATGTCCTTCATACTCACCCCTGGCCACTATATCATACAAAGTAGGCACTGTGGCCACCGAACTGTTACCCAGATAATGTATTGTCATTGGCATTATACCTTCAGGAACCGACAGGTCGTATAGCTTGTAAAAGCGCTCAATAATGGCATCATCCATTTTGCCGTTGGCCTGGTGCAAAAACACCTTTTTCAAGTCTCCGATAGCTACGCCGGCCTGATCCAGACATTGCTTCATGGCCTGCGGCACATGCTTCAATGCAAACTCATATATCTTCCTTCCCTGCATTTTGATATAACGCGTTCCGGGGGTATAACCCTCCTTAAACGATTCACCAAAATACAGGTAATAGGTTTCGTTGAAGGTATGCGACTGACTGGCAGTACTGAGCATGCCAACCTGTTCCTGCGCTGTGTATTCAAGCACCGAAGCAGCTGCTCCATCAGCATATATCATCGAATCCCGGTCATGTGGATCGGATACCCTGGACAGGGTTTCACCACCGATGACCAGATACTTTTTCGCTACACCATTTTGCAAAAACTGTGCGGCTACAATTACGCTCTGGATCCAGCCCGGACATCCAAACATGATATCAAATGCCACGCAGGAGGGCTTTTGTATACCCAGGCCGTATTTTACACGCGCAGCCAGTGAGGGTACAGTATCCGATTGTATATCGCCCGACTTAATATCACCGTAATTATGAGCGAATATGATACCATCCAGCGATTCCGGATCGGCGCCCGACTGCTCCAGGGCCAGCCTGGCAGCTATCAAACCAATATCGGACGTGTGCTGGTCGGCACGGACATATCTGCGGTTTTCGATTCCTGTAATTACTCTGAACTTACTGATTATTTTCTCATTAGGTAAACCGATCCGGCTGCCGTCGGCATTATAAAACTCATGATGTAGAAAGTCTGCCTCCCCTACAATCTCTTCGGGTACGTACCGGCCTGTACCGGTAATTATTATGGACATTTCTGGCGGTTAATTAATTGGTTGCCCGAAGGTATTAAGAAAAAAGCATAAAACAGGTGGCCTTCGGACGAAAGCCGCAAACAATCACTATTTCAGGGATGCCACCAATGCAACATACTGCTCCATAGCAGCCTCTGCCGTTAAATCACCCAATTGTTTCCAGGCATCATATTTAGCCTTACCTACAAAATCAAACATACCATAGGTCGGCTCCGCTGGTGCCACACCTTCTGTAGCTTGCTTATAAAGGCTGTACAGGCGCAACAGAATATCGTTGCCGGGTTGCTCCTTTAGGCTCTTACTTTGCGCAACAGCTGCTTCAAACTGATCTTTTAAACTCATCTGCTATTTGTATTTTTAAATACGTTAATCTGCGGCACGCGTCCAGGTGGTGGTTTTTCCCAGCATCGATACACCCACATATCCGCGAATGGATAATGTATTGCTGTTTTGCCAGGTCATTTTACAACTATAGGTCTTTCCGCTTTTAGGATCATAAATCGTGCCATCCCCGTAGGTTTTTTCACCATCCTTTACAAAGCCTTTCAGAATAGCCAAACCTATAATCGGGCGGTTACGCAGGGCTTCCTTCGGGTTATTGATATCTGTTTTCGGCTTACCATCTCTATGGGGATCCTGCAGCCATACAATTTTACCGTAAAACTTATTATCAGTACCCTTATATATTTCCACTTTTGCATCACGTTCTGCATTAAACCACCTGCCTTCTACTTTATCTTTTTGCGCCAGCAAACTGTTACTCGCCAGCAGCAACATAGCCAGGGTACACACCAAACGGAAGCTCATTTTAATCAGAATATAGGTCTTATTTTTTTAAATGAAGAAATGAATGCAGACGGCTGCATCAACGGCAGCCGCTGCTCCTGGTCACAGCTTACTCTTTCACCGGTTCCAGCACAAAATCGTCGGTACGCGACAATTGCTCCAGCATCAGTTGTACAAAACCCGGAGGTGGTGCTACCAGCCTGCGCTGCGTACGACTCATCCAGGCGCCGTCTACCAGGATAATAGCCGCCCGCACATCGTCCTGACGCACAATCTCCTGGTAGAACGATCATCTGGAACCATCGGCCCGGCATTTACTCAGCAAACAGTTGACCCGAACCCGGTCGCCTGCACGCACCTCTCTCAGGTAACGTGCTTCTTCCCGGAATAAAATAGGTCCCAGATCAGCCTGCTCCATCATTCCTACAGTAATGCCCAGCAATGCCAGCACTTCAACCCTGGCCTGCGCCGCGAAATCGGCATAGGCGCTGTGCCGCAAATGTCCATTGGCGTCGATTTGTGACCATAATACCGGGCATTCAAAAAATAGTTGCTTCATAAATTCAATATTAGTAACAGGTAGAGGAGTAAATACCGGGCCAAAAACCTAAGGGAAGCGCAGCCCGCTGTATTTATTAATATCAACGGCTGCCACGCCTGTTTCACCCATGGCCGTTTGCCGGATACCTGCAGATTTAACTGGAAGTTGCCCTCATAAGTAAGGGTACACGCGCGCAGCGCAGCAAATGTTGCTGTACAAATTTTCTTCATTGTTTGTATGTTTAAAAAAAGATAAAAAAAATCAGGGAGAGAGAGCACACCGGTGCGGTGTAGAAAAGATATATGCGGGAACGGCCGCTCCCGCATATATGGAAGACATTAATAACAGTATTTATTGGCTGCAATAAGTTGAGCCGCTATGCTGCGCCGGGCCGCAGTAGTATTCATATCATCTACTTTGGTAAAGCGCTTCAACCCCATCATCATCATACGGCGCTCATCGCCCTCGGCAAAGGCATTCAGTGCATTCCTGCCTGCAGCATGTATGCGTTGTGCTGCGTCGTAAATGTAAACCTGTGCCATGGCAATTTTGGCGGCATTGGCATCTGCCCCTTCGCGTGCAACCAATTTCTCAACACGTAATAATACCGATTCAGAAACGTACAATTCTATAAGCATATCGGCCAGGTACATTATCACTTCCTGCTCCTTGCTCAACGATTGCATCAGCTTTTGTACAGCCGCGCCCGCAGTCATCAGTATGGCCTTTTTAAAACCTGAGATGTACTTATGTTCTTTTGAGAACGGAGCATCATCTTCATCACCAAACTGAGGAATACTCATCAGCTCGCCGGCTACTCTTTGCGCGGGCCCCATCAAATCCAGTTCGCCCTTAAGTGCGCGTTTCAACATCATATCAACTGAAAGCAGCCGATTGATTTCGTTGGTACCTTCAAAGATGCGATTAATACGGGCATCTCTGTATGCACGATCCATGGGCGCCTCGGCACTATAACCCATACCGCCGTATATCTGCACACCTTCGTCACTTACATAATCCAATACCTCAGACGCATGTACTTTAATAATCGCTGCTTCAATAGCAAACTGTTCTGTTCCTTTCAGCTTTGCCTGCTCCGCCTCCATACCAGCTTCTATATAAGCTTTGGTAGCATCCTCAATATTTTGCGAAGCCCGGTATATAGCCGATTCCGAAGCATAGGTACGGATAGCCTGCTCGGCCAGCTTATACTGTATAGCACCATATTTCGAAATGGACCGACCAAACTGCATGCGCTCGTTTGCATAGTTAACCGATTTGCTGATTACTTCTTTAGATGCGCCGATTGCAGCGCCACCCAGCTTAATCCTTCCCAGATTCAGGATATTCACTGCGATCTTGAAACCGTTCTCCCGGGTCGACAGCAGGTTTTCAACCGGCACCTTGCAATCATTGAAGAATACCTGCCGGGTCGAGCTGCCTTTAATACCCATTTTATGTTCTTCAGGATTCAGCGACAATCCTTCAAAGCCTTTCTCTACAATAAAAGCACTCAGGTTCTTATCATCGTCAATTTTGGCAAACACCGTGAAAACATCGGCAAAGCCGCCATTGGTGATCCACATTTTCTGACCATTCAGGATATAATGTTTGCCATCAGCCGACAGGGTCGCCTTAGTCTTACCAGAGTTGGCATCCGAACCGGCATCGGGTTCAGTGAGGCAATAACAGCCTTTCCATTCGCCGGTTGCCAATTTGCTGACATACTTCTTCTTCTGCTCTTCATTGCCATAATAGAGAATGGGTAAAGTGCCAATACCGGTATGAGCCGACAATGCCACAGCAAAGGAGTGGCCTGCACCCAAAACTTCGGTAGTTAGCATCGAGGTCACAAAATCTTTTCCAATGCCATTGTATTCTTCAGGAACGCTGATACCCAGCAGGCCCAGCGCTCCTGCTTTATCCAGCAGGGAAGGCATCAGCCCTTCTTCACCGCTATCGATACGATCCAATTGGTTGTTTACATGCTGGGCCAGAAAGTCGCGGCACATCTCCGCTATCATTTTCTGCTCTTCATTCCAGTCTTCCGGAATAAATACATCCTGGGCTTTGGTGTCCTTGATGAGAAATTCGCCGCCCTTAATTGCGGCACCTGCAGTCTTACCAGTATCTGACATATTGTTATATTTTTTTTATTATTGAAATTAATTACCGGGTGTCAGGCCTACTTTACTTTTGGACAGGGTGCACTATCGCGTCGTCCCAACCTGAGCCTGTTTACAACCGTTCAAATATTCCTGCGGCTCCCTGCCCTGTACCCACACACATAGTTACCATGCCGTACTTCTGTTGGCGGCGGCCCAGCTCGTTCAATATCTGCACCGTCAATTTTGCACCGGTACATCCCAAAGGGTGACCCAATGCTATTGCGCCGCCATTTACATTCACTATATCCGGATTCAGATCAAGCGTCCTCATTACGGCCAGCGATTGAGAGGCAAAGGCTTCATTCAATTCTATCAGGTCAATATCATTTTTGTTGAGACCCGCAAGTTTCAGAGCTTTTGGAATAGCCTCTACCGGACCAATACCCATAATACGTGGCGGCACCCCTGCAGTAGCATAACTTACCATGCGGGCAATAGGTGTCAAATTGTTTTCTTTTAAAAACGATTCACTTACCACCATCACAAATGCTGCACCATCGCTGGTCTGGGAAGAGTTGCCTGCCGTTACACTACCACCTGCGGCAAATACAGGTTTCAGTCGGGCCAGCGCCTCTGCAGAGGTATCGGCTCTCGGACCTTCGTCCGTGTCTACGACAAAGGAGCGTGTTTTCTTTTTGCCGCAATTAGCACCTATATAAGTCTCCTGCACGGTAACAGGCGCTATCTCATTTTTGAATATGCCGGAGCTCAGCGCTTTAATCGCCTTTTGGTGCGAGTTATAGGAAAAAGCATCCTGATCTTCCCTGCTCACCTGGTAGGTTTTGGCTACCTCCTCGGCCGTAAGTCCCATATTCCAATAATAGTCGGGATGGGCCAGTGCAGTATCGGCATCCGGTATAACCCGCCAGCCGCCCATAGGTATCAGGCTCATACTCTCCGAACCTCCGGCCACTATACAGTTGGCCAACCCACTATGAATTTTGGAAGCCGCAATAGCTATGGTTTCCAGACCTGAAGCGCAATAACGGTTTACCGTCATACCCGATACCTTATCGGTATCGAAGCTCATAAGCGACACAAAGCGTGCGAAGTTCAAACCCTGTTCCGCCTCGGGCATGGCATTGCCCACTATCAGGTCATCCACCTGCGCGGCACTCACCTGTGGCACCGTCGCCATTAGTTGTCGAATTACATCCGCTGCAAGCCGGTCGGGTCGGGTAAATCGCAAACCGCCTCTGTTAGCTTTTCCTACTGCCGACCGCAGGCCGGCTACTATATATGCATTCATCTTATTTGTTTTTTGTTTCCGGTTTTCACTGGCCCGGAACTATCCGTGATTCATTTTGGCTTTTCAAAACGGGATCGCAACCTTCACATGTATGCCCGCTCTGTAGTACACTACCACAAAAACACCGGCTGCCCACTAGTTGCGCAATACTTTACCTCCGTTCAGGATCGACTGTATCCTTTCCAGTGTTTTACGTTCGGTGCAAAGACTCAGGAAAGCTTCTCTTTCGAGGTCCAGCAGGTACTGTTCGCTAACTTCCGATGGCGCCGACAAATCGCCGCCAGCCAGTACATAACCCAGTTTCTGAGAAATTTTCACATCATGCTCGCTGATATAGTTACCTACCAGCATAGAGTTGGCACCCAGGTAAGCCAGGCCCAACGCCTGCTTGCCCAGCACCTTTATATCCTTGCGCGGCGTAGGCCGTACGTATCCCGCGTTGGCCATGCCCAGACATGCAGCTTTGGCTTCGGCCAGTAAACGGTTGGCCGATACCACTACCTTGTCGGTACCCCGGCGCAGGTATCCCAGTTCAAAAGCCTCTTCCGCACTGGTCGATACTTTCGCTTGTCCAATGGTAAGGAAACGGTCCCGGTAACGATTAAGTGCAACATCTCCTTCCTGCAGCGAATCCGACAAGCGCACCGCAAATTCCTTGGTACCGCCACCACCGGGTATCAGTCCTACACCAAACTCTACCAGACCAATATAGGATTCGGCATGGGCTACTACCTTATCGGCATGCAGGCACATTTCACATCCCCCACCCAATGCCATGTTATGCGGTGCCACCACCACGGGTACGGATGAATAGCGAATACGCATCATCGTGTTCTGAAACTGCCGGATGGCGAAATCCAGCTCGTCATATTCCTGTTCTATCGCCATCATAAAAATCATACCTACGTTGGCTCCTGCACTGAAATTGGCCCCCTCGTTCGATATCACTACGCCACGGTATTCTTTTTCTGCCAGGTCAATCGCTTTATTAATACCCTCCAATACCTCGCCACCTATACTGTTCATTTTCGTATGGAACTCAACATTCAGAATGCCATCACCTATATGGGTAATAGTAGTGCCGCTGTTTTTCCAGATCGTATGCGTATCGCGGATATTATCCAGCAAAATGAAGTCTTCCGTGCCGGGAATAATTTTATAATTACGGCTCGGAATATCGTAGTAATACCGATTTCCATTCTCAATCTTATAGAACGATGTATGACCCTCTTTCAACATTTCGTACACCCAGGCGGCAGGTTGATAGCCCATCGCTTCCATCGCTTCTACAGTAGGCGCCACGCCAAGTACATCCCAGGTATCGAAGGGACCCAGTTCCCAGCCGTATCCCGCTTTGATGGCATCATCAATTTTATACAACTCATCCGATATTTCCGGAATGCGGTTGCTGGAATAAGCGAATAAAGGATAGAATGTGGCCCGGTAAAAATCTCCGGCTTTATCTTTCGCTGCTATCAGCATTTTAAGGCGCTGCTTCAGGTCGTCAACTGGTTTGGTAGCTTCCAGCGCGGCAAACTTCACCTTTTGTGAAGGTTTATACTCCAGCGTTTTCAGGTCCAGCGCATGTATTTCACTCTTGCCTCCTGCGCCTTTCACCTTTTTATAAAAACCCTGCTCCGTTTTACTTCCCAGCCATTTTTGCTCAATCATATGGTGTACAAAGGCGGGCACTTTTAGTTGATCGCGCTGCTCATCGTCCGGTACATTATCCACCAGCGAGTTAGCCACCAAAGCCAGCGTATCAATACCTACCACATCGGCCGTACGGAAGGTAGCGCTCTTCGGACGTCCAACAACCGGACCGGTAAGTTTATCTACTTCTTCAACAGTTAGACCGGATTTATCTACGTATTGCAGCAGACTCATTATGCTGAACACACCTATACGGTTGCCGATAAAGGCAGGCGTGTCTTTCGCCAGTACGGTTGTTTTGCCCAGAAGTTTCTCGCCGAAATGCATCAGAAACTCAGTTACTTCCGGAAGCGTATGTGCAGTGGAAATAATCTCGAGCAAGCGCAGATAACGTGGAGGATTAAAGAAGTGGGTGCCGCAGAAATGTTGTTGAAAATCTTCGCTTCTGCCTTCCGCCATCAGGTGAATTGGAATGCCCGAAGTATTGGAGGTGATAAGCGAACCGGGCTTACGGTACTGTTCTACTTTCGCAAATACCTGCTGCTTGATATCCAGGCGCTCTACCACTACTTCTATAACCCAGTCGCATTGAGCAATCTTTGGCAGATCGTCGTCGAAGTTGCCTGTTTGAATGCGTTGTACAAATGCCTTGCTGTATATGGGTGAAGGATTCGACTTCAGCGCAAAGGCCAGCGCATCGTTTACTATCTTATTGCGCGCCTTCGTATCGTTTTCAGGCGCGTCCTTTGGCACAATATCGAGCAGCAAAACCTCCATACCGATATTGGCAAAATGGCAGGCAATGCGGCTGCCCATTACTCCGGAGCCAAGTACGGCCACTTTTCTAATGTTCCGATTCATCTTTTATCTATATTTTCTGGAGTAGAGCCGCTTCAGCCGCCTTCACTCCGTTTCTTACAATTCATTTTGGCTTTATACCCGGTAATTTTATTGCTTCACAACATGCCCCTTCTTTCAAAAGGCAGAGGGCATAGCTTCGCCTGCACCAGTGATCTACTAATTCCCCAAAAGGCGAATTTCATCCACCAGCAGTATATTAATACCGTTTGTCCGTTTTTGTTCTCAAATAGCGATTGCCTGCCAAACCGCATCATAAAACTTCTGTCGGGCACCCTTTTTATTCAAATCGGTTTTATGTGCCAGATGTAGTTTTATAATGGTATTCATCGGTCCATGAATGAGCGACAACAGTACAGCTTCCGGTATATCCTTCACCAGTCCCTGTCGCACACCCTCCCGCATCATCTTATATATGGGTAGTAGTAATAGGAAATTTTCTTCCTGGTTTTCCTTAAACAGGAAAGGGGCATAGGTATATTGTTCAATGAAACTAAACCGGTCAGAATCCGTCAGGTAGAACTGCACAGCATTGTCCAGCATCTCATAAAAGTTTTCTTTTACACTGCGGTCCTCCTGATATCCTGCCAGTACATAGCTGTTGAATTCCTTCACAACCATTGCATACAATGCATTGATGAGGTCTTCTTTTCCTTTGAAATAAAGATAGATAGTACCGGCAGCAACACCTGCTTCCGAAGCTATTTTCTTCATGTTCAGATGGTAAAAACCTTCGCGATTCACAAGCTTGAGTACGCCCTTCAGAATTGCTTCTTTTTTATCCATGCACAATATTAATTAAAAAACTGAATGAACGTTCATTTCTAAAAAAAATTTTTTGCAGCCACAAGTTAGTTTTCATCGTCTATTTATCCATCCGATGTGCAAAACTTATACCCGGGCTTTTTGCTATTTCGTTGAACTCTGAATATTTTCGCCCCGGTACCGACCTAGTTTATTAGTTCTTTTGCGTTTTAATATGAAACCACTAACACTTAAGGATGATCTGATAAGAGACTTCCAGGATCAGAAACAAACGATCAATGAACAATTGGCATTGATCGATCCGATGGCAGCCTCTATGCGCGCACCGGCAGCCCGCAGGCTTTTGAGCGCCGGCCTGCTGGTTTTCCTGCAGGTTATCTGCTGGCTATTGGTGCTCGGTTGTCTGGCCTTTGTATTCTTCATGGACCGGATATTCCCTTTCCATTTAATCGGCCGGCTTTTACATGATACCGCCATATCCGACAATTACAATCCCAATCATGTGATGCTGCTAAGCTGGATTATCAGGGGAATGGCGGTATTCACTGCACTGCTGTTTTATATCATTTTACGTTTGCTGGGCTCTATCCGAAAGAAGAATAATGTACTGCACCTTACCGGCAAGAATATGCGCCTGCTGGCAGAACAACTGCTGAAACGCAAAGCGGCCATGGATACGCTGGAACAAAAGCATCCGGTCGAGATGCCTTCCAATGCTGATACCGTGGTGGTACCAGCTCAAAAACCACACAACGATATCCTTTTGTAAAGGAACCATATACTCCATGGGCTTGCGCATGTCGCAAGCCCTGGTAGCTTAATAACAGAACCAAGGCTTCATTGTATTATGCTGTACGACCGTATATTTGAAACCGCCGCTTACCTCAGCAGCCGCACTGCTTTAAAACCGGGCATTGCCGTGGTATTGGGCAGTGGCCTGGGTCAGCTGACGCAAATGGTCAACATAAGCGACCGCATCTCTTATGCCGATATCCCCAACTTTCCGCAAAGCACGGTAGACGGACATGCCGGCGAATTGCTATTTGGAACAATGGATGAGGTACCGGTGCTCATTATGTCGGGCAGGTTTCATTACTACGAAGGCTACTCGATGCAGGAAGTTACTTTCCCGATCCGGGTTATGAAGGCCCTGGGTGTACATACCCTGCTGCTCACCAATGCTTCGGGTGGCATGAACGCTCAATATGAAGTGGGAGATATTGTCTTTATCAAAGATCATATCAACCTGTTCCCCGAGCATCCGCTGCGGGGGCGCAACGACGAACGCCTCGGCACCCGCTTTCCCGATATGAGCGAACCCTATAACCTGGGTCTGCTGGCCAAAGCCAAAGACGTCGCGCGCAAAATCGGATACCCAGTGCACGAAGGTGTGTACGCCGGTTTGCAAGGCCCCAGCTACGAAACAAGAGCCGAATATAAATGGCTCCATGGTATAGGCGCCGACATTGTGGGCATGAGTACCGTTCCGGAAGTTATTGTAGCCGTACATAGCGGATTGAAAGTGTTTGCTGCTAGTATAGTGGCCGATATTGGAATTCGCGAAGAGCTGAACATCGTAACCCACGAAGATGTACTGGAAGCTGCCAGCAGAACCGCGCCCAGGCTTTCGCAGATATTTGGTTCGCTTATAAAAGCCGTCTGACACAACCCGCGAATATCTATACAAGTTGCGCTCGCAAAGGTTTACAACCGAAGATTGATGTTCCAAACCGCCAATTACCTATCTTAGTCGCAAGATTTGCTGCGTATGGTAAAAGGCCTGTATAAATTACTTGAAAGCACTGCGAGACAGAGGGTTTATTGGCTCCTGCTGACTTGTATGCTGTTGAGTAGTATACCGGTTTTCTCCAAAGCCATCATCTACGATGTCCGCGACGGACTGAGCAGTAATGCCATCAGTTCCATAGCCAAAGACAACCGCGGCCTGATGTGGATCGGCACATTCAATGGCCTGAACCTCTACGACGGCTATACCTTTACCCGCTTCCCGGGCGAATTGGGCAATTTACCTATCACCCGCCTTTCCCTAAGCCCCGATAAAAGGCGTATGCTGGTGGGTACTCAAACCGGCCTTTATAGCGTCGACCTGTTTTCGATGGTGGCCAACAAATGTACCCTGGTCAACGACCGGACCGCCTTTTGGCTAACTGAAGCAGTAACAGATATATGCCTTATTCCCGGACGTACCGAAGTCTATATTTCCTTCGACAAGAACGTGATTGCCGTTCTCAACGATCGCAATGAAATGGAAATGGTTCAAAGGATTAATGAAGAAGGTAAAACCGTAACCGACATCGCCTACCTCAATGGCGATAACCTGCTGATCAATAATACGACGATCTACAACCTGGAACTGAAACAACGTATGCTGGAACATATACCACGTTTCAAGACCAATACACCTTATTTGTCTGTCAGTTCCTTCGGTGAAATACTACTGCTCAACAATCAGTATTCAGGTCTTGAAATGTACGATATGCGTACCATGAAAGACATACTGCCCGCCAGCTTACGCAGCAAAGACGGACGGTTTCCGCACCGCGTACAACAATCCAATTTTAAAAATGGAAAACTATACCTGCTCTGTGCCAACTACTCTTTTTTTATAGCCGATATACATGATGGATCACTGTCGATGGTTTCGAAAAAATATCCCGAAATCTTTGAAGGAAAGGCATACAACGCCATCTTTATCGACGAACACGATATCATCTGGATTGCCACCAACAAAGGCCTGTTGAAAGTCGAAGAACGGGTCGAATTATTCAGCAAATTCTTGTACAACCTGCCATCGAGGGTAAGTACGCGCAAAATGATCGAAGACGATAACGGCGATATTTACGTTGCTTCCTATGTGGGATTGTGGCATTACCAGCAGGATAGCCGCAGCTGGACCAAATACGATCTGCCACCGCCGGCAGGATCGGTTACCAATACCTACCCCGGACCATTGCGGCCACTTTCCTTATATACCTATCCCGGAAGCAATTATTTGTATGTGGGCTTTGATTCAGAATTCCTGGTCCGCTTCGACAAACGCAGAAAAGTGTATGAAAGCTTTTCGTACGCTTCATCGCTGGACGGAGAACAGCTGAAGGCCATTCACTGTATGGCCGCCGACCGGAACGGCATACTCTGGCTGGGTTGCGAAAATGGCCTGGCAAGCTATGATACTGCCGCTCAGAAACTCACCTTCCACAGCAAGGACCGGTTCGACATCGGCCACGCTAAAGTGAAGCATATCTATGCGGCCGAAAACAGCGATATAGTATATGTATCGGCCAGCACGGGCTTGTATCAGCTTAACGGGCGACGGGGCATCATCAAACATTACCACACGGGCTCCGACCCTCAGTTATCGAGCGACGACATTTTATTTGCCACCGAAGATCCTGCTGGAAATATCTGGATTGGCACCAATGGCGGTGGTATCAATATACTATCGGCCGACGGCAGCAGTGTGCGGCAGATCAGAAAACAGCACGGGCTAAGCAATGAAGTGGTTTACAGCATCGTGATGGAAGATGAGCGTACTTTCTGGATCAGTACGTTCAATGGCCTGGACCGCTACCGCAGTGATTTGCAATCGTTCAGCAATTTCTTCGAAGAAGATGGCATCAGCTCCGACGAGTTCAATCAAAACTCCTCCTTAAGAACGCGGAAAGGCGAAATGTTGTTTGGCAGTATCAATGGTATTACCTCCATCAATCCGCAACAGTTAAGTCAGCCTACACCCTTCAGGCTCTTCTTTTCTGGTATTTCGCGCTGGAATCACCAAAGTCAGGCCCAGGCACTGTTTCGCGAACATATAGACGCCCAGACCACCATTATCAAGCGCCCGGCCGATCAGTTGATGGAGTTGCATTTTGGCTGTACCGATTACTCTGACCCATTGCGCAACAGCTATAGCTATCGTATACGCCAGCTTAGCGACAAATGGGTATCGCTCGACGACCGGCATACCTTCAACCTAAGTACCCTACCCTATGGTAAATTCAATATTGAAGTAAAAGCCATCAACTCAAGGGGCGCCTCCTCCTCCAATATACTCCAGTTTCAGGTGGAACTGGTACAGCCCTTTTACAAAACATGGTGGTTTTATACTGCTATCCTCGTTTTTATCGCCATCGTATTTTATATAGCCTATTGGATCAAATACCAGAATTTCAAGAACGTATTAAAGCTCAGAATGCGGATCGCAAGCAATTTGCACGATGAAGTGGGCAGTTTGCTTACCCGCATAACCATGTTTACGGAAAATTTAAGATACGGTCGCAACACCGATCAGCAAAGGAATGCCAAGCTCGAAAAAATCGCGCTATTGAGCCGTGATGCTGTAGCTTCGATGAGCGACGTACTTTGGACCATCGATTCCAGAAACGATTTTGCAGGCAACCTGCTCGACCGCTTCCGGGAGCATACCGAGGAAATGCTTTTTCCATTAGGAATAGATGTTAACTTTGTTATATCAGGTACAGACTTTAAACAGCCGGTAAGTTCGGATACCCGCGGAGAGATATACCTGATCTTTAAGGAAGCAATCAATAATATCGCCAAACACAGCAAAGCAACCTATGTAGATATCAATTGCAGAATTAATGATAAGAAATACCTGATACGTATTACCAACAATGGCGCAGGTGCCGAAGCCAATGAATTTTCGACCGGTCAGGGCCTGAGCAATATGCAAATGCGTGCAAAACGCATCAAGGCGATTGTGGAAGTCACACGGGCCGGTGATACGTTCTCAGTGGAAATAAAAAATTGATCATCAAATTACAAGATATGACAAGCAGCCAGAAATTGCTGAATATAGCCATCATCGAAGACGTGGAAGATATCAGGGTAAACCTGAAAGAATACCTGGAAAGTATGGATGATATCGGCTCAGTACTTGCTGTAGGCAGTATGGAAGAATTTTTTGAGCGCGGCAATATCAAGAATCCGCCCGATGTCGTGTTAAACGATATTGGCCTGCCAGGTATGGACGGTATTGAAGGCATCAAAACCATCCGCAACCTTTTCCCGGATACGGATATTATTATGCTGACCGTTTTTAGCGATAGCGAAAAAATATTCAAGTCTATTTGCGCTGGCGCCACCGGCTACGCCCTCAAAGGCACGCCGATGCCCGAAATACACAAAGCTATACAGGAAATAAAAGCCGGTGGTAGTTATATGTCGCCCTCTATTGCCAGAAAGGTGATGAACCATTTTATTCCGGAAAAGAAATACAAAACCGAAGGACTTACACCCAAAGAAAAACAAATTGTGGAAGCCCTGACCGAAGGACTGAGTTATAAGCTCATCGCCGACAAACTGGGTATGTCGATGGATACTGTCCGTTTCCATATTAAAAACATTTACCGGAAACTGCATGTCAATAGCAAAGCCGAAGTGATTACCAAAGCCTATCGGGGCGAAATCTAGGTTTGCTCAAACGCGCAGCATTTACAAATACACATCCAGCAGGCCTTCCGGAAGGCGCACCTGTATGGTTTTACGGCTACCATCGATGCCAACAACGGTAGCGTCTACCAGCGGAATAATAACTTCTTTGCCCTGGTACCATACCGTAGCAAGCACCTGCCCCGGTGTTTCAAACAAATCGGCAATGGTGCCCAGTACGCCTTTTTCAGCATCTATGACAGTAAACCCCTTCATATCCACGCTCACGGCCCTGGGCTTCATCTGAGCGTACAGCTCCGACTCCAGGTAAATATTTTTACCGGCCAGCAGGCGTGCTGCTTCCACCGAATCCACTTCATCCAGCTTTAACAATACCTCTTCATCATTGTGAATTTTTACATCCTCAATAAAATAAGGAATATAACTTTCACGCTTCAGGCCCACAAAAATATGCTTCAGTTTACGAAAGGCTGTCTTTGATCCCAGATCATGGCGCACCAGCACCCTTCCGTCTAAACCATGTGTACCCGTAATTTTTCCTGCCTGGCGATATTCCATCTGAGCAATCCTTGATTTTAGCCTGCAAATATAACCTACACATAAGTTAAAAGGCGGCTGCAGCGGGGCCGCTCTTCATTTTTCTTTGTCATGAGCGTAAAAAGTGCTTTTTTTACAGCGCTAAGTAGGGGTAAATGAGCGGGCGTTCAGCACGCTCAATGGTAGCCGAAACATTTCGGGCAAAAAACATTCAGATAAAACCGTTAACTGAATTTGAACCTTATCCTCTTGCTTTTTCAAATTGTATGCTATGTCGAGATCGGTAAAATTGCTCTGGCGGATTTTCCTCGGTGGATTAGTCTTTTTTATATTGGTTATCACAGCCATAAGCCTCGGCTGGCTGGGCTATATGCCTTCCATGAAAGAATTGGAAAACCCCGAAAGTTCGGTAGCTTCTGAAGTGTATGCTGCCGACGGAAGCTTATTGGGAAAATACTATATTAAGAATCGCTCCAATTCAAAATTTTCTGAAATTTCACCCAATGTATTCAATGCTCTTATCGCTACTGAAGACGAACGGTTTGCCGATCACTCCGGCATAGACGGCATTGCCGTTATTCGCGCCGTGGTATTCGGAGGCAGTCGTGGGGGCGGCAGCACCATTACCCAACAACTGGCGCTGAACCTGTTTAACGAACGTGCTTCGAATAAACTGGTACGTATTTTCCAAAAACTGAAAGAATGGGTTGTGGCAGTAAAACTGGAGAAGAACCTCACCAAGAATGAGATCATAACCCTTTACCTCAACACTGTTCCCTTTGGCGATAATACTTATGGCATCAAAAATGCAGCCCTCACATTTTTCAGCAAACCACCCGGCGAGCTGGAGCTTGAGGAAGCTGCTGTACTGATAGGTATGCTCAAAGGAAATACCATTTACAATCCGCGCCGCAATCCTGAGCGCGCTACCGCACGCCGTAATACAGTACTGGATCAAATGGCCAAGTACAAATATATAACCGCTGCGCAGGCCGAAGAGGCCAAACGCAAGCCACTACAGTTGAAATACCAGCGGATTAACAACCACGAGGGACCTGCTCCCTACTTCCGTCAGGTGGTGGAACAGGAAGTTAAGAAATGGTGTAAGACCCATGAGAAAGAGAATGGTGAGAATTACGATATCTACAAGGATGGATTGAAAATTTATACCAGCATTGATCCCCGTATGCAGCGCTACGCCGAAGAAGCTGTGGCCCAACATTTGAAAGAGCTACAATCGGCCTTCGCAGCGCAACCTCGTATTAAGAATGGTACGATATGGGAAAAAGGCCCGCCTAAAGAAGTACTGAAAAGTATCGTACAGCGCTCTGACCGTTACCTGGCCTGGAAAGAAGAAGGACTGAGTGAAACTGAAATCAATAAAGAATTCCGCAAGCCGGTACGCATGAAGGTATTCACCTGGGAAACCAAGGACCATGTAAAAGACACGCTTATGTCGCCGCTGGACTCGATTAAGTATATGCGTGCTTTTCTTTCAGCAGGCTTTATGGCTATGGATCCGTTCACAGGAGAGGTAAAGGCCTGGGTAGGTGGTATCGACCATGAATTTTTCCAGTTCGACCACGTCAACATCGGTACCAAGCGTCAGGTAGGATCAACCATTAAGCCGCTGCTGTACTGCCTCGCCGTCGACAATGGTTACTCGCCCTGCAGTTCGGTGAGTACTGCGCCACAGCAGTTTGCCGGTCAGGCCAAACCCTACGATGCCGGCGGATCTAAATTTGGTGCTATGTCGATGCGTTCCGCACTGGCTGGCTCCGTCAACAACGCCTCGCTATACTTACTCAATCAGGTAGGTATCGATGCATTTATCGATTTTGCACACAAAACAGGCATTAGCAGCAATATTGAAAAGGTCCCATCCATTGCCCTGGGCGTTTCTGATATTTCGCTGTACGAAATGTTGTGGTCGTATTCAATGTTCCCCAACAGAGGTATTAACACCCAGCCGGTATTTATTACCAAAATAGAAGATAAGAACGGCAATATGCTGCATAGCTATGTACCCGTTCAAAAAGAGGTGATTAACGCTCATACAGCGTATAAAATGGTTTTGATGATGCAGGCTGTTACCGAATACAAGGGTACTGCACAGAGGTTGCGTTCGCGCTATGGCCTTACCGGCGATATAGCAGGCAAAACCGGTACTACCAACAATCAGGCTGATGCCTGGTTTATAGGTTACACGCCACAACTGATGGCAGGTGCCTGGGTAGGTTGCGACGACCGTTTTCTGCGTTTCAGCAGCACCAGTCAGGGACAGGGTGCCGCTGCAGCACTACCCATCTGGGCCTATTTCTTCAAGAAATTATTAGCCGATCCGAAAACCGGCATTAACAGCACTACAAAATTCATTGCGCCTGCTGATTTCGACAATTGCGGTTCATTGGGCGCTACCGGCGGACAATATTACGGTGATCCTTCAGAAGGTGTTGACAGCCTGGGCCGGCCGCTTCAGGGTGAAGGCGATACTGCCGAACCGGTGGAAGAAGTACCGATTGGCGAATGGTAATAAATTGCGAACGGCACAAGCCTTCCCGGCTACGCTTTTTAAAAAAGGTCAATAATAACCGAACAACGATGGCATAAGGCAAAAAAGATCCCGGCTGCAAAGCGCGGGATCTTAATTTTTTGATTCGAAAAAAATGTTATTTTTTAACAATTTTAATCGTGCTGATCGTCGGGTCATCGAGGCGAATGAAATAATTGCCGTCCAGCAACTCAGCCAGAGAAACTTCTACCTTGTTGATACCTTTTACCAAAGCTACCTGTTGACGATACACTTCTTTACCGGCAATATCCATAATGTACATGCCAAGGTTACGCTCGCGTTCGTTGCTTAATGTAATATACACCTTGTCCGAACTTGGGTTGGGATACACACTCAGCAGGCTGCTGTTGTCGACGGACAATTGCAGCAGCTCTACGGAAGAATAGGTAAACTTACCATCGCGGTCAATCATTTTAAGACGATAGTAATTGGTGCCATTCATCAGGCTGTTATCTGAAACGGTGTAGGTATGTGGTTCGGCATGGTCGCCCACGCTGTTAACACGTCCTACCACATAGTCAAATTTCTTTCCATCAGCTGATCTTTCAATTTCAAAATGACTTACTGCCCGTTCCTGTGCAACTGTCCAGGTCAACTGGCCGTTGATGCCCTCGAGGCGAGCTTTGAAGCTAAGCAGATCGAGCGGAAGCGGTGTATTGTTGATACCCAATGTAAGCCAGTTCAACGAATTCAGGCCTTGTTTTTCTACATACTGTTCTACCAGGTCAATTGCATCGCGGTTCAGGTTATTCCAAAGTGCGCCCTGGTTGTTGGATGACCATACATACAGGTTGCTGGGGTTTACACCTGGAATGTCTTCATTGGTGTAATGAATCCTAACCCTTGCATTGAGGTTCGTATTCGTCGTCGCAGTTACTTCATAATAACGTTCGATACTCTGGTCATTAGGACTCAGTGTAAAGGTGTTATACTTTCTTTTGATCAGAACCGTACCCATATTGGCGGCGGATGTAATTTCCAGACCAATATTTCCCGGGTTAAAGGCATTGGGTGCATTCACCGTAGCCTGCCGGGTGATTTCGCCACCGTTGTAGCCGCTCACCATATTGGCCGACGACTCGTTGATGATAACGCCTGTGGTACCCAGGTTCAGGGTATGCCCATCAAGGATCAGGTTACCGGTAATCAGCTCGAGATTTCCGGCCACGCTGATATTCCCCATCAGGGAGGCATCATCTACAAATTTGTCAATCAGCAAGTGGTGCAGGCTGGTAGTGCCGGAACCGCCAATCTCGGAGTGGAAGCCATCGCCACCAATGTGAACGGTACTTCCTACAGCGGAGGTAATCGTTCCATGGTTCACCAGACTACCATTGTTGACGAGATGGAGATTGCTTCCGCTCAGCACCATGCGCGCCCCCGGACCCACAACAATGCCCTGGGCCCGGCTAACCCCAGGTAACGCCGTCGTGAGACTACCCGTAAGCATTAAGGTGATCTTAATAAATTTTTCCATAATTAAAATTTCAATCAGGGTTACAAAAAAGCCGGGACGATAAGGTTACTGCTGCAATCTGAACTTTAACGGCCCTCAGGTACAAATTCGCTTTGGGGCACAAGGTAACTATATAATAATGAAAACGGAAGCAGAATGTCGAAAGTTTACGTACCGATTATAAACCAATGGAGCTAAAATAAAAGAGAAATATGTAACATAATTATTTAATCTGTGCGGATGTACGAAATCGAACCTTCTATAAATCCAGGTCTACTAAATATATAATCTATTAAACTAATAAAATTTAAATAAATGTATATTTTTAAAAATCGGATATAGAAACGAAAATTTCTATTAAATTATGCAAAAATGAAGACAAAACAGATGTAGGGATGGCACCAAATGCAGCCGCCCGCCTTGCGTTTTAGGTAATAATATCTAATATACTTCGGTCAAGCATCCAGTTATTAATACCTGAAAAACGCCGTTCGTCCGTTAGAACTGGTTGTTACACCTTCCATACTTGCACCTTCTCACACACAAAAAAACCGAATAATATATTAAAACAAGAAACAATCACACATAAATTAATAAAAAACGAATAATTCAAATTTAATCATTTTATATTCTCATTTACTTCCGTCAGCTCTAGCCTTCGCCGACATTCGATTTCATCAGTTTGACTGCTAAATGCGCCTTTTTCAAACGCGCAATATCGGATTTTTATGATTTCTACACGAAACTCATATACATGGAATTTATAAATAATGATTAAATATTATTCGAAAAGAGGTATCATTTTCCTTATTCTGGCTGGAAGCGTGCAAAAAAATATATTTTTCACTATTTTTTAGTACATTAAAAAAGCACAATAAAACTATATGTTATGAAAAAGTAAAAAAAATCTTAAAGTTATGACAGTATAATGCTATACTTTGCGTCCAAATTGTACAATTCGCTTTGATTAATTCTCAGGCCTGTCTGCAACCGGGTCCTACTTACAATTTACAAAAGATTACCTATGAAAAAATCAAAACTACTATTGCTGCCTGTAGCCCTATTACTAAGCCTTGGAGCCAGGGCCCAGGGGGTGGCAATATCTGAAGACAATTCGACAGCAGACGGTTCGGCCATGCTCGATGTAAAAAGCACCAATAAGGGGATGTTAATTCCCAGAATGTCGCAGTCACAGCGCGAGGCCATTAATGCTCCCGCTATTGGTTTGCTGGTTTACCAAACCGACAATACCAAGGGTTTTTATTATAATGAAGGACCCGGTACAAATTGGAAATACATTAATCAAAATGGTATAGCAGGAGCTACCGGTGCTACAGGTGCCACCGGACCTCAGGGTCCGCAAGGCGTTACGGGTGCACAAGGACCGGCCGGACCAGTAGGACCAGCAGGTGCCATTGGGGCACAAGGGCCGGCAGGACCAGTAGGACCAGCAGGTGCCGTTGGGGCACAAGGGCCGGCCGGACCAGTAGGACCAGCAGGTGCCATTGGAGCACAAGGGCCGGCAGGACCAGTAGGACCAGCAGGTGCCGTTGGGGCACAAGGGCCGGCAGGACCAGTAGGACCAGCAGGTGCCGTTGGGGCACAAGGGCCGGCAGGACCAGCAGGTCCGCAGGGCGATCCTGGACCAGCAGGACCGGCAGGACCAGCGGGACCACAGGGTGCGGACGGTCCAATAGGACCCGTAGGACTCCAGGGTGAACCCGGACCGCAAGGACTTCAGGGACCCCAAGGTGAACAAGGCCCCGTAGGACCTCAGGGTGAACAAGGCCCCGTAGGACCACAGGGTGAGCAAGGCCCCGTAGGACCACAGGGTGCGGACGGTCCAATAGGACCCGTAGGACTCCAGGGTGAACCCGGACCGCAAGGACTTCAGGGACCCCAAGGTGAACAAGGCCCCGTAGGACCTCAGGGTGAACAAGGCCCCGTAGGACCTCAGGGTGAACAAGGCCCCGTAGGACCACAGGGTGAGCAAGGCCCCGTAGGACCTCAGGGTGAACAAGGCCCCGTAGGACCACAGGGTGAGCAAGGCCCCGTAGGACCACAGGGTGAACCAGGTGTTGACGGAGCTGCAGGACCAGCGGGCCCTATGGGACTTCAAGGCCCTCAAGGACCAGCGGGAGCAGCAGGACCGCAAGGTGAACAAGGTCTGACCGGACCAGCAGGACCGCAAGGACCAACGGGTGCTCAAGGGATACAGGGGGTACAAGGACCAACCGGAGCTCAAGGACCAACGGGTGCGCTTTCGACTGCATATGCTAATAGACGCAGAACCTCGAGTGTTAGTACATCGGGCAGTAGCGCAGTCGATATCGGATTAAATGCCAGCGATTCCATATCAAGCTCTGGCATCTCGTGGAATAGTTCCTCAACTACTGCAACCGTTACAGCCGCCGGAAAATACCTGATTACTTTCTCAGCATGCGGCACGATGGAGGATGGATATGGCGGAAATCTGCAACTTAATGTTGGAGGGTCGGTAAGCGCTAGAAGTATAACTAGACTTACAGGCACCAATAGTACTGTAGGATGTTCCTCTTTTTCAGGAATTTATGTCCTGAATGCAAATGCACAAATCAAATTACAACTTGTGCGCACCACTAGTAATAATGCAGAATTAATACCGGTTAACGGTGGTATTCAACTCACAATTCTCAAAGTTGCAAATTAAGGAACCGCAAATAGTTGAACGTCAGTATTTATGACAACTCAACTTCAATTCATCCCAATCCCCGGTCTAGACGTACCGGGGATTTTTTTTCGATCGCGTTCAAATTTATATCGGCAATGTCGTACTATTATCCTTTTGCAAGCGTGCCATAGTCCTCGTGGCAGCACTCAGCTCGAAAAATAATGCCACGCATTCGGCTTTGCTTCATATTATTTCTCAAGGCGCAACCGCCACTTCCTATGGCCACTGCTCCAGTCGCAAACCACATCGCCACTGTTTTTTCTCATCCTTAGAATTTAAAGTTTAGGGCGATTGTCTGTTACTATACGCGCGATCACAGAAATTCTATAATTAAAACGGGCTGTGTACTGCAATCATATTGTAGATCATACCGCGCAGTCACCTCATTAAGATGGATGCATGCCATTCAAAAGTACTTTATCGGTACGCCTATCCATCAATGGCCAACGGAACAACCTAGCAGCATCAGGTTGCTGGCCAGACATAAAATTCCTCGTAAAAAAATACGCTAATATTCCCCCACTATCAAATGGCAGATTTCGGACAACGTGCACGCGCAGCTTTCCGTCAACCGTTACGCTTTACCGTATACAGGGCGGTATATGCCGGCAATAACCGCAGGTGGCATACAATTTGTTTCTACATCCTATTCCGGAATAATATCTTTATCAGCGGGCGATATGGTTGCCTTGGAATTGTCTTGTAGTACACCGTCCCCTCTTGCGGTATTGTATCCCCTTGGCAACGTCGGCAGCATATCAATAATGAAAGTCGCCGACTAAATCAAAGCAGTTTCTGAACGAGGGCTACTCATACCCGGGTAGCCCTTGTTGGAAGCTCAGCAATAGGGTGCTTTCCCGGAGCTTTGTCCATTAAGCTGATCCGGGAATATTATACTGGTGATTCCTAAAAAGACACTATGAAATTACCAGTCAATCCAGCGCAACGCTGTAAACCCGCATTATTTGCCAGCTTCCCGTTGCCCCACATGCGAAAACCTACCGCAGATAACGTCCTCAGTATTCACAGCACAGTTAAGCCTGGTAATCCCCCAGTCCGCGCAAGGATTTGCATGCATCAATTAATTGCAAGCAGGATATAACGTTAGGCGCAGACCCGAAGGGCTTTCCCGGTTTGAAAAGGAGAGAAAAAGAGTGGATTTCACCCAACAGAACATACAGACAAACTTGCGAAATGCCTGCATGAGCTGCACAGGGAATATAGATTTTAAGCGTAAAACGCTTTCTTAGGATTGGCTACAGCATAGGCTGCAGCAGCTTTTACAGCTTTCCCGTTAGTAGTCGATTTGGTGTACGTATCACCGGTAAGCGCATTCCTGAAATTAGAAGGACCCTTCGCTTTTTTGTTGTTTCCTTTAGACATATTAATTGCGATTTTAAGTGAAGGTAGGCCTTTTATTCCCGGCAGGCCGTTTTATTTTCGAAATACCCCCATTCCTATTCAAAAAAAACGGCATACCCACAGGCTCCCAAAGCCGGCATTTTTCAAAAAGCAAAAAAATAGTGCTCCTGTATAGTGCGAACCAGGGCCGCCCCCGAGGGGGACGGACCTGGTTCATGTTTAAGCAGGCCGCGTATATGCTTTTCCCGGTCCAAACAGGGGCATACTAGCTTTTGCACATGCGCCTTAGGATACAATCATTAAGCGCGCATAAGACAACATAATCTTTTTGTCGCCGCCGGCTAAGGGAAAATGGATAGTGGCAATACGGTTGTGCACCCCGCCCTCAATTTTCACAATAGTACCAAAACCAAATTTCTGATGTTCTACCTTTTGGCCGGCTTCCATATCTTCAGGATCGCTGGGCGCGAAATTAGGGGAAGGCACATAATTGACTGACACCTGCTTCGGCGCTACAGGCTGTGCAGCGCCCGCAGGCTTAGCAGCAGCCGGGCCCGCCGTACGGTTTACCTTTTCGCGTGGTGTAAAGCTGCGCTGGCTGGCCGAAGCGGCATTGCGACTCGCTGCACCCGTACGGGCTCCCGCCAATCCTGCATAACTCCGGTCTACGTACTGTGCCGGCACTTCGTCAATAAACCGGCTGGGCTCGTTTTGCACCAGCGATCCGAAACGATAACGGCTATTGGCAAAACTCATCCAGAGGCGCTCGCGTGCCCGGGTAATAACCACGTAAAACAAACGGCGCTCCTCCTCCAGGTCTTCCCGGTCGTACATACTCATAGCCGAAGGGAAAATATTCTCTTCCAATCCTACTGCAAATACACAGGGGAACTCCAGGCCTTTGGCAGCATGTATGGTCATGAGTTTTACCACATCCTGATCCTCGTCGTTTTCCTTGTCAGCATCGGTCAGCAGGGTAATATTCTGCAAATAGGTAGCCAGACTTTTTTCTTCCAGCTCCCCATCTTCATTGGGTGTTTCGGTGTACTCTTTTATCGCATTGAGCAATTCCTGTACGTTCTCGTACCGCGCCAGTCCTTCTACCGATTTATCGTTGTACAACTCTTTCACCAGGTTGGTATGCTTACCCACGGCAACAGCTACTTCATAAGCATCGTTTTTGGTAAGCATAGACTGGAAACTGCGAATCATAATAATAAACGATTCAATAGCATTGGCTGCAGCGCCTTTCAGACCTGCCAACTGAGGCTGCTGCAGGGCTTCCCAAAAGGTCTGACCCCGGTCGTTGGCTACAATCATCACACGTTCGATACTGGTTTTACCAATACCCCGTACCGGATAATTAATAATCCGCTTCAGCGCTTCCTCATCCTGCGGATTTACAATCACGCGCAGGTAGGCAATAAAATCCTTGATTTCTTTACGTTGATAAAACGATAGTCCACCGAAAATCCGGTAAGGAATATTGTGCCGGCGCAGGCTTTCCTCGAAGGAACGACTCTGCGCATTGGTACGATACAGAATGGCAAAATCCTTGTTGAAATAGTGGTTGCGCAACTTTTGTTCCGCTATGGCATCGGCTACGAAGCGGCCTTCATCATTATCGGTGAGGGTGCGCACCAGCGATATTTTTTCACCATCTTCCTTATCGCACCAAAGATTTTTCTGAATCTGATTTTTATTGAGCGCAATAACGCTGTTGGCCACATTCAGGATATTGCGGGTACTACGGTAATTCTGTTCCAGTTTTACCACTTTAGCATCTTCATAATCCTTTTGAAACTTGAGGATATTTTCGATGGTAGCACCCCGGAAGGAATAAATACTTTGGGCATCGTCGCCCACTACACAAATATTTTCGTGTACTGCACCCAGCATTTTAATAATCTGGTATTGGGCAATATTGGTATCCTGATACTCATCAATAAGTATATACCGGAACTTATGCTGGTATTTGGCCAGCACATCCGGATGTTTCACCAGCAATTCATACATCTTAAACAGCAGGTCGTCGAAATCCATGGCGCCATTGCGGAAACAACGTGCTGCATATTGCGCATACAGTTGCCCTATCATGGGTCGTCCGCTACGGGCGTCTTCCTGTGCTACAAAATGATCCTGCTGATACGCAACCGGATCCATCAGGTTGTTTTTGGCTGCAGAAATGCGGCCATATACATAATTGGGTTTGTACAATTTATCGTCGAGCTGATGTTCGTTAATGATGCTCTTCAACAGGCTTTTGGCATCGTCCGAATCGTAAATGGTAAAGCTATTGGGATAACCGATTTTATGCGCTTCGGCACGCAATACCCGCGCAAATACGGAGTGAAAAGTACCAATGAATAGATTCCGGGCCTCGTTATTGCCCAGGATGTGGGTAATACGTTCTTTCATTTCGGCCGCGGCTTTATTGGTAAAGGTTAGTGCCAGAATACGAAAGGCATCCACGCCCTGATGCATCAGGTGTGCAATGCGGGTGGTAAGTACTTTGGTTTTGCCACTTCCCGCTCCTGCCACAATCATGAGCGGGCCATCCATATGTAAAACTGCCTCTTTTTGTTTATCGTTCAGTCCTTTTAAATAATCCTGCATAGTTTGCGAAGGTACGTTTTCTTACGGATGGATAATTTGCACCGTATCGCTTAAACTGCTCTTGCGGCTACCTGTATATAATTTTATACAATAGAAGAACTCCCTGTTTTTCCTTATAAAATAAATGAAAAGATACTTCCCTAAAGAAAGAAAAAAGCGTCCCATGCCTTAGATTTATTTAAAATAATAACGCCTGCTTCACATAGGGAAACAGGCGTTGGCCAATACCATAGATCGAAATTACTTTATATATCCCAGAATTTTCAACATGCTTTGAGGAGTTTGCTCTTTGGCATACAACCAGTCTTCCAGTTCGCCATCCTTATTGTATTCAACCACAATATGCTTGGGTGATGGAATCATACAGTGTTTGATACCACCATAACCCGCCAGCTGATCCTGGTAAGCACCGGTATGGAAAAATCCGATGTACAGGGGTTCTTCATTTTTTTCGCGGCTGGCTTTGGGCAGGAATACCGCATTGATATGTTCTTCCGACGTATAAAAATCGTGACTGTCGCAGGTAAGTCCGCCAAGGTGTACTTCCTGGTACTCTTCATCCCAGCGGTTAATGGGCAGCATCAGAAATTTTTCCCCTATTCCCCAGGTATCGGGCAAGGTTGTAATGAAAGAGCTGTCGATCATGTACCAGATTTCGCGATCGTTCTGCATTTTTTCATCCAGTACACTGTACACTACTGCACCCGATTCGCCCACGGTAAAGGATCCGAACTCGGTATAAATATCGGGCACCGGAACCTTATGTTGTTTGCATACTTTTTTAATAGTAGAAACAATTTCGTTGGCCATATACTGGTAATCGTAATCGAAGCCCAGGCTGTGTTTAATAGGGAAACCACCGCCAATATTCACACTGTCCAGTTCGGGACAGATTTTTTTCAACTGGCAGTACAGGTTTATCACCTTGTTCAGTTCGCTCCAGTAATATACATCGTCCTTAATGCCTTTATTCATGAAGAAGTGCAGCATTTTCAACTGGAACTTGGTATTGCCTTTTATTTTATCTACATAAAATTCGAGTATATCGCGGCTGCGAATACCAAGGCGGGAGGTATAAAAATCGAAGGTTGGTTCTTCTTCCGCAGCAATACGGATACCGATATTCACCGGTTCAGCAGAGCGGATCAGTTTTTTATAATCTTCAAACTCGTTTTTATTATCGAGAATAGGAATTACATTTCTGAAACCTTCGTTAATAAGCCGGGCAATATTGCGGGTATAAGGTTTGGTTTTGAAACCATTGCAGATGATGCGGGTATCTTTGGTGACCTTGCGTTTTTTGTACAATTGCTTTATGATTTCAATATCATAAGCAAAAGATGTTTCGAGGTGTACATCCTGTTTCAGCGTTTCCTCTACAATGAAGGAGAAATGTGAACTTTTGGTACAGTAGCAATAATAGTAATTACCCTCATAGCGATGCTTTTTGATGGCATCATTAAACATTTTCTTGGCTTTCGCCACCTGCTGTCCGATTTTGGGAAGGTAGGTAAGTTTGAAGGGGGTACCGTACTTGTCGATCAACTTTTTGATATCTACACCGTTGAATTTCAAAAAGTTATTTTCAACATGAAAGCCTTCCTGAGGGAAGTGGAAAGTCTGATTTACCAGACCACTATAAGTGTTGTTCATCTACCAGCGATGTAAAGGAGATTGATTGTAAATATTACGCCGATTTTTTAATCAACTGCAAATGTACTGTACTTTCTATATTCTGAGCCTATAAAATTTAGCACGGTTTTGGCTTCAGTGCCGGAAGATGAGCCGGCGTTCCGGCCGGCCTTTCTGCGGACTTATTTATCTTGTTCGTAATCGTACATAATAATATATTCCACCCTCCGGTTTTGTTTACGGCCTTCTTCTGTACGGTTGTCGGCTATCGGATTGCGGGCGCCCAGGCCCCAGGTATGAATGCGCGCTGGAGCTACTTTATTATCTACCATGACCTGACGGGCGCTTTCGGCCCGCCGTTTAGACAGGTCATTGTTGTACAGGGTTCCGCCGGTTGTATCGGTATAACCGGTTACAAGGATATCTGTTTGCTGGTATTTATTCAGAATACCGGCCATTTTTTTGAGTATGGGCAAATAGTCGGGATTCAGTTCGGCCGAATTGAGCCGGAACAGTATAGCCTCCGGCAAAACCACCTTCACTTTTTCCCCCTCGTAGGTAACTTTTGCTTCCGCCATTTCCTTTTTCAGGGTTTTATAAGTGGCGCGCAAATCGCTTCTTTGCTGGCGCGCAAGCTTTTTGCTTTTGCTACAGGCAGCGAGTGTACAGGTGAGCAGAATTACCGAAAGCCAGATTAGCTTTTTCATAATCTATTTTTTTAGAATTGGGGTTGGTCAAAAATCATGCCACCTGCAGCAGCGTTGCTGGTAATCGTCTTTTTCCGTAGGAAATAGAAAAATAATATTTTCTGATGGCAATAAAGCGCAGGAAGCTGGAAAGCTTCTCTAATTTCGCCATTTTTCCGCCTTGATCTGAGCTGCATGAAGAAAGCATTTTTACAAATTCACCTTGCCGTACTCCTGTGGGGATTTACGGGTGTGCTGGGCCGCGCCATTTCGGTAGGTCCCATGGTACTGGTTTGGTACCGCATGCTGATTACAGCGTTGATCATTGGTATTATTATCAGTTACCGAAGAGAATGGGTTAAAATAGATAAAGAAGACAGGGGCCGCATATTGGGTATAGGTATTATGTACGCCATTCACTGGGTCGCTTTTTACGCCGCTATAAAATTTGCCAACGCATCCATAGGAATGGTATGCCTGGCCACTTCCAGTTTGTTTACGGCCATACTGGATCCCCTGATGAAGCGACGACGTATTAACCGCATTGAATTATTATTGAGCCTGATTGCCATGGGCGGCGTAGCCTGCATTTACATTTTGCAGGACGATGCGAAAGGCGAACCGATGCGGAAATTTGAACTGGGCATTGTGCTGGCCGTAGCAGCTGCGATTATCAGTGCGGTATTTACGGTACTCAATAAGCCTCTGGCCGGTAAATATCAGCCCCGCAACCTGGTATTTTATGAAATGTCGGCGGGCTTCCTCTTCCTCAGTCTGCTGGCGCCATTTTTCCTGATGCTGGAACCCGATGCCGAATTACTTCCGCAGGGGCTCGATTATCTCTGGATCTTTTTACTAAGCTACTGCTGCACGGTATGGGGGCAAAACCTGGCCATGAGTGCGCTGAAGAAATTGTCACCCTTTACCATTACCCTGTCGGTCAATGTGGAACCTATATACGGCGTTTTGCTGGCCTTTCTTATATATCAGGAAAACAAGCAACTTGGCCTCGGTTTTTATCTGGGCATGACCTTAATATTTATATCGCTGGCATTGCAGGTAGGCACCGTGATGCGCAGAAGCCGCCGGGTAAAACAAATGCGGAAACTGAGGGCGTAGCTACTGAAAAAATAAATATCCTGCCGCCGCCCAACTTTCTACAACGAAACGGGAGCCTGTCAGAGACAGGCCCCCGTTTGTTTCATAACCAATACGACGCTTTCGGGAGGCTGATGTGCACATAAACGGCCACCGGTTTTGCCGGCTGGATTTGCCGATTCGTGGGTTTAAAGAGGCATAAGGGCGATATTTCAAGTTTTTCCCTTCTATGCAATCATTTTGGTTTGATAAGGCAAAGATATTCAGTTATATCGGAGGGGTAAAAGGAAATTTGCCTCATTTTTGCCGGGAAATTTCCCCACAAATTAAAAACATCAGCTATATGTAGTCTGCCATCCCGCGGTCGCGTGACCTCAGTTGAAAGAGATACAGCGCAGTGATCGGACAACCTTCGCAATCATTTACAAATATGTATAAATACTTAATTGAAAAATAAAACGCCGGCGGATACGGAACTTTAAATAATATTGCATTCTATATGAACCCTTAGCCTTGATTTCTGTCTTTCGGACGCCGTGCTCGTGCCCTGGCTTGTTCGCTGACAGAAATAACGGGATGCAAACTATCCGATTATGATTTCCGTAGCACTGGTCGATGATCACCAGCTTTTACGCAACGGTTTATGCGAGCTCATACGCAGCAAACCAGAATTTGAGGTACTTTTTGAAGCTGACAACGGTCTGGAGTTGCAGCAAAAACTACAAGCAGACCAGATTCCGGATCTGATACTGATGGATATTAATATGCCCCATATGGATGGCTATGCCGCCACCAAATGGATAAAAAAGTATTATCCCCAGATACACATAATGGCCTTATCTGTTTATGCCGACGAAACCAGTATTATCAAAATGCTGCGCAGCGGTGCCGAAGGCTATTTATTGAAAGATATTGCAGCCGCTGAATTTTTTGAAGCCATGCAGGAAGTGGTGGACAATGGTTTTTATTATACGCAGAAAGTAGCGGGGCAGGTAAACAGGATTATACATGAAGGACGGGTACCATTGGAAATCGAAAAAATTTCGGACCGGGAAATTGATTTACTGCGCATGATGGCTACCGAACTTACCTATAAAGAAATTGCCGATCAGATGTATTTAAGTCCGAAAACGATTGAAAGCTATCGGGAACGGCTTTGTGAAAAGCTGCAATTGCGCACCAGAACCGGCCTGGTGATGTATGCCATACGAAAGGGCATCGTACAAGTATAGGGGATGAAAACCAATACGAGGAGTATATTTTATCAACGATTTTTTTAATTTGCGGACGTAAATCGCCCTGCCATGAAAAATGCGCTGATCACCCTACTGATCGCCCTACCCCTTATTAGTAATGCACAGGAGTCTGCAACAGACTCAGCTCATACCTCTGTTATACCTCCGCCATCCGCCTTTGCTTCTGAAGTCCCGGGTATGGGTCTGTCACATCAGGAGTTAAGGTACCGTTCGGTCACCGATATTCGCTCAGCACTGGATGGACAGCTGGCCGGTGTACAGTTTACCAACGGAGGCGGACAACCCGGATTGGCGCCCGAACTTTTAGTTCGCGGGATGCAGAACCTTTACAGTAATGCTCAGCCACTCATCCTGTTAAACGGACAACCTTATTTTGGTTCTGTAACGGCATTAAACCCCGCAGATATAGAACAGGTAAGCCTTTTGAAAAATGTGTCCGAACTTTCGTTATATGGTAACCGCTCGGGCAATGGTATTTTGAGCATTACCACTAAAAACCAAATCAGGCCTAAAGGCAATGCTATCCAATTGCGGGTGGCCTCGGGCATGGCCACGCCTCAGTTGCCTGACTACGACAAAGTGTCGACAGCGGAATTCTATGAACTCAGCTGGGAAGGCTTCCGCAACTATCTCATCCGGGGAGGTCAGCCCCCTGAGCATGCAGGCCAGTTGGCTTCTAGCGGCCTTGTGGGATTGCTTGGAGGCTATAATGCATACGACGTGCCTGACGGGCAGCTTATTGATCCGGCCACTGGAAAAATTAATCCTGCGGCAAAGCTCCGCTATTCCGATAATTGGGTGAAGGAAGCCCAGCGAAGAGGCTTCCGCCAGGATTATCATCTTTCGGCATCCACCGTTGGTGAAAAGGGGTCGGTGTATTTGTCGACCGGTTATCTCAATGATCAGGGATTTATCCGAAATACGGGTTTTGAACGTTTCACAGCGCAATTGAGTGCCGATTACAGGGTATTTTCCTGGCTGACCGCGGGCATTAACGCATCGGTTCAGAAGTCACACCAGGCGGCAATAACGTCGAACAACATACTTTCCAGCGTGCGCCTGATGGGGCCGGCCTACCCTGTGTATCAGTACGACCCGTCGGGTGATGCGGTCTACGACGCCAATGGTGGCAGAATATTTGATACCAGCACGGGTAAGCCGGGTACAATGGTGAACAGTGTTCGCTCGCTGATGGAAGATGAACGAAGTGATGGGTTAAAGGCATTGGTATTAAACCCGTACTGGACATTCAGACTTCCGGGCAATATCTGGCTGCGCAGCAATGTGCAATGGAATGGGAACAACTACGATGTGCGGCTTTTAAGCAATAAAATGCTGCAACCGCATCATACTGCTTTACAGGGGTATCAGAAGGGTAATATTATAGTAGGTTCACAACAGGCAGGCTGGGATCAGCAATTCGGCCAGCATCAGCTGAACCTTAGCATGGCTGCCGAAATCTTTTCGTCAATTGTACGGGAGGGAAGTGAGCGCTGGACTTCGGGCACCATTCAGCGCAATACTTCAAAAAACGACTATCGGCAATTCAGTTATTATGGCCGTCTTCAATATAATTTTAAATCTGCCTTATTCGGCAGTCTGAACTTCCGTCGTGACCGACCAGATATTGGTGGAAGCCAAGAACCTTCATTCTGGGCTATTGGTGGTGGTTGGGATTTGCGGCAGAGTATCCTGAAAGGTCAAAAAAACCTCAAGAGCTTAAAGTTGAGCGCAAATCACGGTACGCTTGGCATCAGGGGATTGAATGTAAACGCATTTCTGTGGCAAAATCCAATGGCTGGCAGTTATCATTCCATGCGGGGAAACATCAGGCAGTCGGATGCCAGCCTGGATATAAGCCTGAATGACCAGAAGCTGGATATAAGTATTCAGGCTTATGATAAAAAATTTAGTGATGGAATGTATCCGCTGCCTTTGCCGAACGGCGGCAATAGCTTTGTTTCCGGACTGGATGTTCGCAACAGGGGCCTGGAACTTGCGCTCTCCGCCACCCTGTTGAAAAGTAAAAATACCTTTTGGAATATAGGCTTCATTGCCAATCACAATAAAAATACGGTGACCGCCATTCCCTCGTCCATCGCTTTACTTACTGCACGCGTAGGACATTCACTGGTCAATTTTTACGTACCTGAATGGGCCGGGGTAAATGAACGTGGCCAGTCGGAATTCTACGAGTACGATAACCTGGGTAATAAAACAGCTACCGCGAACCGGGGCAATCTGGATGCCACTAGCCTGGTGAATGCAGGCTCTGCCTTTCCCTGGCTCACGGGTTCCCTCAGTAATTCCATTGGCTGGAAAAGCCTGCGTTTGTCCTTCCAGCTGAATTATAGTGTGGGCGGCAAATATCTGGACCTTGTATATATGGAACTCATGAGCGGTACACCCGGCACGCATATGTCGACCGACCTCTTGCGTCGCTGGACAGCTCAGAATACCCGTACGGATGTACCGGCTTTGGACGCCATTGACGGAGAAAGCGTAAGTACAAGGTTTATCAGCAACGCATCCTGGCTGAATATGCGGCACATAAGTATCGCTTATACACTTAACGAACAACAACTCCGCAGACTGAAACTGAGCAATTGTACCTTGTTTGTAACTGCCGAAAATCTATGGTTGTTTACAGCCAGGCGCGGAATGAATCCGCAGGCCGATTTTTCAGGCAACGCGGGAACCGGCCAGTATGGGCCCGCACGCACCGTAATGATAGGACTACAATTAGGATTATAAACCCATTGCATACTTTTATGAAACCACTACTAACGGCTGCCCTGCCCCGGCTTGCCTGCATCTTAAGTCTCTTTGCATTGTATTCGCAGGAGAGTAACGCTCAGGTTGGGCACAACACCGACAGCCTGGCGCATGTTGACGAAGTCGCGGCCCTCCCACAGCATAATTATATACCTTCAGTTGCTGCGGCCAGCACTATTATAGCGGACAGCGCCTTTGAGGGGAAGCGTGCAGAAGTTAACATTTCCCGCTTGCTGGAAGGTAATACGGCCGGCCTGCAATTCACCAACGGCGGCGGCCGCCCGGGCGCTGATGTTGCGATGCGCATAAGAGGTATCACCTCAATGTATGATGTCAACGATCCCACTATACTGCTCAACGGATTTATATATACCGGATCGCTGTGGATGATTAATCCTCATGATATTGATTCGATTGTAGTGTTAAAAGATGCGCCTGCCACAGCAGGCTACGCCGGGCGCTCAGCCAATGGCATCATCAATATTATAACTAAAAAGGCTGCCAAGGGCAGTACAAACTTTCGTTTAAGTGTGGGCACAGGCATCAGTACCAGGGCAATTGCTCCGGCGCCCACTTTGGACGCAGCGCAGTACTACGAAACCTACTGGGCCTACCTGGCGCATCTGTATGGTGGCCCTAATCCCTCAAACGACGCCAGGCAACGAGCTTCTGAAAACCTTGACTTATACTTGGGAGGGTACAATGCATTCAACATTCCCAACCACCAACTTATAGACCACAACACGGGTAAGATAAAATCGGGAGCGCAGCTGTTGTACGATGATAAATGGGAAGAAGCCGCGGCAAGAACCGGCAAACGGCAGGACTACCACTTTTCTGCATCCAGTGCGGGGAAAAGAGGAAAGGGCTATATTGGCTTGGGTTATACCAATGATGGCGGCTATATAAAGAACACCAAAAACGAACGCATCAGTTTGCTTGCCAATGGCAGTATAAAATTCAGAACCTGGATGGAAGCAGGTGTGCAGGCACAAGGTAGTTATACTAATGAGCGGCTAACCCCGCAAAGCAAACAAAGGTACGATCAGTCGTTCCCCTCCGATCAGTTCTTCAAAAACATCCATTTGGTACCAGCTGCCTATCCGGTATACGTACACGACAATCAGGGTAATTTTGTGCTCGATTCAAATGGTCACAAAATATACGATCTGAACAGAATGCGTCCGTCTCTTAACGGCATTCATCCTGTTGCCGAGCTGCTGGAAGCCACCAATCAATCCCGCAAACTGGAATGGATGGCGATGCCATATATCCGCATCGAAATAGCCAAACAACTTTATATACAGACCACTTACCAGGCTACAGCATTCCAACGAAATTTCAGGAACCGCATGTACCTGCAACCAAATCGAACAAACTTCGATGCCAACAGTATGTATAAGCTGTTCCGGCCATCGATAGCATGGCGTCGCTCGATGGGCAACCATCATATAGCGGTAGAAGCCGCTTACGAAACGGGGTCGCTGAAACAGGATTACATGACCTTCTCCTATCTGAACGGACTGCAATTTGCGGCAGAAACAGGATTACAGGCAAACAGCACCTATGGTACCAGAGCCGGTCTACGTTACAGTTATAAGCAGCGATATGAACTGAGTTTAGGCGGTAGTACTGAAGCCTTTGAAACATATGCTCCTTCTTTAAGAAATCAAAAATACTGGCACATAGGTCTCAACTGGAACCTGCACCGGGAAAGCTTTCTGAAAAATGTGACCTTCCTGGACGAATGGCGCTTGCGCCTGAGCCATGGCAAACAGGGCAATAACCCTTTCAGTGTATTTGCGGGATATGCGGAAGCAAGCGTGTTTCCGGAATACGTTCTGCATTCCAACATCGGCACCAGTATTTCCCTGTTTCAAAACAGAATCCATCTGCAGGCAGATGTGTACCAGCGGCAGACCCTGTACGGCACTGACAATGGCAGATTCCAGCACCTCAGCGGCGCTCAGATCCGGAACCGGGGCATTGAAGCCAGTCTGGGCCTAGACTGGATCCGGAAAGAAAAGCTGCGTTTTCAGTCTTCCTTTATCGTCAATCATAACCAGAACCGCATTACAGGAGGATACAACCCTTTACTGACTACGGGCGACGGTTTATATACCTTTTATGCCCCGAACTGGGCAGGACTCGACGACAAAGGACAGCCACTGTACATTATAAGCGATGGCAGAGGAGGTTCAACCTTAAGCACCGAGTTTGACCTTGCCAACCTGCCAGAGAACCGGATTAAATTAGGCTCGGCATTGCCTATGCTCAGTGGATCCATGGAGCATTCGGTTACTTTCCGCAACTTCACACTGTCGGTGTTGTTTACCGGCGGGTGGAAAGGATATATTCAGGACAATGCATACGCGGATATGATGAATATTATGGGTGTCGATAATTGGCATACAGATATCTTACGCGCCTGGACGCCTACCAACCGCAACACAGAAATACCAGCCTTAACGGTACGTGATTATTACAACCCCAACATGTACCGGGATGCTACCTACATCAATATCAGAAACGTGTATCTGGGATACAGACTGCCTGGTACTGTGCTGGAACGCACCGGGCTGAAAGATTTAAGCCTGTACCTGACGGCCGAAAATCTTTGGACCTGGACCAATGCTCCGGGCATTGATCCGCAGGCACAGTTTGACGGCCGGGGACAATTCGGCTACACGTTGGCCCGGACGATTATGTTTGGAATACAATTGGGATTTTAGTTGGCCTGAACTACTAGCAGGATTAAAGGATTTGTTGACTAAGGAACGTAGTGGAAGATAGCTATACCAGGCTGATGCCATTTAACCGGTCAGGCATCAATTACTCTATATGGGGGAAGGGCGCTTACAACGATGCCGGCCTTAAATAAGGCCGGCATCGTTGTAATACCTGAGTACTGTCTTATTTATTTCTTTTTCGCAGCTTCTTTGGCGGGGGTCGCTTTACGGGAAGCAGCTTTTTTGGTAACCGTCTTTTTGAGCGGGGCTGATTTCTTCGCTGCAGTCTTTTTCGCTTTTTGCTCAAAAGCAGTAGGATCTATCGCAACAATCATTTTTTTAACCTCATCCAATGGAAGATCCACCAGGTCTTCGGCCGTGTATTTTTCACCATCGGCCTTCCTTCCCAGCTTCAGCATTTGCTTGCCAAAACGGATAAAAGGACCCCAACGGCCATTTTCGATAGCAATTTTTTCTTCAGGCCATTGTTGTATATATCTATTGGCTTCCTTGTCGAGTTTCTTGCTCACCAATTCGTCAATATCACTTTGTTTCAGGTTGTCGAAATCGTAGGCACGGGGAACATTTATAAAAAGATCTTCCCATTTGATAAAGGGACCAAAGCGGCCTTTGCCTTTGCTAACAGGTTTTCCCTCATAATAGCCGATGGGTGCATCTGCCTGCTGTTTCTCCCTGATCAGGGCAATGGCTCGATCCATGTCCACCGTCAAAGGATCTTCGCCGCGCGGAATAGAAATAAACTGCTCGCCCCATTTCACATACGGACCAAACCGGCCGGCACCCACACTTACTTCTTTGCCTTCGTGCTCACCGAGTGTGAACGGCAGTTTAAACAAATCGAGGGCTTCTTCCAAACTGATGGTTTCAATACTCTGCCCTGATTTCAGGGTGGCAAACCTCGGCTTTTCTTCGTCGTCGGCCGTACCGATCTGAACCATAGGTCCGAAGCGGCCCAGGCGTGCAATCACCGGCTTACCACTTTCCGGATCATTACCCAGTATGTGTTCTCCTTTGGCCCGCTCGGCATGTTCCATGGTATCTTCCACGGTTTTATGGAAGGGCGCATAGAAGCTGCTGATCATTTTGTTCCAGACCTGTTTACCTTCGGCAATGCGGTCAAATTCATTCTCAATATTGGCCGTAAACCCATAGTCCATTACCTGGGTGAAATGCTCGTTAAGGAAATCGGTAACTACCAGACCGAGGTCGGTCGGGAACAGTTTATTTTTTTCGGCACCTGTATTTTCCTGTGCCGACTGCTCGGAGATCTGATTGTCTTTGAGGGTAAGTACCTGAAAATTGCGCAGTGTACCTTCCCGGTCTTTTTTCTCGACATACCCCCTTTGCTGTACCGTGCTAATGGTGGGTGCGTATGTAGAAGGGCGACCGATACCGAGTTCCTCCAGCTTTTTAACCAGGGAAGCCTCCGTATACCGGGGAGCGGGCCGGCTAAAACGTTCGGTTGCTTTCAGGGTCACCAAAGGCAATTGCTGGCCTACGGTCAATGGAGGCAACATAGCTTCATTTTCATCTTCGTCCTCGTCATCCTTACTTTCGATATATACTTTCAGGAATCCGTCAAACTTCAACACTTCACCGGTAGCTGTCAGTTGTTCTGAATTGGTAGAGATGCCAATTTTGGCGGTAGTTTTTTCGAGGCGTGCATCGGCCATTTGCGATGCCAGGGTACGCTTCCAGATAAGTTCGTACAAACGCTGTCCGTCGGCATCGGGAATATGGGCGAGCCCCATATCGGTAGGCCGAATAGCTTCGTGGGCCTCCTGCGCCGATTGATTCTTATTTTGAAACTGCCGACGCTGATGGTATTCAGGACCAAATTGCTTTTCGATGGTCGCTGCTGCGTTCTCCAAAGCTGTCTCCGATAAGTTGACGGAGTCGGTACGCATATAGGTAATATAACCGTTTTCGTACAATTGCTGTGCCAGGCGCATGGTACGCGAAACCGAGTATCCGAGTTTGCGGCTGGCTTCCTGTTGCAGGGTAGAGGTCGTAAAAGGAGGTGCAGGGCTGCGTTTACCGGGCCGCACCTGTACATCTTCTACCGTGAAGCGGGCATTGATGCATTGTTCCAGGAAGGTACGCGCCGTTTCGTTGTTTGCATAGCGTTTCCCTTCCGCTTTGAAATGTACATTGCGGCCATTAATATCGGCCGCTTCAAATATACCTTCGGTCTTATAACTGCTTTCTGATTTGAATCCGTTGATCTCGCGTTCCCTTTCGGTAATCAGCTTTACCGCTACCGACTGTACCCTGCCGGCCGATAAACTACGTCCGCTGAGCTTGCGCCACAATACGGGTGAAATTTCAAAACCTACCAGGCGATCCAATACCCTTCTTGCCTGTTGGGCATTCACCAGGTTCATATCTACCAGCCGCGGATTAGCTACTGCTTTCTGTATGGCGGGCTTGGTAATTTCATGAAAAACAATTCTCTTGGTTGTAGCAGGGTTCAATCCCAATACTTCACACAAATGCCAGCTTATAGCTTCTCCTTCACGGTCCTCATCCGTAGCCAGCCATACTTCGGCTGCATTACGGGCTCTGGAGCGTAAATCGGCAACTACCTTTTTTTTGTCATCCGATATAATATAATTAGGGGTAAAGCCTTTGTCAATATCGATCCCCATGCCTTCTTTCTGCAAATCTCTGATATGCCCGAAACTGGATTTCACTTCGAATTCTTTGCCCAGTATTTTCTCGATCGTTTTTGCCTTTGCCGGCGACTCCACAATTAAAAGGTTCTTAGCCATTGTCGATTCAAAGACGGGCCTTTTGACCACCCCGCCAATTACTTTTTTGTAAATAATCTGCTGCAACCGGAGGCTGCGCCCCGTTCACAAGCGCTGCAAGATTACGTTATATTTCGGAAAAACGAATTATTCGGGCAATAAATCACCTGCTTTTGAGCAGTTGCAGAATTTTTCCTACAGGAAGGAAACCGCAGAGCAACATGCCCAATATCCCGCTCAGCGTCAAAAACACGAGTCCGGACCAGAGCGACAAGTTAACATACAATACAAGGGCGGCCGTACTACCCAATATCAGCAGGAAAGCGCCATATTGCAAGGGCCAGCGCCCCGTACCCTTCAACCTTAAAATACGCTGGGCGAGTAGAATATTGGCGACAGACAAAAACAGCTGGGTGGCTACACCCGCAACAGCAGCTCCCAATGCGCCGTATTTCGGGATCAATATCAGATTGATGATTAAATTGACCAGTACTGCACTCAATGATAACAGCACCAGTACCCGCAAATTGCCGTTAGCAGTCAACAGGGTGGCATACACATAGCCAATACAATAGCCCGGAAAAGCAATCATAGCCACGGCAAACACCTGAGCGCGATAAGCACTGGTCATATCGCCCAAAGCCAGCCGCATGATGGGTTCATTATATATAAGGACGGCGGCTACGGCCACAAAAGCGACCGACAATAGGAGGTTAACAGCCAGCCGGGCCAGCGGAGCTACATCTTCGCGGCCCGCCAGCATACGGCCAAATATAGGCAGGAGCATACCGGCAAATAACACGCCTGTGACATTGTTGGAAATATCCAGAAACCGGCTGGCCGAAGCATAAATGCCAGCTTCAGAAGTACCCTGCGGCAGCAAACGCTCAATCAGGAAGGAGTCGACCCGTATATATATACTCATCAAGAAAACGAGCATGGCATAAGGCAAACTTTGCCGCCCGATCAGCCAGACCTTTCCAAGATTGACCTGCCGCCAGCGGAAGGGCGCCATTTTAATACATATAAAAAAAGCAACACCCACAGTGAGCAGATAGGCCGCCATTTGGGCATACACAAACCACTCGATCCGGAAACGGTCCGACCAGAGCGGATGCCACAACAACAGCGAACATACCAGAATCATGATGAACCGGTCGGCCACCGACAACAAGCTATCGGTCGTAAAGCGGTGCATGGCCGCAATATTGCTGCGCAAATACAATAGAAAAGACTGGAATATCTGAACGAGGCTCAGCATCAGCAGCAGCCAGAACTCATTGCCATGATACCCCAGAAAATAGGCAAGCGACGATAACAATAGCAAATATACCACGGATAAAATCAGCTTGGCGACCATGATATTGGGGAACAGTCCCTGCAGGGTTTGCGGCGACCGGGCTATGGTTCGGCTATTATAATTCTGCAGACCCATATCCAGCAATATCTGAAATATGAGGCTGAAATTGAGCAAAATGAAGTATTGCCCATAACGCTCGTCGCCCACCGCGATATGTACTTTACGGTCGACGCCAAATATCCATAAGGGTTTTACTACCAGATTGACCAGCAGCAAAAAGAAAACATTACGGACAAAAAAGCGACGCAAAACGATATATACTAAATAACAATAGCAAACCCCGCATCCGGAAGGAGCCGGGTCACAGGTTTGCTATTGCCGGAAACAATTCGATCTATACATCCGATCAGGGCTTCTTTTTCAAAGCCAGGATAGAAAAGTCGGTATCTACTTTCTTTATGGTGTTCTCGAGTCGGCCCATGCCCTCTACTTCCATGGTCACCACGTCACCAGGCTGCAGCCACTGTACCTTATACGCCGGATCGTGCAGTAAACCCGTTCCGTTCAGTTCAAGAAAACAACCCGTTCCTACGGTACCGCTTCCAATTACGTCGCCAGGATACACATCAACCCCGTAAGCACAACGTTCAATGATTTCGGCAAAAGTCCAGTCCATATCGCCCATATTTCCCTCACTTACCTGAATATCATTTACTTTGCAAGTCATACGTAAATTAAAATTTGCACCAGTATGACCTTCTTTTGCCGGAATGCGGTAGGGATCCAGTTCATCGGGCGTTACCAGCCAGGGGCCAATAACGGTTGAAAAATCCTTGCCTTTTGCCGGTCCCAGGTTCAGCAACATTTCTTCCATTTGCAGGGTACGGGCACTCATATCGTTCATGATGCAATAACCGGCTATATAGCTGTCGGCTTCCGCAGCCTTGATATTGCGTCCTTTTTTACCTAAAACTACTGCTACTTCCAGTTCAAAATCCAGTTTTTCGAAATGGTCAGGCATGCACTCAATATCGCCGGGGCCCTGTACCGCATTATGATTCGTAAAGTAAAAAATAGGATATTGGTCAAACTCAGGAATCATATCAACCTTACGATTGCGCCGGGCGGCAGCCACATGCTGACGGAAGGCGTAACCATCGCGACAGGAGGTAGGACGCGGGAGGGGTGCCAAAACTTCGACAGAAGCAAAATCGCGACTACCTATCACCAGATCGCCACGTTTGATATTGGCTTCCGCTTCCCGGGCAATAGCCGACAAACGCTCCCAGTCTTCGAGCATTTCCATCATCGTCTGGGGCAGGCGGCTATCGGCTTCACTCAGGTTATACAATACGCCGGCAATGTAGAACGCAACCTGTTCCCTGTTATTATGTTTGTACGATACGAGTTTCACTTAAGAATGTATTTATGTTAATATTTGGATGAGCGGTCACAAAAATAAGGTTTTTAACACCATGATACCGCTTCGATTTAGAACCTATGGCGACAGCGGAGCCGGCCCCGCTGCAGAGCGGGCAAAAAGCGGATTGTTTTTACCTGTAGGCAAATGAACGCCTATGCTCAAAACGAGCTCGTACGTACCAAAGGCCTGATGTGCCTTGCCTTCGTACACATTTAAATTGCTATACCGGGCATAATCCACTTTCTGGGCAAATTCAACATATGCATACTTAAAGGCGGTAAGCCTGAGTGCCGTTTCCAAACCACAATTCCATCCACCTAATTGAAAACCAGGCTTATTATCCTTGCCAAATAAACCATTTTCAACATGCGGAATTACAGGACCAATACCTGCTTTAGTCAGTAGGTCGACGCGCAGTTGATTACCCGGAACCTGGTAAAGTTGCCAACGTTTAACCAAATTGAACAAGAGAAAGTTAGCTCCATTATTCAAAAAATAGTAAAAGCCATCTTTACTTGAAAACACGAGCGGCCGGTCTACAGCCTGCCCGCCCAATGTTCCTTTCAAATTTACTTCCTGTCCCTGGCGAATAATGTATTTGGTATGGTCGAAATTGATTTCAATAGCGAAATCCTGACGCTCATTGAAAAAATAACCGAGCCTGTAATTGTATTGCGGAATGGTCAGTTCTTTTTGAAACAAGCCATCGTTCCACCCCGGATTGTCGTGAGCCGCGACACCTTCCATCCGGTAATTATTACCCATGGAAGACTGATGTACGTGCAGGGTGGAACGGGTGTACCATTCCTTATTATAACCCCAGCTGGCATACAGGCTTCCGTTCTTTACGAAGCCCAAATAACTGCGCTTTTTTTGTTCCTGTGCATGGGAACCACTTATAACACCTAAACACAACACACAGAATATCAGCAACTTGCGATCTATGCTCATTTTTACTGTATAATATTTTAAAACCGCGCAAAGGTATCGAATATATTCATACACAATGAATTATCATTTTTGAGGCCCCTTTTATGTGGTGCAGAACCGGGCAACGCGATTTGCAGCTACGCTACCATCCTGGTAGGCATATACTACAAACTGCAACCGCCCTATATGCTTTTCAGGGGGCGAGTAGCTTCGGGGCCAGTTCCATCTGGTCTGCCTTTTAAGCATTCTTTGTTTATCTGAGGAACATTAGGCTGAAATCGGGCGGCAATCACCCGGCTACCCGCCACTAATGCGCAAAATAGTCCAACCTAAGACATATTTTCTTTCTACAATTACTTGATTTTTAAATAGATAACACACAGTATTTAGAATATCACTTTAATTATACACCCTTAAAACCAAGCTATTCTGTCCGCCATTTGAGTATCCATCGTTTACAGATCATTCAATTCATTCCTTTGTTTCGAAAAAAAAATGGGCGGCAGTATGGCGGAAGGAGGAAGGCCGCGCTGTTGGGCAATGTAGTTTCATTGACGTTTCGATGTGCGCTTCGGGCATGGAAACCACTGCATGTTTTTCCTGAATAATTCAAATTTGAACAGAACTGGCGCTGTAAATAAATATTTCATTTTCGTTAAACAGGATTTAATACGATATGGTTTGTTTGCTGATTTTCAACTTATAGAAACTGACAAATAAAGTACAAGACCAACTGAAAACAGATATTTTTTCCGGGTTGATAAAAAAATGTTTTGAAACAACGGACAGCAATGAAGCGCAGGATGACCGTCCGGACGCTTGAGCGAAATTACTAACATCATACACTTATAAATTACCACTTATTTCATGCACAACTGGCATATAATGGCAAATCTATGTATATTACGACATTTTTATTGATAGGTTCCATGTTGCCCCGAATTTTAGTCATCATCCCCTGTTATAATGAAGCGGCATCGCTGCCGGCGGTTATCAAAGACTTAAATGAAATCAGAAACCGATATGACTGCAGTGTATTGGTTGTCAATGACTGTTCAAAAGACAGCACCGCCGACATTGCCCGTAAGCTCCCGGTAATATTATTGGACCTGCCGGTGAACCTTGGGATTGGAGGAGCTATGCAGTCGGGGTATCTTTATGCCCAGAGGCATGGTTTTGATATGGCGATACAACTGGATGGGGATGGCCAGCATTTACCTTCCGAAATTCCTAAACTTGTGGATCAGCAGCTCAGCACCGGGGCCAACCTGGTCATTGGGTCCCGTTTTTTAGGCCTCCGGTCATTCCGGTCTTCTTTTCTTCGCCGAACGGGAATATACTATTTCCATCTGCTCAATAAATTGCTCATTGGTAAAAGTGTGTACGATTGCACCTCGGGTTTCCGGCTTATGGATAAAGAAGCCATCACATTGGCGGCAGCCCTGTATCCCGACGAATACCCCGAACCCGAATCGCTTATTTTATTTTCCAGATATGGAATGAAAATAGAAGAAATACCGGTAATTATGCGCGAGCGACAAGGCGGGCAGTCTTCCATTGGCTCATTCAGCTCCTTTTATTATATGGTTAAGGTCAGTATAGCCATGATCTTCTCTTATATCCGATATTCAAAAAAACGCATATGATCAGAATTCAGATAATTGCCATTATCACAAGTATCCTCTTCCTGTTTTATATTTCGCGCCTGATCGTTAAAGGCAAATTGCGTGAGGAATATTCTATTGTGTGGATTATTGCAACCATATTACTGGTTATTTTCTCATTCTGGCGCGACGGGCTCGATAAAATGTCCGATATTTTTGGTGTGTACGAGGCGCCCAACCTGGTGTTTACGGGCGCCATTTTTGGCATCCTGGTTTATTTGTTGCACCTGTCGGTGAGCAATTCGAGATTACAACACAGCAACAAACGGCTGGCTCAGGAAATAGCACTTATTAAACGGGCATTGGAAACTAAAGACGAGCAGCCGGAAAGCATTTCCGCCGGGCAAACCAAGGAAGTAATTTAAGTAAACAAAAGTATTTTCTCAATACGTATTCTGCAATGCAAATTAATACCGACAACAACAAGTACCCGATCGTTGTAGGCTTACTGTTCCTGCTCATCACAACTATCTTTGTCTATAGCAACCATTTTCACAACGCTTTTCATTTCGACGACAGTCATACCATCGAAAACAACCTCGCGATCAGGGACATTAGCAACTGGCCTTCCTTTTTCAAGGACGGCACTACGTTTAGTTCCCTGCCCAGCAACCAGTCGTACCGCCCGGTAGTAACCCTGCTCAATGCCCTCGATTATTACTGGGCCGGAGCCGAGCAGCCAGAACCCTTCGTTTTCCATCTTTCCATATTCATCAGTTTCGTGTTGATGGGCATATTTTTATTTTTTGTAATAAAATATTTATTAGATACCACCGGCGCATCGCGTTACAATGTCTGGGTGTCGCTGTTCATTACAGGCTGGTTTTGGCTGCATACTGCCAATGCCGAAACGATCAATTATATAATTGCCCGCTCCGACTCCTTTTCTACCATGCTGGTAGTAGCAGCTTTTGCGCTATACCTTCGTCTGCCCGCACTGCGGAAGTATTACCTGTATATGATACCGGTGGTGGTAGGTTTCCTGACCAAGGAGCCTGCAATACTTTTTGTGCCTTTATTATTTTTATACAAACTCTTTTTCGAAGCGGATCTTTCTATCAAATCCGCATTGAAGTCGATAAGTAAAAGTTTAGCAGTACTGAAGGAGGTAGCGGTACCCATCATTATTTCTTTGCTGGTATTTCTTTTTTACAAAACAAAAACTCCGGAAACCTGGACGCCCGGGGGTACGAAGCGTTTTGAATATGTGATTACGCAACCCTACGTTATTTTCCATTATTTCAAAAACTTCTTTGTACCTACCGAATTGGTAGTGGATACAGACTGGCAACCGGTCGATTCCATTGCCCATCCCTGGGTAGCCATCGGATTTGCTTTTGTTATTGCCCTATTGGTATGCGCCTTTTTAGCCGCCCGCAGCAGATCTTATCGTCTGGTTACATTTGGTATATGCTGGTATTTCATCGCATTGGCACCAACCAGTTTAATTCCTTTTGCTGAAGTACTAAATGATCACAGAACTTTTTTCCCATATATAGGACTGTTTATAGCGGTTGCCTGTCTGCTGCGTAACCTGCTGATGTCGCCGGCTTTTGCACGATCCAGAACCATGCCTTACCTGGCGGTAGTGGCCGGTTGTTTAGTACTTACCTGTAACGCATTGGGTACCCATGCCCGAAATGAAGTCTGGCGCGACGAGGCCAGTCTGTGGAAGGAAGCAACGGAAAAAGCGCCCCGAAACGGCAGGGCATGGATGAACTATGGACTTTCGTTAATGGCCGAGGCCAAGTACCCGGAGGCAGAGGCATGTTATCAGAAAACACTGGAGCTTTGGCCCAATTATGGTTATGCCTTTATCAATATGGGCATACTGAAAGCTGCCATTAATCAAAAGCAGGAGGCAGAGAAGTATTTCTCTAAAGCATTGGAGCTCATGCCCGGCAATCCAAGTACCTACAGCTATTATGCCAGATTCCTCAACCACGAGGGCCGGGTGCAGGAAGCAGGCAAATTGATAAAGAAAGGTCTTTCCATAAGTCCGCAACACCCCATGTTGAACGATCTGGCTGCCGGTTTGAACAATGTAAACACAGAACCGGCCCTGAAAGACGCGGCCTACTATCTGAACAAGAGTCTGGAAGCTTACAATACCGGCGACTTTAAAGGATGCGTATCCTATGCTGAGCAGGCCCTGGTGCTGAAACCTGATTATCACTTAGCGTACAACAATATTTGCGCAGCCTATAACCGGTTGGGCGAATGGACAAAGGCTATAGAAGCCGGCGAAAAAGGCCTGAAGATCGATCCCGAAAACCAATTACTACAAGGCAATTTGCGGGAATCCTATAAAGGAAGAGAGCATAATACCCGGTTGAAATAAGCTGCACGCAATTAAGGCAGGCCACGAGGGTCCTGCCTTAATTGCTTTGAATACTGCATTGGAAATTACCTGATACCCTACCCCCTGATCCTGCTACCAGGACTATTTCACCCAGGCTTTGGCGCGACGCACAGATTAATTGCTGGCCGAACTTCCGGCCGGAGTTATTCCATAGCTGGCAGCCACGGTAAACATATAAACGCGGGCTGCATCGTGTTCGTTAGGAATAATACCATCCAGAATGGCCTCCCTGATGGCCGTTTTAATTGTTCCCACATCGCGGCAGGGCGGTAAACCGAAGGCTTCCATAATTTCTTCGCCGGAAACGGGGGGTTGCCAGTTGCGTATTTTATCTTTTTCCTCGACTTCGCGCAAACGTTCCCGGACGAGTTCAAAATTTTCGAGGTAACGTATTACCTTTTCTTTATTCTTCGATGTAATATCCGCTTCACACAGCGTCATCAGATCATCAATATCATCGCCGGCATCGAACAATAAGCGACGAATAGCAGAATCGGTGATATTCTCTTTGGTTAAAGAAACAGGCCGGTGATGCAGTTCTATGATTTTACGCACGTACTGCATCTTTTCGTTCATAGGCAATTTCAACTGTCCGAAGACTTTGGGCACCAGCCGACCACTTATAATTTCGTGCCCATGAAAGGTCCAGCCATGGCCGGGCTCAAATTTTTTCACCACTGCCTTGCCTATATCATGCAGCAAAGCGGCCCAGCGCAGCCATAGGTTATCGGTATGGGGGGCTATATTATCGACCACTTGAATAGAGTGGTAAAAGTTGTCTTTATGCCCTTTGTTATCAATATACTCCGTGCCGGCAAGAGCTGTGAGCTGGGGCAGGATGCGCGCCAGCAATCCACTGCGAAAAAGCAAATCGAGACCAACCGAAGGCTTATCAGCCATCATAATTTTATTCAGTTCGTCGGCTATGCGCTCTTTTGATATAATATGAATCCGGCCCGCTTGTTCCTTAATACTTTGAAAACAGGAAGCTTCGATATGGAATCCCAGCTGCGTAGCAAAACGGATAGCACGCATCATCCGCAAGGGGTCATCGCTGAAGGTCTGGGCGGGGGCCAGAGGGGTGCGTATTATTTTATCTTTAATATCGAGCAGACCATCGAAAGGATCCAGCATCTGACCTAAATCACCGGCATTCAGACTGATGGCCAGGGCATTGATGGTAAAATCGCGGCGGTTCTGATCGTCTTCAAGGGTTCCGGTGCTCACCTGCGGGTTGCGCGAACCCCGTTCGTACGATTCTTTACGGGCACCTACAAACTCCAGTTCTATATCCGGTAGTTTTATTTGTGCAGTTCCGTAATTGCGAAAAAAATTGACTCTGGGCCGGGGTTTGAACATGGCAGCTACCTCCTGTGCCATTGCAATGCCGTCGCCCACGCACACCACGTCCATATCTTTGGTAGGCCGGCCCATTACTTTGTCACGTACAAAGCCTCCGATTACATACGCGGGTACACCTAATTTTTGTGCGGCTTGTGATAGCTTGTGAAACAGCTCCTGCTCGTAATTGCTTAAATTTATTGCGGACACAACGGCTGAAGTAAATATGGGAATTATTAAAAAACCGCTAAGTTAACAGTTCTCGGCGAGGGATAAGGGCATTTGTAGGTCCATTAAGAAAAATGCAGGCGCCCCGACGCCCAAAACATGCCCAATAAGGTAAGTGCAAATCCACCAATGACGCTCAGGCACAGATACAGCAATACCTGCATATACATTCCCTGTTGTACGAGGCGTACATTTTCATAAGAAAAAGATGAAAAAGTGGTAAAGCCACCGCAGATACCGGTAGCCAGGAACAGGCGCCAGTCGGCCGTCATCCAGCTCGATTTCCCCAAGGAGCCATATACAAGACCGATAAGGAGGCAACCTGCCAGATTCACCAGCAAGGTAGCCAGCGGAAAATGTCCGGGAACCAGCCTTTGGCCCGCCCATTGACAAAGATAACGCGCCGCGCTGCCTATAAATCCACCCAGACCCGTCAATAGTACCGCTTTCAATTTGTCCTCATTTATTATTATAGGCCCAAAGCTATAAAAAAACGATGGAGCATAGTAGCGCCCCGGGCCAGCTTTTGAGAATATTACAGATGAGCGATATGGAAGCACGAAATGCTGCCCTCCCTGCCGCGTACAAAAAAGGAGTTGTGTACGACGACACAACTCCTCAATTTTTTTCCGGAAACCACTACTTAGCGGATAAACAACAACTCGCGGTATTTAGGCATAGGCCACAGGCTGTCTTCCACAATCAGCTCCAGCTTATCGGCATGGTAGCGGATTTTGTCAAACAGTACTTTTACGTTGTTGCAATAAGCGTAGGCACGTTCGCGGGCATGTTCAATTTTGTTAGCCTTTTTGCGTTCTTCGATCATCAATTCTACATGATCGTTGATTTGCTGAATATGACCACTTACCACTTCCAGCAGGTTCAGTTGAGCCTTATAGCTGGCATTGCCCAGTCCCAGCTCCTTCAGTCCCCGCACGTTTTCGATCAGGGTATTTTGATAGCGGATAGATGCCGGTAATACATGATTGGTGCAGAGGTAGCCAAGTATGCGGGCTTCGATCTGTACTTTTTTCACATATTCTTCCATCACAATTTCATAGCGGGCATGTAACTCACGGGCTGTGTAAATACCCAGGCGTTCAAACATGGCAATCGTATCTTCCTTAATCAGTACATCCAGTGCTTCCGGAGTAGTTTTGAAATTGCTGAGTCCGCGACGGGCCGCTTCTTCAGCCCAGGCATCGCTATAGTTATCGCCTTCGAACAGAATATTGCGGGCCGATTTAATATAACTGCGCAGTACCTGCAGGATAGCGATTTCTTTTTTCTCTCCTTTCTCTATTTTGGCGTCCACCTCCTGTTTGAAGTTTTTCAATGTCGCAGCCATAATAGTATTCAGGGTCGACATGGAAGTAGCACAGTTGGCCGAAGATCCTACTGCGCGGAATTCAAACTTATTGCCGGTGAAAGCAAAAGGACTGGTACGGTTACGGTCGGTATTATCGACCATCAGCTCCGGAATATGCTTATGAATGTCGAGTTTCAGTATTACTTCATCCTGCTCAGAGAATTTACCATTTACACGTTCTTCAATTTCGTCGAGTACGCTGGAAAGATAAGTACCGATAAATACCGACATAATAGCCGGAGGCGCTTCGTTGGCGCCGAGGCGGTGATCGTTGCTTGCAGAAGCTATGGCTGCACGCAGCAGATCGGCATAATCGTGTACAGCTTTAATAGCGTTTACAAAGAAGGTCAGGAACAAAAGATTGGTACGGGGCGTTTTGCCGGGTGCCAGCAGGTTAACGCCGGTATCGGTAGCCAGGCTCCAGTTATTGTGCTTTCCACTACCATTTACGCCTGCAAACGGCTTTTCGTGAAACAGTACTTTAAGTTTATGGCGTTTGGCCACTTTATTCATAACATCCATCAGCAGGGTGTTATGGTCCACCGCTATATTTACTTCTTCAAAAATAGGTGCGCATTCAAACTGGGCAGGCGCTACCTCGTTGTGCCGGGTGCGTAAGGGTATACCCAGTTTATAAGCCTCCTGTTCGTAGTCCTGCATAAAGGCAAATACACGCTCCGGAATAGAACCGAAGTAGTGATCTTCCAATTGCTGACCTTTGGCAGGTGTATGGCCCAGCATGGTGCGACCGCACATCACCAGATCGGGACGGGCATTGGCTATAGCTTCATCTATTACAAAATACTCCTGTTCCCAGCCCAGGGTAGCCGTAACTTTCGACACATTTTTATCGAAGAAATGGCAAACCTCTACGGCAGCTTTGTCGAGCACTTCGATCGACTTCAGCAAAGGCGCCTTGTAATCGAGCGATTCGCCGTTATAGGCGATAAAGATGGTGGGAATGCACAGTGTTTTACCTTGTGCCTGTTCAATAATAAAGGGAGGAGAAGCCGGATCCCAGGCAGTATAGCCTCTGGCTTCGAACGTGGCGCGTATACCACCGTTGGGAAAGCTGGAAGCATCGGGTTCCTGTTGAATAAGTGCATCGCCTTCAAAAATCTCGATTGCAGTACCATCCGATTTCAGGGTGAAGAAGGAGTCATGTTTTTCGGCTGTAGTACCGGTGAGCGGTTGAAACCAATGGGAAAAGTGGGTAGCACCGCGCTCTTCTGCCCAGGTTTTCATACCCGCCGCAATCTGGTCGGCCATTTTCCGCTCGATTTTGGTACCCATTTGTATGGATCTGGTAAGGCTTTTATAAGCTTCATCAGTCAGGTACTGCCGCAAAGCGGGACCTGTAAATACATTGCAACCAAAAATGGCGGTTACTTTTTTGCCATTATAACTGTTGATCTGCAATTTGGAATGCGATTCAACACTTTCAATTGACTCGAACCGGAAGGACGACATAAAAGAGATTTATTTAAATAATGAGGAATTCAATTTTGAATTAAGAAAAATTTTAATGTTGGTTATTTTTCTATTCAGGTGTCAAAATTGAATATTTTTCTCAAAAAAACATTGTATTAAAAAAAATAATCTTCGACAAACGAGACTTTATTGACATAAATCGGGCGGCGGTCTGTCATTTTTGTAAATAACTTGTAAAAATTGCCGAATCGATCTGCAAGCCAGCCTATTTGGTTATATTCGTAAGCCTGTTGATTTCCGGCGAAAAGCCAACCGGTAACATCAGCAGAAAAGCACAACAAACAATGAAAAAAATACTTTTAGCCTTGCTAGGTGCAGCCCTCTGGTCCTTGGGTCCGGTAAACATTACCAATAGTTATGCGCAACTAAAACCGGTGCAGGCCGTGCAGCAGCCGGTAAGCTGGACTTTTACGGTTAAAAAGCTGGAAGAGGAGAAATACCGTATTGAAGCTAAAGCTGTGATGCAAGCCGGCTACCATATATGGGCACAGGATCCGGGCGGCGACGGCTCCCTGATACCTACCAGTTTTACTACCGAGCATTTGCACAATGGTGAATGGCTGGGTGACTGGCAGGAAAGCCGCAAACCGAAGACCGAGAAAATTGAATTTATCGACGGTACCATCCGCTGGCATGAAAAAGAAATAATTTTCAGCCGGGATTTTAAAGCAAAGCGCGGCGACAAGATTAAAGGCGCGGTACAATTTCAGAGTTGCAACGATGAAATGTGTTTTCCGCCAGCCATCGAAAACTTTATAGTTTCAGTCCAGTAATGTTTTGAAATAAAGCAGGTAAAAATGATAAAGAGGGCAGTACCATGTACCGCCCTCTTTGCTATACCTTCCTGCGGCTGAATTAACTCCAGTTGCTGATCAGTGCTTTCAGTATTTCCCGACCGTCTATATTGCCCAAAACATCGCTGCAGGCTCTTTCGGGGTGCGGCATCATACCATATACGTTACGACCTTCGTTGCAAATACCGGCAATATCGTTAATGGCACCATTGGGATTATAGGCTATATCCACCTGGCCCGCTACGCTGCAATATTGAAACACAATCTGTTTGTTTTTTTCCAGTGTTTCAAGCGTTGCCTGATCGGCATAATAGCGGCCTTCGCCATGTGCCACCGGAATCTTAAGTGCTTTATCGGCTACCGCCTTACCAATCAGATTTTGTTCGCTGGTTTTGCGGATATATACATTTTTACAAATAAATTTCTGGTTCTGATTTTGCAGCAGTACACCGGGTAATAGTCCGGCCTCGCACAAAATTTGAAATCCGTTGCATACGCCCAGTACTTTCCCGCCACGACCTGCAAATTCAATTACCTGTTCCATCATGGGACTAAAGCGGGCCAGGGCACCGCAACGCAGGTAGTCGCCGTAGGAGAATCCGCCCGGCAACACAATACAATCGTCGGTCGAGAACATACTCAGGTCACGATCCTTATGCCAAAGCATTACTACCTCTTGTTGCAGATCGTCCTGCAGTGCATGCTGCATGTCTCTGTCACAATTCGAACCGGGAAAAACAACTATTCCAAATTTCATATGATTATTTTAAAGAATTGGCTATTAAATTTTGAGCGGGCTGCGCTTCTGTTGCGGGCGCGAAACCGTTATCAGGTTGATTAAATTGGAGGGTTACCGTTTTATTAGCTGGCTTGCGCGCGGGCGTTACCGGAAACCATTGCACAAAAATAACGACTGCCAGCAACAAATAAAAAGAAAGGGAGGTAATCCATTTGCGGCGCTCTTCAAACCACATATTGCTGATGATGAGCGTGGCCGGCACCAACATGGCCATCCATTGATTGTAACCGCGGGCTACCGTAAATACGCCGGCGATAAGGCTAATCACGAAGCCTGCAATTATAACCCACCACCATTTTTTATTCTGAATGAGCATGCGCCCCATGAAAATATTGAGATAATACATGCCTGTTACCAGTAATACCAGCAATACGGAAAAGCCCGTAAGCGTGATTGCCGGCTCTCTTATTTGTTTGGGCAATGAGAATCCTACCGCTATCATGCGTTCCAACAGCGGTAAGGCATCGAACAAAAACAAGAGCCCGGCCAGGAAATAGAACGGTGTAAGTATGCCCAGCAATCCTACCATCCATTCGGCAGCCTTGAATGGCCGCAATATGGCCAAAGCCAACAACAGCAGGGCAATAAATATGATATTGGGAAATACCAGTAGCGACATCAGTGAAATGAAGCAGCCGATATTGAATATCTGTTTGCGTGCATCCTGGGCATTGTACAATTGCAAAAGGGAAGACAACATAGCCAAAATAAGCCAGTTGCTTACCAGTGCCGCCGACAAATAATTCCATTCCTTTAATAAGGAGGTTATAAGAATATAGCCCAATGCCGGCAAATAGGTGGTTTTGGGAAATAAATGATGCCGGTTGGCTATACGGTTCAGGTAAATGGCTTGTCCGAAGGTATTGGCTAGGGCAAAAAAGGTGATTAAAAAGGGTGCATTACCCAGGATCTTCTCCAGGAAGCCGGCAATCTTAATCCAAACAATCTGGCTATTGGTAGCAGTGAACACAGCCTCGGGATGAATCAGAATCGCCATTTTAAACAGGATGGCGAACAGAAACAATACAATAACCGAGTAGGGATTATAACTCCTGAATAAGCTGAGCACTGTATATTTTTAGTTGGTACATCCGGGTAGCCCGGATTTTGAAGCTGCGAAGTTCGCAAAAAAATTCGTTCTTTCTTCATTTGTTATAAGGATGTAAGTGCTTAAAACACGTTAATTATGCGCAGACCAGGGCATCATCACAACAGCTGCCCCAGCCCTTGCGACCCGCTCTTGCCGCATAATCATTTTGTTTATCTTTGCCGCCCTTATAATTATAAACCAAGGCGTATTATGATCGTAACTCCCGGAGAAATTAGTACCAAACAGTTACATGCCTATTTGCTGGGCAGCGTAGCACCGCGCCCTATTTGTTTTGCCAGCACCATCGATAGCAAAGGAAATCCTAACCTTTCTCCTTTCAGCTTCTTCAATGTATTTGGCAGTAAGCCACCTATCGCAGTTTTTTCACCTGCCCGCCGGGTACGCGACAATACTATTAAACATACCCTGGAAAACATACAGGAGACCGGTGAAGTGGTGATCAATGTGGTGAACTACAGTATGGTGCAGCAGGCCAATATTGCCAGTTGCGAATATCCCAGAGGCGTCAACGAATTTGTAAAATCAGGCTTTACGCCCCTGCCCTCCGACCTGGTAAAACCCTTCAGGGTGAAAGAGTCGCCGGTGAGCATGGAATGTAAATTGTTGCAGGTCATTGAAACAGGCAAGGAAGGCGGAGCCGCCAACCTTATTATCTGTGAAATCATCAGAATGCATATCAACGACGAAATTCTGGGAGAAGATATGCAGATTGACCCCCATAAGATAGACCTGGTAGCCCGCATGGGCAAAGACTACTATTGCCGCGCTTCGGGTGATGCGGTATTTGAGGTTCCCAAACCCAATACCGAACTGGGTATAGGTATGGATGCGCTGCCTGCCCCTATCCGCAACAGTACAGTACTGAGCGGCAACGACCTGGGCTTGCTGGCCAATAGCACCGAAGTACCCCTGGTATCGGTAAGCCTCGAAGATGAACGTTTGAAACAAATACTGCAAGATTATAGTACCGATAGCAAACTGATGGAGCTGGCCCTGCACCAGTATGCCAAAGAATTGCTGCAACGCAACGATGTAGCCCTGGCCTGGCAGGTATTGCTGGCCGAGGTTTGATGAAGCAAGCCACGGTAAAATTATACCTTATAAGGCTCCGGGATTCCGGGGCCTTTGTTTTACCTCATAGGTATAGGTAGTGCCTATGAAAAAAAAGCCTTACAGATGCCTTGTTTCAAATCCTTCCTAAAGTAGAACCACCACAGGTGCCGAAACTAAGTTTCAGACATCGCTGCTGTAAACCATGATCGCTTCATACCCGGGCAAAGCGTCGAAAACAGCAAAGCCGCCCCGGCATTTCAGACATATTGCCGAAATATCAGGACGTTCGTCGGAACACCGGCTATGGCTGCGTCATTTCTGTTACATTTGAATCGTATACATAAGAAGGCTTCCTGCCGGCATATAATTGCGCTTGCCTGCACGGTCCAGGCTGTACCTTCGATCTTAGCGCAATCCGGCCTGAATTGCAAAGAATAAAATGATGAACAAAGTAAACCTATCGGAAAAATTTCCGCTTATAAAAGAATACTGGTCGCCCAGAATAGTGGCGGCGCTGAATGGCCAGCAGGTAAAACTCGCCAGGCTCAAAGGCGAATTTGTTTGGCACCGGCACGAGGACGAAGACGAACTGTTCTTCGTTCTGGAAGGCGAGCTCAATATTGAGTTTCGTGACCATACGGTTACGCTTCATAAAAATGAATTATTGGTCGTACCCCGTGGAGTGGAACACAGGCCGGTAGCCGAACAGGAAGTGCTGGTAATGCTGTTCGAGCCTGCCCGTACACTAAACACAGGTGATGCAAGCAGCGACCTTACGCGGCCTCATTTGGAGTGGCTATAGAAGGCCTCCGACTGAAAGGCCGTTTCCCAATGTTGAAGGTGCGATATGCTAAAATGGTCGCATGCGGGCTCGGGCTATTGAGCGTCTGCATCAGGCAGCCGGATTGATCGTGTGCATGTTCAAATTTTGTGGGCGCCTTTTCCGGCTATCCGCTGCTAGTCCTCGCCGCGGGGTGGCACTTACACTACATAGCACATCTACACCTAACTAAATTATGCATACAACTTACTTATGCTTTCCGCGGCTGTGGGCTATTCGCTGCTATCCGGGGCGCGGCGGTAACCACATGCAGCGTAGTAATTTACATCCAGTTTTCATTTATGAAAACAAGAGCCCTGAAGAAAATCTTCTTTTCCTGAGCTGTATTGACCTGAGGCTAACCGATAATCTGCTCAACTTCCTGCATTTTGACCATCTTGCCAATCGCTACGACGATTACACGCTAGCGGGAGCATCTCTGATGACCAGATTCAGGGATCGTTCTTTTACAAGTTGCTTTAAACAAAAATTTTATGATCGCCGGACAACGGGACATCAATCGCTGCCCCATTTGGAAAGGTGTCTGGGATGCCATTTACAGATATCAAAGCATCTTCATCACATCCAGGATGTGTACATTGTGGAACACCAGTCGTGTGGTGCCTGTAAAGAATACTTAAACGAAGATAAGCTTGCCGGAGATGAGGTAGCCTGCATCGTAAATTCGCGAAAGCCCTCGGGCCTTCGGAAACTTCTGTTTTAACCTGTCGGTTAATGCAGCATCTTTCCCGAAGCGAATAAGAATAATATCCTTATCGTGGTGCGAGACCGGCTCGAAAATAACGGGGACAGACATGCGTATTTTGTGTTATTGAGTAGCGATTATAAGCAAAACCAGGAAAAAACAGCGCAATGCGCATTTTGAGCTATTTTCTATTTAAAGGTATGGTTATCACGATCATTAAATGTGTTAACATATCTTTTTGTAAATATAGAAACATGCGTGTATTTTTGAGTTATGCAACATATTAGAAAACGACACTGCAACCAAAAACAAGACTAAAAAACAAATGAAATGAATTTTACACCGACATCTAATATTGCCAATAAAGTAAGGAATACAAGACTTCCAAGGACTAAGCCTTTGTTGCCACTTTTTGAGTTGATTAGTAACTCAATTCATTCCATAGAAGAAGCAATTTCAAAAAATATTATTAAACCTACTGAAGGAAAAATAGTAATCGACTGCATAAGAAATGGTTCAGCAGAAACATTACAACAACTTGTTGACATTGATATTTACCCAATACACACATTCATTGTATCAGATAACGGAATTGGACTTGATGAAGAAAATTTAAAAGCATTTATTGAAGCTGATACAGACCACAAAATAGATATTGGTGGAAAAGGAGTCGGAAGGTTTGTTTGTTTAAAAGCTTTTAGAGAACTAAATATTACAAGTTACTACCAAGAAAATAGTGAAACCAAATCAGTTAAATTTGATTTTAAGCCAACAAAAGAAGGTTTTCACAACTTTTCAAATCCAAGTCCAAATGGGATTAGAAACGGTTCTGTTATTAAATTAAACGGAATCAAAGAAGACTATCAAAAAGCATTGCCAAAGGAATTGTCAGCAATAGCTAGAGAAATTGTAGCTCATTTTCAACTTTATTTCATCAGAAACACAAATCCTCAAATTGTAATCAGAAATCAAAACAATATTGAGTTTAACTTAGATACACTCTTTAAAACTGAATTCAAATCAGATGTAAAATCAGGGAAGTTCAACATTGGCGATACTGACTTTGAATTGTTCCTTACAAAATCAACAGAATTTCAAAGTCATAAAATCCACTTTTGTGCACACAACAGAAGCGTAATAACAGAAGGTCTTTATTCAAAACTTGTTGACCTTGGAAAAAAACCTATAGAGGAAGATGACTTTAAGTTTTTTTATCAAGCTCACGTTGTGAGTGTTATCCTAGATGAAAATGTTGATACAGAGCGTATAGGGTTTATTTTTCCTGATGGAGATGAAGAAGAGGAAGAATCAATTGATATAAATTTAGCTAAGGTAAGAAGAGCAGCTATAAAATGTATTGAAGAGCTTTTGTCTGATTATCTTGGAAATGTAAGAGAGCTTAAAATTGAATCTTACAAACCAATAATCAACGAGGAACTACCTCAATATAAGAGCACAATGCACTTCAAATCAGAGGAAGTCAAAAAGCTTCCGCCCAACTTAACAAAAGAACAGCTAGACATTGAGCTTTATAAAATAGATGCTAGTTGGAGACTTGAAGTAAAGGAAGAAAAAATCAAGCTTCTTTCAGACGACAAAGATGTTACTACAAGAGAAGACTATAGATTAAAGTACGAAAAGTTTTTAAGTGATTTTAATGAAATTGGCAAATCAGACCTTGCTAGATATGTTGTTCATAGAAAAACCATTATTGAATTACTAGAACAGCTTATTGAAACCAATGGAGAAGGCAAATTTGAGAATGAAGATTTAATTCACTCAGTGTTTTTTCCTATAAGGTCAACATCTGATGAAGTTCCATATGACAAACAAAATTTATGGCTAATTGATGAAAGACTTTCTTATCATTCATTTTTAGCATCAGACAAGACTTTTAATAGCATTCCTGAGATAACATCAACCGACAATGACAGAAGTGATTTATTAATTTATAATGAAGCCTTCGCTTTTTCTGATTCCAAAAAAGCCCCACATAATTCATTCACAATTGTGGAACTGAAAAAACCACAAAGAGACGATTATAAAGATTATGATGACAGTAAAAATCCTGTAGAACAATCTGAAAAATATATTGAATTATTGCTTGAAGGGAAAGTAAAAGGTAGAAATGGACGAGTAGTTGAAGTTGACAGAAGAACACCTTTTTATGTTTATATAATATGTGATATAAGACCTTCACTTCAAAAAATCTTAGAAAGAAGAGAGTTTGAACTGACACCAGACGGAATGGGATGGTTTAAAGTAAAGAGTAAATTTTACTCTGCTTATTTTGAAGTAATGCCATTTGAAAAGGTTCTTGATGACGCAAGAAAACGGAATAGAATATTGTTCGAAAAATTGAAAATAGAATAAATACGTTGCATAACAGGCGTTTGGCACAATGGCGGGTGACGTGGCTAATTGAACATTCTACCTCGCATCAACATTTGTGGTATGTTGACAGTTTTGTGTTCCGAAATCCGCCACTGCGCCAAGCGCCAAAACGTTTCCGGCTATCCGCTGCTAGTCCTCGCCGCGGAATTATATTTGCGCGACACGGCACGCAAATACCCAAGTAATTTACATACCACACTTACTTATGCTTGCAGCG